>OOCB01001508.1_pt1 | contig 30911 bp, 21 predicted proteins | sample 1671351 | NCBI WGS metagenome assembly OOCB01 (sample SAMN06348148, study PRJEB24527) | human gut metagenome | biome: human gut; feature: ankylosing spondylitis patient; material: feces | host: Homo sapiens | place: China | collected 2015-10 | reverse complement strand
ACGCCTGCAGGTATCTTCCTTGTCCTTCGCACTCTGCTGAACTGTCTTGATTGCATTATTTTATGGAATTGCTATAAAACTCATCTATGGGAGGACATACAATGAGAAAAAAACAACTTTTTGCATTATTAATGGCAGGTGCCCTGTCTGTAGGAATGGCACCGACAGCCACATTTGCAGCAGATACTGCTGCTGAGACATCAGCCGAAGGCGAACTGGAAGGTGAACTTGACTCTGCAGATACAGAAGAACCTTCTGAAGATCCGGCTGAAACTCCTGAGGAACCAGCCGAAGATCCAGCCGAGACACCGGAAGATCCGGCTGAAACTCCTGCAGAAACAACAGCTGATCCTACAGAGGCACCGGCTGCTGAAGAAACTGATGAGCAGGCTGCTGAGGCAGGATCTGCGATTGTGATTGGCGGAAATTCCTTTACTTCTCTGGAAGAAGCGTTCGCAGCAGTACCGGACTGTGAGGATATGATAAATGGTGAGCCTACTTATGTAAAATTAAAAGGAACCATTGAAGTCAACAACACAATAAATGTTCCTGAAAAGAAGAATATCATGTTGGTTGCTGCTGAAGATAATACTACGATCAAACGTGCAGCCGGCTTTACTGAGAGTATGTTTACTGTTAATGGTGGTAATCTTCAGATGGCAGGCGGTTCTGTGACTGATTCAGATGGAAATGCTATCGGTTCAGGCAGTTTAACTGTTGATGGTACAGGCGATGGCGTTACTGGTTCGATTGTAGAAGTAGCAAGTGGTAATTATGCATTGATTGACGGTACAACTCTGACAGGAAATACCACAGCCGGAAATGGCGGTGCGATCAACAATGCTGCCGGTGCAAATGTATATCTTCTGGGTGGTACTATCACAGCAAACTCCGCAGCAGCAGGCGGTGCGATTTACAGTGAGGGAACTGTCAATATTCGTGGAACTGTAAGTGTTACAGGAAATACAGTTACAAATTCTTTTGAAGCTGCAAGTAACCTTGTGCTTGCCAAAGATGGTGTGATCAATGTAAGCGGTGCTGTTACAGGTTCTGTCATTGGTGTTGCTGTTCAGGAGGCTAAAGCCGGCAAAACAGTAGTAAAGCTGGGTGACACTGTTGCTGATGTGACACTGGCGGATGTTCTTTCTCAGATTACATATGAGGGAGATTCCAGCCTTAAAATCGGAGAAGACGGAACTTTAGTCAGTGCAACAGAACAATCCCCTACACCAACTCCTGCAGAAGAAAAACTGAAAGTAACAGGAAAAGAATGCAAATGGTCCGGAAGTGATACTGTTAAAATTAAGTTCCAGTCAAATGTCAAAGGTACTTATTATATTGACTGGGTAAAACGTGGTGAGAAAGCACCAACAATCGATACTTCCAGAGTAGGCGCGCCTATTGAGGCTGATACAAATGTAACAGCAAAAGTTACTGATCTTCCTGACTATGATGTTGATATTTATGTATGTGTGATCAGTGATAAGGATAAGAGCAATTATGGTTCTGTATTGTTCCAGCCGGTTTCAAAAGAACGTCCTGTTACACCTACACCATCTCATACTCCGGTAGTACCCGATGTAAAAGAGAGTGTTGTACAGGGATTTGAGAAAGCACTTGTGTTCTATCCCAGAACTTTTTATGACTTCAAGGTAATTGGTGCGGGTACACAGAATAATAATCCAGGAGAGGGAGATGTAAGATGGGTTCCTTCAGGATGGAGTATGTCTTCCAATCCATCTTCATGGAATCCATCATGGAAGATTGGTGCAAAGGATGGTATTTATACAGATACAGAGAAAACATATACCATCTATATTAAATATAATAAACAGGTATACAGTGGAAATGACTGGCAGGAAACAGATGCTTCCGAAGTTCTGTCCTATCAGTTCAAGGCAGCTCCTCTGACACAGGCCACTACCACACCAGGTGCAAACGGAACAAACGGAGACGGAACAGGATCCGGCGACGGAACTACAGATGGAGGAACTACAGATGTAACTCCTACCACCTATGCAGATGGAACAAACGGAACAGCGAAATCAGCAGTATCCACAGGTGATGAATCACCGATCGGAACTATGCTGGCTCTTGCTGCAGCTTCTGTTCTTGCAGGTGGTTACGTACTGATAAGAAGACGTAAAAAAGAAATGTAAATATAATCCAATTATTTTTAAGAGACAGGTCTTATGGCCTGTCTCTTTTCATATATATAATAATAAGGCAGCCATTCAGCCGTCCATACAGGTCAGAATCCGGAATCTGATCCAGGCTGCTGAACATTTGCCAAAAAGGAGGAAAGAATGTATGTCAACAGAACAGATGGGAACTTATGAAAAAATATACTTCGCATTGTGGGAACTCGGACAGAGATATGGAAATTTTGTCCAGTTCAGAGTGATCGGAAGAAGTCATGATGACAGAATGATCCCCATGCTTGAGATTGGAAAGGGTGATACCTGCATTATCTGTCTGAGCGGAGTGGAAAGCGGAGACAGAAATCTCCCGGAATATCTTTTGTCCATTGCAAAAGATTACTGCAGATCCTATGAAAGCAACTGGACCATCGGAGAAAGTTATGAAGTTCGTAAACTTCTGGATAAGGTTCGTATCTGTATGATCCCCATGCTGAATCCTGACAGCTATGAGATATGTGAATACGGATATGGTGCCATACATAATCCCATCCACAGACAGATGCTGAAAATGCAGGACAGGCCTGTGGAAGAGTATGAATGTAATGCCAGGGGAATTGATCTGCGCAGAAATTTTCCGACTAATTATTATCAGCGGAAAAGAGTGAATCAGGAGCCTGCCAGTGAGAATGAGACTCGTGCCCTGATCAGCATTTTTCAGGAATATTCAAGCCTTGGCCTGCTTACATTCAGTTATTCCAGAGGGAAGATCGTTTACTGCAGACAGGAGAAAGGCTTTGCCTACAATCAGAAAAATTACAGACTGGCAAGGCATTTACAGAAATGTTCCGGCTATCGTCTGGAAAAAGGGATTGCAGGTGGTGCGAGAGTCAAAAAAGCCGGAGCAAAACCTGAGATGGGATCTCCGGAACAGTTTTATGCGGAAGTAATCCGTCAGCCCTCTCTGGCAATTGAGATTCCGGAATACCGCAAGGACGATATGGAAGAACTGCGTCTGATTCCACTTGAATATCTTTATTCTCTAAACAGCGGCATATTGGCAAACGCATAAATCCGTCACATAGTCAAAGAAAAACTGTATCCGAAAATAAAAAGTAATAAAAACAGAGATTAGCGTTTGACATAAAGCCATAGATTCTGTATGATAAAAAGAGTGCCCCGAAATGTTGTAAACAGAAAGATGAGGAATCAATAGTGAATAATAATACACAGGAAAGTAAAATACAGTTAGAATATATCAATAAATGTACAGAGCTTGTGAAGGAAAAATATGAAAAGGCGCCAGCTTTCTTTATCCAGAATGCAGGCTGCCAGATGAATTCCCTGCAGACAGATACAGTGGCCGGTATCGTGAAACGTATGGGCTATACAGAAGTATCCAGAGAAGAAGATGCAGATGTTGTCATCTATAACACCTGCACAGTCCGGGAGAATGCAAACCTGAAGATTTACGGTCATCTTGGCCATCTGAAAAGTATTAAGAAAAAGAATCCTGAACTGAAGATTATATTGTTTGGCTGCATGATGCAGGAGCCGGAAGTAATTGAGAAGATCCACAAAGAATATTCTTTTGTTGATCTGGTTTTCGGTACCCATAACTTTCATAAGTTTCCGGAGCTTTTCTACAGAAGCTTAAATACGGAGGGACAGATTATTGATGTCTGGAAGGAATCGGATGAAATCGTGGAGGGTATGCCTGCTGACCGTAAATATTCCTTTAAAACGGGTGTCAATATTATGTTTGGTTGCAATAATTTCTGCAGTTACTGTATTGTTCCATATGTAAGAGGAAGAGAGAAGAGTCGCGAACCGGAGGCGATCATAGAAGAGATCAAGGGTCTGGTAGCTGACGGTGTGACAGAAGTTATGCTTCTGGGACAGAACGTTAATTCCTATGGAAAGACACTGGAACATCCGGTTACTTTTGCACAGCTTCTGAAACAGGTGGAAGCAATTGAAGGATTAAAGAGAATCCGTTTCATGACTTCCCATCCGAAGGATCTGTCTGATGAACTGATCCGGACAATGGCAGAGAGCAAAAAAGTGTGCCATCACCTTCACCTTCCCATGCAGTCCGGAAGCAGCCGAATCTTAAAGATCATGAACCGCCGTTATGACAAAGAAAAGTATCTGGAGCTTGTAGACAAGATCCGTAATGCCGTACCGGATATTTCCCTTACTACAGATATCATTGTAGGTTTTCCGGGAGAAACGGAAGAGGATTTCCAGGATACTCTGGACGTTGTGGAAAAATGCGATTTTGATTCTGCGTTTACCTTTATTTATTCCAAAAGAAGCGGCACACCTGCTGCCAAAATGGAGAATCAGGTACCTGAGGATGTAGTAAAAGACCGTTTTGACCGTCTTCTTGCTCTGGTTCAGGAAAAAGGCCGAAAGGCTTCTTCCCGTTTCGAGGGAACTGTTCAGGAAATCCTTGTAGAGGAAGAAAGCAGAGAAAAAGGTATCTTTACAGGAAGAACAGAATATAACCTTCTGGTCCATTTCCCGGGATGTCAGGATCTGATCGGTAAATATGTAAAAGTAAAACTGGATACCTGCAAGGGATTCTATTATTTCGGAAGCCTTGCAGAATAAAAACATTGAAAAATACTAACTGTTTACGAACAGTAATATAAAGGACTTCTACAGAAGCCCATATCAATTTGGATATAAAGGGTGGAAGATAAAAGTGAAACAAAATAAATACGAAATAGATATGTGTAACGGAACCATCATGGACAAGCTGATTTCCTTTTCACTGCCGCTGATGCTGTCCGGAATCCTGCAGCTGATGTTTAATGCTGTGGATATCATAGTGGTGGGAAGATTTAGCGGAAGTCAGGCACTTGCAGCCGTAGGCTCAACCACAGCACTGATCAATGTGTTTACCAATCTGTTTATTGGTATCTCACTTGGTGCGAATGTACTTGCTGCCCGGTTCTATGCGGCAGGAAAAGACCGTGAAATGTCAGATACCGTTCATACGGCTGTAACTCTTGCACTGGTAAGCGGTATCGTCATGGCATTTGTGGGACTGATTTTTTCCAGATGGGCTCTGGAACTGATGGGTACCCCGGATGATGTGATCGGACAGTCTGCACTGTATATGAAAATCTATTTTCTGGGTATGCCGTTTTTTATGCTTTATAATTATGGAGCTGCGATTCTGCGGGCTGTAGGAGATACGAAACGTCCACTGATCTTTCTGGTTATTTCCGGTGTTGTAAATGCAGTACTGAATCTGATCCTCGTGATCATGTTTCATATGGATGTGGCGGGCGTAGCCATTGCTACTGTGATCTCCCAGTTAATTTCCTGCATTCTGGTACTCAGATGTCTGCGTACATCGAAAACCAGCTACCAGCTTCATTTTGGAAAATTAAGAATCAATACTGTTTACTTAAAACAGATTTTCCAGGTTGGGATTCCGGCCGGGATCCAGAGCACAGTCATTAATCTGTCAAATGCTCTGCTTCAGTCCTCGGTTAACTCCTTTGGATCGACCGCCATGGCAGGGTATACGGCGGCCAATAATATTTTCGGTTTTCTGTATGTGGCGGTGAACTCTGTCACACAGGCATGTATGAGCTTTACCAGTCAGAACTATGGTGTGCATAAATTTAAACGTATGGATAAGGTTCTGGTCGACTGTCTTATTATTTCCGTAGTTACCTCCTTTTCCCTTGGATGCGGTGCATATTTCTTCGGTTCTGAGATTCTTAAGATTTATACTGCCGATCCGGAAGTGATCCGCTGCGGACTGGAAATCCTGTCTTACACTACCGTACCTTATTTTCTCTGCGGGATTATGGATCTATTTCCGGGTGCCCTGCGTGGAATGGGACATTCCGGCGTTCCAATGATCCTGTCAGTGATCGGAACAGTAGGAACCAGGATCGTATGGATATTTGGAATATTCCCGCATCACAGATCACTGGCTGTTCTGTTTATTTCCTATCCTGCATCCTGGATGCTGACGATCATTATGCAGGTCACCTGTTTTTATTTTGTCAGAAGAAAAGTGCATAGAGTATAGGTCTTTGAGCTTTCGCGAAAAATAATTACCGGCAGAATATTACCGGCGGTTATTTTCTGTGAGAGCTCTTTTTTGTGTTACTGCTGCTTACTCTGTCCACAGTAACTAATCTTTTTGTTTCCGATATGAAAAAACAGTATTGACAAATACCCCATAAGGGTATATAGTGACTACTATAAAGATACCCCGTAAGGGTATTTTGAAATCGTTATATGTTTCAGAAATTTATATAAAACAGAGCTTATTTATAAAAATGTACTCTCGGAGTCTTTATTGCACTTGCTTTTATGGCTGATTTTTCGCCAGATGCACCCGAATTTTATCAACGTACGCACCGCGTACGCCTCAAAAATTTGGGCACATCTGACAAAAAATCTTCTCATAAAATCAAGTACAAAAAGATTCCGAGAGTACATAAAAATCAGAAGGAGGATTTCCCATATGGCAGATACACAGGAGAAAAAAGTCTGTCCCTGCTGCACAAAACACACAATGCGTTCTGAGGAGGAGAGAAAGAAGCTGATCAATCGTCTTAAACGTGTGGAAGGACAAATTCGAGGGATTATCGGTATGCTGGAGAATGATGCGTACTGTAACGATATCCTGATCCAGTCCGCAGCAGTCAACGCAGCAGTGAACGCATTTAACAAAGAACTGCTTGCCAGCCATATCCGCAACTGTGTGGCAAGAGATATCCGCGGGGGCAAGGATGAGACGATCGATGAACTGGTGGCTACTTTGCAGAAACTGATGAAGTGAAAGCTGTGTTCAGACTGTTATAGCATCAGAGTACAGCAGAACAAAGATCCGGGAACTGCAAAGCAACAGAGCAGTAGATGATATCAGGTAAGGAACAACAAGTCGTAGGAGGAATAGAAATGGAACAATACAATGTAACCGGAATGAGCTGTGCAGCCTGCAGCAGCAGAGTGGAGAAGGCCGTATCCAGGGTTCCGGGGGTGACATCCTGTTCGGTCAGTCTGCTGACCAACTCCATGGGAGTAGAGGGAACTGCCGGTGCAGGTGCGATCATCAAGGCAGTACAGGATGCAGGTTATGGAGCATCCTTAAAGGGGGCATCCGGAGAACAGATATCTGCTTCTGCGGCAGAGGAGGCACTGGAAGACCATGAAACACCGGCACTGAAACGAAGGCTGATCGCATCTGTAGGCTTTCTGCTTGTGCTGATGTATTTTTCCATGGGACATATGATGTGGGGCTGGCCTCTTCCGGCATGGTTTAATGATAATCATATTGCCATGGGACTGGTGCAGCTTCTTCTCGCCGGAATCATAATGGTCATTAACCAGAAATTTTTTATCAGCGGCTTTAAGAGTCTGTGGCATCGTGCACCAAATATGGATACCCTTGTGGCACTTGGTTCCATGGCATCCTTTTTGTGGAGTGTTTATGTACTTTTTGCAATGACAAGGGCACAGGTGGACGGAGATTCTGCAGCAGTTATGAATTACATGATGGAGTTCTATTTTGAATCTGCCGCCATGATCCTTACCCTGATCACAGTTGGAAAAATGCTGGAAGCCCGATCTAAGGGAAAGACAACGGATGCGCTGAAAGGTCTGATGAAGCTGGCACCTAAGACAGCAGTTGTTGTCCGGAACGGACAGGAGGCTACGGTGCCCATCGAACAGGTCCGAAAAGGTGATGTTTTTGTGGTACGTCCCGGTGAGAACATTCCGGTGGACGGAGTGGTCCTTGAGGGAAACAGTGCTGTCAATGAGGCGGCACTTACAGGGGAGAGTATTCCTGTGGACAAGAATCCGGGAGATGCAGTCTCTGCTGCAACTGTAAACCAGTCCGGGTTTATCCGATGTGAGGCAACCCGGGTAGGCGAGGACACTACTCTTTCCCAGATTATTAAGATGGTCAGTGATGCGGCTGCAACAAAAGCGCCTATTGCCAAAATCGCAGACAGGGTTTCCGGAGTTTTTGTTCCGGCAGTTATCAGTATTGCGGTTGTCACCACCATTGTCTGGCTGCTGACAGGAAAAGAGTTCGGATATGCACTTGCCAGAGGTATTTCTGTTCTGGTCATCAGCTGTCCCTGTGCCCTTGGACTTGCCACACCGGTTGCCATTATGGTAGGAAACGGAATGGGGGCCAAAAACGGAATCCTGTTTAAAACAGCAGTATCCCTGGAGGAAGCTGGTAAGATTCAGATCGTTGCATTAGATAAGACAGGAACTATCACCAAGGGTGAACCGCAGGTGACAGATATGGTTCCTGCAAAGGGAATCTCAGAGGAAGAGCTTTTAGGCTATGCCTATGCACTTGAGAAGAAGAGTGAACATCCTCTTGCAAAAGCCATTATTGCCAGAGCAGAAGAGAAAAAGATTGTTTTGCAGAAGGTTTCTGATTTTCAGGCTCTTCCTGGAAACGGTCTTCGTGCAGCATTAAACAGTGAAGTGCTTACAGGCGGAAATATGAAATTTATCAGCAATGAAACCTCTGTATCACCGGAACTGATGAAGCAGGCAGAAAAACTTGCAGGAGAAGGAAAAACACCACTTCTTTTTGCAAAAGGCGGGAAGCTTCTCGGCATGATCGCAGTGGCAGATGTTATAAAAGAGGACAGTCCTCAGGCAATAAAAGAACTGCAGAACATGGGAATCCGGGTAGTAATGCTTACCGGTGATAATGAACGCACAGCAAAAGCGATCGGAGCACAGGCAGGAGTGGACGATGTAATTGCAGGTGTTCTTCCGGATGGCAAGGAAAGTGTGATCCGTTCTCTGAAGGAACAGGGAAAGGTTGCCATGGTAGGAGACGGAATCAATGATGCCCCTGCACTTACCAGGGCAGACATCGGTATCGCGATCGGTGCAGGAACAGATGTTGCCATTGATGCCGCAGATGTGGTATTAATGAAGAGCCGGCTCAGTGATGTACCTGCTGCCATACGTTTAAGCCGGGCGACACTGAGAAATATCCATGAGAATCTTTTCTGGGCATTTTTCTACAATGTGATCGGTATACCACTGGCAGCCGGTGTATGGATTCCGATTTTCGGATGGACACTGAACCCCATGTTTGGTGCAGCAGCCATGAGCCTTTCCAGTTTCTGTGTGGTAACCAATGCACTGAGACTGAATTTCTTTAAGGTACATGATGCTTCCGGAGACAGAAAAATAAAACAGAATGTGGAAGAAATCCATTATATTTCAGATAATACAAAAATGAAAAATGTAACAGAAAGCAGAAGTCTGAAGGCAGAGAATACAGACTGCCACAACAGTGAAATTCATGATCCAAAAGATCAGGAAAATATAAAAGGAAACAAGGAGAACAAAGAAATGACAACAATCACAGTAAACGTAACAGGAATGATGTGTGGACATTGTGAAGCACATGTGACAAAGGCAGTAAAAGAGGCATTTGGAGTGGAAGATGTAGTTTCCTCCCACGAAAAAGGAACCACAGTGATCCATGCTCCGGAGAAACTGGACGAGGATAAGATCCGCGAAGTGATCAAAGAAGCCGGCTATGAAGTAACTGGTATCACACAGGAATAAAAAACAAAAAGGGGATTTTATGGAAAACCAGAACCAGACACCACATAAAAGGCGTGTCCGTTATAAAGGAAAATATCCGAAGAAATTCGAGGAGAAATACAAGGAATTACAGCCTGAAAAATATAAAGATACCATTGAACACGTGATTCAGAAAGGAAATACCCCGGCGGGAATGCATATCTCCATTATGGTTAAGGAAATCCTTGATTTTCTTAATATCCAGCCGGGAGAAACCGGATTTGATGCCACATTGGGCTATGGCGGCCATACGAAAGCAATGCTTCAGTGCCTGAATGGCAAGGGCCATATTTATGCAACAGATGTAGATCCTGAAGAATCTGCCAAAACAAAGAAACGTCTGGCAGAGCAGGGATTCGGGGAAGAACTGCTGACAGTAAAGCTTCAGAACTTCTGCACCATTGACGAGATTGCCAAAGAGGTTGGAGGATTTGACTTTATTCTGGCAGATCTCGGTGTTTCATCCATGCAGATTGATAACCCCAAAAGAGGTTTCTCTTTTAAAACAGACGGACCTCTGGATCTGCGCCTGAATCAGGAAACCGGCATCAGTGCAGCCCAGCGTCTGGATACCATTTCCAGAGAGGAGCTTGCGGGAATGCTCTGTGAAAATTCTGATGAACCATACTGTGAGGAACTCGCCAAAGCCATTACCGATGAGATCCGCAGAGGCAATCATATTGATACTACCACAAAACTGCGTCAGGTAATCGAAAAAACTCTTGATTTCCTTCCTGAAAAAGAAAAGAAAGAGACAATTAAGAAGACCTGTCAGCGAACCTTTCAGGCATTGCGTATTGATGTTAACCATGAGTTCGAAGTACTGTATGAATTTATGGAGAAGCTTCCGGATGCTTTGCGTCCGGGCGGACGTGTGGCAATCCTTACCTTTCATTCCGGTGAGGACAAGCTGGTAAAGAAAGCTCTCAAGGCAGGATACAAAGAGGGAATCTACTCAGACTATGCAAAAGATGTGATCCGCCCCTCAGCCAAAGAGTGCACACAAAACCCAAGAGCCCGTTCCACAAAGATGCGCTGGGCTATAAAGGCTGAATAAAGTTCTAATAAATGTTTGTGAATTACTCGGTAACTGAGTTACCAGAGCATCTGAAAAAAGGCGGGATACCGCCTTTTTTCAGGGTGCATCCATGACGCCACTACTGTTTGCTCTTTAGAGCTATACAGTTGCTTTTATTATTTCCGGTGTTTTCAGTCCGGTTACGGACAGTTCTTTTGCACTGTCCACTGTAAGAAATCAGATAACACAGGAAAGTATACAAAGTTGCATTATTTTGTAGAATTGCTATGAACTATGAACAATTGACGTATTTTGTAAACAAAAGTATACTATGCTTATTAAAAGAACGAAGGAAAGAAGCCAGGAGATTACACCTGACAACAGAGGAGTAATATGGGGAAAGGAATTGAACGGTATGGCTACTGATGAAGAGCTTTATGGGCAATATCTGAGCGGTGACGAGACAGGACTTGAACTATTGATAAAAAAATACGGCGACCCATTGACCTTATACATCGATGGTTATCTGCATGACGTCCATGAAGCGGAGGACTTAATGATGGAAACCTTTTCCTGGCTGTTTACGAAAAAGCCCCGCATCCGTGATGGATGTTTTAAGGCTTATCTCTATAAAGCGGCGCGGCACATGGCTTTACGCCACAAAAGCAGACGGCGGATTATCTTCAGTCTTGACGACCTGACCAGAGAACCGGAGGTGCAGACACTGGTGGAGGAGGTCATCCGCACAAAGGAACGAAATCAGATCCTGCATCTCTGCATGGACGAGTTAAATCCAGGTTATCGGGAGGCTCTTTATCTGACCTATTTTGAGGGTATGAGCTATCAACAGGCTGCTGAGGTCATGGGAAAAAGTGTGAAGCAGATCACAAATATGGTGTACCGGGGAAAAGAGCGTTTACGCGGATTATTGCAACGGGAGGGTATTACAGATGTTGAAAAATGAGGAACGGATTGCGGAGGTAAAACGGCGTATTGCAAAAAAAGAACAACAGCAGAGACTGCGGCGCAGACGGATTGTTTCCGCTGTCTGCATAGCGGCATGCTTTGCAGTGATTGTTGGGGTTTCTTTTGCCATGCCCGGTATTATCGGGCGGATCGAACCCGGTACTTCTTCAGGCTTTGAAACTGCGGCAACGATTTTGGGCGGCAGCACCGCATTGGGATATATGGTGATCGGACTGCTGGCTTTTATCCTCGGCGCGTGCGTGACTATTCTGTGTTTTCACATCCATCAGCTGAACAAAGAGGAGCAGACGGAGAAACAAAAGGGGGACAATGGGGATGGAGCTGATCAGTAACCTTTTTCAATTCGCTGTTACCCTGCTGGGCTTTTGTATGAGTGGCATTCGGTATCTGAAAGATCGAAAACAGACATATTTCCTGCTGACCTGCTTTTACGGCTGCTTTGCCCTTGGCTCTCTTTACTGGACGCTGTATCTGCTTCTGTTTTCTGAAACACCGCAGGTCTTTTATGTGTCAGAGTTTGGCTGGGTAGCCAGCGTGATTTTCCTTTATCTTCTGCAATACACCCTTTCTTCTGCAGAGGAAAGAGACTTTTCGACACGGAAATCTCTGATAGCTCCTCTGATCGGCATTCCGCTTTGTGTATTTTACTGTACTTTTGGGGATGTTCTCTCCAATCTGCTCTGGTGTGGCATGATGATCGTTGTTTCTTATCATTCTATCCGGGGTCTTGCTTATGCGCAGATACAGACGGGAACAGCGTGTAAGATGCGGTATTTCCACATTGGGGTACTGTGCTATGTGGCGGTGGAGTATGCTCTTTGGATCTCCGGCTGTCTGTGGCCGGGTTATTCCATTTCCGCTCCCTATTGCTGGCTTGATCTTCTGCTTACAGGCTGCCTGTTTGCACTGCTACCAGCCACAGGAAAGGCGGTGCAGACATGACATATATTGAAAACGTATTTCTCTGCATGGCCTCGCCCCTGCTGATCGCCGCTCTGTGTATGGGAAAGCAGCAGAGAAAATTCTTTCTGTTCTGCTTTGCCGGGATGGGTGTCTGTCTACTTTCCGCATACATCAACACCTTTTTCGCTGCACTTTATAAAGCGGACACCTTTGCAGCTACCACAGAGATCGCCCCGGTGGTGGAGGAAGTGATGAAACTTCTGCCATTGCTCTTTTATCTGCTGATATTTGAGCCGAAAGCGGAGCAGATCAAAAATGCTGCCGTGATCACAGCCCTTTCCTTTGCCACATTTGAAAACATCTGCTATCTGATCCAAAACGGAGCCGGTCATTTTTCTTTTATTTTCTTCCGGGGTATTGGGACAGGAGCCATGCACGTGATCTGTGGGGCCATTGTCGGCGGTGGCCTTGCATATGTGTGGCAGAGAACATGGCTGAAGATTGCCGGAACCTGCGGTCTGCTGGGAGCAGCAATCACCTTTCATGCAATTTATAATCTTCTGATCGCCTATGGCGGTGCAGCACAGTATATTGCTTATCTGCTGCCTGTACTGATCCTGGCAGCGGGAAAACTGATCTTCCGCAGTTCGATACAATAATATAACCTGATTTTTCCTCTTTTGGGAGCTGTTTCGGCAGCTCTCAAATTTTTTTGAAAAAATTTGATTTTCAGGTGAGAGTTTTTCGCTTTTTTTGTACCTATATAAGTGAAAGGACTTTTAAGACTGTTTTTGTGGAAGGAGGTTGGAAGCATGTACGATACAGAAAAGCGTATCGAATTGGTAAAAAAGCGAATGCATGAATACCACCGCCGCCAGGAGCGGCGCACAGTCTGCCGTCTGTCTGTTCTGTGTACCCTGTTGTTCCTGTCTCTCGTGGGAACAATGGGGATGATGCAAAGCCAGCCAATAGACATCACGGGAATGTACGGCACAATCCTGCTGCATGAGGACGCAGGCGGTTATGTGTTGGTGGCTGTCATTTCCTTTACTGTGGCAGTCGTGATTACCGCATTATGTATCAAATTCAGAAAAAAAGGACAAAAGAGTCAAGATGCAGAAGATTATGTTTGAAGAAAGGAAAGGTGTAAAGTATGAGAAAAAAGTGTTTCAAAAAAACTATTTCATTGGCATTATGTATCGTCATGTCTGTAACGATGACGGGAACTCCGGTATTGGCAGACGCTTTTACAGATGGCAGCCAGTCGATAATTTCCGAGAACGCAGAGATTCCGACAGTTGATGTGGAGTCTGCTACGAACTGCGGAGATGTAGCCAGTACAGAGGAAAACCTGACAGAGTCTGCGCTCTTGTCGGAAACGGAAGAAAAGTTTGACAATCCGGAATATGCAGAATTTTCCGGCGGGAATGATGCAGAAGTTGTCAGCGAGTTTTCCGATAACAGTGTTCCGGCTGCGCAGACAGAAGGAAATACTGTTGTTTACCTGGATCCGAACTCAGGAGATGACACAAATGATGGAAGCAGTGTAGAAAATGCCGTAAGGACTCTTGTGAAGGCTATAAAGATTGCCAATGGTGGAATTATCTATCTGCTTAATCCTATAGATATCAATGAAAATCTCACTCTGGAGAATGTGACACTTCGTCCGGGAAGAAGCAATATGTCACGTATGCTGTATATACGGGGTGATGTAACGTTACAAAATATAATAATAAATAATACAACACCGGATGATAAGCCTTGCCAGTTCTCTGTTAATCCTATTGAGGTGGCAGGAACGTTGATTATAAAGGATGGCACTGAGATTGGACCGTTCCCGGGAAAAAGTTGTATTTATGCATTACCACATAGTACTGTAAATCTGAATGGTGGTGAAATCCTGGGAGATAAGCAGAACACAGTTGAGTATGGCGGTGGAATATATGCGGTAGAATCAACTGTCAATGTGAATGGAGGTATAATCAGTGGACATAGTGCAACGTATGGCGGTGGAATATATGCGTATAACTCAAGCATTAACATAAACGGAGGTCAAATCAGTGAAAATCAGTCAACGTATGGCGGTGGAATATGTGCGATAGAATATTCAAATGTAAGTTTAAAAGGAGGCAGCATTGCTGGTAATAAAAGTGGACAGGGCTCAGGTGTCTACTTGGATATGTCTAACTTGGTTATGAAAGAAGAAAATGGGAAAAGCTGCCAGATCACCCAAAATACAGTAACAACAGAACCTTCTCCTCAAGATATGCACGGCGAAGGTGGCGGAATTTTTCTGATTTATTCTAAAGCAGAAATTGAATCTGGAACCATCAAAAAAAATACAGCCATTGCAGCTCCTGACGAAAACGGTAATATCCGGGGCGGATTAGGTGGTGCAATTTCAGCAAAGTATTCAGCAGTAACCATCAAAGGAAATGCAGAAATCTGTAATAACAGTGCGGGTTACCGTGGAGGTGCGATATACACAGAGGGAACGACAAATGATTCTAGTCTGCTTAATATAGAAGGTGGAACTATCAGCGGCAATCATGTGAATGGAAGCGGAGCCGGTATATTCGCTATATGTTCTAGGGGAAACAAACATAATATGGATGTGATAATTTCCGGTGGAACGATAACAAATAATTACAGCGGAACAGGAGAGAATGAAGAAGAAAATGCGATCGTCTTGATGGGGTGGGATCCGAATCTGACTGAAGATACCGGTTTCGCAGATCTGAATCTTAGTGGCAGTCCGGTAATAACGGGAAGCGTAACACTTTCAGATGATAATAATTATGGGCCTCGTATATATGTAGGTAAATCTTTGCAATTATCAGACAAACATATTTTGGTGACACCTACATATGGAAAAGCTGATTTAATTGCGGTTGAATATGAGAATGATTCAGCAGCTGAATCGTTTGAGTCACAATTCTATTCAAATGGTATGAGCACACTGGTAAGAGATGGAAAGTATTTAAAATGGGCTCCGGTGAAACCAAAAATCACAATTACACCGGATAAAGAAAAAGGCTGTCCGTCTTCTAAAATTGTTTTAACGGCAAAGGCAACGCATGTGCTTGACGATAAAGGCATTACGTACAGCTATCAATGGTATAAAGATGGTCAGATCCTGAATAGTCAGACAGGAGAAACTCTTAAAGTCTCTGAGGCGGGAACCTATAAAGTGGAGGTAACAGCTACAAGTCAAGCAGGAGTGAATTCCACAGAGACAGCATCTATTGTAATTCCTGCGTTTGAACATTCTTATTCCTGGCAGTTTGATAAAACAAATCACTGGGAGCACTGCAGCATTGGAAATGAGAATACAACTCCGGAAGCGCATACATTTGGTGACTGGACAGTGACAAAACAGGCATCAATCGGAGTGGAAGGAGAAAAAGAAAGAACCTGTACATGTACAGCTTGTGGATACAAAGAAACGGCAACAATCCCCGCAATCTACATTCCAAGTTATCCGGTAACAGGTATTAAGGTATCTCCGGACACACTTACTCTTACCGGGAAAGATGAAACTGCACAGCTTACCGCTGAGGTGCTTCCATCTTATGCAGATAATACGCGGGTAACATGGAAGTCCAGTGATGAAAGCGTGGTAACTGTAGATGAAAAAGGTAAAGTAACCGCAGTTGGAAATGGAACAGCTACGATTACAGTCACATCCGTAAGCGGAAATTACACCGCAACTGTAGCCGTAACCGTAAAGATTCCGGTAGAAATTGAGAAGATCACGATTGAAGCAGAGAAGGAAACACTGACGAAGATTGGTGAATCCACAGAACTGAAAGTTAAGATTGAACCTGAGAACGCAGACGCCCAGAAGCTGATCTGGAAGTCTGGCGATGAAATGATCGCTGCTGTAGATGAGAATGGTAAAGTAACAGCAATCGGAAATGGAACGGTAATAATTACAGTAACTACAGAGGATGGAAAAAACACAGCTTCAATAACGATCACAGTGAAGATTCCTGATGAGCCTGTAATTAACAAGACAAAAGGGTTCGGACGCTTAAAAGTCCGTTCTGTAAACCAGACGAAAACTTCCATAACCTTAGAATGGAGTAAACTTGATGGTGTGGACGGATATTTGGTATATGGAAACCGCTGCAATACAAAGACAAAGACGTACAAATATCAAAAGCTTGCCACTATTACAAACGGACGTACATGGACACATAAAAACCTGAAGAAAGGCACTTTCTATAAATATATCGTAAAAGCATATAAGATAGTAGATGGCAAAAAGGTAGTGACAGATACATCTGCCTCCATACATGTGATCACACAGGGCGGCAAATACGGAATTGCAAAATCTGTTTCCGTAACTAAGATCGGAAACAAAAAGAATGTTTCAAAAATAACCCTGAAAAAAGGAAAAACAGCACAGATCACAGCAAAAGAAATAAAAAAGGACAAAAAGATCAGACACCACAGAAATCTCTGCTATGAAAGCAGCAATACAGCAGTAGCCACTGTCAGTCCGGAGGGGCTTATCCAGGCAGTTGGTAAAGGAACCTGTACGATATGGGTATATGCACAAAATGGTGTATATGCGGCACTGACGGTTACTGTGAAATGATAAAACATGATATCATCTGAATATATAAAAGCAGGGCAGAAACAGTTTTAATGCTGTTTCTGCCCTGCTTTTGTCTGATTTCAATGGGAATTTTTTTACATTGCATTTTTGTCTTTCCGTCTGGGATTTTTATTAACTATTGGTTAGTTTTTTTCATTCCAGTAATCTGTTTTTTGCTTCAGATCAATATTTTTACTGAAAAATACAGGATTCTTTTTCTGCTGAATCTGTATTTCGTAATCTTTTAATGTTTTTACTACAGTATTGGACAGTATCAGGATCACCGGAATGTTGATCAACGCCATTACCCCCATTAATACGTCGGAGATATGCCACAGTAATGTCATTTCCATACCTGCACCCCAAAATACCGCCAATGCTGATATAATGCGAAATCCTGTCATAAATTTCCTGTCCGGTTGTTTTTTATGAATATAAGTCAGCAGATTGTCACAATAGAAACAATTTCCCAATAATGTGGTGAAAGCAAATAATACCATGGCGATCATGATAAAATATAGGCCAAAAGAACCAAGTGTCTTGTGAAGTGCTGCCTGCACCCATGGTGCACCCTGAAGTTCTTTTGCAGGTATCACACCAGATACCAGACACATCATGGCAGTTGCAGTACACAATAATAATGTGTCAATAAACACAGACAACATTTGTACAAGTCCCTGCTTGACCGGATGGCTGACTACTGCAGACGCTGCTGCATTTGGTGCAGAACCAATACCTGCTTCATTGGAATACAGACCTCTTCGGATTCCCTGCATCATGGCCGATCCGGCAAAACCGGCAAAAATGGCTTTAAAGTCAAATGCTTCTTTGAAAATCTGTGCCATGACTGATGGAAGCTGTCCGATGTTCAATACTACGACCAACAGGGATACCAGAATATATGCAATTCCCATAAATGGCACCAGGGTAGAGGTTACTTTTACAATTCTGTTACCGCCACCCAGCAGACACCATCCCATTACCAGTGCCAGAATTCCTCCAATGATCCAAGGCGTGATATCTGCATTGTAAAATGGCTGGCCGGCAAAGGTAGACTGAAGATTGTAAGAAGCTAGCATATTAAATCCAAATGCATAAGTCAGGATCATGGCTATACAGAAAACCACTGCCAATCCTCTGCTATGCAGTGCTGCTTCTATATAATAAGCAGGACCACCATAACACCTGCCATCTTCCCCTTTTTTCTTATATATCTGTGCCAGTGTGCTTTCTGCCAAAGCTGATGCACTGCCAAGAATGGCAATGATCCACATCCAGAATACGGAACCTACACCACCGATGCAGATAGCGGAAGATACTCCCACAATGTTGCCTGTCCCTACACGAGATGCCGTAGAGACCATCAGTGCCTGAAAGGATGACACACTTTCTTTTCCCTCTGGCTTCTCCATGACAGCATTACAGGCTTTCCGGAATAAACGTACCTGCGGAAATCTGGTCCGAATAGTAAAATAGATACCGGAACCAATTAATATCACAATCAGCAATTTGCTGTAAAGAAATGTGTTGATTGTGTCAATGATCGTTTCGAACATAAATTCTCCTCTCAACAGAATTTTTATCATAAGTTACTGTTCTGTACATGACAGATACATCGGGCAAAAAGCCCAAATTATTACTATGATACAATATTTTTGCTTCTTTGAAAAGGAAATCTTTCATTGCATAAAAATTACAGTTGGAGCTTTTTGATATAATTATCCAAAAAAATGGAAAAGTAATTCCTATCGAGATCAAGCGGGATAAGCTTGCTTTGTCATTCCTGATACGGAATCCCCTAACACCAATGTACCTGCAATGTTCACGGTATTCTATTTTCCACAGATTACAAAACCGAAAGAAAAATATGTTAAACTAAAGAAAATGCCAGAGGAGGAAACGCCTTATGATAAGAAAACAACTCTTAATCGGAATACTGGCAGCTATGACTGCCGCACTGCCAGCTGTCGGCATATATGCCGGTTCCGCAGAAGCCAGTGAAATCCAAAGCAGCAATGAAAACACGGTGTCCGGTAATAAAGGAGCCAGTATCGACAAAGTCGTGACATTACAGAATTCCGTAAAAATGACAGACCAAATCTCTGCGGCAGTCAATGGGGAAAATATTATGTTCAGTCCCACAAGCCTTAATTTTGCGCTGGGCATGATCGCAGAAGGTGCAAAAGGAGAGACAAAAGAAGTTCTATGTAATTACCTGGGAACCGATGATTTTGCATCCTATGCAAAGGAATATCTGAACAAGATTAAAGAATACAATACTGAAGATGAGAGTTACGGATATAAGTCAAAATTAAAGATTGCAGATGCAGTCTGGGTGGATAATAATCTGACATTACAGGAAGAATTTAAAAATTCAGTAACGAACGGTTTTGGGGCTGAAGTGGAAAATGTAGATTTTTCCGCTGCAGAGAAAACATGCGGTATCATTAATTCCTGGTGTGACAAAAATACGGAAGGGCTGATTCCGAAAATCATAACCCCGGATCTGATCAATGATACTACCGGACTGTGCTTAACTAATTCACTATATTTTGAGTCCGGATGGAGTGGAGAACCCTGGAATGTTTCTGATACAGAAGAGAAGTTTGGAAACAATGAAAAGACAAAATACATGACCTGTGCCGGAGACAGGTATTATGAAAATGATAAGGCAACAGCATTTGACAGGGAGTATGCAAACGGACTGAGTTTTGTCGGAATCCTGCCTGTCGATGAAGGCGATTTTACACTTGAGGATCTGGATATTGGTGGACTTCTGAAATCTCAGCCAGAGTATGACGAAGTACAATGTAAGATGCCAAAACTTGATTTTGAGACTACCGTCATCCTAAATGACATACTCTCAAGCCTGGGGCTTGATAATATATTTTCCAGCAACGCTAATTTCTCCGGTATTGCAGACAAAAATGTAAATGTAGATACGATACTGCAGAAAACAAAACTGGAACTGGATGAAAACGGCACGAAAGCAGCAGCAGTGACAGCAGTTATCATGGAATGTATGTCAGCTGTAGAGGAGAAAGAACCAGTTATCAAAAATGTGGAACTCACTCGTCCTTTTGCCTTCCTGATCTATGACAGGAGCAATGACGAAATACTGTTTATGGGAAAAGTAATGACAGTTTCCTGATGAAAAGGGAGACTGTGAGAAAAAGTCTGTAAATAAGATTCTTCTATGATATGCAAGGGTGGCAAGCCTGAAAATCAGGCTTCTCACCCTTGTTTTATATATAACAGTTGTTGAATGGCATGTCAAGAGCAGGCGGTTTTCCGCCCGTCTTATTCGCCCGTTTATTCGTTACTCTGGGAGGCGTCCTTCGTACATAATACTCAGTTCACCATACACCTGTGCCCAGTTGCGGATCGTACTGGTCCATTTCTTTGTAGCTTCAAATGTGGCAAGATACAGTGCCTTTAATAGAGCTGTATCGCTTGGAAATACGCTTCTCTGGCGATTCAGTTTCCGGTAGGTAGAATTCAGGGATTCAATAGCATTTGTAGTATAAATCACCGTTCTGACCGTCGTTGAAAATTTAAAGATCGGCGAGATTGCGTCCCAGTTATCCTTCTAGCGCTTCATTTTAGGGATAGAATAAATGTTTATACTCTATCTTGCATCTTCTATTTATTCATGTTAAAATCTTAAGATGTCAAAAATACAATATATATGAGATAAAAAACAGTAGTGAGCTGTTATGAAGATAGGAGATAACAATTAAATGGCAATGAGTCCGATGATGCAGGAATACTGCAAGACAAAGGAACAATATAAAGACTGCATTTTATTCTACCGTCTGGGAGATTTTTATGAAATGTTTTTTGATGATGCATTACTTGTCACCAGGGAACTGGAGATTACCCTTACAGGAAAGGACTGCGGATTAGAGGAGAGGGCACCCATGTGTGGTGTCCCTTATCATGCTGCGGAGACTTATATTAATCGTCTGATCGAGAGAGGACATAAGGTAGCGATCTGTGAGCAGGTAGAGGATCCTAAAAAAGCCAAAGGACTGGTAAAGCGTGAGGTTGTAAGGATCGTAACCCCAGGAACCACACTGGATGCTGCTGCTCTTGATGAGACAAAGAATAATTACCTGATGTCTATTGTGTCTATGGAAGAACATTTCGGATGCGCTATTGCAGACATTACAACGGGTGACTGTTTCCTTACTGAGGTGGACAAACCACAGAAACTTCTTGATGAGATCAATAAATTTGTTCCTGCAGAGATTATCTGTAATGATTCTTTTTATATGTCTAATATAGATACAGATGACTTGCAGAACCGTCTTGGGATTTGTGTTTTTTCATTGGATTCCTGGTACTTCGATGACGAGTTGTGCCGCCGCACACTAAAAGAACATTTTCATGTAGGTTCTCTGGAGGGACTGGGCGTTGGTGATTATGACTGCGGGATCATTGCAGCAGGAGCACTTTTCCTTTATCTGAAGGAAACACAGAAAACCGCGCTGTCCCATATGGCGACGATCCGTCCGTATGCAGCAGAAAAGTATATGCTGATCGATAGCTCCAGCCGCAGGAATCTTGAACTTGTAGAAACATTACGTGAAAAACAGAAAAGAGGTTCTCTTCTCTGGGTACTGGATAAGACAAAGACTGCCATGGGTGCCAGAACACTTCGCAGTTATGTAGAACAGCCATTGATCGACAGAGATGAGATCGAGGAACGTCTTGAGGCGTTGGAAGAGTTAAATAAAAATGGAATGCTTCGCGACGAGATCAGGGAATATCTGGGACCTGTCTATGATCTGGAACGACTGATCAGCCGTATCAGTTATAAGTCAGCTAATCCGCGGGATCTGATCGCTTTTGCTTCTTCACTGGAAATGCTTCCATATATAAAACAGGTATTAAAAGAATTTAAGACTCCCCTGCTTCAGAAAATTTATGAAGATATGGACTCTCTGGAAGATGTAACAGATCTGATTAAACGTGCCATCGTGGAAGATCCGCCTCTTGCACAGAAGGATGGCGGTATTATCAAAGAAGGTTATAATGAAGATGTAGATAAATTCCGCCGTTCCAGAACAGATGGCAAAAAATGGCTTTCCGAACTGGAAGCAAGGGAACGTGAGCGTACCGGTATCAAGACAATGAAGATTAAATATAATCGTGTATTTGGTTATTCACTGGAGGTTACCAATACATTTAAAGACCAGGTACCTGACAACTATATTCGTAAGCAGACACTTTCTAATGCAGAACGTTATATTACACAGGAATTGAAGGAATTGGAAGATTTAATCCTTGGTGCAGAGGACAAGCTTTATGCGCTGGAATATGAATTATTCTGTAATGTGCGTGATACTGTCGGTAAAGAGGTTGTGCGTATTCAGAAAACAGCCAAGGCAGTAGCCGCACTGGATGTGTTTGCTTCTCTTGCACTGGTTGCAGAACGAAATCATTTTGTGCGTCCAAAAACAAACACAACAGGTGTGATTGACATCAAGAATGGCCGTCATCCGGTTGTAGAGCAGATGATTGAGAACGATATGTTTATTGCAAATGATACATATCTGGACAATCATAAAAAAAGGGTATCCATTATCACAGGCCCAAATATGGCAGGTAAGTCTACATATATGAGACAGACTGCCCTGATCGTACTGATGGCACAGATTGGAAGCTTTGTCCCTGCTGAAAAAGCAAACATCGGAATTGTTGACAGAATCTTTACTCGTGTTGGTGCATCGGATGATCTGGCAAGCGGTCAGAGTACCTTTATGGTGGAAATGACAGAGGTTGCGAATATTCTGAGAAATGCCACTTCCAGAAGTCTTCTGATCCTGGACGAGATCGGACGTGGTACCAGTACATTTGACGGTCTTGCAATTGCATGGGCAGTGATCGAGCATATCAGCAATACGAAGCTCTGTGGCGCCAAAACATTATTTGCTACTCATTACCATGAGCTTACTGAACTGGAGGGCAAGATTCCGGGAGTCAATAACTACTGTATCGCTGTCAAGGAAAAAGGGGACGATATTGTATTTCTGCGCAAGATTGTTCAGGGCGGCGCAGACAAAAGTTATGGTATCCAGGTTGCCAAGCTTGCCGGTGTTCCGGATTCTGTGATCCAGAGAGCAAAGGAACTGGTGGAGGAACTCAGTGATGCGGATATTACGGCAGCAGTAAAAGACCTGACGTCTGCGAAAAAGAAAAAGCCTGTATACGATCAGATGGATATGGCACAGATGTCCCTGTTTGATACCGTTAAAGATGATGACATCATAGAAGAAATCAAGGGTCTTGATATGGGAAACATGACTCCTATCGAGGCAATGAACACACTTTATAACCTGCAAAACAAGATTAAGAACAGATGGTGATAAAAGTTGAGAAAAATTGCAGTATTAGACCAGCAGACCATAGATAAGATTGCTGCCGGTGAGGTAGTGGAACGTCCGTCCTCCATTGTGAAGGAGCTTGTGGAAAATGCAATTGATGCAGGAGCAACTGCTGTAACAGTGGAGATCACAGACGGCGGCAAAAAGATGATACGTATCACAGATAATGGCGGGGGTATGGAAAGAGATCAGGTACCCCTGGCATTTTTGCGTCATGCCACCAGTAAGATTGAGAAGGTTGAGGATCTGGAACACATTGCGTCTCTTGGATTTCGCGGTGAGGCTTTGTCCAGTATTGCCGCTGTTGCACAGGTGGAACTGATCACAAAGACCCCATCTGCATTAAGCGGAGTCCGCTATGTGATCAATGGTGGTGTACAGGAGTCTTTAGAGGATATGGGGGCTCCGGAAGGAACTACTTTCCTAGTGAGAAACCTTTTTTATAATACACCTGCAAGAAGCAAGTTCCTGAAATCAGATACTACGGAGGGAAATTATGTCAGCACTTTGATGGAACAGCTGGCATTGTCCCATCCTGAGATTTCTTTTAAATATATCCAGAATAAACAGGTGAAGCTTCACACATCCGGTAATTACAATATAAAAGATGTGATTTATAATATATATGGAAGAGATATTACCAAAGCACTTCTTGAAGTATCCTACGAGAATGATTTCATGAAGATTGAGGGTTTTGTGGGAAAACCGGAGATTTCCAGAGGCAACCGTACTTTTGAGAATTACTATATTAACGGACGCTTTGTAAAAAACAGGATCATTGCAAAGGGAATCGAGGATGCCTATAAGGGGTTTCTTATGCAACATAAGTTTCCGTTTGTTTCGCTTCATATTCAGATGGAGGGAAATGATTTGGACGTAAATGTACATCCAAGTAAGATGGAAGTACGGTTTGCCAGAGGAACGGAAGTTTACGATGCCGTTTATGAGACAGTTCATAAGGCGCTTACTACAAGAGAAATGATCCAGACAGTACCTTTTGGAAAAGAAGAACCGGTAAAGAAACTGTCGTCTGTGGTGAAACCGGGGGATGTACCGGAGCCATTTGAAATGAAACGTCGTGCTGAAATGCCGGAGTATCGAACACAAGTAGCGAACACAGTTAATCGTACTTCAAATGTGTCAATAAAAGGCAATGATAGGACAGTATCTGCACCAGATACTGCTATGGATAAAAAACAGATTTCTTCTTATTCAACACTTCCGCGAGGAACTATCACTATGGCGGAACAGGCAGTACGTGAGCAAAAGATTTATCAGACAAAAGATCCTTTTACAAAAGCAGAGGAGAAGCTTTTCGAAGGAACAATAAACGATAAAAATATACATGAAAAACAGCCTGACGCAATGCAGGTAAATATGTCACAGGAAGTAGAGAAACAGCAAAAGCCACAGCAGCTGGAATTATTTGAGGAGAAACTTCTTGCTCCTGAATCCCGAAGCCGTCATCAGCTGATCGGACAGATTTTTGATACTTACTGGCTTGTTCAGTTTGAGGATAAATTTTTTATTATCGACCAGCATGCGGCACATGAAAAGGTTTATTATGAACGTTTCGTAAAAAGATTTCGTGAGCAGACAGTAGAATCCCAGTACCTTAGCCCGCCGCTGATCGTATCCCTGAATCTTCAGGAAGAAGCTCTTCTTAAGGCTAACCGTAAATATTTCGAGGATTTTGGATTTGAGATTGAACCATTTGGCGGTAAGGAATACTGTATCAATGCAGTCCCGGCCAATCTGTACGGTCTTACGGAGGAAGAACTTTTTCTGGAAATGCTTGACAATCTTGCTTCTGAGAAGGATAAGGATCCACTTGGAATCTTTGCTTCCAGACTGGCCACCATGGCATGTAAGGCTGCGGTAAAGGGAAATCATCAGATGTCCGACCGGGAGGCAAATGCATTGATCGATGAACTGCTTACACTGGAGAATCCCTATCACTGTCCTCATGGAAGACCGACGATTATTTCCATGACTAAAACAGAACTGGAAAAGAAATTTAAACGTATTGTATAGTTTATATATAAGGAGCTATTATGAAAAAGCCACTGATCGTTCTTACAGGACCGACGGCAGCAGGAAAAACCCATCTATCCATTGCTCTTGCGAAAGCAGTAAACGGAGAGATCATTTCTGCTGATTCCATGCAGGTCTACAAATATATGGATATTGGATCAGCTAAGATCCGGCCGGAGGAGATGCAGGGAGTAAAGCATTATCTGGTAGATGAACTGCTGCCTCAGGAAGAATTTCATATCGTGAAATTCCAGCAGATGGCAAAAGCTGCCATGGAAGAAATTTATGCCAAGGGGAAAATTCCTGTTCTGGTAGGAGGAACCGGATTTTATATACAGGCTATTACAAAGGATATTGATTTTACTCAGGCAGAGCAGGAAGACGGATACCGTCAGGAGCTGGAACAGCTTGCTGCAGAGAAGGGAAATGAATATCTGCATCAGATGCTTTTGAATGTTGATCCTGTCAGTGCCGGGGAAATCCACGCCAATAATGTAAAACGTGTGATCAGGGCACTGGAGTTTTATCATCAGAACCAGTCGCCGATCTCCGCACATAATCAGGAGCAGAAGGAACACGAAACCCCTTATAATCTGGCATATTTTGTGCTGAATGTACCAAGGGAACTTCTTTATAAACGGATTGATGACCGTATTGATGAGATGTTAAAAGAGGGACTCCTTGAGGAAGTGCAGAAGTTAAAAGATATGGGATACCACAGGGGGATGGTTTCCATGCAGGGACTTGGATATAAAGAAATCCTTGCATATCTGGATGGCGAGTATCCGTTAGAGGAAGCGGTCAGGATCCTGAAAAGAGATACCAGACATTTTGCAAAACGCCAGCTGACCTGGTTTCGCAGGGAGAAGGATACCATCTGGATGAATAAGGATGAATTTGACTATAATGAAGACAGAATCCTTGATGAAATGCTGAAGGTATGCAGGGACAGAGGAATTTTATAACCGAATTTTTCTTAAAAATCACTGATACAGAATAAGTGAAATTCAGAGATAAAATAAAGATAATAATGCAAACAGAAATGAGGACGAAACAAATTATGAAAGAAATGTACGCACAGCTTGGGATTTCTTCAGAGGTTTATGACTTTGGTCATAAGATTGAGGAATCTTTAAAAGAAAGATTTGAAAAATTTGATAAAACGGCAGAATATAACCAGATGAAGGTGCTTCTTGCCATGCAGAAAAATAAAGTAAGCGCAGAATGCTTCGGAAGTTCTTCCGGTTATGGATATGACGATATTGGCCGGGAAACACTTGAAAAGGTTTATGCAGATACTTTCCATACGGAAGCCTGTCTGGTACGCCCGCAGATCACATGCGGAACTCACGCGCTGGCCATTGCCTTATTCGGTAATCTCCGTCCGGGTGATGAACTTCTGGCACCTGCCGGAAAGCCTTACGATACTCTGGAAGAGGTAATCGGCATCCGCCCGTCAAAAGGTTCTCTCGCAGAATATGGAGTAAGTTACCGTCAGGTGGAACTGTTAGAAGACGGAACCTTTGATTATAACAGCATCCGTAAAGCAATCAATGAAAAAACACGTCTTGTGGAGATCCAGCGTTCCAAAGGATACCAGACACGTCCGTCTTTCTCTGTAAAGCAGATTGGAGAACTGATTTCTTTTGTAAAGAGTATTAAACCGGATGTGATCTGTATGGTGGATAACTGCTACGGTGAGTTTGTAGATACCATTGAGCCAAGTGATGTGGGAGCTGATATGATCGTTGGTTCTCTGATCAAAAATCCGGGCGGCGGACTTGCGCCTATCGGCGGTTATATTGCAGGTACTAAGGAGTGCGTGGAGAATGCTTCTTACAGAATGACCTGTCCCGGACTTGGCAGTGAGGTAGGCGCAACTCTGGGAGTCAACCGTTCTTTCTTCCAGGGATTTTTCCTTGCACCAATGGTTACCAAGGGTGCGTTAAAGGGAGCTGTGTTTGCGGCAAATATTTATGAGAAACTTGGATTCCCGGTAATCCCGGATTCCACAGAGCCACGTCAGGACATCATTCAGGCGGTAAGTCTTGGCACACCGGAAGGTCTGATCGCATTCTGTAAGGGTATTCAGGCAGCAGCACCGGTTGACAGTTATGTAGATCCGGAGCCATGGGATATGCCCGGATATGACAGTCAGGTTATCATGGCAGCAGGTGCTTTTGTACAGGGTTCTTCCATCGAGCTTTCCGCAGATGGTCCGATGAAACCGCCATATGCAGTGTATTTCCAGGGCGGACTTACCTGGGAACATGCAAAGCTTGGCGTTTTGATGTCTCTTCAGAAAATGGTTGATAAGGGGCTTGTATCTTTATGAAAAAAAGGCAGGTAGTGATCATAGGAGCAGGAGCCAGCGGATTGATGGCAGCGATCATGGCAGCCCGAAACGGGGCAGCAGTCACTGTTCTGGAACAGAACGAGAAACCCGGAAAGAAAATCTGTGCTACAGGAAACGGCAGATGTAATTTTTCCAATCTTGCAAGACCGGATGATGCATACAGAGGCGAACATCCGGAATTTGTCGAAGATGCACTCAGAGAGTTTTCTGTCGAGAATACCATTGAGTTTTTCAAAGAGATAGGAATCTATCCTTTAAACAGGAACGGCTATCTTTATCCGAGAAGCAATCAGGCGCAAAGTGTTGTAGATGTACTGTGTATGGAGGCTGCCAGTCTGGGTGTGAAAATAAAGACAAACGAACAGGTTACAGAAATAAAAACCGGGACAAATGAAAAGAATTTCCAAATCCTGACAAAAGGATGGCACTATGATGCAGATGCACTGATACTTGCCAATGGATCCCGGGCATCTTCTGTTTCAGGTTCAGACGGCAGCGGATATATGCTGGCAGAGAGCTTTCATCACCGCATTGTCCCGGTTTATCCGGCACTTACTGCCCTGAAGTGTAAAGGTTCTTCTTTTAAGGCATGGGCAGGCGTACGTACAGAAGGAGAGATTTCTCTTTTTACAGATGGGAAATTCTGTAAATCTGAACATGGCGAGCTGCAGCTTACAGAATACGGAATCTCCGGAATCCCAGTGTTTCAGCTCAGCACTTATGCAGTACGTGCAGTCAGAGAAGGACATAAAGCAGAGCTCCGCATTAATTTCATGCCGGAGCTGTCAGAAGAAGAATTAAAGAAACTTCTGTATGCACGAAAGAAGGCATGTCCCTATAAAAAAGAAAAAGAACTCCTGGTGGGACTTTTCCCGGAAAAGCTTATCAAAATCCTTATATCACAAAAACAACTGGTTTCTGCCATAAGGGAATTTCCTCTTGAAGTGCAGGATGGTATGTCATTTTCACAGGCACAGGTCTGCTCCGGGGGAGTAGATACCTCACAGGTAAATTCTCAAACCATGGAGTCAAAGCTCTGTAGGGGTCTGTATTTTGCAGGGGAGCTTCTGGATATTGACGGTACATGCGGCGGATATAATCTGCAATGGGCATGGAGCAGCGGCGCAGTGGCCGGCAAAAATGCAGCAAAGGAGGAGAAAAATTGATTCGAATTTCACAGCTGAAACTTCCGATCACACATACAAAGGCACAGCTCGAAAAAAAGATTGCAAAAACATTAAAAAATCCCGGAAACAGTTTTACTTACGAAATAAGAAAGCAATCTCTGGACTGCAGACACAAAAATGACAAAATCTTTGTATATACTGTAGATGTAACGATCAGAGATGAACAGAAACTCGCCAAAAAAGTTAACAATAACAACATTATGTTAACAAAAGAGAAACCATATGAATTTCCCTCTCCGGGTGAGACACCTCTTTTACATTCTCCCGTTATTGTGGGAAGTGGTCCTGCAGGGCTTTTCTGCGGATGGTATCTTGCGAAGGCCGGATATTGTCCAATAATACTTGAACGCGGAGAAGAGGCTGAGAAACGTCAGAAAACAGTAGAGAATTTCTGGAAAAATGGTGTTCTTGACTCTGAGTCCAATGTACAGTTCGGAGAGGGCGGCGCCGGCACCTTTTCCGACGGAAAGCTGAACACGCTGGTAAAAGATCCTTACGGACGTAATCATGAGGTACTGAAGCGTTTCGTAGCTGCCGGCGCACCGGAAGAAATTATTTATCAGCAGAAGCCACATCTGGGAACGGATGTACTGGTTGGTATTGTTGAAAAAATGCGTCATGAAATCGAAGAAATGGGAGGAAAATTCTGCTTCCGTTCCAAGGTAACAGATCTGATTTTTGAGAACAATACATTAAAAGAAATTGAGATCAACAATGATAAGAGAATCCCTGCACAAGTCTGTGTACTGGCACCAGGACACAGTGCAAGAGATACTTTTGAAATGTTACAGAAACGTGGTGTTTATATGGAGCCAAAGTCATTTGCAGTGGGGCTGCGTATTGAACATCCTCAGGAAATGATCAATATGGATCTTTATGGAGAGCCTGAGAATGAATTACTTGGTGCAGCCAGCTATAAAGTAACCCATAAGTGTGCAAATGGCAGAGGTGTTTATTCTTTTTGTATGTGTCCGGGCGGATATGTTGTAAATGCATCCTCTGAACCCGGTCGTCTCGCAGTGAACGGAATGAGCTATCAGGCACGTGATTCCAGAAATGCAAACAGTGCCATGATCGTCACAGTTACACCAGAAGATTTCCCGGATAAAGGAGTTCTTGGCGGCGTAGAATTTCAGCGTGATCTGGAGAAAAAAGCATGGGAGCTCGGAGAAGGAAAAATTCCTGTTCAGCTGTTTGGTGATTTTTGCAAAAATCAGGCAAGTGAAGCATTAGGAGAGGTTACTCCCTGTATGAAGGGAGAATATATACTGACAAATGTACGCTCTGTTCTGCCAAAAGCAGTAGGCGATTCTATTGAAGAAGGTGTCAGAGCCTTCGGAAAACGAATTTCCGGATTTGACAGAGAGGATGCACTGCTCAGTGGCATTGAAAGCCGTACTTCTTCTCCTGTAAGAATCGTACGTGATCAGAAGCTCACAGCAAATATGGCAGGAATTTATCCATGTGGCGAAGGTGCAGGTTACGCAGGCGGAATCACAAGTGCTGCCATGGATGGAATCAAAGTTGCTGAGACTGTATGCCGAAAATATGCGGCTATAAAAAACAATTGATCTCTTAAGCGGGATATTACCGATAACCAGTAATCCAGTAACGTTACTGTTCACTCCGTTCACAGTAACGTAGCCAAAATTCATTCCAGATTGCCTGCGGCAATGGAATTTTGGCTT
>OOCB01001507.1_pt1 | contig 30916 bp, 18 predicted proteins | sample 1671351 | NCBI WGS metagenome assembly OOCB01 (sample SAMN06348148, study PRJEB24527) | human gut metagenome | biome: human gut; feature: ankylosing spondylitis patient; material: feces | host: Homo sapiens | place: China | collected 2015-10 | reverse complement strand
TTATAGCAAAACTTAGCCATATAATAGCATAATCGAAAATAGACTCCGTATTGGTTTTCCTCTTTCTTCTCATCCTCCATCTTCCTATCATCTAATTGATATAAGCACCAGCAGAGATCATAAAGAGGATAATCAAGCGGATCTATGCACATATCATTCATTAAAACTTCGATTGACATTTTGTCCTGCTGCATCGACTCTGCATATTTTCCTAGATTTCCTAATACATTTTCCAATCCCTCCGACACAATCGTGTATCCTCGATATGGAATTTTTGTATGCTTCATTTGCATATCAAACGATTGAATCAATGCCTGATATAATTCCTCTGCCTGTTCTCGCTCGCCCAATACTTCAAGCATATATGCAATATTCCCAGCTAGACTCCCCTCCTCTCTCTGGAACACCCACATATTCCATTTTTCCAGCGGAAGTTCTGGCATCGTACAGGATAACGCCTCTTTTAACATTCTCAGATATTCATCTGAGGCCAACTTCTCTCGCTTATACAAAATATTGCTTTCCATAAACAGCACTTCCTGCCGATTTAATGGCACGTTCACATCCAGTTTTTCCTTAAAGCTCTGAAAACTTTCCCATGCGTTATCCCATTCTTCGCGTATAATGAAGTCAACGATTTCCTGTCTCTGGTGCAGCACTTCCAGCGAATCAGTTTCAAGTAACAGCTGCCCTTCTAGTCCCGTCTTATGATAAAACTGCATGAGCATTTCATAATTTCTGCCAGAAGGTCGGTGCGTTCCAGCCTCTATTTTCTCTATCTGTCGCGCAGTCAGATGGTCTGGATTCGCAGCCGATACCTTTGCCGCTGACAATCCCATTGCTTTTCTAAGCATTTTAAGTGTCAGTCCAATTTCATGCGTATTGCTGACACTAATGCTCTGCCACATTCTCTTTTTAGGATGTGAAAACAACCGATATAGTTCCTCAAATGTCTTGAGAAATTCTGTTACCTCTGTCTCTTCTTCCTTGTATTTCTGATCCTCTTTTCCTTTTACGCTAATGCATTCTAACACATTAAGTAGTTCTTCCAAAACAAAAACAACATAACGCTGTGAGTACTGATGTCTGAGTAGCTCAAGTGCTTCCATTCCATATGAAAACGCTTTTTCTTCATTGCCTGCATACAATTCGAGTTTCATTCCAAGAAATGCCACCTGTGGATAAATCAATATCTGAACCTTTGGTTCAAACTTTGCCTGTTTTACATAGTCGGCTACCTTCTTGTGCATCTGCATAGCTTCATCTGTCTTACCGATAAGAAGCAGACAATTTGCCAGAAGCAAAATACTTTCCAACTCACAGGGAGCCAATAAAAACTTTGACAGCTTCTTTTTTTCCCATCCATCGGGTAATGTACATAGTACCGTCTGCTGTGCGCTTTCCACCAGATTTTCTCCCTCTGATTTTTCACGTTCAACGTCAACGCTCTTGCTCTCAAAACTTTTTTTGTACGCCTGCATCAGAAGAATGGTCTGCATTTTCTTTAAAAACTGCTCTTCAAATGGCGTTTTTTTTCGATACTTTTTCTGATACACTTCTAGTAATTGCTGTGCTTTCTGCGGCTGCTCAAAAACAACTAGACAGATATCCTCGCGGTCTCTCCATCCGTTCAATTCCCTTGCATCTGCCATTACCTCAAAATATTCAGTCGGCACACCTAGTCTTTGCAGCAGATAGTCACCTATCATTTTCTTCCATGGCGTGTCGCCATTTTCCATTTTCCTAAGCTCAGTTCTGGTGCAGACACCTCTTGATATTTTTTGTTCAGAGATGCCGCGGCGGCATCGCTCCTTATACATGAATTTTCCGCAATATTGGTTGTACCGCCGCAGCCATAGTAATTCCTCTTTGTTCATATATTATTATTCAATCCACACTCTTTTATCTAATGCCGGGCAGCTGATGCATACCTTTACATCTTCTTTTGGCTTTACATAGACAATCAATCTGCCATTGTGTGTCTTTCTGTGTGACTCGCAGTATGGCGTTAGGTCTGCTAAATCACCATTTTCTAGTCCGAGAAGTGTTCCTCCTATTACCTCTGCCGTGATTTCCAGATCTTCTGCCGCAAGAACACCATTTTCATCGGTAAGTGAAACCTCGATCTGCATCACTTCTTCCTTATTTATAGTTTCTTCTGCATGCCATACATTTGCAGACAGCTCGACTGCTTTTCCTGCTGTCTGAATGCTGCACTCGGCTTCGCCGCACACTGCCTTAAGTACACCTGGCTCATAAGCAAAACGCCATTCGGTGCAGCCTTCTTTTTCAAGATATGTTCCATCGTGCAATGACTTTTCACCATCAATACCAACTATACTAAGAGAAATAGTTTCTTTTTGCACATTTGTGAATACTCGTACAACGACATTTTCTCCGTCTGTATAATTCCAATGTGCATTCCACGGTCTCCACTCATGCTCATCACCATCATCTGGGCGTGTCAGGATACAAGCAAATGGTTCTGTGCTCCAGAATGCCTTTCTTCTATAGAAGCCCGGCTTTTCAAAGCCTGCAAGATCCATTAAACCAGCTGATGAACCGTGAATCGGCCATCCATGTGCCTCTCCAAGATAATCAATTCCTGTCCACAAAAACTGTCCGCTGATATATGCATTGTCGCGCACTGCACACCACTGCTCGTAGCCGCCGCCATTTTCGCTGCCTAAAAATGGCTTGTCTGGGAAACGTTTGTGGCTTTCCTCATACAGATGCTCTTTATAATTGTAGCCCACAACATCAAGTGCATCAAAAAATCCAATATGAGATGACAGCTCTGGGAAAGCTGCTGCCAATGTAACTGGTCTTGTGGTATCCTGTGTGCGCACAATCGCTGCCAACTCCTTTGCAATTGCGCTAAGTCGCTCAGCATTTGGCTTATCCGGGTCATACTGACGCTCCTTTGCCGGCTTGTTGGCATCGTTGTTTCCGGTCATTGACTCAAACAATGGATGACAATATGGGTCATTCGGGTAGTCGATCTCATTTCCAATGCTCCACATAACGATGCTTGGATGGTTGCGGTCACGGCGTACCATATCGGCGAGATCACGCTCATGCCACTCTGGGAAATCTTCTGCATAGCCTTCATGCTTTGGCGGATATACATTATGACCGGTAGACCATTTATTCTTCGGATTTTCCCACTCATCGAATGCCTCATCCATCATCAAAAGTCCAAGCTCATCGCACAGATCATACAGCTCTGGCATATGTGGATTGTGGCTGCAGCGGATCGCATTGCAGCCGCCTTCCTTCAATTTAAGCAGTCTGCGAAGCCATACCTCACGATACATTGCTGCACCAAGACAGCCGCCATCATGATGAACACATACGCCCTTAAACTTTGTTTCCTTTCCATTCAGGAAAAAGCCTTGATCAGCATCAAATGAAAATGTTCTGATACCAACGCGCTCTTTATCTAATACAATCACATTTTCATCTTCTTTTTCAAATGAAATGCAAAGCTCATATAATGATGGTGATTCACAAGACCAAAGCTTTGGTTTTCCAATCATTCCATTTAAATAGAAGGTTTTCTTCTCGTGTGCCTCCATTGCAGCTGGTACTCTTGCAAAAACAATCGACTCCTCATCACTTCCACATAGCTTTAGACTAGCAGTCAGCGTTCCAATCACGCGCTCATCTAGCTCATTTGCAATCTCTGCATTTGCACAAACAGCCGCCGACTGCTCATCTGCTCTTGACACATTAAAGACAACACCATTCCATACAGCATGAATCGGCTCCTCCACTACAAGATATGCCTTGCGGTAAATACCAGAGCCTGTAAACCAGCGTGAATCTGCTAAATCAGTATGGCATACACGCACAGTAATCTCATTATCAATCGCGCCAAACTGAACAAAGTCAGTAATATCATAGCTGATCTGTGTATAACCATAAGGACGCTTTCCGATGTGATAGCTGTTGCACCATATTCTACTATTTTTATAGATGCCATCAAATACAACTCTCACGCGCTTTCCTTTATATGCTTCTGGAAGTGAAAAGCGCACACGATACCAGCCAATGCCACCGCTCAAATATCCTGTTCCGCTGGAATTAGTCTGCTCAAACGGCATATGTACCGACCAGTCATGCGGCAGCGTAACGCTAGTCCACGCACTGTCATCATAGCCCTTGTACCATGCCTGCGGTACCTCGCCGTAGTGAAACTTCCAGTTCTCGTTCAGTGTAATATATGTTCTATCCATGATTGTTTCCTCCTATTAAAAAAGGGCGGACACCTTACAATGTCCGCCCCAGCTCCATCAGCCGATATCCGGCTCATCTTTTAAGGTTATTGTTCCCGGCTGTTTGCCGTCTGTCTCGAATACGACAATTTCATTTCGTCCTTCTTTTAACAGCGGTGCCGGAATATAAAGTCTTTTCTGTGGTCCGATCTCCCAGAATCGTCCCAGATTAAATCCGTTTAAGAAAATGCATCCCTTACCCCATCCTTCGAAATCGAGGAAGGTATCTCCCTTTTGGTCCACGTCAAGCGTAAAGTGATAAAATGCCGGAAGTCCCTCTGTATAGCCCTTTGTATAATCGAGCTTTTCGATGTTGTCAAGCGGCAGACAATATTCTTCCCAGTTCAGATGAGTATGTCCATTAATCTGAACGTGTCCGTCGATACCTTTTCTCTGATGCTCCATTCTTGGTCCGAAGTTTACACGTCCCATGTTCTCAACAAGAATATCAAGCGGTGCACCCTTCTTAAAGGTAACTGGCTTTCCATCTTCCTTTGCAAAATCCTCTCCTGCCTTTGCCTCAGAAAGAAGCTGTCTGTCATAAAGTGTTACAAGCGGTTTCTGATCGACAAAGAGATTTGCACGGTCATTTGCCTCATACAAACGGATCTTTTCAAGATTCTGCTCTTTCTCAAGCTTTGTATGGTACAAAATATATCCATAATTTTGTCCTAAACGCTCCATAGAAGTCGGGAACTTGCATTTTACTGGAACTGACAGATCCTCTAAGGACTCAAACAGACCAACCTTTGCATCTGCTGTCAGTGTTCCATATGCTTTCTTCTCAATCTTTGTGCTATATGTTACTTCTGGAATCGGTGCATACTTGCGGATAACTTCCTGATAGCGGCGATATTTCTCTGTGATATCACCAGCCTCTGTAAGCACACCATCATAATCATAGGAAGTAACATCTGGTGTCAGCTCATCATAATAATTAGATCCATTCATAAAGCCAAAGTTTGTGCCGCCCTCAAACATATATATATTGACATGGCCAAGCTCAAGCATCTTGTCAAGATCCTTTGTGCTCTCCTCTAAATTTCCTCTCATATGGCCGCCATTGCCCCAATGGTCAAACCAGCCAACCCAGAACTCGGTACACATTAAAGGACCGCCATTTGTATACTGCTTCAATATTTCAAAACGCTCCTCGGTGCGTGAACCAAAGTTTCCAGTCGGAAGAGCACCTTCTAAGTGACCACAGGAAAGAGACTCGTGCATAGGTCCATCTGATGTAACAAGAGGTACAACAGTACCAAAATCGATCATGATCTGCTTCATTGTCTCAAGATACTCTGTGTCATCACCATAGTAGCCATACTCATTTTCTACCTGCATCATGATGACTGGTCCGCCGTAGTTTACCTGAAGAGGTGCCAAAACCTTGAACAGTTCTTTATAATAAGAACGAATATGATCTAAGAATGGCTTGTAGCAGCCGCGAAGCTTCATGCCATCCTCTGCCAAAAGCCAAGCCGGCAGTCCGCCAAACTCCCACTCTGCACAGATATATGGTGATGGACGAATAATCACCCACAGACCTAACTCCTGTGCTGTTTTTACAAATTTTGCAATGTCAAGCATTCCGTCAAAATGGAACTCGCCCTTATTTGGTTCATGCATATTCCAGGGAATGTAAGTCTCAACCGTGTTGCATCCCATTGCCTTTAATTTTTCCAGACGATCCTTCCAGTACTCTGGAACCACGCGGAAATAGTGGATTCCGCCGGAAATGATCTGAAATGGCTTGCCATCCAGATAAAAATTATCTTTAATTTCAAATGTATGTGTCATCATTGCTCCTCTTTCTAAAGGTCTCGACGCTGACTTTTGCCTTCGTAAAGATCAGTCGTCTCGTCCCATTTACATTATTATATTGTGAAAAAAGGAGCAGGATGACCAAAGGTCACCCCGCCCCTTTATGCGTTTACTGACCCATTACTGTGGGTAGTTGCTATTTCATTTTATTATTCTGCATCACCGTAAACTTCGGTTAACTGCTTCTGCAGCTCTTCGATTACGATATCCATACCTGCATCCTTCAGAGCCTGCTGATACTCAGCAACGATCTCTTCTGCGGTGCCAGTGTACTTACCGAATGCGATCTGCTTCATGTAGTTGGTGTTAACTTCGTTGATATTGTTGATGTAAGACTGGATATCATCAACGTCTGCAACAAACTTACCATAAGGATAAGCGATCTTTACATCGTCGTACTCTGCATACAGTGCATCAATTGTATCCCATTCCTTTGTAGCGTCACGAATCTCTAACAGGTCGTTACGTCCCCACCAGAAGTTAGTTGTAATACCATCAGTATCAGAATTATAGGATTCTGGAACAGTACGAAGACCTTCATCGTTTACATCCCACTGAACACCCTTCTGACCATAGTTGATCAGGTCGTAGCACTCAGCATCATTTCTCAGTAAATCATAAACCATCAGAGCTCTCTCTGGATTCTCAGAACCGTAAGAAACTGCCATTGCACCATGGGTAACACTTAAAGAAACAAGATTCTGCTTTTCCTCGCCAAACCAGAAGAAACCAACCTCAGCATCTGGATCATTTGCCTTTGTCTTGTCGATCAGACCTGTCCAAGTCTGGGTATGATGCTGATTTGCAGCTGTCTTTCCAAGCTTGAAATCAGATTCATTATCAGAAGAGGTATTGTTCAGAACGTCTGTCTTCCAAACACCCATCTCATCCCATTCCTTCATCATCTTTGCAAACTCTACAAGAGAATCGGTATCAGTATACAGTGGACTTACAACAGTATACAGATCATCCTTCATACCGCCCCAGTAAGCTGCTGCTGCAAGACCATCAATTGCTACGAAATCGCTGTGAGAAGAAACCCAGCCGCCTGCCATTGTTGAGAACTGTGTACCATCAGAATCCCAAGGTGTTACAACACCAAGTGCATCCTTGTTATCGCATACATACTTAAAGTAAGTGGTCATATCTTCCCAGCTGTGAACGCCATCCTCAAGACCTGCTTCCTTTGCCCAGTCAAGACGATATGCAAAACCATGATTGGTCCACTGTGCGTAATTATCCTCTGGCATGAAGTAAATATTATCTTTGTACTTACACTGCTCCCAGTCTTCCTGAGAAACAGTCTCATAAGTAACTGGTGCGTACTTTTCAAGCATCTCATCACTTAACTCAAGGAAAGCACCATTCTTTGCGTTTGGCCATGCATCCAACCAGTCAGTAGCAGTACCAACTAAGTCTACAGAACCATCCATACGAGCCAGAGTCAGGTTGTAGTTTGACAGATAATCGGTCCAGCCGATGTAGTAGATCTGCAGCTCTGCATTAACCTTCTCGGTCAGGATTGCATTCAGCTCATCTAACATCTTCTGTGTTGCATCATTTGTCGGTGCATCACCAGTAGTCATGTAATTGATAACTACATGCTCAGATGTATCAACGTCTGCCCACTTCTCTGCCCAGACATCATCATAATTTGGAACCTCGCCCGTAGTTGCCTCTGCTGCTGCGCTTGTAACTTCTTCTGCTGCTGCGCTGCTGGACTCTTCCTCTGCAAATGCCGGCATTGCTGCGAACATTGTTCCTACCATAGATGCTGCCAATGCGGATGCAAGAAACTTCTTCTTCATATTAAAATTCCTCCTTCTTTGTGCGAGTCTTCTCCTCGCTTGTTTTCTTTGTTAAGTATCTATTAATGCAGGCTTTCCTGCTATTAATCAAAAATCATTAGCCCTTTACGGCTCCGACGGTGATACCGCCGATAAAGTAGCGCTGTACAAATGGATAAACCAAAATAACTGGTCCTGTTGCCAAGATTGCATTTGCCATCTTAAGTCCATTTGATGGAAGATCTGACAGATCAACATATTGACCTGCTACTGTACCCTTTAAGCTGTTTATCTTATTTACGACCTTGTACAGTGTGTACTGCAATGGATACACGCTCATTTTTTCACTTAAAAACAGTGAAGACTGATACCACTCATTCCAATAACCGATTGCAAGGAACAGACCGATTGTTGCAAGTGCCGGCTTTAACATTGGAAGAATCAAAGCTGTAAAGATCTTCATATCACCAGCTCCATCAATCTTACCAGACTCGGTGATCTCATGAGGAATGGACTTTACAAAGTTCTTCATCAAAATGATCAGCCAAGATGACATCAGAAGCGGAAGCCATACTGCTAAGTAGTTATCCTGCAGCTTGTAGGTCTGTGTCATTAACAGATAGTACGGAGCCAGACCTGCTGAGAACAGTGTGGTAAAATAAATGTAGAATGAGATTGCATTGCGGAATGGGAAATCCTTTCTCTGCAATGCATATCCAGTCATGGAGATGATTCCTAAACCAACGAGTGTACCAGTTAAGGTCATCGTAATAGTCAGTCCATAAGACTTCCAGATTGCACCACCCTGAAGTACCATCTCATAAGCTTTTGTGGTAAACTGCTTTGGGAACAGCTGTGCACCCTCAATACGAATAACATCCTCAGCTGTAAATGAGGTTCCCAGAATAATCAAAAACGGAAGTACACAAGCAACTGCATACAGTGTAACTACTATGTATCCTATTGTACGGATTATAATATCGGAGCGATCCAGCTTGATTTTCGTACCTTTTACTGTAGATTTTGCCATTTTCTTCTCCCTCCTTAGAATAATGCGTACTCAGGATCGATCTTCTTAACAGCAAAGTTACTTGCCATAACGATACAGAATCCGATGATTGACTGATACAAACCTACTGCTGATGCCGTTGAGAAGTTAAAGTCTGTGATTGTACTTCGATATACGTATGTCTCGATAATATCCGTTGTATCATACAACAGTGAATTTGTACCAATAATGTTGTAGAACAGACCAAAGTTTCCTTTTACGATACCGCCAAGTGCGAACAAAAGTAAGATAACGATTGTACTTCTAAGACTCGGCAGAATAATGTAGCGAATCTTCTGGAAGCAGTTTGCACCATCAACTCTTGCTGCCTCGATGATGGAAGTATCAATACCGCAGATAGATGCGAAGTATACAACTGAGTTATATCCAGTTACCTGCCAAAGATATACGGCAATCAAGATCGGTGGCCATACACTCTTATCTGCATATGGCTGCCACTTTTCCATTCCAAGCTTTGCTAAAATACCGTTGATAAATCCTGTATCATAGTTTAACAGGTTGAATACAAGGAATCCAACAAGAACCTGTGAGATAAAGTATGGAAGGAACATCAATGTCTGTGAAACCTTCTTGAAGTACTTATTGTGAATCTCATTTAGCAAAACTGCCATAAACATCGCAATGATGTTTCCTAAGAAAATGAAAGCTAAGTTGTAAAGAACTGTATTCTTTGTCAAATCAAGCAGCTTTCCAGACTGCATTAGAAACTCAAAGTTTTTCAGACCAACAAACTTGCTTCCGAAAATACCGTCTCTGTAATTGTACTTAACGAATGCCACATAGATACCTGGAAGCGGCATGTAGTTAAATGCAAAGAAGAATATGATTGCCGGTACACACATAAGTGTCAGTACACGATACTTTTTCAGGTTATAGAAAAAGCCATGCTTTTTCTTGTACTGATACTGGGGTAAAGTTGATGTTGTCTTTCCCATGTTACCCTCCTTAATAATAAAGAATAAAATTTGAATTTCAGCCCCTGCTGCGCTCATAGTTTATAGGTTTATTTGACGCATTCGTGAAACCGCTTTCATCTTTCTCATAAAAAAATAAATTCATGACACATTATGTATATTTTCTATCAGAAAGGTGAGGTTTCATTCGTGCATTTCAACTATCCTTGCTGAAACCCTTTTCATAGCTTTATTATATATTTTTTATCGCATATGTCAACATGTTTTTGCGCATTCTAACATCTTTGTAATAACTCACTAATATGCAAGCCTTTTTATTGTGCATATTTTACAATTAAAATAGGAGTGAACATATGTCACTCCTTGATTTCTTGTTATACTAGCCTATTTTGCCTATTTTCTGTCTTCCTTTGGCCTTATGAAACCACTTTCATATTCCTCAAAGATTTTCTTCAGGCACATGTGTGCAGGAATCCCTTACACTGATTCCAACAGGAACCATATAGTCCTCAGGGCATGTCTCGTTCTCTGATGCGCGGATTGCTGCATCTACAAGATGCTTTGCAAACTCTGTATAGTTGGCTCCCACTGATGTTAATGCTGGTGTCAATGCACCTGACAAGTACGTATTATCAAATGCTACTACTGAAATATCCTGCGGAACACGAAGTCCCTCATCATGAATTGCCCTAAGTACACCTGCTGCCGTAAAATCGTTGATTGCCACTATTGCTGTCGGCCGATCTGGATTTTTTAAAAGTTCTTTCGTACAGTCGTAACCGCTATCATTGGAGTAATCAATAGAATCGAATACATAATCTTCACGATATACAATTCCTCTTTGCCTAAGCATTGTGCGATATCGCATACGCTTTTCCAATGTAGACTTCGCATCCTTTCGCCCGCCAATTGTTGCAATCTTTTCATGGCCAAGACTAAATAAATAGTCCATCGCCAGATCCATGCTGCCGCCCTCGTCCAGATGTACCTTGCAATTTCTTACACCTACAGGACGATTTGTTGCAATGATCGGTGTGCTTTCCAGGATATGATTAAGCTGCTCAACATATTCTTCATCCACCGTAATGCGGTCAATCACACCACCTACAACAATAATTGCATCCACCTGCTGCTCATATAACTTCATTAACTGCTTTTTTTCAAGCTCCGGATCACATAGGGATGTCAGCATCACCATAAGATACCCTGCTTTATCTGCCGCTTTTTCGCATTCTGTTGCTACTGCCGAATAAAACGGACTATAAATATCAGCAATCATCAGACCAATCAGCCGAGTTTTTGAATTGCTAAGACCTTGTGCCAGCGCATTTGGTGTGTATCCATATTTTTGTATAACACTTTGTACTTTTTCGCGCTTTTCTTTACTGACTCTGGCGTTATTGGTCAGCACGCGCGAAACTGTTGCCGGGGATACACCGGCTTCTTTTGCGATTGTGTAAATATTCGCACGCTCTTTTGCCATAAATGTACCATGCCTTTCTGTCACCCGCTGTGCAATTTTTATTCAAGCTGTCAATTGCAAGCGGTTTCAAATCTCTTTTCTTTAACTATACATGATATTTTTTTCGTTGGCAATGGGAAATTTACCTATTTTTAGGGAAATTTTTGTTACAACAGTTCACGGGACTTGCAGTTTTACGAATGTTCATCCAGTGAACTGTAGCAAAAAACCTCCTAAGTAGATTTTGGTTATTTGCCTTGTCTACTTAAGAGGTATCATATCATTTCCCAATAGTTTTTTTTAATTTATAGCTTTTATGCGTTCTTGTAGCGATTATACTCGTCTACACAAAGAATCTTTCTTGCCAGTTCGACTTCTTCCTTGGTTGGCGTCGGTACGCCTTCAAGACCATACTTGATTCCAAGCTCTTTCCATTTGAATACACCGAGTGTATGGTATGGAAGCACATCGATACGATATACATTATTTAAAGTGCTGATGAACTCATGAAGCTTTGTCAGTGACTCTTCGTCACTGTTGATGCCTGGTACAAGCACGTGACGGATCCAGATTGGCTTATTGATATCGGAAAGATATCTTGCCATATCAAGGATATTCTCGTTTGTCTTGCCAGTCAACGCCTTGTGCTTTTCTGGATCAATATGCTTTAAATCAAAGAGAAGCACGTCGGTATTTGTCATCAGTTGCTCTAACTGTCCGAAGAATGGCTCTTCTCTCGTAAATGGTTCTCCTGCAGTGTCGATACATGTATTGATCTTTAACTTCTTTGCCTTTGCAAACAGATCGTTCATGAACTCCATCTGTAAAAGTGGCTCTCCTCCACTTACAGTGATGCCGCCCTTGTCGCCCCAATAATTTCTATAACGAACTGCCTTTTCTAAAATTTCGTCAGCTGTTAAAAGCTGTACGTCTTTCTTTGCCCATGTATCTGGATTGTGGCAATATTTACAGCGCAAATTGCAGCCATTTAAAAATACGAGATAACGAACTCCTGGTCCGTCTGCAGAACCAAAAGATTCCAAAGAATGAACAATGCCTTGAATCATAATTTTTTTCCTTTCTTGTTTTGTGAACTTCATGTCTTCACGTTTACTATTATTTTGTAGTAAAACAGGCGGGAGTGCCAAAGCACCCTCCGCCTGTATTAGTTTTATAAATTTACAGCAAATCTATTCTGATTTGTTCAGATCGAAATCAATCGAGTCTGTCACTACTCCTAATTACAGGAAGGAATGGCAAGTTCTCTTGATAACGTCGTCCTGCTGCTCCTTGGTCAGATCGATGAACTTAACTGCATAACCTGATACACGGATTGTGAAGTTAGCATACTCTGGCTTCTCCGGATGTGCCTGGCAATCCAGAAGCTTCTCAACACCAAATACGTTTACGTTCAGGTGATGAGCACCATTTGCAAAGTAGCCATCCATAGCCTGTACAAGGTTGTTTACGCGCTCTTCCTCAGTGTTTCCAAGTGCACTCGGGTTGATGGTCTGGGTATTGGAAATACCATCCAGAGCCCACTCGTATGGCAGCTTAGCAACAGAGTTCAGAGATGCAAGCAGACCGTTCTTCTCAGCGCCGTAAGACGGGTTAGCACCTGGAGACAGTGGCTCACCAGCTGGACGACCATCCGGAAGAGCACCAGTAGCCTTACCATAAACTACGTTAGAAGTAATGGTCAGGATAGAGGTTGTCGGCTCAGAGTTACGATAGGTGTGACGCTTCTTGATCTTGGTCAGGAACTGTCCTAACAGCTCTACAGCGATGTCATCTGCACGATCATCATCGTTACCGTAGCGTGGGAAGTCTCCCTCGATCTCATAATCAACAACCAGACCGCTCTCGTCACGTACAGTCTTAACCTTTGCGTACTTAATAGCACTTAAGGAGTCAACTGTGTGAGAGAATCCTGCGATACCAGTAGCGAATGTACGACGTACATCGGTATCGATCAGAGCCATCTCAGCTGCCTCGTAGTAGTACTTGTCATGCATATACTGGATCAGGTTCAGAGTATTTACATACATTCCTGCCAGCCAATCCATCATAACGTCATACTTCTTAACAACTTCATCATAATCCAGATACTCGGAAGTGATCGGCTTGTATGCCGGACCTACCTGAGCCTTTGTCTTCTCATCAACACCACCGTTGATAGCGTAAAGCAGACATTTAGCCAGGTTTGCACGAGCGCCGAAGAACTGCATTTCCTTACCGGTCTGTGTAGCGGATACACAGCAGCAGATGGAGTAGTCATCGCCCCATACAACACGCATAACATCATCATTCTCATACTGGATAGAAGATGTCTTAATGGAAACCTCTGCAGCATACTTACGGAAGTACTCTGGCAGGTTCTTGGAATACAGAACAGTCATGTTCGGTTCCGGAGCCGGTCCCATAGTCTCCAGTGTATGCAGGATACGATAATCGTTCTTAGTAACCATGGAACGTCCGTCTACGCCAAGACCAGCGATAGCCAGAGTAGCCCATACCGGGTCACCAGAGAACAGCTCGTTGTAAGACTGAATACGAGCAAACTTAACCATACGCAGCTTCATTACGAAGTGGTCAATGATCTCCTGAGCCTGGGTCTCGTTGATAACGCCATTCTCAAGGTCTCTCTGCATATAAATATCAATGAAAGTGGATACACGTCCGATGGACATTGCAGCACCGTTCTGAGTCTTGATAGCTGCTAAGTATCCGAAGTACAGCCACTGAACTGCTTCCTGAGCGGTCTTAGCCGGCTCGGAAATATCGAAGCCATAGCTTGCAGCCATAACCTTCATATCCTTCAGTGCTCTGATCTGATCAGCCAGCTCTTCTCTCTGACGGATTACATCATCAGTCATAGTACCATCGCCGCAGTTAGCCAGATCCTTCTGCTTCTCAGCAACAAGGAAGTCAATTCCGTACAGAGCGATACGACGATAGTCGCCTACGATACGGCCACGGCCGTAGGTATCCGGCAGACCAGTGATGATCTTGTTCTTACGTGCAGCACGAATCTCTGGTGTATATGCATCAAATACGCCCTGATTGTGGGTCTTGTGATATACAGTGAAGATCTTGTGCAGCTCTGGGCTTGGAGTATATCCGTACATCTCGCAGGACTCCTCTGCCATTCTGATACCGCCGTAAGGCATGAATGCTCTCTTTAAAGGCTTATCAGTCTGAAGACCTACAACCTTCTCAAGATCCTTATCCAGGTATCCCGGGCCATGGGATGTGATGCTGGAAACGATATCGGTATCCATATCCAGTACGCCGCCCTTTGCTCTAGCCTGCTTATTTAACTCCTGCAGCTCTCCCCAAAGCTTATCTGTAGCCTCAGTAGCATCTGCAAGGAAGGATGCATCTCCATCATATGGAGTATAGTTGTTCTGAATGAAATCGCGGGTGTTAACTTCCTCTTTCCAGAGTCTGCCCTTAAAACCAGCCCATGCTTCAAACTGTTTCATGATAAAAAACCTCCTTTAAAATTGTTGCTGTTCACGGGACACCCATTCACAAAACCGCACGTTCCGTGCGTCGCTGCTACGCAGCTTTGTTTTGTTCATTAACGGGCGTCCACTTCGTCCTGCTGATCTGTCAAATCTTCATGCAAGCATGAGATTTATCCAGATCCATCATGACGCGTGAACTGTAACTTGAAATTTGCTGACACCCCCGGTCAGGGGCCCTATCATGTGCCGCATCACCCGAAACCGAATTAATGTTTTTTATTTCTTCGATTCCCGGCGATGCTGCACATCCACCTGTCGCCGTTTGTGTCTTAACCTTTGGTCTGACATTATAATAGCATATCCCCTAAAATCTTACAAGCGGACAAATGCGTTTCTTTGCACTTTTTTCAATACATCGGGGGTGCAGCCCGGTAGGTTATGAAACCAGTAGGAATGCAACCCGGTAGTTCAACATGCGCGGTTCGCCGATTGTTTTGTCGGCTTCTCTTTTCCGCAGGTACCTGTTACGTTACTTATTTTCTTACTCTATTTTGAAAGTCCTGCTACAACGTTCAGCCTCGTAAAAGCAACTCGTCTCACCGCTAATTCAGGTTACGATATTTTCCCGGTAGAAGATGTCAACGATAGATGTTAATGATTGTTCTAATAAAGCGTGCTTCTGTTTTTGTTTTTCAAACGTAGTGATCTTTTATTCTGTCAGGCTGCATAGATTGAACATACTATTAAGTAAATCTTCGTATTGCTCGGTGCAGCACTTTTCGAAGCGTTCCATATTTTCTGGGCAGTATTCGATTTCCTTTGAGAAACGCCGTACTAATTCAATGCGATCTTGCTGTGTGTAAGCGGTGTTTTTCTGAAAACACTGTAAGTCCATAAGAAATAGTAGGCAAATGGAGGCAGCCGCAAACAGAATTTTTGCTTCAATCTGACCATCAAATAAAATCTCTGGATAATAGCGATAGACTAAGTACACTGCAATATGCTCATACTCGTATAAGCGATTCTCGCCCTTCATAAATTTGAGGAATGCGTTTGTGTTATCTGTGTCCACTAATTTGTCAATATTCTGCTCTAGCTCTTTCATCATAGACGGCCATGTTTCGTCAAGTGACTCCATTCCTCCAAAAAAGCGAATCAAAAATAATGCACTGCTTTTTAGTGTATTCGTGCTTGGCTTTGCATTATAGTCTAATTTCGGAATAGATTCTGGATCGTCCCACTCCAAGATTGGAACTGTCAGAAGCAACATTTCATCTGCGTATGGCAGCTGCAAAAGCAGTCTCTTTAGGCGTGCGCCGATATTTTTTTTACGGTTTTGTAAAATTGAGAAGATTGCTTTTCGTTCTTCAAGCATCTGCTCACATTCTTCTGATTCGTCGTCTAATAGGTCAGAAGCATCTGTATATTCATCCTCATCACTGTAGTCTTGTTCTTCATCCTGCGTAACTTCTTCCACAAATGTAAGCGACTTACTGTCAGAAAATAAAAGTCTCTCTGCCTCTTCACAGCATAGTCCCAGACCTACTTCCGTGTAATCGCCAAACCAATTATAAAACCTTGGATGCTCACGGCAGATATCGCAAAGTCTGTCTTCTCCCAGATTGATAAAAATATCGCATAGATTTTCTTTATTTAAAAATGGGCAGCGATTGTTTTTTAATTTAAAGAAATATTCTCCCGGCTCGCTTCCAATCTCACGGCGCAGACGATCACCAAATGCACCCTTTTCTGCAAGATACCCTTCCGCCGTTGTCTCATCAACTTCGATTTCCCATCCGGCACAGCAGGTATCTGTACAGGCAGAACCAATACACTTAAATTGATCAAAAAATGATGGTTTATGGTATTTCATGCTGAACTCCTTTTACTATAAAATAGTTTGCACTTAATTTAAAAATGGTCCGCAACCAAATGTCGGATACGGACCATACTATCTATTACAGTGGCAAACTCTCTACAGCTGCGCGCTCTACTGACAGACACTCTTTATATCTCTGAATGAACGCATCAAATCCAGCTACATCTTCTGCATTTGGCTCCATGCGAACACCAGTCTCACCGTGGAATACTTCTTCTGAAAGGAACGCATCTAATGGCTGGTTTTCTTTCTTATTAAGCATATAGGAAGCAAGCAGTGCAATTCCCCATGCACCACCTTCTCCTGCTGTCTCCATCAATGATACAGGTGCATTGATTGCTGCTGCCATTATACGCTGTCCAACACCCTTTGTCTTGAACAGACCGCCATGGCCGTAGATATTGTCAAGCTTTACGCCCTCTTCCTTAAACAGAATATCAAGACCTACCTTTAATGCGCCAAGAGAGGTGTACAGATGAGTTCTCATGAAGTTTGCAAGTGTAAACTTGCTGTCTGGTGTACGCACAAACAGCGGACGGCCCTCTTCAAAGCCTGTGATGCTTTCTCCTGAGAAATAGTTATATGCCATCAGACCACCGCAGTCAACATCGCCCTCAAGTGCCTTATTATACAGTACTGAGAAGAGCTGATTCATATCAACCGGAACACCAAGCGCCTGCTGAAACTCCTTAAAGATTCCTACCCATGCATTCAGGTCAGAGGTACAGTTATTGCAGTGAGCCATTGCTACCGGAAGACCATCTGGTGTTGTTACCATATCGATTTCCTCGTGAACCTTCTTTAATGTCTCGTTCTCGTCCATGACAACCATTGCAAATACAGATGTTCCTGCTGATACATTTCCTGTATGTACAGTTACACTATTTGTTGCTACCATACCAGTTCCGGCATCACCTTCCGGCGGACACATTGGAATACCAGCTTCAAGCTCACCGCTTGGATCTAAGAGCTTTGCACCCTCTTGTGTCAAATTACCGGCTGGCTCTCCTGCTACAAGTACCTGCGGTAAAATGTCACGCAGCTTCCAGGAATATTCCTTCGGTGCAATGAGCTTATCAAAGGTTTCAACCATGTTCTGATCGTAATCCTTTGTCTTGCTGTCAATAGGGAACATACCAGATGCCTCTCCGACGCCAAGCACTCTCTTTCCAGTTAACTTCCAGTGAACATAACCTGCCAGTGTGGACAAATAGTCAATGCGTGGAAGATGCTCCTCACCATTTAAAATTGCCTGATACAGATGAGCAATGCTCCAACGCTGCGGAATATTAAATGAAAATGCAGCTGTCAACTGTTTTGCTGCCTGCTCAGTAATTGTATTTCTCCAGGTACGGAACGGAACCATCAGTGTTCCTTCCTTATCAAATACCATGTAGCCGTGCATCATTGCTGAAAATCCTATTGCACCAATTTTTTTCAGGCTGGCACCGCACTGTGACTTAACGTCTGCTGCCAGCTTTGCATATGCATCCTGCAATCCGCTCCAGATATCCTCAAGAGTATACGTCCAGATTCCGTTCTCCAGACGATTTTCCCAGTCATGTGCTCCCTGTGCGATTGGAGTATTCTCCTCATTTGTCAGCACTGCCTTGATTCTTGTTGAGCCAAACTCAATACCAAGAATGGTCTTTCCAGCCTCTACGACCTCTCTCATTTTTACTGAATCCATAATAGACCTCATTTCTGCGTTTAGTACGCTTTTCAGAAAGTACAGCTTTCTGTTTTTTCAAGATTTTTACTGCTTGTCTAGTATACCATACCGCTGACAGAAATACAACTTTGACTTTTCTTACAATTTAACATAATAGAGGAATGCCCGCAGTTTTGACCATGCCGTCTCATCCCAGTCATGGTCGATCTCGATCTCATATAACGGTGCCGTGCATGCCTGCTTTAGTCCCCTCATCTGCAAGATAATCGACACATTTTCATAGCGCGGAGCAACCGTGAGCATCGCATCGGTGCGCTTCGCAAGCTCCAATGTCTTTGCAAAGCGATAACGTCCATTTCCACCCGCAAAATCGCGCAGATACTGATCGGCTGTGTCCGACAAGCTATGTATATCAGTTGAAAATGAATTTCTTTTTCCAAGCAACGCTCCGATCGTTTTCATATGTGACTCAATTGTCTCTATGATTTCCATCGTAAGCACTTGCGTATGTCCTGCGAGCAACTTTCCTTTCTTCTCGCCGCATCCATTTTCTTTCCAAAGGAAATACAGATACTCAATCAGCGGTGCGCGCAAAATTGTATACTCTTTTTCAAGCTCATCCAAAATACCATCGTTTAAGACACTCAGGCACATTGGCGTTCCTGTCACGCCAAGAACAATTGCCTTAGAACTTGCCTCAATACTTGCCGTAACGTCTGCATTACTATTTTCCTTACTTGGAAGCTGCCCAATACGCTTTGCCAACTGCTCAAGCTCTCGCCATTCTAATATAGAAGAAACATCAAAGCAATCTCTTTGTTCAGATGGAATCGCATACAACAAGTCGCCTGTCATGACTGCCCTTACAAACAAATCAAGATCATCAGTCTGATCTGGTATGTGCTCTATGATCGGTGCGGCAAGAATGACTTTTTCCATACCACTCTTCCCCAAAATAGCGTCAATAACTGTCGCGTATTGTCCGTCCGCCTCGGAGCCAAGCGTCTGAGGAATAAGATATTGCACAGCACGCAGACTTGTCTGGTCATTTACACATCCTTTTAGCACGTTTGCTTTGCTTAACTTCTGCTTTTCACGCTCTTTTTGATCTTTCAGAATGCTTCCAAGCAGCACAACAAATGGCAGATATTCCTTGCTGTTTGTGTGGGCGCGTCCGAGCGAAAGTGTATCCTCATCTGCCGCTGGCATCACATGCACGGTGTATCCGGTCTTCTCATAATATTGTCGAATAAAATCTGTATACAATCCAATGTTTGGAAGATAGATAGGAAACTCTTTTTGCACCTTCTGCTGAATATTCGATGTTCTGATGGTTACATCTTCGATATTAAAATCAGCTGGAAGCACCTTTACCTCGCGTTTTGACAGGCTATTTAAAAATGCCTCGATTCGTGTGACAACGCCGACCTTACTGAAATGTTCATCGACCTCGATCTGCAAATACGGCTTATCACCCATCTCTTTCTTAAACAGATGGCTCAACATGCTGTCTGGTCCGCAGCCATGGTTTGTCAAGTAAACCGCGTACAAATTCGGATGATGCGCGATCAGCTTAGCACCGGACAAAATATGCTGTCCAAACGGCCAATAGAGGTTCGGGTATTCCCCTGAGATATCAAGCGAATGACCTGGTAGATGTGACAGTGTAATTACCTTTATGCCGCACTCAAGAAGTAAATCTGGAATGCCCATATTTAAGATCGGATCGGACACACCATAATTTCTTGTGATCAAAACAAGCACCTTATCCTCTGGCTTTAGACTTTCCAATAATTGTTTTCCCAACTTTTCCACAGCATTTGTATGCTTTCGAACAGCCATGGCACCTGACAAAAGTGCCTTCGCACAAAATGGCTTTGGGATACCTAAAACCTTTCCAAGACCCAACATTGCCGATGCCATTGCTTCTTTTCCAAAGTCAAGATCAAACACTGGCGAAAGAAGCGTGATTCCCTTTTCTTCAAGACCTAGTGCCTTTCCGATGGAGACAGCCGCCGTCTGCATATATACACAGCCATAATTATGCTCGACATGGCTTAGCTCATGTTTCATGGTATGAATTGTCGGCAGGAAAATGTAGTCTACCTTTGCGTCAATCAGCTGTTTCATGTGACCGTAAATTAGCTTGACAGGATAGCATGTCTCGCCTCTTGCATTCTCCTGAGACAGACGAATCGTCTCCTCATTTGTCGGCTTTGTCAAAAGAACGTTGTATCCAAGAGAGGTAAAAAACGCATTTGCCATCGGGAAAAACTTGTGAATCATCAGCGCAAACGGCACGCCGACAGTCTTTTTTCTCGGGTCGCGCTCGCCTGTGTAGCCATCGAGCAGAAGTTTGTCTGCCTGATGATAAAACTCCATATTTTTTCGCACCTCTTCGCTTCTGGTATCCATATGAATCATCTTTCCAGAAAATTCATAACTCGCAAAGGACGATGTCTTTCCTGCATTGACCTCTTTTGCAAGAAGCGCCACACCAAAGGCGCCGCTGATGGAAAAGTACGGATTGACTGTCAGACGATCTCCGTAAACAGCACGAAATGCCGCCACGATACCAGGATTGTATGCCACGCCACCCTGAAGCACGATATGGTTTCCAACTGGCTTTGTTCCTACAACTTTATGCAGATAATTTTTCACGATTGCATAGCAAAGACCCGCCGCAATCTCGTTTTGCGCGATACCCTCTGCTGATGCCGCCGCAATCGCTGTCTCAATAAAAACCGTACAGCGCTCACCTAAGCTGGCCGGATTCTTTGCGGTTAACGCAAACGATCCAAACTCATTGATCGGGATGCCCATTCGCGCGGCCTGCTCCTCCACGAAGCTGCCCGTTCCCGCAGCACAAATCTTATTCATTTGAAAATCGACTACTCGACCATCCTCAATCTGGATATATTTACTGTCCTGTCCACCGATCTCAAATACCGTATTGACCTCTGGCACACAATGTGCTGCTCCTGCTGCCTGCGCCGTGATCTCATCGCGAATTGCATCCGCGCCAAGCATTCGTCCCACGCGCTCTCGACCCGATCCGGTCACGCCCACTGCCTGAAAAACAAGCTCTCCGAAGCGCTCCTTAATACTCGCAAGGCCTTTTCGCACGGCTGCCTCTGGATTTCCAGAAGTGCGAAGATACTGATAATCGACTAACTCATTGTGTTCACCGACGATAACCAGATCGGTACTCGTAGAACCGATGTCGATTCCAAGAGCACATTTTCCACTTACTGGAACCTGTGTACACGTCGGGTCAGACAAAGTATTTTTCGTAGATTCTGGAAGGGCTGGCAAGCTGCCATGGTGACTCTCCTTCATATGATCTGCCGCACAAAGCAACTGCTCACGGTTAAAGCTGCCAGACGCATGAAGCGCTGCTCCTGCCGCACCTGCAAAGGATGCATACTCTGAAATAATCAGCTCATTCTCCTGCAAGTCAAATACCTCTTTGATCGCACGAATCACTCCACGATTTTTCGTCACGCCACCACAAAATGCCACTGGCTTGTCCACCAAAAGGTCACGCACGATGGTTGCCTTATAATTTTTGATCATCGCATAGCAAAGTCCTAGTAAAATATCTGGCGTGCATACTCCCTCCTGCTGTCTGTGAATGATATCCGTTTTTGCAAAAACGGCACATCGACCAGACAATCTCGGGACAGACGTTGCCTGATCCACAAGTTTTGAATAGTCCTCAATCGAAAGACCGAGTCTTGACATCTGATCCTCAAAAAAGCTGCCCGTTCCGCCTGCACAGTGTCCATTTGTCGCAAACTGCGGCACCTGATCAATCTGCGTGATAAAGCGAGATCCCTGACTTCCAATCTCCATAATGCTGTGCGCAGACGGAGCCAGAAGCTTTGTTCCCTCCACGATGGCTGGCACATCCTCAAAAAAAACAGAATCTTTCAATATTTTATGAAAACTTAGTCCATCGGCACCCGTGACGCCGATGGCAACTTCCTCTGTTAGAAAATCGTGAATGGCTGCAATTCCCTTTTTCAGCGCTGCGGATGGCTGATTGTGGTGTAATGTCTCCCATACGGTAATTATTGTTTTATTTTCATCGATCAGCACAAACTTTACGGTTGCCGTTCCGATATCAATGCCCAAACGATACATATTTTTCTTTTCTCCATTCCATACCATATATTGCTTATCAATTATCAATTGACTTTCCATAGCAAAAACCATATAATATATACTATCTTGAATTAGTTTTTACTAACTTTTGTTTTATTATAATTACTTATTTTCCAGGAGGCGGTTGCCATGGCAACAAAAAATACATCTTCAACTTCTTCAAATGGATCTTCTGATCTATCTTCTGATCTGGCAATCTATCAGAATTATCTGAAATCTTCTGGTCTGTTTAAGAGCATACCAGAAGAAAAATACAACAATATTTTTACCTGTCTTCAGGCGCGAATTGCAGAATACAAAGCAGATACTCTAATTGTCAACATTGGAGACCGCAATTTTCGCGCTGGAATTGTGCTTGAGGGTGGTCTTGAGGAGTTTATCTATGATGAGAATGCAAACCATGTGGCGATTCAGCATCTAAAAAGCGGCTCTGTCTTTGGCGCTGAACTCGCGTGCGGAAGCTCACTTTCTAGCCAGTTTTATTTAAAGGCCTCTGTCGATACGAAGGTTTTGCTGATGGATTTTAAAACGCTTTTGTCAGAGGCAACGCTTACCTGCCCATGTCGGATGCAGGTTACGGCAAATCTTCTTCAGGAACTGTCAAATCAGATCACCTTCTTTAACACAAAGCTGCGAATCCTTAGCCAGAAAAAACTGAGGGATAAATTAAAGATTTACTTGCAGACACTAGAAATTTCAAAAGACAATGTGATTCATCTTCCATTCACACGAAATAAATTGGCTGAATTTCTCTATGTTGACCGAAGTGCCTTATCACGCGAGCTTTGCAGGCTGCGCGACGATGGAATTTTAAAATTTTCTGGCTCCAATATCAAATTATTAGACCCAGACTTTATTGCAGGCTGAAACACTCAGCCTGCATCTTTTTTTATTTGTGTTGCCATAGCAACCGACAGATCCACCTAAGTTCTAGTAGAATCACTGCATGTCAGTTAGATTTCTCTAACCAAAGTATTTGCATTCTAATTATTTTTATTTAGGAGGGCTCTATGAAAAAATTTGTTGCTGCATCCTTAGCTGTATGCATGAGCTTAACACCATTTACCGTATATGCTGGCAAAAATGATGCCAAGAATTCAAAGACTGAGACTGAGGTTGAAAGTACCGAGGCCGAAACCGAATCTGATGAGAACGGCACTCACACCGTTGTCGATCACGCAGGAAATACTGTTGAGGTGCCAAATCATATCACCAGAGTTGTTATTGACCAGATCCCGATTCTTTCCACCTATATGTCTTACTTTGAAGGCTCAGCTCCGTACATTGTCGGCTACTGCGGTTCTTTTAAGGATACGATTACAAAAACAGTTTTAAAGGATATTGCGCCTGAATTAATGGAATCCTCTGATACAGTTTACGCACAGAGCGATTTAAACATTGAAGAAATCATGAATCTAAAGCCAGATGTCATTCTGTACAATGCAGGAAACACTGCTCACGCTGAGATCTTACAGTCAAGCAGCATTCCGTGCATAGGCTTTGCAACCGTTGGTGCTGACACCGCTGCCGACCCGTTAGAGCGCTATCAGCAGTGGCTTGATCTTCTTGAGGATGTTTTCGGTGAAGACGGAAAGATGGACGATTTCAAAGAAGCTGGAAATGAGATCATCGAGGATGTTGAGGATCGCATTGCAGAGATTCCAGAGGATGAACGTCCAAGTGCAATGATTCTTTGGAAGTATTCAGACGGTGTTCCGCAGGTTTCTGGTAAGGGCACCTTTGGAACTTACTGGTTGCAGCATCTTGGCGTTACTGATGTCGTAGTGGATGAGGCACAGGGCTTCACACAGGTTGACATGGAGCAGGTGTATAGCTGGAATCCGGATATTCTGTTCTTAGACGGACCGGGGCTTCTTTCTCTTACGACTGAGGACGTACTGGAAAATAAGGTAGAGGGCGCTGACTTCTCCACTCTGACTGCTGTACAGAATGGCCGCGTTTACGACACCACCCTCGGTATGTGGAACTGGTTCACACCAAACCCAGACGCTCCTCTTGTATTTGCTTGGCTTGCCTGCAACACCTACCCGGATGCATTCGCAGATTATCCTCTTGAGGACACCATCAAGGAATACTACAAGGATTGGTATGACTACGAAGTAACCGACGAGTATTTGGAGGAAATGTTACAGTATTAATATGAAAGACAGCTTTTTAATCAAAAGAGGACGCTTCACACCGTTTGCTGTCATCGCCATGATTTTGCTGCCCACCGTAACCGGAATTTTGTGCATGTGCTTTGGCCGTATGAAACTGCCCGTCTCCGATGTTATCAATTCCATTTGCAGCATCTTTACTGGAGAGATTGATAACCTTCAGGTCTACTCGGTTGTTGTAAATTTGAGACTTCCCCGTATCCTTATGGCAATCATTGTCGGTGCAGGACTAACCTGCGCCGGGGATACATTTCAGTCCCTCTTTTCCAACCCACTCGCTACTCCTGATATCTTAGGCGTAACGAGCGGCACCTGCGTCGGTGCAATTTTGGCCATCATTTTATCCTGCAGTATCCTTGAGACTCAGCTGATCGCCCTTGTCTTTGGTCTGATCTCCGTGCTGTTTACGATGAAAATTGCAGGAAAAAACAAAAGCGGTTCTATGGTCTATCTGGTCTTGGCTGGTGTCATTGCCTCATCTCTTTTTAATGCGATTGGCTCTCTACTAAAATACACTGCTGACCCACAGGACAAGCTTCCAGAAATCACATACTGGCTGATGGGCAGCTTTACCAGTGCCACTTATAAGAAAATTATTGTCGGTTCCCCACTCATTCTGATCGGAATTGTCCTGATCTTTCTTCTGCGCTGGCGTTTAAATATTTTATCGTTAAGTGAAGATGAGGCAAAATCCAGTGGAATTGATATCAAAAAGACGAGAATGCTCTTTATTCTCGCCTCAACGATCATCACAGCCTCATGCGTCTCTATGTGTGGTCAGGTTGGCTGGATCGGACTTTTGATCCCACACTGTGCCAGAATGCTTGTCGGAAGCAACAACCGATACGTGATTCCACTTAGTATCAGCCTAGGGGCTTGTTTTATGATTATCATTGACACCCTATCAAGAACTGTCAGTGTCATTGAGCTTCCGCTTTCAATTTTGACAGCAATTATCGGTGCACCGGTCTTTATCTCTCTTCTTAGTAAGAACAGGAGCAATTTGAGATGATTTTAGAAGTACAAAATGGCTGCTTTGGCTATCCAAAGCAAAAAGAAGTTCTAAAAAATATTAATCTTTCCCTTGAGGAAGGCCACATTTTATCAATTCTTGGTCCAAACGGCATTGGAAAGACAACTCTTTTGAAATGTATGATTGGTCTTCTCTCTTGGAATAGCGGCCGTTCTCTTTTGTCCGGTCAAGATATTCATACCCTAAAGGCAAAGGATGTTTGGAATACGATTTCGTATATCCCGCAAACGCACGGTTTTTCCTTTTCCTACACTGGTCTTGAAATGGTGATGATGGGCCGAAGTTCACACCTTGGCCTCTTTGAGCAGCCGGGCACAAAGGAGATTGAGATGGCAGAGGCAATGATGGAAAAGACTGGCATCACCCATCTTGCTGCAAAGGATTGTAACCAGATGAGCGGTGGCGAATTGCAGATGGTTCTGATCGCAAGAGCACTGATCAATGAGCCTAAGCTAATTATCCTTGATGAACCGGAAACCGGACTCGATTTTCACAATCAAATTTTAGTGCTAAATATGATTGAAAAGCTGGCTCATGAGGACGGCATCAGTGCGATTATGAATACACACTATCCGACAAATGCGATGAGAATTGCAGATGAGGCCTTTATGATGAACCGAAAAGGCGATCAGTTCTACGGAAAAGCTGCTGAAATTTTAAATCGAGAGAACATTTCCAATTCCTTTGATGTCAATGTTATTGTCGATGAGGTTACTTACCAGAATCGTAAATTAAGAAGTATTATTCCGGTATCGCTTGCTGAGTAAGATATGCAAGGTCATAAGCTCTATTGATGAATATCAAATATAGACTGTGCTACTTTATCAATTCTTATAGAATAAACTACTTGCAGGATACCATACTTATAAAGTACAATAATACTTAGTGTAAATTTTACAAAGTTACATGCATGATGATCAGAAGGGAGTTTTATGACTGTATTTACAATTGAGCAGCTTCGCCCAATCAAGGATGGCATGACCATTTCGCGCGATGCAAAGATGGGACAAGAAACCACCGTTACGTTTTTCTCTCTTGGCAAGGATACTTCAATCAGCCAGGAGCGCTATGATGTGACCGCCATCTACATTGGTGCAAAAGGAAATGCCGAATTTCTTATCGGTGAAAATGCAAAAAAAGAAACCGTCACATACGGAGATTGCCTGATCATTCCGGGTGGCACACTCTGCGGAGTAGAAACCGCTACCGGAACTGTCTATACAGAAATTATTATTAAAAAGGAGAATGATGTTCAAATGAATAATATCGTAAAATCTGGAGAAGTAATGAAGTTAAAGGATTTAATTTCTTATGAGGAGGGAAGCATCGCAAATTTAGACGTCGTAAGCAACGGCACTATGAAGTTTGTGCTTATGGCATTTGATGAAGGAACTGGTTTGACACCACACCGTGCACCAGGTAATGCCATCGTCTTTGCACTCGAAGGAAAGGCTACCATCGGCTACGAGGGAAAAGATTACACTCTGTCTGCTGGTGAGTCCTTCCGCTTCGACAAGAACGGTCTGCACAGCGTTACCGCTCAGGGCAAGTTCAAGATGGCTCTGCTGCTCGTTCTTGAGTAATCACATTTAAATACAGCTTAAAAACCTCCCAGAAGAAATTTTCTTCCGAGAGGTTTTTTGCTGTTGATACATTCATAAAACTACCGAGTAGTCACCGTTGCTGCCAATGCCGGCAACACATATTTCCACTCCATATCGCTTGCCAGATAAAACTTCGTGTAGCACGGCTGGTTGTAGCAGTTATTCTGCCATGCCACGCCGACGCGGTACTGAATGTCATGAAGCAGCGTAAACAATTTATGTGCTGACAGATCGGTGTTTGTGTAGATACGCACTGCACTGCTGTCTTCGAGGCGAAGAATAATCTCGTCACGGTAATCACCAAAAATATCTGCGACAAGACAAGGATTTCCCTTTGTGCCGTTGTTTGTAAGCGTTCCCTGTGGGTCAAGCATAATGCCATGTGTGTTATCGTTAATAATACCTGTCTGCTTTTTGCGCTCCATATAGTCAACACCATCAATGATCTGCGTTGTCATATCACAAGCCCAGTGGATATTCGCATTTGTTCCAAGACGCTTTACATCAAGCTTGTTTCCATTGCAGTCAAATGTGTCCTTTACCCACACCTGAAGACCGCGCACACCCGGTACGACATCTCCTATCATGCAGCGTCCAAGATCTTCTTCTGCATATTCACCAAAGAATACTTTTCCAGTAAGTGCATCGCGAAGCGCAAATCCATACGGTGCTGCCTTTGCACCCTCGAACACATTAAAGATCTGGTAGCCTGGCAAATCCGGATTGATTCTTGCGACATGCATTGCATCACCGTGACCAAGCTTTGCAAGACGTCCATCTGGCAGGTGATCATAGCTTGAATATAAAAGACTGCCATCATGGTCAATCACAGCTGCACCATAGATAATCTCCTGGCAGCCATCACCATCCACATCTGCTACTGAAAGGCTGTGATCTCCCTGTCCTGCAAACTTTCCATAAACAGGATCTAAACCTTCTTTTTCATGTGCATTATCATTAAATGGATTGCTCATTGGCACATGACCAGAATCTGCCATGAATCGTTTTGCAAAGTGACCATCCTTAAAATCATAAGCTGTCACAGTGCTTCTTGTGTAGTAGCCTCTGCATATGATAACAGATGGATGTTCACCGTCCAAATACGCAACACCAGATAAGAAACGATCTACACGGTTGCACGGTTCAATTCTTCTCATTGCATAATCGCCCCACATCAGGCCGTCATCGCCTCTTGGCACTGGAAAATCAATTGTCTCAAGCTCTTTTCCATCACCGCCAAACATAGTCAGATATTCCGGACCATCATAGATAAAGCCCTCAAATGCTTCAAGATGATTCTTATCGCTTCTTGACGGCGCAAATTCATATATAAAGTAAGAAACAAGCTCTTTTGCATCCTCGCGGCTAAGCGGATAATGATACTTAGCAGGAATACCAAAGCACTCCTCAAGTGTCGCAGGCCAGCGTCTGGACACAACCTCTGGATGACTGCTCCAACCCATAAACATTTCTACAAGATGCTCTTTATAATCGGCTGCTGTACACACATAATTGTCCTGATTTGTCACGCCATTTTTTACATCGCGCTCAGGAAGTGTAATATACTCCTCTGTCGCTGTGCCGTCTGCTGCAAAACGAGTCACTTTTGTACCTGGTGCAGTCTTTACGCACATTTCTGCCTTGCCGTCACCGTCAAAATCATACACCATGAATTGCGTGTAGTGCGCTCCAGAGCGGATATTTGGTCCCATATCGACACGCCATAAAAGTGTACCGTCCAGTCGATAGCAGTCAATGTAGCAATTTCCGGTATAACCGCGATGAGAAACATCATGCGCATTTGACGGATCCCACTTTACGATATACTCTAACTCGCCGTCTCCATCTACATCACCAATACTCATATCATTTGCGCTGTAGGTGTAATGCTGACCCTCTGGATACATCTCTCCCTTCGGAGAACGGCCATCAGCCGGCTTATTCATTGGAATATCAATGTAATTATTTTCCCAAACTGATACTGACTTGCAGCGCTCCTTCTCTATACCATCAACAATCGGTGCCACACTGTAGGTATCCTGCAAAGTGCCTTCGTTATCCAGATAGTTTGTGCTGTCTGTAACAGTTGCAATTTTGCGATCCCCTCGGTAGACGGCATAGTTAGCACCAGTCAGACCGGTATCGCTGTAGCCGCGCACCTCGTCAATAAACATACGCCAGCCAACATACACGCCTTCGTCTGTCTTAACGGCAATAAGACCTCTGTTTAATTTTTCAAGCTGCTCATGAAAAACTGCCTTAAGAGGTGTCTCAACGAGATTACTCATCTCATACTCAGTTTCATTCTTTACAGCTGCTACCTTTAAATAATGCGGCACATGCGTTGCCTTCTTTAAGACAAAGCTGCACTCTTTTGTATCGCCCACAAGCTGATACTTCATGGTCGAAATATCTTTATCGGCCCAGTAAACATGATACTTTTCGGCTCCCTCTGCCGGTTCCCAGGCAATTTCTACACAGTCATTATAGACCTCTTTTACTGTTGCATTCATAACGTTCTCCCTTTCTTTATCAAAGCGCGACGAACATATTTTGTGCCAGCTCTGCTTTCACCTTATCCAGCTTGTCATCACGCTCATATGAACGAATCAATCCTGCAAGAAGTCCGGCAAATGCCTTTGCACCTGCCTGCTGTAAATGTGCATTGTCCTGCTTTCCATCTGGATAGCCCTCGTATGCACCCTTTTCTAACCACATGAACAACTTTTTGGAGTCCTCATCGCCCACAGTATTCAGATAATCTGCCGTTGCTTTTCCTAAATCAAGTACCGGCAAATCATACTTTTCTCCCATCTCAAGCATCTTATCACGATACTCTGGAAAGCTTACACTAAATTTGCCATCCGGAGTATCATCGCAATCTCTCATTGCGATTGCTGTCACAAGAACTGGCTGTGCACCGCGCTCCTTTGCTGCATTGACATAGAAAAGCAGATATTTTTCATACTGCTCTGGAGTAACATAACGCTCCTCTTTTTCCTTGTTTGCATCGTTATGCGCAAACTGCATGAACAGATAGTCACCTGACTTGATCGCCTTTTTTAAATCATCCAGACGGCCCTCATCGAAATAGCTTCTGCTACTTCTTCCTGCCATTGCACGATTGTCGATAAACAATCCATCTGTCTCATAAATAATTGACTGGTCAAAATCAGACGCACTCTTTTGTCCATAGCCCATCCAGTCACAGCCATCCTGATTCATCTTTTGTTCTGTCTCTTTAAAATAGGTGTGCAGCATCTGACCCCAGCCGGTAATCGGCTTTACAGGTGCCTTATAGCTTTGTACGGTAGAATCTCCTGCTAAGTAAATTGTAAATTTTTTCATTTTTGCGCTCCATTTTTAAATTTTTAAATTTAAGAAATTTCTAAATTACAGTTCCTTTACGATCACATCCTTCAGGCTTCTCTTCGGAACATAATGAACCTGATTTTCGTCACGATAATATTTGATATCGTCGTCTTTTACTTCAACCATCTTTACTTCTTCAACTGGAACGCCAAGTGCGATTACCATTGAAATTGCATACTTCTCTGGATCTAATCCAAAGATTTCCATAAGCT
>OOCB01001491.1_pt1 | contig 31225 bp, 29 predicted proteins | sample 1671351 | NCBI WGS metagenome assembly OOCB01 (sample SAMN06348148, study PRJEB24527) | human gut metagenome | biome: human gut; feature: ankylosing spondylitis patient; material: feces | host: Homo sapiens | place: China | collected 2015-10 | reverse complement strand
GAAATATCCTTTGATAACTACATCCCGGTCATGATAAAGATTAATGGCTGGGAGATAGTTAATGAAGAAATATGACTATAAACTGCAGAACAATGAAACAAAGAAAGGTACACTCATATCAATGAGAATACCATGAAAAATGGCAACGGGTATCATATCCTTTCCGGAATAAAGGGTGATGGATGGCAACAATACATCCATTGAATTTACTCCGGCTGCAGAAATTGGTGCCAGTTTTCCAAAGTATTTTCGGATTAACGGTGCACCCAGCAATGCCATCATCTCACGGAAGATATTAGCCAGCAAAGCAATAGTGCCAAGCTCTGTTGCCAACTGTAATCCGACAGAAGCCTCTTTGAATTGAGTAATCAAAATAGATGAAAGGGAATAATAAGCAAATCCGCTTCCTACCGCCATACAATCGAATACACTCCACTGACTCAGCAATAAACTGGCAAAAGCTGAAAAAAGAAGAGTTCCGACAATGGTAGCTATCGGCACTAAAAGCATATTGGGACGTAGGCTTTTGATCAGAAATTTCAGATTCTTATTGCTTCCGATACTGATGCCAACCTGCAACATCAACGCATAAAGTATGTACATAGAAAGATTGTGCATGTCAAACTGGAAATCATTGAAGATTCCGACCAGACAACCTATACAGAAAAATGCAACAACAATTAGACTGCTATTCATGACTTTCCTCCTTTCTTGAAAAACAGGCGTAATACGAGAAAAGAAGCCAACATGCTGCCCAAGATACTTAAAGTAGCCAACACAATGGCTTGCCATCCGAATTTACCCAGATTATTTACGATTAAACTATTGGAGCCTATCGAAAGGCCCAGCACGAAAAGTAGCAGGAATATCGTAAGCGAAGTACTCTTTTCTACTTTCTCCAGAAATTTCAGGTTACGCAGCAAATAACCGATGCCAATACCTAAAAACATGATAGATATAATGGAAAACATACTCGTATATTTTAAAAAGTTACACAATGCACTCCCTGGCAACTTTTATGTATAAGCTGCCGGACAGATCCTCTCTTTCACCTTAATTAATAAGTGAACGAAAAGAGATAAATCAAACTACAAAACAGGGAGTAATTCAGATAAATCCGCTAAACCAATGTACATGCACAATGCAGTGTCCGTACAGAATCTTATTTTCTTGCACGGCATTATGTATGCTATATGTAGTAAACAATCGGTTCATATTATTCATTAATTACAGTGCAAAGGTAATACTTTTGCGCATATTTTCCAAATAATTATGCAAAATATAAATAATCATAGTAGTGGAATTACTCATAAAAAGACGATGAAAATCTTGCAGAACCTATTTTTTTCTTCGTATCTTTACAAACCGAAATAAAGGATATATCAATAAACATATAACGATATGGAAAACAGAAGTTTAGTAACCATAGCGGAGCATTCGAGGGAGAAAATTCTCTATATGCTCGAAATGGCGAAACAATTTGAAAAGAATCCCAACCGCCGGTTATTGGAAGGCAAAGTAGTCGCTACCCTGTTCTTTGAACCTTCTACGCGTACCCGACTAAGTTTCGAAACTGCTGCCAATCGACTAGGCGCACGGGTAATCGGATTTTCGGATCCCAAAGCCACCAGTTCATCCAAGGGGGAGACTCTGAAAGATACCATTATGATGGTGAGTAATTACGCTGATGTGATTGTTATGAGACATTATCTGGAAGGAGCAGCACGCTATGCAAGTGAAGTGGCTCCGGTACCTATCGTAAATGCCGGAGACGGAGCCAACCAGCATCCTTCGCAAACGATGCTCGATCTCTATTCTATATATAAAACACAAGGTACACTGGAGAATCTGAATATCTATTTGGTAGGTGATTTGAAATACGGACGTACCGTACACTCTTTACTGATGGCTATGCGCCACTTTAACCCGACTTTCCACTTTATTGCCCCCGAGGAACTGAAAATGCCGGAAGAATATAAAATATATTGCAAAGAGCACAATATAAAATATGTAGAGCATACGGACTTTAACGAAGAGGTAATTAAGGATGCTGATATCCTTTACATGACCCGCGTACAACGTGAACGTTTCACTGATCTAATGGAATATGAACGGGTAAAAAACGTATATATCCTTAAAGCGAAAATGCTTGAAAATACTCGTTCTAACCTTCGTATTCTTCATCCGTTACCACGTGTCAATGAAATTGCTTATGATGTGGATGACAGTCCGAAAGCTTATTATTTTCAACAAGCACAAAATGGACTCTATGCCCGTCAAGCTATACTTTGCGATGTATTAGGAATCACTTTACAAGATATTTTATAAAATCATGAGCGAGAATAAACAAGCATTACAGGTGGCCGCACTGAAAAATGGCACTGTTATCGATCATATACCTTCAGAGAAACTTTTTACGGTAGTTTCATTGCTCGGATTGGAACACATGACGACTAATATTACTATCGGATTCAATTTGGACAGTAAAAAACTAGGTAAGAAAGGAATCATCAAGATTGCCGATAAATTTTTCTGTGACGAAGAAATCAATCGAATTTCCGTAGTAGCCCCTCATGTGAAACTGAACATCATCCGTGATTACGAAGTAGTAGAAAAAAAAGAAGTGCGAATGCCTGACGAGTTAAAAGCTATCGTAAAATGTGCTAATCCCAAATGTATCACGAATAATGAACCGATGGCTACTTTATTTCATGTGATCGACAAAGACAATTGTGTTATAAAATGTCATTACTGCGAGAAAGAACAAAAAAGAGAAGATATTACAATCATTTAGTTATGTACTGCAAGCTACGAGTTCTAGACCGCTAAACGATGTCGGACGTAACTCGTAGCTCGTAACATATAAAGTGAATAAAAAGATGAAGCAAGACTGGAAGCCCGGAACTCTGATTTATCCGTTGCCTGCCGTATTGGTAAGTTGCGGAAGCGATGAAAGCGAATACAATATACTTACGGTGGCATGGACCGGAACCATTTGTACCAATCCGCCGATGTGTTACATTTCTGTTCGTCCCGAACGTCATTCTTATCCTATTATAAAAAAGAATATGGAATTTGTGATCAATTTAACAACCCGGGATATGGCATTCGCAACAGATTGGTGTGGGGTACGTTCAGGGAAGGATTATCATAAGTTTGAAGAAATGAAACTAACCCCGGGCAAATGTTCTGTAGTGAATGCACCTCTCATTGAAGAATCTCCCCTTTGTATTGAATGCCGTGTGAAAGAAATCGTATCTCTGGGATCACATGACATGTTTATTTCTGACGTAGTAAACATCCGTGCAGATGATCGTCATCTAAACCGGGAAACCGGAAAGTTGGAACTGGCAGAAGCAAATCCACTTGTATATGTACACGGAGGATATTATAATTTAGGAGAAAAGATAGGAAAATTCGGTTGGTCAGTAGAAAAGAAAACAAAGTGAAACGAATAGTTCTCCTTTTTATATCGATATGGATTGCTTTTGCCGCTTATGGGGAAGACAATCATAAAAAGGAAAGACACCCGGATGACCGCAAAATAAATGTAGGAATCAGGGGTGGATTCAACTCTTCTATGTTTCTGGTTTCTGATCTGAAAATTAAAGATGTAACCATTGACGAAATTCAGAACAACTACAAAATAGGATATTTCGGTGCTCTCTTTATGCGCTTGAACATGAAAAGGCATTTTATACAACCGGAAATCTCGTACAATATCAGCAGGTGCGAGATTTCTTTCGATAAACTCGGCTCACAGCATCCCGACATTGAACCTGACTATGCATCGGTCAGTTCCACTATCCACAGCATTGATTTTCCATTACTATATGGTTATCATGTAGTAAAACAAGGTCCTTACACAATGTCTCTCTTTGCAGGACCGAAACTAAGATACTTGTGGAATAAGAAGAATAAAATCACTTTTGAGAACTTTGATCAACAGGGTATCCACGAAAAGCTGTATCCCTTCAATGTCAGTGCAGTAATTGGCGTTAGTGTCAACATCTCCCGCATTTTTTTCGATTTTCGATACGAACAAGGGCTTCACAATTTATCAAAATCAGTAACATACGATAATATAGATATGGAAGGTAGACCGGAAGTAAGCAATATCACCTTTCGACGTCGTGACAATGTGCTTAGTTTTTCACTCGGAGTTATATTTTAAATAACTTTTTCTTCAAAAAGGTTGCACACTCTTTAAATAATATCTAAATTTGTGCGATTATAATAATAAAGGTTTCAAGATACACTTTAATCTTATTATAACAAATAATGAAAAGAGACGATTTAATTTTCGATATTATCGAAAAAGAACATCAACGTCAGTTGAAAGGCATTGAGCTGATCGCATCAGAAAATTTCGTAAGTGATCAGGTGATGGAGGCAATGGGATCTTGTCTTACCAATAAATATGCGGAAGGATATCCGGGTAAACGCTACTATGGTGGCTGTGAAGTGGTAGACCAAAGCGAACAAATTGCCATTGACCGCCTGAAAGAGATTTTTGGTGCAGAATGGGCCAATGTGCAACCCCACTCAGGAGCACAGGCTAATGCAGCCGTATTTCTGGCTGTACTGAATCCGGGAGATAAATTCATGGGGCTGAATCTGGCACATGGAGGACACCTTTCACATGGTTCATTAGTAAACACTTCGGGAATCATTTATACTCCCTGCGAATATAATCTGAAACAGGAAACTGGGCGCGTAGATTACGATCAAATGGAGGAAGTAGCATTGCGTGAAAAGCCCAAAATGATCATTGGAGGCGGTTCGGCCTACTCTCGTGAATGGGATTACAAACGTATGCGCGAAATTGCCGACAAGGTAGGAGCAATTCTCATGATCGACATGGCACATCCTGCTGGGTTAATTGCAGCCGGTCTATTGGATAATCCTGTGAAATATGCACATATTGTGACTTCAACCACTCATAAGACCCTCCGAGGACCTCGTGGTGGCGTAATCATGATGGGAAAAGACTTTCCTAATCCTTGGGGAAAGAAAACTCCGAAAGGAGAAATTAAGATGATGTCTCAACTACTTGACTCAGCTGTATTCCCAGGAATACAAGGAGGGCCGTTGGAACATGTGATTGCAGCCAAAGCTGTAGCTTTCGGTGAATGTTTGCAACCCGAATATAAAGAATATCAAAAACAGGTACAAAAGAATGCCGCTGTATTAGCACAAGCCTTGATTGACCGTGGTTTCACTATTGTTTCAGGTGGCACAGATAATCATTCCATGCTGGTTGACTTGCGTAGTAAATACCCTACTCTAACAGGTAAGGTTGCAGAAAAAGCACTCGTATCTGCTGATATAACAGTTAATAAAAATATGGTTCCGTTTGATAGTCGTTCCGCATTCCAGACTTCAGGTATCCGTTTGGGTACTCCTGCCATCACAACACGTGGTGCAAAAGAAGATCTGATGTTGGAAATCGCGGAAATGATCGAAACCGTATTATCTAACGTAGAAAATGAAGAAGTGATAGCACAAGTACGTGCACGTGTCAACAAGACAATGGAAAAATATCCGATCTTCGCATATTAAATAGCACATTTTAGTATTAAACAATAACATACGTGGGCTCGCAATTCTCTGTGAAGAAAGTTGCGGGCATTTTTTTGCTCTTTTAACATCGCATTAACACCTCCCTCAAAACCTTTCATTCCTGTTAACCGTTGATAAGTAACTAAAAAAAGAAGATGATATTTACTTAATACCTAAACTGATATGAAAATAAGAAATCTAATGGTCGCAGCAACCTTATTGGTTACTGCCGGAGCTATGGCTCAAAATCAAGATTGTGCCTTCTTTTTTCCCAACCAAGAAGGTGAACAAATCACCCGTAATTGCTACACTGCTGATGGTAAACTTACTAATATCCTAGTCTACAGAGTAGATCAGGCGTATGAATATCCGTCAGGTATGGAGGTAGTAGCAAATTATACATTTGCTGATGCCGCAGGCAAAACACTCAATTCCGGACAAATGGTAGCTCGTTGTAGCGATGGAAATTTTTCTATGAGTATGGGAGATGTGGCAACATTCCCCACAGCACTCAACATGATGAACGCTGATGTATATATGATGGGAGATTTAATGAATTATCCGGATGCCTTTTCTAATCCGATGAATCCGGGAGACGATGACGAATTTGATGACGGAACTCTGCGTCTTTACCAAAAAGGAAATAAAAACAACCGGGCTGAAATCTCCGTTTTCGACAGAGAATTTGTTACTACAGAAACTGTAAATACTCCTGCTGGAGCATTTTATTGTACGAAAGTAAAGTATGAAATGAATATCTGGACACCGAAAGAAACAATTAAGGGTTACGGATATGAATGGTATGCACCCAATATTGGTATTGTCCGTTCCGAACAATATAATAATAAAAAGGAGCTACAATCGTACAGTGTGTTAGAAAGAATTAAAAAATAGCACACTGGACTCTATATATCCGTCATCCCCGCCATTCGTTCAGAAAGAATAGCGGGGATTTATTTGACTAGTCTCCAAGAATTACAATAAATTTATGGGCCTCCAAGAAACTATCTCAGAATAGAAAAAAGAGGCAATATTACTGGTTCGGATATAATGATCCCCTCGTTCTAGCTTTAATCTATTACAATACAAGGCTAGAACAAGGGGATTCTTATATTTGAAGTTTTAACCTATAAAATCCTCAATTTCCAGTTTTTTTTGAAACTACCTCTTCCTGTATATGGAAAAGTTTAGCTCAATCCTTCAATATTGCCATCCACAATATCGATATGGAGTGCTTGCGGCTCTTTTGGCAAACCAGGCATACGCATAATCTCACCTGCAATCGCTACAATCATTTCGGCTCCATTGTTAATAACGATATCTTTAATATGGAGTTCAAAGTTATCTACTGCCCCATATACTTTTGGATCGGCTGAAAAAGAATATTGCGTTTTGGCAATGCATACAGGATAATGACCGATTCCCATTTCTTCAATTAATTTAATCTTGTTACGGGTCAACGTGCTATAGGTCACAACGCTTGCACCGTATAAATTGGTTGCGACTTTCTCAATCTTCTGCTGTACACTATCTTCATCATTATAGGTAAACTGTAATGGTTCGGATGGTTTGTTTTCAATTGTCTCAACCACCAGATTCGCCAGATCGACGGCGCCTTCACCACCTTCTGAAAAAGCATTATTGATAGCATAGCCTACTCCCAACTGCTCACAGTGCTCACGAAGCAACTCCATCTCTTCATCCGTATCACTGGCAAACTTATTGAAAGCAACAATAACAGTCTGACCAAACGAGTGCAGATTGCGGACATGCTTATCTAAATTACGCAAACCTTCTCTCAATCCTTCGAGGTTTGGCTCCTTAATGCGATCGAGGCTAACTCCCCCATGCATTTTAAGCCCTTGCGCAGTAGCCACAATCACTGTCAAACGCGGCTGCAACCCACTCTTGCGACATTTAATATTGTAGAATTTCTCTGCTCCCAAATCAGCACCGAAACCGGCCTCTGTAATTACATAATCACCAAAAGTCATTGCCATCTTCGTTGCTAATATAGAATTACATCCATGAGCAATATTAGCAAATGGACCTCCATGCACAAAGGCGGCAGTACCTTCGGTAGTCTGTACCAGGTTCGGATGTATAGCATCTTTCAATAGAACTGTTATAGCTCCTGCCACACCCAGATCTTTAACTGTAAACGGTTTATTATCATAGGTATATCCTAAAAGAATATTTTCTATTCGACGGCGAAGATCATCCACGTCTTTTGAAAGACAAAGAATTGCCATGATTTCTGATGCTGGAGTAATATCAAATCCGGATTCCTGCGTAATACCGTTGGTCTTCGGTCCTAGACCAACTACGATATTCCGTAAAGAACGGTCGTTCACATCAAGTACCCGACGCCAAAGAATCTCTTTTAGACCGAAACCCTTAGATTGATTTTGGTATAAATAATTATCCAGCAATGCGGAAATCATATTGTGAGCAGAAGTGATAGCATGAAAATCACCGGTAAAATGCAAATTAATCTTCTCCATCGGAAGTACCTGGGCATAACCGCCTCCTGCCGCTCCTCCTTTCATTCCGAAGCACGGTCCCAAGGAAGGTTCGCGCAAAGCGACAATTGCTTTTTTGCCAATCTTATTCAGTCCTAACGCAAGACCGATAGAAACAGTCGTTTTACCAATGCCCGCCTTGGTTGCAGTAATGGCAGTAACCAAAATAAGGTTACTCTTTTTTACTTTCTCTTCATCAATCAGATACTCGGGAATTTTGGCAATATAACGACCATAATTTTCTACTTCATCGCGGGGAATACCGATGCTTTCTGCTACTTGTTTTATTTTCTTCAGCTCAACACTACGTGCTATTTCTATGTCTGATTTCATATCGGGAGTTTTTAGGTTTTTAAAATGGAGTTGCAAAATTAACAATTAACTCCATATCAAAGTTGACTTTATTACCTTTTTTTAGTAGGGAGCAAAAAGATACCGGAGGATTGACGGATTTCCCATTGAAAAAAGGCGTATATTTGTTACCTACAAACAACAAACAATATGATGCGATATATAATCCTCTTAGTCTTGTGCGCCTGGACCGGAATAGCATTGGCCATAGATTACCATGCAAAAGACAGTCTTTTATTACAATTAAAACAAACGACAATAGCTGCATAACGAATCAATATTTACCGAAACCTGGCGGACATTTGTTTTGAAACCCCTGAAGAAAAGACATATTTGCTCAACATGTATAGAGAAGCCCAAAAGGCTGGCGATACATCGGGTATGCTCAATGCCTTAAATGATCTTGTATGCGGAGAGACAAAAGAATATCGTATGGATTCAGCATATCATTATATGGAACTGATAAAAGCAATCCGGGAGCCCCAAGAAACAGCCCCTGTATTGGCTTACCTTCAAATGCGATTTTTCGATACACTATGCAGCCACAATGAAACAGAAGAAGCTATCACAAAAGAATTGCAATTTATAGAAGAAAAGAAATCTGATGAAGCATCACTTTACAGTAAAATCGCCCAAGCTTACATCACCGGTGGTAGCCTTCATTACAATGACATGATAAAGGAGGCACTCCCCTATCTGGAAACAGCAATGAACTTATCTAAGCAATTGCCTCCGGAAAAGCAAATCTTATTTGTATCGATCATTGTTTGGAAATTATCCAATACATACAGTATGCTGAATAAATGTGATTCAGCCATCCGGATTTTAGATGAGAATCTGCAAACACAACAACAATATTACAAAGATCACTATCAAACACAACGTCCTTTTTATAATATGGCGATACACGAATTACGCTTTTATACATCTCTATTGACTAATGCCATTTCGGAGGCTCCCGAAAAAATGGATTATTACTGGCAACAAATAGTTAAATTGAACAAAAAGCTAACCAATCCGTACGATCGATATAACTATTTTCTATCGATGGATAACTATTATCTGAATCAAAAGCCCCAACCCCATTATGAAAAAGCATTGGTGGCTAATGATAGTCTGATACAAATTGCACAAGAAATAATCCCAAACAATCTACCGGGATTATACGACATTCAATCACAAACCTACGAAGCCATGGGTAACTTCAAAGAGGCATTGGCATACCTCAGAATAGCGACTCAATATAAAGATTCGCTGACTACTGAAAATATGCAAAAGCAATTGGGTGAACTCCAGATAAAATATGAAGTGAATAAGTTGAACAATGAAAAGTCACAACTTGAAATTAAAAACAAACGTATTCTGGTGATATGCCTGTCTATCATTCTGATAATTGTAATCTTTGTCTGTCTGTATTTATATCACGACCTGAAAAAAGAGAAAAAGATGAAGTTTCATCTCCGGAACCTCAAGCAAAAAGCCGAAGAAAGTGAAAAGATGAAGACAGCTTTCATAAACTCTATTTGCCACGAGATACGTACGCCACTCAATTCGATTGTAGGTTTCTCCGACTTGATATTCAATGATGAGATAGATAAAGAAACCCGTGAAGGTTTTTCACAAGAGATTCAGAAAAGTACAATTCTACTTACTTCATTAATCGATAATATGCTTGAAATATCCAGTCTGGATGTATCACAAGAGAAGTTACCTTGCAAAGAAGCGAATCTTAATTCTATCTGTATACAAGAGATGACATTATTAAATCGGTCTCATAAACCCGATATAGACTATCGGACCGACTTGCCGGAACACCCCATCATACTGACCACACACGAAAAATATTTATCATTAGTCATAGAGCATCTATTGAACAATGCAAATAAGTTCACTGAAAAAGGCATTATCACCCTCCATTGTCACATCGACGAAGCACGCCAACAAGTTCATATAAGCGTAACAGATACCGGATGTGGTATACCGGCAGACAAACATAAGGAGGTTTTCGAACGATTCTCCAAGCTCAATGCATTCACTCCGGGTAACGGATTGGGACTTTATTTGTGCCAACTGATCATCCGCAGATTGTCCGGAAAGATAAGCATTGACCCAACATATACAGGAGGTACCAGAATAACAGTGATTTTACCTGTTCAATGACACCTCCTTAATTCTCGAACACAGAACTATTTGAAACGTGAGGTATCCACTCCCTCCCGTTTCTTCTCTTTATAGCCTCCAAATTTATAGGTAAACGAAACACCAAATTCACGGAAAGCAGAGTAATGGTTGGTCACGTTCTGCATAGCATAATAAATTCGCGGTGAAATCTGACCTGTTTCAAACAAGTCATTACATCGAAGAGTCAGCAATGCCTTTCCATTGGCAAAACCATACCTGAGCGCTATGTCCAAGTTGCCGGATGCCGGTAAATCATAGATGCCTTGTATCGCCTTACTGCGTATCATTCCACTCACAATCAGCTTAATATCCGGATGTGAGAACAGAGTGACTGTATGATTCATATTCAACATCGCATAATATGCTTTCCGATCAAAAGGAATATCCCAAAAGTCACTGTCTTTTTGACGATCGTAAACGCCGGTCAATGTGAAACGCGATTTCAGCCAGCGTCCGATCGCAAATGGGACAACAGCCTGTACACCGGCTTGCTGTTCAAAATCAAAATTGAAATACTTATAAATTTCAACCAATCGCTCCGGTGATTGATAAAGGGTTTGTGTTGCATTATCCTTAGTATGACTATACCATGCATTAAACATATATTTACTGTTTAAAACATAAGTCAACTGTAGCTGGTAGTTAATCTCAGGTTTCAAATAAGGATTGCCGTGAATCTCGGAATATCCTCCACCCATATAAGAAACTGCATCCTGAGTAGCCCAGTAATCGGGATAACTTTTATCACTGCTGAGGGATAATTGCCATACATTTCCCGGTGCAGGAGCATAGTTAATGTTAAAAGTCGGATACAGGCTCCATTCATTCCATACAGTCGTGTGGAATTGTTCGGCAGCCAATGAGGCATCTAAAGACAATTTATCACCAAAAGCCTTGTTAAATCCGGCGTAAAAATTAAGTGTTTGTTCCCGACGACGAGACTTCATATTGCTATTTCCCGATATTATTTCATCAGTTTCAGGGTCATGATAATATTGATGGCTGTTGTCCAAACTTGTCGTATAGACTGCCCCATAATTCATTCCCCACCCATTGCCCAGATCATGTTCTCCGGAGAGGAAAAGTTTCCAACGATTGATACGCTGAGAGTCTTTAACACGAAAATCCAGTTCATCACTCCCCATCCGACTGTGAAGTAATTGTGAAGAAGGTGAATGATAATAAGTATATTCCACTCCGGCTTTCCATCCGAATGGCATATGATAATCGAGGCGTGCATTATGGAGCTGGTCGGTCATACGGGTACGGGCATTCGAAATTTGAGTGCCGTCTACAGTGCTCAGATTAAAACCATTCACAAATTGGGCATTGTATGTCACACTAAGTTGATGGTTTGCGGCAAATACATAATCGCCGGCTAAACGCAGGTTGTGTCTATTCGAACGGCTTCGTTGAGATTCATTCGTACTTATGGGATGTATCGTACCATCTGACAAAGCGTGCAAAGCCTCTTTATCCGTCAGGAAATAGTTTCGCCCATGACTGTAAGAGTAAAGAAAGTCTGCAGAGAATTTATGTCCCGAATACAGAAGGCTCGCACGCTCAGTCAAATATTCATAATGCTTTTGCCGATAATCACTGAAAAACTCACCCTGCAAGGTGGATTTCCCGGAGTCTCCCTGTTTCAGGCAGATATTTATCATAGCCCCCCGCACCTGATAACGTGCAGGAGCCGAATACATCACTTCGGCCTTTTCAATACGCCCGGCAGGAATGCTTTTTAAAAGAGTGTTCAGTTGTTCCTGAGTCATTGTGGTTACTTTGCCATCCAATACAACCGTAACACTTTTTCCTCCTAAAGTCAGATTATCATTCATTTCGCTCACTCCGGGGAGTTCCTTTATCGCGTCATATGCATTGTCTACTGCAAAATTCTGAATAAGTCGAGGCAAATCATATACAAGTTTTCCCTGCATTGCTTTCACCACCGGACGTTCACCTACCACCATCACTTCGGGCAAGGATCTGTACAAACTGTCTAAACGTCCATCCATCGTAATCAGACTATCCGCAGAAAGTATCCGATCTTCATCCACATTCTGTGCCGCTACCTGAAAGCAGACAGCACCTGCAAACACAAAAGTCAAGTAAATTCGTTTCATTTTTTATTCCTTGTTTGGGTTACAGTTGCAAAGTACGGCAGAAAAGGCAAGACAATACGTTATCATCGACTTATGTAGTGTTATCTACTGTTATCGGTAGTGTTATTTAGTCTTATCAGATGTAACAACAACAAAGGTTAACCATTATCTTTGCCTGCATGAAACTCCCAATCAAACATATCGCCATACTTGTAATTGCTTCTCTGATGGCCATCTTTGCCTACCAGGCATACTGGTTGGTTAGTATGTACCATACCATGAAAAGTGATATGGAACATTCGATTATCGAGGCTATGCGCACAAGTGATTACAATGAGATGATGTTACGCATAGAACGCATGCGTCGGGATGACCAAGATCATGGTGAAATCTCTGTTTCCGCCGGATACAATGATGAAGGTGGAACACTGGTTCGCAGCAGCACTATGGTCCATAAAGAAAAGATTCCGGGAAGTACAGGAATACAACAAGATTCCATTCTCAAAACCGAACGGAAACTGGACACCCTGATCGTCGTTCGTAATGATCAGAAAGAAATAAAAGTAGTTCCGCAAGATTCCACTTCGCAGGAGGTAAAAGCTGCCATGCTGCAAACAAAAGGCGGGCTGGACATACTACTGAAAGATCAGAATACCATGCTCGAACTGGCCACTTACTTTCAAAGAGGATTGCACTCCGGCCTTGACGTTATCATGGATCCTGATTTTCAATCATACGATAGCCTGCTGACACTCAGTTTACAGGAAAGAGGAATCTCACTGCCGTATCGGATAGAATATCTGCATTTCGGCAATACGCCTGACTCCAGTTTACTTTTTACCGATACATTAGGAATGGGCGGTACGGCGAACTATATCCCCGGACCGGATGCCCATACGTACGACTACACTTTCGACATCCATTCCCATTCTCTCTACCGCCTTCGGATGGATTCAGTTGCAGGAGTGATCGTCCATCAGATGGCAGGAATACTTATTACTTCATTCATCATTCTGTTGATTTTGGGATTCTCTTTCTGGTTCCTGATCCGCACATAGCTGAAACAAAAAACACTGGAAGAGATGAAAAGTGACTTCACCAACAATATCACCCATGAACTAAAGACTCCCATTGCCGTGGCATATGCAGCCAACGATGCTTTACTCAACTTCGGACAAGCTGACGAAAAAGCCAAACGGGACAAATATCTAAGTATCAGTCAGGAACAACTGCAAAGGCTTAGCGGACTGGTTGAACAGATACTGACGATGAGTATGGAACAACGCAAAACCTTCCGACTCCGTCCGGAAGAAATAACTCTTGCTACTTTGCTTGAATCATTGACAGAACAGCATAAACTCAAAGCACAAAATCCGATTGACATCGACTATAGAGTAGAACCGGCAAACCTTACAGTATTTGCCGACCGGACCCACTTCAGCAATATATTGAGCAACCTGATAGACAATGCAGTGAAATATTCACCGGGAAAGGCCTTCATCCGCATTCATTGCCGCGAAACAGCAGATAACGGAAAAGTGGAAATTTCCGTCAGCGATGAAGGAACAGGCATCGCACAAGAGAAACAAAAACATATATTCGATAAATTCTATCGCGTACCGACCGGTAACCTGCACAACGTAAAGGGATACGGACTGGGACTCTATTATGTAAAAACAATGATAGAAAAACATGGCGGAACAGTTTGTGTAAAAAGCGAACCCGGACACGGTAGCACATTCACCATCACGTTATGAAAGAGAAAATCAAAGTATTGTTGGCAGAGGACGAACTGACCCTCGCCATGATTATCAAAGACACACTCGAAGAGGACGACTTCATTCTCACTATTGCAGCCAACGGTGAAGAAGGATTACGCATGTTTTTCGATATTCGTCCGGACGTGCTGGTGGCCGATGTAATGATGCCCCGCATGGATGGCTTTGAAATGGTAAGACGTATCCGCCAGACCGATAAACAAACACCGGTACTTTTCCTGACAGCACGTTCGGCTATTAACGATGTGGTAGAAGGCTTCGAACTAGGCGCCAACGACTACCTGAAGAAGCCATTCGGCATGCAGGAGCTGATCATACGCATCAAAGCATTGGTTGGCAAAGCATTCAGTTTCAATGAAGAAAAGAAAACAACCGCCCGGTTTGAGATAGGCAACTATTTGTTCGACTCTCTTGCACAAACACTGACACATGCCGGATTGAAGCAGGAGCTTTCTCATCGGGAATCGGAAATCCTGAAGCGACTTTGCGAGAATCAGAATCAAGTGGTCAACACACAGAATGTATTACTCGACCTATGGGGAGACGATAACTTTTTTAACTCAAGAAGTTTACACGTTTTCATCACAAAGCTCCGCCATAAACTGTCAGCCGACGAGCGAATTCGCATTGTCAATGTCAGAGGGATAGGATATAAACTGATCTTAAATTAAATACACAGAATGATGAAGAATAGAATATACTGCACATTTATACTGTCAATCATTACAGTGATGGTATGTGCACAAACAGAACAACCGAAAGACAGTATCAAAGGGCATCGCGAAACTGTACCTGAAATTCGTCAGGGACTGCATATCAACGATAGAAACATACAAACAGACGGTACTCTTCCGGACAACACCCGACAAGCTGCAGCCGGTGACAGTATGACTTTCCGTATACCGTACCCGGAAAGTATTCCGTCCGGTTGGATCGTCCCTCAATTGGGGACCTATTCCAACCCCTTCATTTGGGATTACGACCGTTATTACAATTTCAACCTTTCTCCCAACAGTAATCTCACTACTTTCAGCAATTATAACACCTATCTCAGCATAGGCACCATCGTAAAGGCGGGTGCTGCCTACTCGTTCTCTCCCAATGATCGCTGGATCTTTTCGGGAGGAGTGTTTGTTGCTAAATATACATTGCCAAGCCTTCGCATCCCCACGGCTCCGATGGCCGGTTCGCGCTTTGATGCCAGTATCCACGGAAAAATTACCTACAGGCTTACAGACCATTTATACCTGAACGTGTTCGGCCAATATTCGCTCAACGGGCAACGAAACTCTAAGAAGGGCTATATGGTCCCCGACTTATATATGCAGAATCATTTCGGAGGAACAGTCGACTACATGTTCAATGGTAAATTCGGTATTACCGGCGGAGCCATCCACGAATTCAATCCCGTAAAAGGACGTTGGGAAACGAACCCTGTTTTCGGTCCTGTAATTCATCTAAAAAAGAAATAAAGGATTCACGGCAAGCAGATTATTTTCATATCTTTGCGTTTTGAAAGATAACATAGAACGGATATGAAGAAGCTGATATTCTTTTTGCTGCTGTTACTGAGTACGGCCTCACTTTCTGCCCAGTCGGAACAACCTTCCGACAGCATCCGGCATTTGCCTTCTACCGTCAAGCAATACGGAGATTTCCTGATCGATATGGGATTGTTTATAGCAGCTCCTCCCAAACTGCCGAAATATAAATTCGAATTACCCGATGCAAGCAAAGACTATAACCGGATCTTCAGTTTGAATCCGGACGTCATAATGACACAAGGACTATCCAATGTGTTCACTCCCTCCCTTTCATACGGATTCGGTTGGGGCGGACACGATTTCTTCTCGTCTCCGCAACAACTCCAGATGGGATCGTTTAAACTGAAAAACGGCATGCGTCTGAACACGTATGGGGAATATAATGCCGATGGCAAAAAAGTCCCTAACCCTGCCGCCATGCCATGGGAAAAGAACAACTTCAAAGGGGCTTTCGAGATGAAATCTTCCGATGGGAATTTCGGTATCCGCATTGAAGTCCAGCAGGGGCGCAACTATCCATATTAAAAAAAGAAAGAAATGAAAAACATATTGATTATCGGTGTCAATGGATTTACGGGGCGCCGGATACTGAATGACTTATCGGTTAACCCTATATACCACGTCACAGGATGCTCGCTGAGAGATGACATTTGCCCCGGCAAAGATTATCGCTTCGTACGATATCCGGGACGAAAATGAAGTACGGAAATTATTTAAAGAATGCCGGCCGGACATCGTAATCAACACCTCTGCCCTTTCGGTACCGGACTATTGCGAAACCCATCATGCAGAAGCTGAAGCTACAAATGTTACAGCAGTCGAAACGATAGCACATGTTTGCGAACAGTATGGCAGCCGTTTCATCCATCTTTCCACGGACTTTGTATTTGACGGTAAAAGCATCCGGCTCTACAAGGAAGAAGATGAAGCGATTCCGGTGAATTATTACGGTGTTACGAAACTGAAAGCCGAAAAGATTATAGCCAGCATTTGTAGTAATTATGCCATAGTACGTGTAGTTGTCGTTTATGGAAAAGCCCTTCCGGGACAGCATGGCAACATCCTTCAGCTAGTAGCCAACCGGTTGAGAAACGGAGAAACGATCCGTGTCGTATCCGATCAATGGCGTACACCGACCTTTGTTGGAGATATTTCAGTAGGAGTAGAAAAGCTGATGTTTCATACAGCCAACGGCATCTATCATATTTGCGGCAGTGAATGCCTCACAATTGCCGAAATCGCCTACCGGGTGGCTGATTTTCTGAAACTGGATCGTTCATTGATCGAACCCGTCACTACCGAGGAAATGAAAGAGGCTACTCCCCGCCCGCGTTTCAGCGGATTAAGTATCGAAAAGGCTAAAGCCGAAATCGGGTACACCCCGCGCACATTGGAAGAAGGTATGGAGGCTTCTTTGTTCTAACTTCACAGCAGAGGAGAGCAGAAAAGTAATTTCCCATTTATCAGGAGCAGGCAACAGCCATCATGGTGCAGTCGTTTCGGAGCTGTTGTGCCAGATTCTGAACGATAAGGGTTCTTGGGGTGCCCCTCAGCGGTTAAACGGCTCTTTCGGCACTCCCGGCCTGCAATCTCTCCAACAGTTCTTCAATGCTGTTCAGCGTTACGGCTTCCCCTTCCTGCGGATGTAGGATGAATCCGTTACCGTCTTTCAGATCACCGGTTTCGATGTAGGTATCCGACTCGACAGTACGATTAGCCAAAATCCCGTTACGCTGCAGGGCTTTACGCACCATGGCATATTTCTGTCCATGCCCCACCAGGCGTATCTGCGATGTATATTCATTGTCTACCCGGAACAAGCCCGTCTCCAAATCGAACACAATGCCTTTACGGGCAAAGAAACTGCTCAGTTTGCCACTCAGTGACAGATCTTCCGGAGTACCGATAGTCACCCCGTTCATCTTGTCCATCAACCAGATTTTATCGGCAATCTGTAAAGCCAGCTCCAGATCATGTGTGGAAAGAAAAATCGTTTTATTGGTCTGGCGGCTCAACCGATGAAGCAACTGCATCATCTCCACTTTACTGGGGAAATCGAGAAATGCCGTCGGTTCGTCCAGAAAGATCACCGGAGTCTCTTGTGCCAGCGCTTTGGCAATCATCACTTTCTGTCGCTCACCATCACTCAGGGTATGCACCATGCGGTGTGCCAGGTTCTGAATCTTCACCAAAGCAATGGAACGTTCGACCACCTCCTTATCTTCTCCGCGAAGTGTTCCCCAAAAACCGGTATACGGACTGCGTCCCAAGCCTACAAGCTCGTGCACCGTCATATTGCGAATATCACATTTCTCAGTGAGCACTACGCTAATGACGGTTGACAGTTCCTTGTCGGTATATGCATCGATCTCCTTGCCCACAATCTCTATCTTACCCCCCAATTTAGGTTGAAATGCCGAAAGTGTACGCAACAGGGTGGACTTCCCCACTCCATTAGCTCCCAACAGGCAAGTCAGTTCGCCACAGTTAATGCCGGCATTGATACGATCGGCCACAACTTTAACATCGGTCTTACCCAGGTAGCCTATCGAAAGATTCTCTATATGAATGGTTTTTTGCTTCATGATTCTTTATTCACTTAATTCACTTTTACGCTTACGGAACAACACTGATGCCACGACCGGCGCGCCTACCAGAGCAGTCACGGAGTTGACCGGAAGAGCTCCCTCAAAGCCCGGCATGCGGGCAACCAGATTGCATACCAAAGCCAACGAAGCACCTGCCAGCAAAGTGGCCGGCATCAGGATGCGGTGATCCGAGGTATGAAAGATGGCACGGCAAAGATGGGGAACCGCCAAACCAATGAACATAATCGGTCCGCAATAAGCGGTCACGATGGCTACAAGCACTCCCGAACATGAAATGACCAACAGGCGGGCACGCTTGATGTTCAATCCCAAGTTACGTGCATACCCATCGCCAAGCAGCATCAGATTCATGGTTTTAATCAACAGGAAAGAGAGCGGAATCAGCACAACCATGATACAGACGAACAAGGTCATCTGATCACCGGAGACGCGGGCAAAGCTACCCAACCCCCAAATGACGTAAGCGCGGATGTCTTCTTCCACACTAAAATATTTGAGTACACCGATAACGGCACTCGCCACATAGCCAATCATCACACCGATAATCAACAAAGTTACATTTCCTTTCACTTTTTGGGATACATACACAATAAGCGCCATCACCGACAGGGCACCGATAACGGCCGCCAACGAAAGAGCCACCTCGCCCATATATCCCAATTTGCTAAGTGCCACGCCTCCAAATGCTCCGGACAACAATACCACGAAAGCCACTCCCAGGCTGGCACCGGAACTGATACCAAGTACAGAAGGTCCTGCCAGCGGATTGCGAAATACGGTCTGCATCTGCAAGCCACTGATAGAAAGTCCGGCACCCGCCACCAAAGCGGTCAAAGCCTGCGGTACCCGTGACTTCCAGATGATATTTTGCCAGATAACGGATTCATCCGTTCCGCCCCAAAGTATGTTCCATACCGAACCGATGGGAATGGAAACCGAGCCCAGAAGCAGATTCAGCAGAAAAAAGACAAAAATAGATGCGGCTATAAGCAGCATAAGAGGTATTGTCGGTCGTTTCATCGGACAGATTAATTGAGTCGTTCGTAATAGACAGGCGTATAATCGGGCAACAAGTCCGGATGAAAAGCCTTAATCAAATCTTCCAGTACCACTTCCGGCTGGGTAGGCATACTTTCATAAAACGGCTTTTCACGCATGTTGCAATATATCACCCCTTTCTCACGGAAAGCACGAAAATCGGCATATCTCGGATCTTCACTCTTCAATACATCATAAGAGAAAGTCCCGTCGAAACTATTGACAATACGCCAAAAGTCGGCACTTTCCGCCTGGCTGTACACTGTTTCGAAGTCGAGCGTGACACCTCCCGACCGGGGATCGTCTTTCAGAAAATAATCGGCACCTGCATCACGAAAGAGCTGTGCCAGAAAACTTTTACCGCCCACGGCATACCAGTTGCCCCCGCGGATCTCTCCACTGAACACCACCGGACGCTTCTTTACATGGGCAACCCTTTCTTTCAATTCATTATAATGCTTTTCTATGGCTGCAAATTTCCGGTTGGCAGTCTCTTCCTCTCCGATGAAAAGTCCGATAAACTTAATCCATTCGGCCTGTCCCAACGGAGTCATCTCTTTGTATCCCAAATGCGGCACCAGCGGAATGCCCACTTCACGCATGGCATCGTATCCGCCGCGCTTGAAAGGAGAAATGAAGATGACATCGGGATTCACACTCATGATCACTTCATTATCAAAGTTCCCCTCGATACCTATCTTAGCCGTTTTACCCTGCTTCAAGCGTTCGTTCATTTCTTTGTTGAAGAGATGACGGGTGCTCGTGATACCCACTACATGATTTAAAGCATCCAGTTTAATAAAGTTGGATAACTGCAAGGAAGTCATACAGATAACACTCTTCACGGGAGTCTCTATCACTGTATAGCCGGCAGGAATATTTTCAGGTTTCGTCCCTCCGGGCACAAGAGCGTAATGAAAAGATTCACCTCCTTCTTTCTGCGGATCGCTGATATCGACCAAGCGGCATGTAGGAGTATAGGTCACTTTAAAACCTTTGGCATAAACTGGTGTGATACGGACAGAAGATGTATCGGACACCTCACCGGTTACTATCGTTACATTCTGGTTGTTCTTCGGACGACAACCGGCTAAAGAGATACAGGCCAGCAGTGCGCATCCGATCAGGAATTGTTTCATCGTTATTTGTCTTTTAATTCAGATTACAGCGGTCAAAGATACTTAATAATTCTTGTTTCATAGAGATATTTTCCTCACTTTTGCAGAACATTAAGATGATAAACCGATAACAAATGATAACTACACATCCCATACGTTTCGTATCTTTAGGCCCCGGAGAACCGGATCTGATTACATTGAAAGGACTCAAAGCACTGCAAGGAGCCGATTGCATCTTCTGTCCGGCCACCATGACTCAAGACGGCAAGTCCTCTTCACGGGCACTCTCCATCCTGAACACTCTCGGATTCTCGGACACCGTACAGTGTTTCCGGCTTCCTATGGACAAGGACAGGACACTGGCATTAAGATCTTATGAAGCTGTATATGAAAGCAGCAAAATACTCCGTGCAGAGGGACAAAACGTCGTAATTGTGGCCGAAGGAGATGCGGGTCTTTACTCTTCCATCCACTACATCTACGACAAGCTGCAACAAGACGACATCCCCGTTGAACAGATTGCCGGTATTCCCGCTTTTATTGCTTCCGGAGCGATGGCGGGCCTGCATATTGTCAGTCAGGAAGAGCGGCTGATCGTGATACCGGGTCACGTCACCGCCAAAGAACTGGACGACTACCTGAAACATCAGACGGTAGTGGTCATAATGAAGCTATCGCAATGTATAGACGAGGTACACCAATGTATAATTAACCATCCGGAATACCAATACCACTACTTTGAAAATGTAGGGACCGAGAAGGAATACTACTCTTGCTCCACCGAAGAACTTCGGGAAAAAAGATACCCTTATTTCTCGGTAATGATTATCAGATTCGGATAAGGTTACACCTCGTTAAAGTCCCCGACCAATCACGTACCAGCTATACATCCCGGCACATACGAGTTGTACAACTCGTACATCACCAGTTGCACAACTCGTCGTGTACCAGTTGTACAACTCGTCTACGATTACATCGGTTGATCGCATATTCAAGATAGAATGATTACATTTATATCCCCTAATACTCAATGATCATGAAAACTACCAGACTCCAACTTTCCCTTTTAGCCCTTTTTCTGGGGTGCGCTTCTCTACAGGCACAATACAAATGGGCAGATCCACTCAAACAAGACTTTCATACAGTACGCGGACAAGCATGGCAGGACGAACTGAAAGATTCTTATGCCCGCCTCCCGCAAAGGGCAGAAGATAAAGTACGCAAACCTTTATGGGATTTGTCGCGGCAAAGCGCAGGGCTGTCTGTCGTCTTCCGTTCCAACGCATCCGAAATAAAGGTTCGCTACGTAGTAAAAGGCGGACTCTCTATGCCCCATATGCCGGCTACGGGAGTTTCGGGCATCGATCTGTATGCTACAGACAATAACGGGCAAGAACGCTGGTGTGCCGGAAATTATTCCATGGGAGACACCATTGTCTACAATTTCAGGGGACTTTCATACGCAGCTAAATCCGGCAACGGATTTGAATACCAACTATTCCTGCCGCTATACAACAGTGTATCATGGATGGAGATAGGTGTTCCTGCCGACGCTTCTTTCCGTTTCCTTCCGGTTTCACAAGAAAAGCCTCTGGTCATATACGGCACTTCCATTGCGCAAGGAGCCTGTGCTTCGCGTCCCGGCATGGCATGGGGCAATATACTGAACCGGAAGTTGGGACATCCGGTCATCAATCTGGGGTTCTCCGGCAACGGAAAACTGGAAGAAGCACTCTTCGATCTTCTGTCAGAGATCGATGCACGGCTATATATCATTGACTGCATGCCCAATCTGGCAGGAAAAGAAGCATCGGCCGTAGTGTACCAACGCACTTTGGAGGGAGTGAAAAAACTTCGTGAAAAGAGCCGGGCCCCCATCCTATTGGTAGAACACGATGGATATAGCAATGAATTCAGTTCCGAAAGCGCGGAGGAATCCTATCGTGTGGCCAATGCAGAACTACGCAAGGCATACGAGACGCTGCAAAAAGAGCAGGTTCCTACTGTCTATTATCTGACCAAGGAAGAAATCGGTATGCCGATGGATGCCATGGTAGACGGTGTTCATTCCACCGACCTGGGTATGCAGCAATATGCGGACAGTTACCGGAAGAAGATAGGTGAGATCTTACACGAAGAGAGTAAAGGGCCTACTTCATGTATCCCTTGCAAGCAGCAAAGAGATCCATACGACTGGTACGGACGCCACGAAGAGATCTTGAAACTAAATAAGCAAAGTGCTCCCGAAGTGGTGATGATCGGCAACTCGATCACGCATTTCTGGGGAGGCGAACCTATTGCACACAATCAGTTTGGAACAGAATCCTGGGATAAACTTTTCAAAGGAAAGCGAGTCCGTAATCTCGGATTTGGCTGGGACAAAACAGAAAATGTACTGTGGCGTATCTACCACGGTGAGCTGGACGGTTTTCAGGCACAGAACATTTTCCTGCTGATAGGCACCAACAATCTCTTGTTCAATACCGACGACGAAGTCATAGAGGGAATCTGCCGGGTCGTAAAAGCGATTCGCGAGCGTCAGCCCCGTGCAAAACTCTGCGTGATGGGCATCCTGCCGAGAAAAGAGATGGAAACCCGCATTGCCCAAATAGATGCGGCATTGCAAAAGCGACTGAACGGCAAAGATTGTACTTTCATTAATCTTGCTCCGCAACTGACGCATAAAGACGGAACAATAGACCATTCACTGTTCCGTGACGGGCTTCACCCGAATGCCGAAGGATACAAGCGCATCGCAAAAGTGCTGAAAGGCTACTTATAAACAAAGGACTCAATCCTTAATAATTATGCCTCCTCCCCCTTAAAGTGCCACTGCATTTTTCCAGAGTCTGACAATGGTATATATTCGTTTTCATCATGAACCGTATGTTGCTCATACTGATCCGGACAAACGGATAGAAACGGGTAAATATCATTGCCGGCTGCCGCAGCCGCTCTGTAACGGCTGTAATCATAAGATACTCAAATGAAATATCTGAGATATACCTGTCACGGAAATCTGTATGCCGATGCAGAATGTAAAAAAGGCAACGAGCTTGTTAATGATCTGATTCCCTACCGGCCCGAGTTTCTGAATAATTCTTTGCCCTTGGGAAAGAAAGATATAAAGTATGGCTGCCATACAAACTATAACAAGTGCGATCACAAAATAATTGATTCCGGTTTGCAACAATTTACCTTTGACGCTGGCAGAAGCCATCAGAGTAAATATAACGGATATACTGCCCGGACCGATGCTGATGGGAAACGTGATGGGATAAAATATCTTCTGTTCTATATTCTTCCATTTGAGGCTATCCATGTTCCGGCTCGATTCTTCCTGATCCGGGGAGTTAGAATCGCCGAGCAACTCCATGGCCGTTTTACAGATAAGTATCCCACCGCCCAACTGAATGACAGGGATGGCCAGACCGAACATTAACAAAAACAGGTGGCCTATGACCAAAGTACCCACACCGATTATTATAAAGTTAAGAATCAGTTTCCGGATGGCGGTTTTCCGCTGCTTGGGATCCAGGTCGGTAAAAAAGCCATTCACCACAAAACCGTTTCCCAAAGGATTCACCACGGGAAACAAAGCCATAAAAGAGGAAGAGAATATAATTAGCAGATTACTCAGTGACATAGTTCTTGCATTTTTTAAAATACTCCATTAAGAATACAATACCTATGTAAAAACACAGATGGACTCTTATTGATGCTGCAATTGCAAGAAATATTTTCTTATTGTGATATTTTAACGGACTAACACTAATGGGAAACATACATACGTGTGTATCCGCACTTCCCCGGAAAAGTAAATCGTATATTATGCGAAGACAACTCTCACTTCCGTCCCCTTCCCTTCTTCGGAACGAATGCTGACCTTACCCCTGTAGACAGAAAAGATTTTCATGGAAAGACTTAACCCGATCCCTTGACCGGCGTATTCTCTCGTATTACTTCCCCGGTAGAATGACTGGAAGATAAGTTCCATTTCATCTGCCGGGATGCCGATTCCGGAATCTTTGACAGCTATCCCCCATCGCTCATCTTCCTTGTAAAGCCTGATAAGCACCTCGCCTTGCGAATACTTGCAGGCATTGTCTATCACGTTTTGCAAGGCTATTTTAAACAAGTAAGGGCTGGCACTGACCACAGCGTACCTTGCGGCATCTTCCGGATATTGCAGCCGGATGCGCGGGTTAGCAGCTCCAGCCTCTTCCAACAGGTCTGCCAGACGAATCTCTTCTACGTTATTCTTCCGGATGTCCTCTTCCTGTCTCGACAGAAACAGCAGATGCCTGATCAGATTGGACAGGCGTTTACTTTCCCCGGCTATCCGCCGGAGTGCTTCGATGTACTCATCGGTACTCCGTTCTTTCAGGAGACTTATTTCACATTCACCCTGAATGGCGGTAATAGGATTATTCAGTTCGTGAGAAGCATGGCTGACAAATGATTTTTCTGCTCTAAATGCCGTATCGATACGGTCGAGCATACTGTTTAAGGTTTCTATCAGATGGTCCAGTTCATCTTTATTGCCGGTGGTCTTCAATCTGCGGTTCAGACTGTTGCCGCGGATCTGTTTCAACTGTAACAGGACGTGCTGCAAGGGAATCAATATTCTCGTAGAATAGAGTTGTCCGATGAAAAAGATCAATACCGAGCTGCATAATACCAGAAAGGCGGATAAGAGCAGCAAGTGTTCTTGTATCTTGACCCCATAACTGTTATGCGACATGATAATTACGATAAAATTGCCTTCATTATCGGGATAGTATAGTGCGGCTCCCAGCATATCCTGATATACGAAAGAGACCGATGACATCTCTTTTGACTCGAGAAGCTGCTTCTGCTGGCTGGCGGAAAGATATTTATTCAGCGTATCACGCACCACGGCATCACTATCCATATCCAACAAAATCTCTTTGGCCTCCGGCAGCAGCTCATCATACTTCCGTTGAATGGTCTGATAGCTTTGCTCATCCACTTCATCTCGCTCCCAGTGTTTCTGAGCGGTCAGAAAAGCTTTTTCCCGAAGGTATGACCTGTACAACCCATCGATATACCTTGAACTGAACAGGTAGAACACTCCGATAACTGCCATGGTGGTCAGTACCGTTACCAACGTATAAAAGAGTGCGATTTTACGTCCTATTTTCATAGCCTGGCTTGTTAAAGTTAAGCATACATGATATATCCCGAACCTACCACCGTATGAATCAATTTCTTGTCATGCTCCTTATCTATTTTACCACGAAGATAGTTCACATAAACATCTACCACATTGGTATTCGTATCGAAATTCTTATCCCATACATCTTTCAATAATGTCAGGCGCGAAAGCACCATGCCTTGATGGGTCATGAAATACTCCAGCAAGCGGTACTCCTTAACAGTGAGTTCTATCTCCACCTCCTTGCGTCTGGCACGGCGGGTGTTGCAGTTAAGCACCAGATCATCACATACCAGCTGCTGGACAGAGTCTTCCCGCCCTCTGCGCAGGATGGCCTTGATGCGCGCCCCCAGTTCCTGAAAGCTGAATGGTTTCACCAAATAGTCATCCGCCCCCGAATCGAGCCCTTTCACGATATCCTCCGTGGTGCCCAATGCAGTCAACATTATAACCGGGGTGAGATAACCGTATTGCTGCCGATAAAGCCGGCATAGCTCCAGACCGTTCATCTTAGGCATGATAATATCCAGGATCAACAGGTCGAATGCTTCTTGCCGGATGAGTTCCCATCCGGCATCACCGTCATTAGCCACCGACACAGAATGTCCAAACTCCTTCAAACGAAGCTATATTCACTTCATCTTCTACCAATAATATCTTAGCCATCCTTCTTTAGTTTTTAAAGTGGCAAATATACTGTTTACACTCGTCTTTGCCGCAATTTACCCTCTTTATCATACAACGTTTTACCATAAATAACTTCTACAATCAACGGAAAAATGAATAGAGTAAAGAAAGTATCGCACAATACGCCCCCGATAATGACAATGGCAAGCGGGCGTTGCGACTCAGAACCGATGCCATGACTCAAGGCGGCCGGCATTAATCCGATGGCAGCCATAGCAGCCGTCATCACGACCGGACGAACACGCGAACGGACGGTATTCTTTACAGCTTCCGATAAAGGTATGTGTGAACGTACGTTCGATTTAATGCCCGAGATCATAATCACTCCATTCTGGATGCAGATACCGAACAGGGCAATGAAACCGATCCCCGCAGAAATCGAAAAGTTGAAATGGGTAATCAACAAAGCAATAATTCCCCCGGCAGCTGCAAACGGCACATTCAGTAGCACCAGGCCTGCATCTCTCGCATTCGAAAAAAGGATGAAGAGAATGACGAAAATAATGGCAATGCTGACAGGAACCACCTGGGCAAGCCGCTTACTGGCACGTTGCTGATTTTCAAAATCTCCGGTCCATTTCAGCGTATATCCGTCCGGCAGATGTACCGAAGCCGCCACTTTCTTTTGTGCTTCGGCGACAGCAGACCCCATAGCACGTCCGCGTACGGAGAACTTAACGGCACAAAAACGGGCATGACTGTCACGGAATATAAGTAGAGGTCCCGTAATAGTCCGGATATCCGCCAGCTCTTTGATCGGTATCATCGTACCATCCATTGCGGGTACCAGAATCTTACCTATTTGCTCTTCGTTCCGGCGAAACTCTTCATTGTAACGCACCATGATATTGAATTTACGCTCGTCTTCATAAAGCAGGGAGGCCGATTTACCTCCTATAGCCATCTCGATAATAGACTGCACGTTCTCTTTAGACACACCGTAACGCACCAGTTGCTTTTCATTCAACTCGATGCGAAGTTCCGGCTGGCCAATGTTGCGGATCACTCCCAAATCCTCGATACCTTGTACGGTTCCCAATACTTTGTCGATCTGCACAGCCAGTTTCTCCGCTTCATATAAGTCTTTGCCGAAAACTTTAACGGCAATAGATCCTTTTACACCCGAAGCCGCTTCCTCTACATTGTCAGTGATCGGCTGCGAGAAATTAAAATCGGTGCCGGGATAAAGAGCAAGGGCAGATTGCATTTTCTCAATCAGTTGTCCTTTGCTAAGTCCGCTTTCCCACTCCTTCTCCGGGAAAATATCGACATGAAACTCCACATTATAAAAACCGGTGGCATCGGTTCCGTCATTCGGACGCCCGGTTTGCGAAAGCACCTGTCTTACCTCGGGAAATGCCAGTAATTCTCTGCGCATTCTATTGGCAAGGGATACTGACTCATCCAAAGAAATGCTCTGCGGAAGGGTAGCGCGAATATAAATAGCCCCTTCATTCAACTGCGGCAAAAATTCCATTCCCAGAAACGAATAGAGAAACAGACCGACTCCTCCTGCCAAAGAAGCCAATCCGATAGACAATTTACGATGGGCATGAAAGATCGCAAACAAAGCCGCACTCTTTTCTCTGATAAAGTGCACCAGAAAATTACTTCTCTCACGCACATTCTTCTTCAAAAGAATAGACGACATGACCGGAACCAGCGTCAATGTGAAAATCAATGCTCCCAGTAAAGCAAATCCCAGAGTATAGGCCAAAGGAGAAAACATTTTTCCTTCTACTTTTTGAAACGAAAAGATGGGAATCAGCGCTGTAATGATAATCAGCTTAGAAAAAAAGACAGCTTTGGCCTTTTCTTTGGCTGTACTTCGGATCAGGCCCATTTTTGACATCCTGTTGAATACGGGCATTCCCACCTCTTTCGCTTTTCGGTCGAGGGCAACGAATATTCCCTCCACCATCACTACCGCTCCGTCTATAATGATCCCAAAATCAATAGCTCCCATTGAAAGCAGGTTGGCAGACATCCCCATTATGTGCAAGCAGATAAAAGCAAATAACAGGGCCAACGGTATAATGACCGCAACTACTGCCGTCGTCCGCCAGTCTGCCATAAAAATAAATACAATGAAAGTTACCAGCAATATGCCCTCTACCAAATTGTGTGTCACCGTATGAACTGCAAGATCCACCAGATCTTCCCGGTCATAAAAAGGTATGATCTCCACATCCGACGGCAGGATATTCTCATTCAGTTCGTCTATTTTCGCTTTCAACCCGGATATGACTTCTCCCGGATTCTCTCCTTTGCGCATCACCACAATGCCTTCCACTACATCATCTTCATCCATACGCCCCACCTGGCCCAAACGGGGTAAACATGATTCGCGTACATCGGCCAGATTTTTCACCAGTATGGGAGTCCCATTAATGTTTTTTACTACAATGTTCCGCAGTTCTTCCAAGTCATTAATCAATCCGATACCTCTCACAACATAGGCCTGCGAACTTTTGGTAATCACATCTCCCCCGACATTGATATTGCTTTTCGCTATGGCATCATAAAGTTCAAGCGAAGTGATGCCATAATTGATTAACTGATTCGGATTGACACTGACTTCAAAAGTCTTCACTTCCCCGCCGAAACTGACAATATCCGCCACTCCCGATACGGCACGCAAGTTACGGTCGATCACCCAATCCTGAATCGTTTTCAGTTCGCGTACACTCCGTTTGTCACTTCGCAAAGTATAACGGTAAATCTCACCCGTAGGTCCGTAAAGAGGTTGTACTTCCGGAGTCACCCCATCCGGAAGATCTGCGTCATTCAATAAATTGTATACCTGCTGACGGGCAACAAAATCATCCACATGATCTTCAAACAACACATTGATGACCGACAGTCCGAATAGGGTTGTCGAACGGATGTCCGTCTTCTTCTGTACCGAGTTCATGGCTATCTCCACCGGAATCGTAATGAACTTCTCCACCTCTTCCGCACTGCGTCCCGCCCATTGGGTAATGATGGTCACTTTCGTATTCGTCACATCGGGAAATGCATCTATCGGTGTATGCTTGAACGAAACCACACCGGCAATGACGGCAATCGTCGTACAAAAAAAGATGAAGAACTTATTTTTCAACGAAAATGCCACAATATTGTCTATAAACTTATGCATAGTATTCTTCCGTTTTTAGTCTGCATTTAAACTATTGTAGACCAATAATACATTCTGATTCAGCACTCTGTCACCCTCGGAAAGCCCGGAACGGACATAGCATTCCTGATTTTGCCGTTTGTATACATCGACTTCTTTCACTTTCAGGCGGTTGTCGGGGGTGACGGTTACGACGTAATTCTTACCTCCTTCAAATATCAAGGCATGTGCATCGATCCGAGGCATCTGTTTCCCGGAAGATTTGCACTCAACATTGACCGTGGTGAACATACCCGGCTTCAGCAGATAGTCTTCGTTACACAGCTTTACCCGTACGTTCATTGTCTTACTTTCAGTATTCAACATGTGGTATACTTTATCTATATTTCCGGAGAACACCTTACCCGGATATGCCAGCGTAGTGATATGTACCGATGCTCCTTCTGCTACTTTACTGATGTCGCTTTCATAAACATCTGCCATCACCCATACATGCTCCAGACCGGAGACAGTAAATATCTCCTCACCCTGATCGGGACGAAGCTGCATATTTCTGCTCACACTCTTTTCCACAATAAAACCGCTAACGGGAGATTTGACTTCATAGAATGACCGGCCGCTGAAGTTATTTATGGAAAAAATTTCTTTGATGCGATTCTCTTCCGCTTCTGCATTGATCAATTCCTGACGTGCCTGCAATACATCTTTATCGGATGCCAACCCGGAATCGAACATATCCCGGGTAGCATCTACATTTCTGCGGGCAATAATCACCTGTTGCTCCGCCTCTTTCATCTGTCTTTCGTAATCGGCCACTTCACCGCTACGCAATATGGCAAGTATGTCTCCTTTTCGCACATAATCCCCAACTTCAGCGCGAAGTTCCGTCACTGTTCCGCCAAACATCGGATAGACGTGTGCCACCTGTTCCTGATTAAAAGTAACACGTCCGTTCAAAGTCAATTCATCTGCCACATCATGCAGATGCACCGTATCGACGGAAACTATTTTAAGTAAACTGTCTGTCAGACACAGATCTTGATTTTCTCCGGGGTGCTTCACTTCTGATGAGCAACCACTCCCCATACCCAAAATCAATAGGCATGGAAGGTATTTTGTCCAATTCATAAATTATATGGATTTAGTAGTTAAAAATAGGTTGTCCGGCCACCGCATTCAGGTTCTCTATACCGAGCAGTACGTTTTTCTTGATTTCGTAAAGCCGGATGCAAGTCTCTTTGTAGCTATCATAAAAGTCGATGAATTCTAAAAGACTGATGTTACGTTTGATAAAGTTCTCGTTGGCTCCGGCTATCAGTTTCTCAAAATTCTGTTCCAGTCCCATATCAGTCGACTGATACAACTGACATGCTTTCTCTAAAGCAGTATAAGCTGCGTATAGTTCGGCCTCGGCTTTATTTCGGGAATACTCTTGC
>OOCB01001481.1_pt1 | contig 31397 bp, 21 predicted proteins | sample 1671351 | NCBI WGS metagenome assembly OOCB01 (sample SAMN06348148, study PRJEB24527) | human gut metagenome | biome: human gut; feature: ankylosing spondylitis patient; material: feces | host: Homo sapiens | place: China | collected 2015-10 | reverse complement strand
GTGTTTTGCCTGCGTTTTCAAGTAAGTCTTTAAGTTCTTTTTCTTGGTATTTTGTATCTGTTATATTAATCATTGTTATACTCCTTTCTACTTTTCTGATATTCCATTCCCTCATAAAAAGCAAAATTTAAAAGTTTCCCAATATCAATCAAAATTCCTTTTTTGTAGAGATAATAATATAATTCTGGTTGCTCCATTAATGACACTTTGAAAAAACTTTCTATAATGCCCCAATATTCAAAACCCTTATTGATCGACTGCATACTTATTAAATTTATGCCCTTTACTACTAATTCATCTGTTTTAAGTATTTCCGTTCTCCATCTATATTGTTGTGAGTGTGTATCTATCTCTTTTAGTTCTTTAATTATTTCGCTCATTTATCTTTCCTTTCTTAATTCCCTTACGATATATTCCAATCGTTCATCCCGTAAGTCTGATTTTTTATCCAATTCTTCCAATTGCTCTGTCAACATTCTTTGAGCAACTTTTAATCGTGTCATTTCTCTTGTTATGAGTTTTATTGAACAATCAATTTTACCTGCATGTTCCTCTGCTAAAGCCATAGAACACTTTTCTTTTAAACAATCCCCATTAATCAATGGGCAATATTTTATATTTTCGTTTTTATTTTCCATTTCTTATCCTTTCTGGTATAATTACCTTAAAGATATTTTTTCAATAACAGCTATATGTTTTTATAAACATTATCTCCTTGCTACGGAAATTCTGTTTTGATTAAATATCTTTTTTTTATTTAATTTTTTTTATTCTTCTATTCTTATATTCTTTTATTCTTCTATTGGTGTTAGTTACATTGTTAGTTGCCTTGTTAGTCAGTGGCTTTTTTGTGTCTTTTATTTTGGTATTTCCACCTTGTTATTTAACATTGCAGAAATGTATTAAACTACCGATAAATAAAGGCTTTTAACCTTGTTACAACCTTGTTAAACAAGTGGTTTTTTTACTGTCATTATAGTTTGTTAATTGCTTTGTTAACCACATTGTTAGTTGCCTTGTTAGGGGTTGTTACCTTTTTGTTAGGGGCAACACTCCAATATTTAACAACTACCGATAAATAAAGGCTTTTAACCTTGTTACAACCTTGTTAAGGTCAAAACTCTAAGCAACAAATTTTTAAGTAAAAAGAATATATTTTTTTTAGATTAACCCTAGTAAATCTATGATTAACCCTAGTAAATCTATGATTAACCTTTATTACTGTTACAGAAATAACTATTAATGCAACAGAAACGAAGATTAGTGTTACAAAAACGAAGATTAATGCTACAAAAATGTTAGTTGCTGCTACTGCGTTTCCTCTCCGTTATTTTGATAAACATCATAATTTACTACCACAATTAATCTACCAAACTTAAGAATTTTTGTTTTTATTTCTTCTGTTAATTCTAAATGTTTTAATGCTGTTTTTACATTTTGTAAAGATAAACCAGTTTCATTAGATAAACTTTGTAAGCTGGTTATAAACTCGCCACGCTCGACCGTTTCGCCTTTAAATTTGGACTTTTTCCAGTTTGCTCTTAATAAGCAATGAATAAATAGTGTTTTTGTGTTTGTGTCTGTGTACCATTCCCAATCTAATATTTTACGGCTTAGCTTAATAAAATTATTGTTAACGTATGGGACACGTTCGCCCATTGAAACCTTTTTTTGCTTATTCTTCGGCTTTTCTGTGTCTTCACCAGAACACCACCCAGCAAGTGCCTTTTGTTCTTCTTTCGAGCGAAATTCTCGCAAGTAATAATCGTTAAACATAGCGGGAAAATCTACGCCACGGCATGCATATGCTTCTTTAACTTTATCTAAGAACTTAAAGTCGTACTTTAAGTCATTATTATGTGAAAGCTCATATACTTGTTTAAATGCTCCCACAGTTTCAATATCGTTCATATCCGCTGTTTTTATTTGTTCCAGTAGTTTTTCTTTATCATTCACTCGCTACCACCTCGTTAACTGCCATTCTTTCCAATAAATAAGCCTTTGGGGTTTTACCTCTGACGGTTATATAACCCTTTTTTGCAAGTTCCTCATTGCACTTCTTAATAATTCTGTATGCCATACTCTCAGACACTCCCATAAGCTCCACCACTTCCGGTGCAGAAATCAAATAATTTTTCATTGTTTCACTCCTTTCTTAATCTTCCAATAGTTCCGTTACGTCTACGCCTAAAGCCTTTGCAATCTTTCCCGCTGTTACTGGTAAACATTTACGCCTATTTAATACGTTTTGTAATGTTCCCAGTGGCAAGCCTGCCTTTTCGCTTAACTGCAAATTATTCAGTCCTTGGCGTGCCTTTTCACATTCGATTGTTTTTTTGTTAATCTTCATTTAATTGTTTTCTCCTTTCTAGTTCTCATTTTGTGAACTAACTTTAGTATAATCTCAGTTTGTGAACCTGTCAACGTTTTTTATCTCGTTTTGTGATTTTTTTAATTGACAAGTACACATTTTGAGATTAATATATAATTACGCTAGCATAAAAAAGGAGATAATAAATGAGCTCATTCTCTGAAAGATTAAAACAATTAAGAAAAGAAAAAAAAGTAACCCAAAGTGAAATTGCTGAAAAAATAGGCGTTGCGAAATCTACATATTCACAATATGAGAACGGACACCGAGAACCTAATTTTGAAACATTGTTAAAATTAAGTTTATTTTTTAATGTTGACGTTGATTTTCTCTTGTCTGGTAAAAATAGCATACAGTCCCTAACTGATGCTCTTAACAAAACAGGAGAGTTTAATACAATAGCAGCGCACTTTGACGGTGATGAATTTACAGAAGCGGAACTTGAAGAAATAAAGCAATTCGCCGAGTTTGTAAAGAACCGCAGAAAATAAAAAAAAGCCGACCTAAGCCGACTTTTAAATAAAACAGTATGTAATTAATGCCCCTGCGGGCCACGTACTTATATTATATCAGAAAAATTAAAAAGCTCCAGCGCTACCAACACTGGAACTTTAAAATTAAATAATACACAGATACGGTTGTCTGCTGAGTAAATACCAATAAATATTATACCAGATAACCTTTTCTTTGTATACTCAAAAATAGAAAGTGAGGTTATTTTTTTATGTCAGTAAACAAAATGAGCAATGGCAAGTGGTACTGTAGTTTCTACTACACCGACTGGCAAGGTAACAGAAAAAGAAAAAAGAAAGAGGGATTTACCACCCAAAGGGAAGCCAAAGCATACGAAAGCAATTTTTTGAATAAAATGTCGCTTAACTGCTCCATGACGTTCGGTAACTTGGTAAAATTATACTTGGAAGACTGCGAAACAAGGCTAAAGCCTACTACACTAATAAATAAAACAAATATTATAAACTATAGAATTGCCCCATATTTTAACGATATACCGATATCTGATATAACCCCTGCAATGGTAAGAAAATGGCAAAATGAAATAATAAACAGCGGTCTAGCGCCTACAACACAAAGATACATAAATTGTATTTTATCCGCAATTTTAACTTTTGCAGTTAAATATTATAGCTTGCCTTTTAACCCGGTTTCAAGGGTTGGAAGTATTGGGAAGCTTAAGGCTGAAAATATAAATTTTTGGACGCTGGAAGAATATAAGCAGTTTATCGGCTATGTTGATAAACCAATGTATAAAATGATGTTTGAATTATTCTTTTTTACCGGCTTAAGGTGTGGAGAACTGCTCGCCCTGACTTACAACGATATAGACACAGAAAACGGCATTTTGTCCGTAAATAAGAGTTTGGCAACTGTAAATGGTAAAACTATCATACAGACACCAAAGACGGCGAAAAGCAAGCGAAAAATAGCACTACCGCCGTTTATTATTAAGCACCTGCAAGAATATGTTAAACACTTATATGGATATGAACCGGGGGCGCGTCTGTTCCAAATAAAAAGAATGGGCGTAACTAACGCATTAAAAAAAGCGTGTGAATTGTCAGGCGTTAAGAAAATAAGAATACACGACCTGCGACACTCCCACGCTTCATTGCTTATCAATTTAAACTTTTCTCCAACGTTGATAGCTGACAGACTGGGACACGAAAACGTAACAACAACCCTGAACATATACGGGCATTTGTACCCCAGCAAACAAGCGGAAGTTGTAGAAAAATTGGAGAAATTACAATAAAACTGGTACGTTTTTGGTACGCAGAGCAACAAAAAAGCACTAAAAAGCCTTTATATATTGGCTGTTCGGTGCTTTTTGTTTTATTTCTAATAGAAAGTGCTCTGAAGCCGTCGGTCCTTAGAAGGTAGGGTAGCGAAGCTGCCATAGCTTCTTAGTACCGCTACGAGCTGAAGGCAGCGGGAGCGTGCTTTCGTTAGAATTTTCAGCCGTGGGGTGGGAAGTACAACTCTGCCAATAGCCTAAATTTCCTTCACTATTTGGATTATCAGTGTCGGCACAAACGCAAGCCCCAGTATTTCCAATATGTTTACTGCCGTAAAGTCTGCTATTTCAAATAACCCGTGTAATTGTGGTACAAACAATACTATTGATATGAATGCTATTCCTGCCACAAATGCCATTATTTGATATGGATTTGTTTTCAGTTTTAATTTTCTTATGCTTTCTTTTCCTCTGCAGTTAAATCCGTGGAATAGTCTGGCTATAGTTAGTGTTGCAAATGCCATTGTGGTAGCAAGGGCTGTATTTGTTTTCAATCCAATGTAGTATGCTGACATTGTTGCTATTCCTATCAGTGCTCCCTGCAACATTATTTTTATTATAAAGTATTTTGTTAGGATTCCTTCTTTTGGATTACGTGGTTTTTCTTTTAATAACGAATCATCTGAAGGCTCCATTCCTATTGCTATTGCCGGAAGTGAGTCTGTTAGAAGATTTATAAACAAAAGGTGTATTGCTGTAAATGGCATTGACAGTCCTACAATTGATGCATATAAAACACACAATATTCCTGCCATATTTCCTGATAATAAAAACATTATGGCATTTTTTATGTTTCTATATACATTTCTTCCGTTTGCCACTGCTTTTATTATTGTTGCAAAATTATCATCTGCTAATATCATTGATGAGGCGTCTTTTGAAACTTCCGTTCCGGTTATACCCATTGCCACACCTATGTCTGCTTTCTTCAGTGCCGGTGCATCGTTTACACCGTCTCCCGTCATTGAAACTACATTGCCGTGTTTCTGCCAGGCTTCAACTATTCGTATTTTATTTTCAGGAGAGACTCTGGCATAAACTGATATTCTATTAATTTTTTCATATAATTCCTCATTTGACATTTCATCAAGTTCCAAACCTGTTACTGCCAAATCTCCATCATTATAAATTCCTATTTTCTTTGCTATTGCTATGGCTGTGATTTTGTGGTCGCCTGTTATCATAACTGTTTTTATACCTGCTTCTTTTGCCTTTTGTACAGCTTCAACTGACTCCTCTCTTGGTGGATCAATCATCGCAATTAAGCCTAAGAAAATAAAATCTTTCTCATTTTCAATTGTTAAATCCTCATCTGCTTCTTTGTAAGCAAAAGAAAGAACTCTTAATCCCTGATTTGAAAATTTCTCATTAACTTTTAAGATTTCTTCTATGTCGCTTTGAGAAATTTCTCTAACCTGATTGTTTTTTCTTATTTTTATGCATCTATTAAGCAAAACATCCAAAGCACCTTTTGTAAGAACTGTTTCCTTGCCGTGTAATTTACATTTTACACTCATTAATTTTCTATCTGAGTCAAAAGGAATCTCCTGCAATCTTGGAATTGCTCTTCTTACATCTTCTTCATTTAACATTTTTTCGTTAAAATCGTTATTTTCAACTGTACTATCTTCAAATTTCTTACATCCACCATTTCCAATTCTAAAATTTTCGACTTTTATATTTCTGAACATTTCAAGTAAAGCATATTCTGTAGGATCACCTATTCCTTTTCCATCCACTATTGATGAATCATTACTTAATATTGCATTATATACAAGGTCTCTGTGTAATTGATTTTTCAAATCAAGCTGATTAGGACTTATAATATCTCCGTCCACATAAACCTTTTCAACTGTCATTTTGTTCTGTGTTAATGTACCTGTTTTATCCGAGCAAATAACAGATACACAGCCCAGACTTTCAACTGCTTTCAGGTCCTTTATTATGGCATTTTCAGAAGCCATCCTACCTGTTCCTATAGCCTGCACTATTGTTACTATTGAGCCTAATGCCTCCGGTATTGCTGCAACTGCAAGTGCCACTGCAAACATTAATGAATCTATAAGGCTAACATTTCTAATTAAGCATAAAACAAAAACTACCGCAGAAATAATCATAATTCCAATTGCCAGTCTTCCGCTAAACTGATCAAGGCTTTTTTGAAGCGGTGTTTTTCTTTCTTTAGCTTTATTCATTAAGCCGGCTATTTTTCCTATTTCTGTATTCATTCCTGTTTCTGTAACAAGAACTTCCGCCCTGCCATAAACTACAAGACTTCCTGAATAAACCATGTTAATTCTGTCTGCCAGTGGAATATCACCTTCTAATGCTTTGTCTGTTTTCTCCACATTTGTTGATTCCCCTGTAAGTGAGCTTTCATTAACCTGCAAAGAATAATTATTGATTATTCTTCCATCTGCAACTATTAAATCTCCTGCTTCCAACACTAAAATGTCACCCGGCACAACTTCCTTAGAAGGTATTTGAATTTTGATACCATTTCTCATTATCTTTGCACTTGGAGAAGATAGTTGTTTAAGACTTTCTAAAGACTTCTCAGCTTTAATATGCTGTACTGTTCCAAGAATGCTATTCATTATAAGCACTGCAATTATTACAATTGTACTTTCAGGGTTTTCAGAAAATGCAGATATAACTGCCGCAATAATAAGAATAATAACAAGTAAATCACAGAACTGGCTTAAAAATACCTGTAGCACACTTTTCTTCTTTGCTTCCTCTAATAAGTTTTCTCCAACCTTTTCTCTTATTTGTAAAACCTGCTCATCGCTTAATCCTTTCTCTGTAACGTTCATTTTTTTCATAAGTTTGTTAGAATCAACTTTCCAACTTTCAATCATTTTGGCACCTCCATTTTTCATTTTGAACCTATTTTTCTTTGGTGCTATTTTTACACGATTTTTAATATCGTATAATTATCTCAAATGCTTTTCACTTTTTTGATAAGCAAAAAAAGAACGAGACTTTTTTCGCACCAAAATAATGCGATAAAAGTCTCGTTCCTATTTCAATATACTTCCCGGTTGTTAAACGTGATGACGAAAAGTATAACAACTGCTTAAGTTGTGAACTACTCCCTAATATCTTGTGACTATGCTAACATATTGTATTCTACATTTCAACCTTTATTTCTGATTTATTTCTGATTTTTTACTGATTATCTTCTATTTCTGAATCCTTAGCATTTTCTTTACTCTCTAAGTATTCTGAAGTTTCATCAGGAATTTCATCTAAGTCACTTCCTACATCAATTTCCTTTGGTTGTTTTCTGTAGAGAATGTCATACATTACAGGAACTATGAACAATGTCATAAGTGTTGCATATAGAAGACCGAAGGCTACAACTATTGCCATGCTCTTCTGCATTGCATTTCCCGCATCCTGTGAAAATACCATAACACTCATTGAAAGAATTGTTGTTAATGCTGTCATAAGAATTGGACGCATTCTTGTTTTTCCTGTTACAATAAGTGCTGTTCTCTTATCAAGTCCCTGAATACGAAGCTTATTAGTGTAGTCAACGAATACAATACCGTTGTTTACTACAGTTCCCATAAGGATCATAAATCCCATTAATGCCATGGCTGAAATAGTCTGGCCAAAGATTATTAATCCTATCATTCCTCCTGTAAATGCCAAAGGAATTGTAAAGAATATAATAAACGGTGACAATAAGCTTTGGAACTGTGCAACCATAATAAGGTAAACTAAAATAGCTCCTAAAAGTATAGCCTGTAGCATCTGCCAAATCATATCCATAACCTGATCTGATTCACCTCCGATTTCAATTGTGTAACCGTCAGGTATATTGTATTCATTTATTTTCTTTTCAAGTTCTCTGGACATTAATGTTGCATTATATCCATCCTCAACTTCTGCAGTTACTGATAAATACTGTGTAAGATTTTTTCTCTTGATTGTATTTACACTGTCTTCAATATTCATAGTTGCAAAATCAGATAACTTGTAATTCTTCTTTACTTCTTTTCCGGTATCATCATAAGTTGTTGCTGTAATCTTTGACTTCATAAGATTTTCGTAAGTAAGCTTATCTGTTTCATCAACTACTTTTACTGCCACATCATCATCGCCTACATTAAGTGTTATGGAATCTTTGTCAGTTGTTGTACGTGCTACAAGTTGCTGATATATCTGTGCAACTGTAAGTCCCTTGGCTGCTGCCCTGTTCTTGTCAATCTGAAGATGTATCTGCTTATCCTTCTCGTCAATACCGTTAGTAACTTCTTTTGCTCCCTTAATGCTCTTAACCATATCCATTACGTCTTCACTAATGGAAATTAATTTGTCCTGGTCTTTTCCATAAATATTTACTGCAAGACCACCTGATAGCATACTTGACATATCCCCCATTGCAGAAGAACTTACCTTAAATTCCTTGCACTTTATGTCTTTAGTATTAGTTTCAATCTCTTTTATAATCTTTCTAAACTGCTTAGTTGTTTTAATACTATCATCTGTTAAAACACTGAATGTGAAGTTTGTGTAGTTATTAGATGAACTTCCCATGGACATTACTGCCGCCCCTGTGTTTCCATCCATTGCACCTACTTTTGATACTCCGTCTACTTTTTGGATTTTTTCCATAACCTGACTTGCAGTATCATAAGCTGTATCTTTATCAATTGTCTTGTCAAAAGTTAATGTTGCGGAAATCTGATTACTTTCCATATCATCCATTAATACAAGTCCTGTACTAAACACTTTTGCAACACAGATTGCCAACAATACAATTGAAATTCCAATCGGCACTATCTTGTGATTTAAGCAAAATTCCAATGCCACTTCATACTTCTCTTTAACCTTATCAAAGAATCTGTGATTCTGCTCCTTGGTCTTTCTAAGTAATACAGATGAAATTGTCGGTACAACTGTAAGTGCTACTATTAATGATGCAATAAGTGCATATGAGATAGTAAATGCAAAAGGTATCATTAACTGGCTAACTGTTCCTGATGTATAAACCATTGGAAGGAATACACAGATTGTTGTAAGCGTTGATGCAATAATTGCTCCTGCAACCTGTTTAGCTCCCTGAACTGCTGCTCTAGGTGCTGAAATTCCCCTGTTTCTAAGTCTATAAACGTTCTCTATAACAACAATGGAGTTATCTACCAACATACCTATGCCAAGACAAAGTCCTGCCAATGACATTACATTTAATGTTATATTTGTAAAATACATTATGATAATTGCAAAAAGTACACTAAAAGGAATACTGAAAGCAACTACCAATGTAGGCTTAACATCTTTTAAGAATAATGCAAGAACTATAATTGCAAGAATTGCTCCCAAAAGAATACTTGATAAAATACTCTTAACTATAATGTCTATGTATTCACCCTGATCCATTAATGGAGTAATTGTAAGTCCATCATACTGTTTTTCTAACTCTTTAAATGAGCTTTTCAAATTAGTTGAAACAGTACTTGTGCTTGCTGTACTTGCCTTAAATGCTGATAACAATAAAGCGTCCTCACCATTTAACTTAGCATATGACTCGCCTTCATTATCAATTGTAACAATGTCTGCAACATCACTTAATTTGATTTTTCCAATGCCTTTTACGCTTGTAAGAACCATCTTTTTAAGCTGTTTTGCATTGGTATAATTTTCACCTACTTTTACAAGCCACTGATCGTCTTCCTTATCATCAATATAACCTGCAGGCATTGAGAAATTCTGTGCAGTAATTAACTGTGATAATGTATCAAGTGTTAAAAGTGAATCAATATTTGAATTTTCAATTGCTGCCTTTCTTGAATTTTCTAAATCCTGTTCTGATTTTTCAAGTTCTTCTTTTGCAGAATCAATCTTTGACTGTCCTGCTTCCATCTGGGCATCACCTGAGCCAAATCCTGCTGCAGCTTCAAGACTTCCTTCCTTAACACTAACATAATTCTTGTCAATGTCCTTCATCTTACTATTGATAGTCTCTACCATCTTTTCTGCTGCTAAAATTTTAGTTTTAAGATTGGCAAGTTCTGTATCAATCTGAGGTATTCTAACTTCAACAATGTTGTAAATCTGTTTTAAGTTATCCAATGTAATAAGTTCAGCTTTATCTTTCTGTCCCATATTTGTAAGCCATTTCTTAAAGCCTTCCAATTCATCAGGATTATCAATTGCATCCTTAACGCTTTTTGGAATTGTAACATTCATAGTCTTTGCCACACTTCCATATTGCTTGTTAAGATTGGCAAGTGTGTTGTTAATCTCTTTATAATTCTTTTCTATTTTGTTATCTTCATATATTTTCTTTTCGGCTTCTAAGGCACTCTGACTTGCTTTCATACTGTTAAGAGATGATTCATATGCAATCTTTGTTGCCTTTGCATCTGTTAACTTAGAATCGGCCTCAGCAAGCTGTTTGTTAGTGCTTGACTGCTTATCTTTTAAAGCTTTCTTCTGGTCAGCAAGTTCACTTTCTGCCTTATTTAATTTAGACTTGGCAGAACTAATCTTCTTGTCTGCATCTGCTAATTTGCTGTTAGTCTTTTCAAGAATCTTGTTATTAATCTTGTCTATTTTATTCTGATTAAGTCTTACTTCAACTGTATCCTCAACTCCACCAACTACTGAAACACTGGCAACTCCGTCCTGTCTTTCAATATATGGTTCTACAACCTCTTTTGAAAATGTAGTAAGGTCTTTAATGTTCTTTCCGTCGTAATTTACGCTGGCATACATTGTTGCCATCATATCCATACTTAATTCCATGGTATTAGGTTTTCCACATCCGTCAGGAAAATCTACACTGTCAAGTGCATTTGATACTTTTACAAGAGCTGAATCCATATCTGTATCGTCTGCAAATTCAAGCATTACAATACCATAATTCTCTGATGATGTACTTGTTACATTTTTTACGCCACTAATTACGCCAAGAGCATTTTCCATTGGCTTAGTTACATCTGTTTCTACTTTTTCAGGTGACGCACCGGGTTCTGTTGTAACAACAATCAAATATGGTACTTCCATATCCGGCAAAAGGTCTGTCTGCATTTTGCTTAAGCTGACTCCACCTATTATTAAAACTACGATTACAGCCACTAATACGAAAAATGGCTTTTTAACACAAAACTTACTCATTTGTTTTATCCTTTTCTGTCTTTAACTTGCAACACACTACTGACCTAATTATTTTAGTGATTACATATTATGATAATTTATTCTAATTGTAAACATTTAATGAACAACCTAATTAATAATCTAATTTATATTTCTTATTTTTTCCTGCAATATTCTTCCAACTGTATCTGAAAACTGATGAATGGTCTCAATTTTCACAAAATCTTTTCCAAAAATTTCTTTGGCTGCAATTGTCCCCCTCTCACTTCCCATAAAAATTCCTATAACCTGAATGTTATTACTTTTTAGATTATGAATTTCCTTTTCCGTGTCCTTTATTGCCAATTCATCTGTGTATTCATTGTTCTTGTAAAAAGCACCTTCCGTTGCACTTTGGTCATCCTGGGGGCTTGCGTCCGTAAAAACTACAAGTATTCTTTTTTCCTTAGGTGAATGTTCCATTAAATGACCTGCTCCCTTTAAAGCCAAACCATCTCTGTTATTTCCTGCGGCAACATACTTAAATATTTCCTTGCCTGCTTTCTGTTCACTATAATCTTTGAAAATTCTTAGCACAGTATAGCCTCTAATACTACAATAAGAATATATCTGACAAGGTATATTGCATCTTTCAAGACTTTTTGCAAGAACGTAAACCTGTGCGGCAATAAATTCCTGACTATTCTTTCTTGATGATGAACCGTCAATCATTATATCAACGGAAAAACCTGACTTATCCTCTTGCTCTTTTTTCTCAAAAACTCTTGGATTATCAACATACAATGCCTGCCAAATTTTGCCACCGTTAATCTTTCCGTGATTAGACATTGAAGGAAAAATCTCTCTTTCGCTGTCTAAAGTTATCCTTAATTTTTCTGAAAGTCTATTAATGCTATTCTTATATACAGGTCTGTTTTTTTCAAAATAGTCTTTGTTCTTTTCGTACTGATTCTTGCATTCTCTTCTAAATTCCAAAATTTCTTTTATTTCTTTTTTAGGCAATTCTCTGCTTTGTTCTTTTAAATTATATTTTTCGCCCTTTGTAAACAAGAGATGGCTTTCTTTGTGCTTTCCTGTACATAATTTTTCTTCAATTCTTTGATTTTCAAAATCATTATACATATTTTTACCAAAAGTTGACTGAACATATTCCAAGGCATATTTAGGATTTCCATTTAATGAAAACTGTAAAAGATAGTTTTTCCCTTTTTTCAGAACTCCTGTTTTTCCTTCGTTAAAGCCGGTTGGGTCATCGTACTTCTTTGTTCTTACATATGTGGCACTTACTTTTCCAATTGACCGAAATGGTGACAACACTTTTTGAAGAAAATATACTCCTTCCTTATTTTTCTTTAGTGACGGTGTATAAGAGAATTTCTCAGACAATATCTTTTTAGTTTTACCTATTATCTGCTCTGTTGTCATATCATTTGAAAAATCAAATTCACTTAACAACTCTTCCTCTTCAGCCGACAAATTGGATTCTTTTCCTAAAATCTGTCTGCAATAACCGTATCTTATTTTTTCAATTAGTGAATTATCAGTATATTTCTTAAATCGCCTAACAGTTTCTTTTGCATATTCAACACGCAAATCTGTTAATGCCATACGATAGTCTTTTTCTTTCTTAAACAGTACCTTTTCAAGTCCAATCCAAAACAACCCCTCAAAAAGCTCCTTGTCCTTTCCACCAAGCATATTGAAAAATTCTTCTAATTGAGCGCCATCGTACCATTTATAGCTTAACCCAATTATGATATTTAAATATGTATCCGCCTTGCCATCAGGTGAAAAAGCCAAATATAACGGATTAAGTTCATAATCTTCTGCCGATGCCCATATGAAGTTTTTTGCACGTTTTATTTCTCTTATATCTGCTTCCATTTTTGTTCAAATCTTCTCTCTAAGTAAACTTTCTTTAATAAACTTATTTTTTTGATAAATCTACTTTTAAATAGATTTCAGTTAATTATTCTTTTAATAAATTTTTTTATAATTTACTTTTTAAACAAATCCTCTGTTTTAATCTTCTTTGAAATTCTTGCCCCTATAGTGTCCTTTATAAGTGTCTGTTCGTACATATCAAAAGACTTATTAGTTATTCCCATATCAAGTGCTGTATGAACTTCAAGTCCTTTTTCCATTAATGCTATGGAATCAAGCAATCCTCTAATATCCAATGCCTTAGATGATATCTCTGAATTTTCACACTTCTTCTGTAAATCAAGAAAAACATTGGCAAATTCTTCTGCCGCCTGCTCACTTATCGTTTCAAATTTGTCCTGTATAAGTTTTATAAGATTATCTTTAGAAATCATTGGCATTTTTATAACTGCAAATCTTGAAACCAACGCTTCATTTAATTCTTTTGTTCCTGAATATCCATAGTTCATAGTTGCAATAAACCTTGTTGCCGGATGCAAATCTATTCTGTCATATCCTGGAACATCAATAGTTCTTCTAAAATCAAGAGTTGCATGTAGTACCGCCATTGCTTCACTTTTCGCCATGTTTATTTCATCAAGAATGGCAAAACCGCCTGACTTAGCTGCACTGTAAACAGGTCCCGGTCTGAAAGTTACCTCTCCATTTCTAAAAGTATCCATACCTATTAAAGATGCTGCATCCATATTTACGTGAAAAGAAATATCCCACTTAGGTCTTCCAAAGGCTGCTGCCAGATTTTCCGCAAAAATATTTTTACCTGTAGCCTTATGCCCCACAAGCAAAATATTCTCCCCGCAAAGTAATGCCGTAACCGCCTGATTCCAAATTTCATCTCCGTAATAAAGATTGTCTGGCTTAGGGATTCTGTACAATAACTCATGACTAACAGGATAATTCTCCCTGTATGAATTTATTTCTTTTTTTAGGTTTTCGTTAATGTTAAGTTTCTGTAAATAATTGTCCATTTTGTTCACTTCTTTCTTATTGTAAATAAGCTTCATTTTTTTGCAATTTTAATTTGTTCACTACGTTTCTTTGATTTTACGGTAATAATTCAGTCTTATCACATACTTGATTAATAAGTGTTTCCTTAAACTCCCCTATTGGTTTAGCTGTAAAATCAATCCAGGCATTTGATTTATAAGATCTAAAATTTTTTAAACTAAATTCATATATCATAGTTTGAACTCTCTCAATTTATTCTTACTATATTATATAACACATTTTTTCTCCTTTACTCAATATGTTGTGAGAAAAAATCTCGCGTCAGTCGTTAAATATATTTTTTCACACCAAACTATCCCTTAAACACAGCGCTCCCCACCCTGCCTGTTTATTAGGCCACTGCTCATACCCCGGCAGATGCTTTGCACCACGTATCAGATACGCTTTTATTTTTTCTCCATAAAGATAGGGATCATTGCCTCTTACTATTCCCCATTCCATCATTAAAGCAGCACTGCCTGTTACAAAAGGTGTTGCCATTGATGTTCCGCTTAAAACTGTTGTTCCACCACCTGTAGCCGCCGACCTTATGTTTACCCCCGGTGCAACTATGTCAGGTTTTATCTGGTTGTTCTCTCTTGTAAAACCTCTTCCTGAGAAACTTGCCACCTTGTCTGTACTTGTATCATAGGCTCCTACACTAATTGCCTTGTCAGTTGCCGATGGTATTGTCAAAGTAATTTCCGGATCAGGTTTTAAAAATCCCGTAAAAGTATTAATGGACTGATTTCCCGGCAACCACATATCATACCTTCCCACAACACTTACTTCAGGAATAATTCTTATAATCCATATTCCTGAATCTATGTATTGATTGACAGGTATTAAATCCATATAAATTTCCTGATACCTGGTATATGGTTTCGGTGAGCCGTACAATATGAAAACATTAGTATTTCCTAATGTGTAACTGCTAATTGAATTGCCCCTTCTATTTTCTACATTATCTGATATACTTCTTCCTATTTCATTACTTGTTTCCTCACTTATTCCATTATTTAGTCTATTACTTTCTCTATTGTTCTCCCTTATCACCGGTGTTCTCTCTCCTGTAGGTGCCTCAATCTGAATTGCAAATGTATCCACATAATCTTTCCACAACTGTATGCTTATGGATTTCTGATATGTCGAAACCTGTAGTTCCACATCCTCATTAGAAAAAGCATAACCTGATGTATGTCCAATGCCGTCTCCCTCATTTCCCGTTCCAATCTGTACTGAAATTCGGTTTCCGTCTATAACCGAATTAATATATGAAGATACTAATGTTGTTCCATCATGAGAGCCATATGTGTTGCCAAAACTAATGTTAAGTGATAATGGCATTTTATATTCGTTTGCTGTTTTTACAATAAAGTCTATTGCCTCCATTAGCCGCGTTGTTCTTGGAAAAGAATTTTCTGTTGCTGTTGTCATTTTTACAATTACCAATTTGCTTTTTGTTGCAATTCCAAGATTATTATTTTTATTGTCTGCAAAATTTCCAGCAGCAATTCCGGCAACATGAGTTCCATGTCCTGTTAAATCCCTTGAATTAACTTTCGTATAAGAATTTTCAAGCATCAAAGCCTGATTAATATCCGATTCACTATAAACCGTATCCGTTACCTGATCCCACAATCTTAAAATTCTCGTACTTCCGTCCTGATTTCTAAAAACCGAATTGGTGTAATCAATTCCACTGTCAGCAATGCCAACAATAACGCCTTCTCCAAACAAACCCATTCCATTATTTAAAAAATTGTCCTGTTGCAGCTGATTAATACAAGATTCTCTCTTTCCATTTAGTACGCTATATTCTAATCTCTTAGGTTTTTCAATAAAAATAATTTGCTCTAAATTGCTAATTGCATCAATTAAGTTTTTAGGTGTTGTTATAACTGCATATCCATTAGATAATTCTCTTACGTTAACATTAGGCAATCTCCTTAGTTCATCCAAATCCCCCTGATATCTTATAATTAACTCCCAAATATCATTTTCTATTCCCACAGATAATTCCTGAGACTTTTCCAAATCTTCTTCCGGCAGATTCAATGCTATATTTAATGTATTATCTATTTTTTCATTCATAAAAAAGACCTCAAACATATTTCTTTCCGAAATCTTTAACTAAACTTAATCTAACTCTAATTGCTTTTTGCAATACTTATTAAATTTAATTAAATAATCTCTATCACTGAAATATATTTAAGGTCTTTAAATATTATTCTTTGAAATTAAAGTGCTATGTCGTTAAGTTCGCCAAATCAAAATGTGTAATTCCATTATCAAAAGCTGTGAAGCATAAATTACATTCTCCTTATTTTAAGAAACCGTTAACAATTTGTTCTTCGGCTTCCGCTTCTGTCAGACCTAAAGTTTGTAACTTAATAAGCTGTTCCCCTGCAATTTTTCCTATAGCTGCCTCATGAATAAGTGAAGCATCTAAATCATTAGCTGTAATTTCCGGTATGGCACTAATCTTTGCATTATCCATAATAATGGCATCACACTCTGAATGACCATTACATCTTGCATTACCGTTAATTACAGAATAAAAAACCTGTTTTGAATTATCCCTTGCCACAGAACGGGAAATAACATTGGCACTTGAACCGTCACCATCCATGTCAACTTCAAAACGTGTTGTTGCTGTCTGGTTTCCGTGAGTCATAATTCTCTCAGTAATTACAATCTTGGCATCCTTGTCAAGTTTTCCCTTTGTAACTCGGTTAGTGGAATCTATTCCCTTAATCTGAACAGTTTCCATTTCCATATATCCACCCTCTTCTATATTTACAATAGTTGTAGGGTTCATAACATTTTCACCATTCCCATCGCCTTTGCCATAATGCTTTTCAACATACTTTACTCTGGCATTCTTACCAATGTAAAATGTATGAATTCCATCGTGTCTGGAAAGCTTGTCCCCACTATTGTGAATTCCGCATCCTGCTACTATAAGCACATCTGCACCTTCACCAATATGAAAATCATTATATACACATTCCTCCAAACCTGTCTTGCTGATTACAACAGGGATGTGCACACTTTCATTTTTTGTTCCCGGCTTAACATAAATATCAATGCCGTCTTTGTCTTCTTTAGTTACAATATCTATATTTGCAGTTGTATTTCTGCTATCCTTTTTGCTATTTGCCCTGATATTATAAGCACCGGCAGGAATCTCATGTAATCCTGTAAGTTGCTCAAATAATTCCATCTGTATTTTATCCATAACAATTCTCCTTACACAATTCCATCTATGCTTTTAATTTCTTACATATGCCATCGCTATTAGTACCAAGTACCATTGGAAGAATCTCTTCCTTGTTACCGTGAGCCTTAATCAACCCGTCTGCCAACAAAACAATGTCATCTGCTATGTTTAATATTCTTTCCTGATGTGAAATAATAAGAATAGAATTATTATTTTCAAGCTGCATCTTTTCAAACACTTTAATCAAACTATTAAAACTCCAAAGGTCAATTCCCGCTTCCGGTTCATCAAATACAGAAAGCTCTGTTCCCCTTGCAATAATAGTTGCTATTTCAATTCGCTTTAGTTCTCCGCCTGAAAGACTTGCATCCACTTCTCTGTTAATGTAATCTCTTGCACAAAGTCCAACCTCTGACAAATATTCACAGGCTTCACTAATAGTAAGCTGCTTTCCTGCTGCAATTCTTAAAAGGTCTAACACTTTAATTCCCTTAAAACGTACAGGCTGCTGAAATGCAAAACTTATTCCAAGCTTTGCTCTGTCTGTAATTGACATTTCCGTAATATCCTGACCATTGTATAAAATCTGACCTGATGTTGGCTTTATAATACCAACAATTAATTTTGCAAGTGTGGACTTACCTGAACCGTTTGGTCCTGTTATTGCAACAAATTTTCCTTCATCTATTTTAAGATTTATGCCATTAATTATATTCTTTAGCTGTCCCTTTTCATCAGTCACGCTAAATCTAACATCTTTTAACTCAAGCATATTCTAAAACTCCTTTTCCATTTTTGCTTGTAACTTTAGCCTTAGCTCCCATTATAACAGAAAACTGAGGTCCTTTGTGTCCTATATCACTATCAAAAATAATAGGCACGTTTAAATCCCCAAGTACAGACATAACTGCATCCTTATATGGTTGCTCTATCCATGTATTATACATTAATGGGCGACCAAAAACAAACCCTGTTGCATTTTTAAAGTAACCTTTTTCCTTCATTTGCCATAAATGAGTTATAAGAATCACGTCTTCCATGTTAAAACTTTCAAGAACCCATACAATTCCGTCATCTTTATACTTTTCAATAAACTGTTCTGTTCCGTCATATTTTGTTCCAATTAAGAAAGCCAATACATCAAGACAGCCTCCAACAAGTCTTCCTGAAATTTCAATTTTTTCCTCACCTCTGCCATTAACCCAGTTGACTTTCTCATCATTACAATATCCTTCAAAACCTGTTACATATTCGTGTCTGTCTGATTCATAAAAATCAAAAGATTCCTGTTTCTTTACAGTTCCTTCCAGAACACCTAACGCATTTTCAACAGGTTTCTGCCATGGTTTCATTCCAAAATCACTTATATGACAACCATAAACTGCTGCCACGTCACATTTTGTAACAATTGGATAAATCAATGTTGTGTTATCTGAAAATCCCTGAAACCATTTAGGATTATTCTTAATACTTTCAAAATCCACATATTCAAGCATCTCCATTAAATAATCCCCACCTGCTACTGAAAATATACAGGAAACATCTTTATTTTTTACAAGTTCATTAAACTGCTCTCCTCTTTCTTTTCCTGTCGAGCTACATCCTCTCCAGTCAGACGTATATACATTGTCAGTAACCTTAACATTGTATCCTCTGTTTTCAAAATTCTTAATTGCATTCTTTATTCTTTTTTGTTTTAATTCATTTACAATACCGCTTGAAGTTGCAGTAACTCCAATGGTATCACCTTTTTTAATGTATTTAGGAAAAATCATATTGTACTCTCCATTATTTTATAGTTATCTGCTGACCAAGATGAACTGAATAAATAATCATTTCAGAAACCTTATTAACTCCCGGCTCACTGCCAAGTATCTGCTCAATTGCAAGTTTGTAGCATTCTAACTGAACATGATATCTTTCAACAAGTTCCTCCATTGTGTCAACTTTGTCTGTCTTATAGTCTACAATAACATATTTATCATTTTCTACAAAGCATAAATCAATTATCCCCTGAATAATCATTGTTTCTTTTGATGTGGTATTGCTGTTAATTTCACAAGCCGGAACTCCCATTAAGAAATGCTGTTCCCTATATAGCTGATTATTAGCATATGCCTTCTTCATTCTTCTAAACAAATCAGACTTTGTAAAATCAATTATATCCTTTCGCATAACAGATGCTGCACCCATTCTGTCTATTAAACCTGCATCAACAAAACCGTCAATCATCTTCTTCACTGTTTCCTGATTATATTCTTCAAGTTCCATATCAAGAAGTTCAAAAATTCTGTGGTACGCTGTACCTCTCATTGCACCTGTAAGATATTGTGGCTCATCAATATCTTCTTTTTCAAAATCAGGTATAATTTCCGGTAATTCCAATTCTTCTCCAAAAGCCTGAAATGCATCCTGTTCTTCTTCCTGCTCCATACCTTGGCTTTGCTTCTTAATTTCCGTAACGCTTGCCTTTGAATGAAGAGTAATATCTTCAATATATGGATACTGAAACTGAAACCTTTGGAAAAGTTTTTCAATTGATGTATTTTCTTTGTTTGCCAACTGCTTCATTTCCATAAGCATAGTTTCTTTTTTAATACTGTCTGTTATATCTTCTGCTGCAAGTCCTAATATAACATCCGGCTGTTCTTCCACTTTCACTTTAATAAAACTATCCTTATCATATAAAGGATTACCACATTCAGTTGCATCTTTATCTGTTCTTACACAGTCAAAAGCCTTATTTCTGCCAATTGTTTTTCCTATTAACTCCATTATGGTTTTTGCACCAATAACATCATTATAAAGCATTAATTCACTATTATCATATATCTGACTTTCAAATTCTCCAATCTGCTTTTCAGCATTCTTAACAAGCCCTGTAATATATAATTTCTCTTTTGCTCTTGTTAATGCAACATAAAGAATTCTCAATGTTTCTGCCACATCCTCTTCCTTATTAGACATTCTGATATATGTTTTTAAAAGAGGTGTCTGTTTAGTCTTTAATTTATTATTAATGCAGTCTATTCCTATGTTTCCATCTGCCCCTGACACAAGCTGATTTGCCTCATTCTTGCTTGTTCCATTAGTATTGCACAAGAATACTACAGGGAACTGTAATCCTTTACTTTTATGAATGGACATTATTCTTACTATATTGTCATTCTCATTAACTGTTGATGCCTCACCGTCATCTTTTGCAAGATACTGAATCTTCTCAATATATCTTAAGAAGTTAAACAGACCCTTGTAACTTGTCTCATCATATGCCACAGCTTTCTCTTTTAATGCCTGAATATTTAAAAGACGTTTCTTTCCACCGGGCATTGATCTTATATAAAAAGCATAACCTGTTTCATCTAACAATGTATTAATTAAATCATATACAGTTGTATACGGAACCATATTTCTAAATTTTGTAAGTGTATTCAAAAACTCTGTCAGTCTTGTTCTAAGTTCCACATCACTTCCTGATAAAGAATATTGTTCTACACAATCATAAAAACTTTCACAAACATTTTCTGTTTTTATAATTGCTAACTGATTTGAATCAAAACCAAACATTGGAGAAGTAAGTACTGCTGCCAAAGGTATGTCCTGTCTTGGATTATCTATAATTGACAACATATTTGTAATAGTCATAACTTCCATTGTTTTATAATATCCTGTCTTTGATTCTGCAAAAACAGGTATTCCATTATTCTCCAACTGCTCTCTGTAAATATCACTATTATCCTTCATACTTCTTAAAAGAATAACTATATCTCCATATCTTACAGGTCGCATGTCTTTACCTTTTTCAGTTATCTTTAACCCGGTTTCAGGATTAGTAATCTCTTTTATTTTTCTTGCAACATAAGCTGCCTCATCACTTTTATCTCCACCTTCAACCATTACAAATTCTGTTGAATTATCCTGTCCTGCAGGTGGCTCATCATAATCTGCTCCAAGTACAAGGCCATTGCCGTTTTTGTAATCAATGCCTCCTACTTCTTCATGCATTACAAAGTCAAATAAAAAGTTTACACTTTCAATTACTTCCCTACGGCTTCTAAAATTCTTGTCAAGAACAATCTTCACACTGTCTGCACTAGGATCATCTGAAAAACTATTATATTTTTCAAGGAAAAGTTTAGGTTCTGCATTACGGAATCTGTAAATGCTCTGCTTTACATCACCTACCATAAACATATTGTTTATGCCAAAACCTTTAGTTATGGCTGACAAAATAGCTTCCTGAATAATATTACTGTCCTGATATTCGTCAATCATTATTTCCTTAAACTGAGTTGCCATATTTTTTGCTGTTTCAGATGGTACAAGATTTCCATCCTTATCATAGTTATTTAAAATATGTAAAGCAAAAAACGCCTGGTCGTTAAAATCCATTATGCCCTTTTCTTCTTTCTGCTCCTTAAGTCGCTTCATAAATTCAAGGGTTAATTTTCCAATATATTCAACACTTGATTTTGTTTCACATATGCTTTCAAAAACCTGATTCAACGTTAGATTAAACTGTTTAGTTGTTAAATCTTTTATTGCCTTTGTGGCATCGTTTTTTATTGCCTTAACCTGCTCCTTCTTTCTCTCATTACAATCCTTCTTACCGGACACTCTTGTTGATGGAATATTCTGAAGTTCACTTTGCATTGCGCTATAAGTTCTGCTTTTAGTTATCTCCTGTAACTTGTCAATAATAGGCGTAAGAGCCTTGGCGCACTTTGGTCCATCCTCGCTTTCAGATATTGTAAGAGCTATATTAAGCTGGCTTAATATTCCCTCTAACCTGTTTTTCTGCAATTCCAAATATCCCTGCATCCACTTGGACTGCTCCATTTCTTCTTTAGATGAAACATCATATACACTTATGGCTTCTTTAATCCATTTCTCAGGATCAATCTGACCTGAGGCAAACTTATACATTCTAAGAATCAGTTCACCTATACTGTCGCTGGTCTTTCCTGTTGAATATTTTTCGGCCAATTCCATAAACTCATCATCAGTCGCCAAATAATACTCTTCCAACATTTCTTCCACAATATCAGATTGAAGCATTTCTATTTCGTTCTCGTCGGCAATTCTAAAATTAGGATCTAAGTCTATCTTATCAAAATTATCCTTTACAACTCTTGCACAAAAACTGTCAATTGTAGAAATATTGGCATTATGAATTAAGGATAACTGCTTCTGAACATTTAAGTCATTGGGATTATCCTCTTCCATCTTCTCCAATGCTTCGCGAATCCTCTCCTTCATTTCAGAAGCGGCTGCCCTTGTAAATGTAACAACCAAAAGCTGATTAACATCAGTAGGATTTTCTTCATCTGTTATCATCTTTATTATTCGTTCTACTAAAACTGCTGTTTTGCCTGAACCTGCTGCTGCTGAAACAAGTATGTTTCTATCTCTTGTATCAATAACTTTTTGCTGTTTGTCTGTCCACTTCATTACACTTCTCCTCAATATCACTTAGTGATACTTTTTCAACCTGACGGTATCTGCTTCCAAGTTTTCTGTCAAAATTACATATTCCACCAAAAGGACAATAATCACATGCACCTTCTACCGGATTAATGCTAATGTCTCCTTTTATAATCTTGTCCTGCATTTCTCCTGCCATATTTGAAACATGATTAATAAATTTAGAATAAGTTTTTGTTTCAATGGCTGTACTTCTTGCATCAACACCACTTTTTGTAATATTAACCGGCAATATTGCTGAAGAACCTGTTTTTGTAATAGTGTTATGGTCCATTGCATTTACAATTTCAATCTCTTTTGCCACAAGACCTGACATTCTATATGCCTTAAAACGCTCCTTTTCTATAGCCATTTTTTTCAATTCTTCATCACTTAACTCACTGTCCGGATTCTTTTTTCTAAAATCACTCACAGCTTTCTCACAGTCAATTTCCGAAACATATGGATCATAAACATGAAAATACAAACCTGCTGCCGGATAAACATTCTTATCCGGATTATTTTTCTTAATGTAATCCACAGTGTCCTTTAAATAAACCATTAACTGCATCTGCAATCCCAAGAAAGTTTCCGTAACATTAAAAACTTTGTTTCCTGATTTATAGTCAATTACCTTAACATATATATTGTTGCCATCTTCAAAAGTGTCCACTCTGTCTACTCTTCCGTGGGCAATTCGCAGCTCGTATTCTCTTGGCAGGAAATTTCCTGATCTGATATGTTTAACCAATGCATTTACAGTTTCTGTTGATGTATCTTTAACCTGTTTCTTTATAAATGCAGACCTTGCAATATCATTTAAAGCATCATTTTCATATTGCTCCATTACTTTTTCAATGCTGTCATTTATAATATTTTCACTTTTTTTATCATCCAAGTCTGCCCATTTAATATTATTCGTATTAATGGTATCAAAAAAGTCCTTAATTGCTGAATGATATAAATTACCTATGTCAAATGCGGCAAGTTCAAATTTCTTTCGCTCTCCTAATTTCAAGCCATTATTTAAAAACTGAGAATATGCACAGGCTGCAAAACGTTCCAATCTTGTAATTCCAATATTTTCTTTATTTCCGTACAACTGTCTTGCAACATTTTCATCCAAAATTGGATTCTTTGCTGAATAAAAAGCTCCGTCAAACATTAAGTTTATTACCTTGCTATATTCCTTATTCTTCATAACTGTTGCCATCAACTCTTTAAAGATTCCACTGTCACCTTCCTTCGAATATTCATATATATTCTGAGAAAGGTAATCCAAAGCTTTACTCCTTGTAGTAACCTGGTTTAAAGTTATTTCACTTTCATCCTCATCTATAATCTTAAGATTTTCAAAAAGATTCATTAAAGTACTTATTATATAAGACTTTCTTCTTGTTGCCCCGTCTGAACCCGACTTACTGAAAGTAATGCACATCTTCTCCGTAGGCTTGGCAAATATTGTGTACAAATAAAATTTCTGTTTAAAAACATTGTCCGTTGCCGTAGGAGCCAGAATATAATTATTCTTTTCTAAAAACTCTCTATCTGTATCCGTAATTATTCCCCCTGCCTGACCTGCTTTTGGAATAATTCCGTCATTAACTCCCATAAAGAAAATAATTCTCTTAGTATCTTTCAATCTTGTTCTTTCAATATCACCTACCATAACTGTATCAAGTCCCGGAGGTATAATTCCCACTTTCACACTTTCAAAACCTGCCTGAAGAATCTGCTTATATTCCTTAATTGTTAAAACTTCATCTCCCATTAATTCAACTATTCTGTCTAAAAGAGTTATGATTGTCACATAAACCTGCTCATACTCTTTGGCTCTGCTAATCTCACCCTGATTCTGAAATTCAATTCTATAATCGTCAATCTGTCTTTGCATATTATTAGCCTGTACAAACTGATATACCGCCTTAGTATACTCTCTTACAGTAGCCTTTTTCTTTTTTAATTCTTCTCTTAAAGGTCTGATAATCTCAACTAGCTTCTCCCTTGCCTGATTAACCATATCAAGTTCTTCAGCAGTCATTCCCTTGTAAGCCTTCTCCCAAAGTCTGCCATAACTTTTGAAACCACGTCTTCCTGACTGCAAAACATAATTCTCCATTAGGTCTGCTGCCTCCCTGTCAATTGGAAGAAAACCTAATCTAATAAGATGGAATACTGTTTCATAAGAAAAATCCTTTTCAACAATCTCAATTGCCGCCTTTATTCCGTCAACAAAAGGATTTGAAGCAATATTATGCTTGTGGTCAATAAATGCAGGTATATTATTCTTGGAAAACTCTTCCTCAATATATCTGTAATAACCGTCCATATCACCTGTAATTACAGCAATATCATTATATCTATATCCTTTGTCCACAATAAGCTCCGAAATTCTGCCTGCAACATAAGCTGCCTCTTCTCTTGGATTGGACATACTGTGAACTTCCAACGCTTTACAGTTCTCTCTATATTTAGATGAATTATTTCTAAACAGATTCTTTTCCAAAAAAGTTAACTCTTTATTATCTCTTATTCTATACGGAGCCTGTCCTTCTCCAACAATTACAGTTTCCTGTTGCTCAACATTGTTTCTGTTGATTATATCTTTAAGCTTCCATAAAGTATCCTTGCTTAAATTAAATAATTCATATTTGCTAATTGCATTATTTCCTTTGCTATACGCATTTCTCAATGACTGAAATTCATCTTCCGGTAATGTAATTGCAATCTTTACCCCTGCGCAATGTTTAATCAAAAGTTCAAGAACCTGATACTGAATAGGTGTAAATCCTGTAAATCCATCTATGTAAAAATAAGTATTTTTTATAAAATCAGAACTAGAAATATATTTGCAAAAAATAGTTAAAACGTCCTCTGTTGTTATAACCTTCTCTTTAATATACTCATTAAAAGCATCACTTATAATTTCCACATCATTAAGCTTATGTCTGAGCAGGGGCTTAGAATCGCATTCTGCCTTCATATTATTTAAAACGTCATCAGTAATTCCGTACTGCTTAAATTCCGATACAATAGTCTTCATCTTCTCAGCAAATCCGGGCATTGATGTCTTAGACTTATAGATTGTAAGTTTATACTTACACTGTTCCATAACCTTTCTCATAATAAGAGTCTTGCCTAATTCATCCATAACTTTGTATTCATTAAACCCCTGCTCTTCAAAAACCGTATAGGCAAGTCTTGTCATGCTTGTAACTTCAATATTAAAACTTCCCCTATTAGGATGCATTGTAAGAATCTGCTTCTGTGTTTCCATAGAAAACTGCTCCGGTACAATTGCAATAAAATTCTTATTTCTATATTTCAAAGACTTCTCTATTAACTTTTCATATAAATAATGGGACTTTCCGGCTCCCGCTCTGCCAACAATAAATTGTACTGCCATTTATACCTCTTTTCTTAAATCTTATTTACTATTATGCTGCTAACTCTTTTCTTAAATCTTATTTACTATTATCCTGCTAACTCTTTACCAATGCTACTAGTATATCAACTTTACTAATATAATATCAATATTCATAGGGCAAAAATGTCCCATATATTTTTCTTTCATATTTTTTAATCTCTAATAATAAATTAGAATATAAGAAATAAAATTTTTGAAGGAGTTTGTATGGCAAAAAGTCCAAAATTTATGGTATTTCATCTAAGGGAGCTTATTTATACCTTAGTCTTCATACTCCTTGGTATAATCCTGATTATATCACTTGTAATAATGTTTTATAATAGAGGAAACAAGCAGGAAAAAGAGGAAAATACCGGAGTATACGAACCTGGAGTTTACACATCATGTGTCACACTTAACGGCAATCCCATGGATGTAAAAGTAACACTTGATGATAATCACATTAACTCCATAACGGTTGATAATGTTAGCAACACAATCACAACAATGTATCCTTTAGTAGAACCTGCTTTCAACGATATAGCAAATCAAATAGTTACAAACCAATCACTTGAAAACATTAAGTTTGATGACAATAGCAAATATACATATACAATATTATATAATGCTATACAAGATACAATTGAGAAAGGGAAAGTTGGGGAATAGAAAGAATTTTTATAATCAATATTGGTTATTCTTATTTTTGCTTCGTATGAATTAATGTTTTTGCGTGATTATTCACCCTAAAACAGTATGATGAATTGTTCATTTGGATTTACGTGTCATATGAATTGTTTTTTGTATGACACGTAATTTATTTTGGGAATTACGGTCTATATGAAATTTTTGTCGTATGACACGTAATTTTTCTTTTTTATTTTACAATTTACGTGTCATATTGAACTTTTCTTCATTTCACACGTAATTCATTTCTTCAATTACGGTCTATATGAAATTTTTGCTATATGACACGTAATTCAGCTTTTTCATTTTCTATTTTACGTATCATATTGAACTTTTCTTCATTTCACACGTAATCTGGTTCTTCAATTACGGTCTGTATGAATTTTTTGCTATATGATACGTAATCACTTCAGGATATGATACTGAATTGTCTCAGGATATGCTAATTCCTTTTCTATGTGGCAACTCCTTCCAACTGATGTGTGATAAACTCATAACAATTCATCTTATCTTTCATTTTGGTTATATAAAAATTGAAGCAACAAGTTCTATGCAAGTCTAAAATCATAACTTACTCATTGACAAGACATAAAAGTTATGAAAAACTTCATCTCTCCGCCCACATTGCAAATATTTCAAATGAAAAATCCCCCGTTAGACCAGCTTATGTCCAACGGGGGATTTTTAGCTTCATTTATTTCAACAATTCTTATACTAAGCTTTGTATATGATTAATCTTCATTCTATAATTCTTCAACTACTCTATGTTTTCCAACTGGTTCATCCATTCTCTTACACAGCCATCGCTTGGCATTCGCAAGTCTCCTCTTGGTGAAACTGCTACTGTTCCTACTTTTGGTCCGTCAGGAAGGCAGCTTCGTTTAAACTGCTGTGAGAAGAATCTTCTATAAAATGTTTTTAACCACTTTAATATTGTTTCTTTGTGGTATATTCCTTTAAATGCCATTTTTGCAAGAAAATATATTTTTGTTGGTGTGTATCCAAATCTCAAAATATAGTAAAGGAAGAAATCGTGTAGCTCATAAGGGCCAACTAAATCTTCTGTTTTCTGAGCAATCTTGCCGTCTTTAGGTGGCAATAATTCAGGGCTTACAGGTGTATCCAAAACATCATTTAAAACATCTGAAAGTTCCTTGTCTTCACATGTATCTGAAAAATATTTTACAAGGTGTCTTACAAGTGTTTTTGGAACGCCTGCATTAACACCGTACATTGACATATGATCGCCATTATATGTTGCCCATCCAAGTGCAAGTTCTGACATATCTCCTGTACCAATTACCATTCCATTGTGTTCATTTGCAAAATCCATTAGCAAATATGTTCTCTGCCTTGCCTGTGCGTTTTCGTATGTTACATCGTGAATGTTAATATCATGTTCAATCTGGTTCATATGAAGAACTGTTGCTTCACTAATGTTTACTTCCTTAAAAGTACATCCCAACTTTTCAATCATTGAAACTGCGTTAGTATATGTTCTGTCAGTTGTTCCAAAACCGGGCATTGTAACTGCAATAATACCCTTTCTGTCAAGGTTTAACTTATCAAAAGCTCTTGCTGTAACCAACAATGCCAATGTTGAATCAAGGCCGCCTGAAATTCCCACAACCGCATTTTTGCAATTAGTATGCTCCAATCTTTTCTTAAGTCCCATTGTCTGAATTGAAAGAATTTCCTCGCATCTTTTCTCTCTTTCATTAGTATTTGATGGGACGAAAGGTGCATTATCTATCACTCTTTCCACTTCAAAATCTATTGGCTCCAATTCCACTTCAACTTCCTCATAAGACAATTCTTCATCAGGAATAAAAGTAGTCATTTTTGCTCTCTCCGCTGCTAATCTGTCAAGGTCAATATCTGCGTAAATAGTCTGATTTTCAAATCTCTTAGACTGTGACAAAATATTACCGTTTTCAGCTATAATATTGTGCCCCGCAAAAACCAAGTCCGTTGTAGATTCACCCTCTCCTGCATCTGCATAAATATATGCGCTAAGAGTTCTTGCTGACTGACCGCTTACCAAACCGGTTCTGTAAATATCTTTTCCTGTTGTTTCGTCACTTGCTGAAAGGTTTGCAATAACTGTGGCTCCTGCAAGAGCATGGCTTGTACTTGGTGGATTAGGAACCCACAAATCCTCGCAAATTTCGATTGCAAAACTAAAGTTTTCAAAATTAACACAATTAAACAAAATCTCTGTTCCAAAAGGTACTTCTTCTTCGCCAATCATTACATATCCGTCTTTATTTTTGCCACTTGTAAAATGACGTGCCTCATAAAATTCAGAATAATTAGGTATATAAGTCTTTGGCACAAGACCTAAAATCTCTCCATTATAAATAACTGCTGCCACGTTATAAAGCTTACTTCTATAAATCATTGGCAATCCAACAATTGCCACAATCTCCTTATCTTCGCAATGCTCTGCAATAAACTGCAAATGAGTTTTTGCCATATCAAGCATTGATTTCTGCCAAAATAAATCACTACAAGTGTACCCTGTAATGCACAACTCAGGAAAAACCACAAGCTGAGCTCCATTATCATACACTTCATCTATAATCTTGCAAATCTGTGCTCCGTTATAACCACAGTCACCTACTTTTATTTTTGGTGTTGCCGCAGCAACCTTTACGAATCCATTGTTCATTTTATCTTTAATCCTTTCCGATTTGATATATACCGATATATACTGTTATGCCCTATTTTGTACACATTAGCATATTTCTATCTCATATGTATCTTTACTTTTCAACTTATATTCTAGATTTATTCTATATTAAAATATTACATCTTCTTATTGTATCAACTTTGTTAAATCATTTCCACCTTCATAGTTAATTTTTTTCATAAAATAAAAGATAGTGTAATTATCGGTTTTCAACCATCCGAAAGTTACACTATCTTTTTCTGTATTTTTATTCCTAATGTATTTTTCAATAATAAAATATTTCAACTACAAAATATTCCAGCAACAGAGTACTCTTAATTATAATTCAAGCTTCAACTTACCACAAAAGTATTATATCCAAGCAACCTTAGTTTCAATTCCATTGCCACCGCATTATCCAGTGTCCTGAAATCTCCAACTCTTACTTTAAATAGATTGTCTTCCTTTACAACTCTTGACGGGAATCCCTGTCTTCTAAGCTGCAGGTTAAGGTTTTCAGCCAATTGTCTGTTTCTAAAAGCCCCCACCTGAACCGAATAGCTCTGACTATTGTTAGGTTTACAGTCATTTGCATGAATGCCTCTGTCATATAAAGTATCAATTATTGCATCGGCAATAGCCTGAGCAATTTCGTTTTGTTTATTATTGAAGATTTCATTATCCACAGCCGAATTAATAAAACCTGCCTCAATCAAAACAGCGGGCATTTTTGTTCTTTTTAAAACTACAAGATTAGGTCTTTCCACTACTCCTTTGTCAGCAAAACCAAGTGCCACAAGGTTCTCGTTAATATTTCTGGCAAGTTCAGCCTTTAATCCCTGGTCATTGTACACCAGTGTTTGCACTCCGTTGTACATGTCTGCGTTAGGTGCAGAATTTCTATGGAATGAAACAAATAAATCTCCCCCCATATTGTTGGCAATTGTTGCTTTTTCAAAAGGTGTATTATAAACATCTGTAGTTCTTGTATATGCAACATCAAAGCCTGCGTTTTCCAAAAGTTTTCCCACAGACATAGCAAGACCCAGGGCTTCATCCTTCTCCTGTCTTCCATTAAAAGTCGCTCCTGGGTCTGATCCGCCGTGTCCCGGATCTAAAATTATTTTATAAGCCATAACAACCTACGATTATCATTATCATAATATGATATGCTAAAAGTCTAAAAATAGTACCAATTACGGCTGTTTTCGTTTGAAACTATATAATCTACTTCTTTGTTGTAGTTGTCTTATTGTTGTTCTTTGTCTGATTCTGATTATTTGTTGTATCAGTTGTATTTTCATCATTGCCATCCCCAACAATATCATCTACACCATCTTCTATATCGTCACCAATATCTCCTATAACACCATCATTTTTGTTGTCAACTTTTCCTGAATTTCCACCCTTCGTAGTATTTTCAGAAGATGACTCCTGATTTGTTGCTGTAGTTGTTTCGTTGTCTGTTGTGGTATTATTTCCACAAGCCACAAAACAAACTGACATTAATGCCATAGTAAATACAAGTAAGTAATTTCTTAAAGTGTTCATACTATAAATCCTCCAACTTAATTTAAAATTTTGTTCGGTATAGGATTATTTTTTGCACTTTCAAAAAAAATATACATTTTTAAAATTTTTCCTCAAAAAAGAAAATGCAAAGAGAATACAAAAAGCATTTTCTATGCATAAAAAAGTTTAAAATTTAAAATTTAGAATGAA
>OOCB01001479.1_pt1 | contig 31419 bp, 25 predicted proteins | sample 1671351 | NCBI WGS metagenome assembly OOCB01 (sample SAMN06348148, study PRJEB24527) | human gut metagenome | biome: human gut; feature: ankylosing spondylitis patient; material: feces | host: Homo sapiens | place: China | collected 2015-10 | reverse complement strand
GTTGTAGACATAGCGAGCGCAACCGCAAAACCGTGCCAGCTTGCGAATCGTCGCCCCGTCGGGCTTGAGCTTGAAAAGAAAGGCTTTATGAAGTAGGACCATGATTTTAATTATAGGCATCGGTCCGCGCTTCGCGCGGGTGCCTTATATCCCCGCCGTGAACGGCGGGGCTTTACGGCACGTCGGGTAATGCCCCGAATCGGAGAAGTCGTGTCGCTCGCGCGAGGCTTTGCGGGGAAGGCCGTGCCGAGTTACGCTCTCGCTTCCGCCGATCCGTGGTGGCGCGATCTCTGAGAACGTCCGATACCCGAGGAACGAAAGAAAAGAAAGCGGGAACAACGGCGACGGATGCAAAACGGGCCCCGACGGTCGGACGAGGGAGCCCGTTGCGTTTTAACGTGATCAAGAAGGTTTCGATCCTTCGATCGGGTGTCGCCCGACTGGCCCGCACTGAACGTGAAGCGTTGCATGCCGTTCGTGCTGTTGGCCTTGCTTTCAGTGGCGGCGCGGCAAGATCCCGGCGGACGATCGGAGTCGGTGATCAGGCGTGCCAGCCGTAAAAGCGCGAGTGTGCGGCGGTGACCGTGTCGTGATCTTCCTCGGAGAGAAGGATCATGTTTGAGGGGGCGTCGGCACCCCCGGCACTCAGAGGCACGACGTGATGTACTTCGTAGCCCTCGGGGATGCTCTCAAAGCCGTGTGCTCTCAAGAAGGCGTCGCGCGCTCCCAGATCGCGTGTGATGTCTTCGGAGGCCACGTGATCGGCGTCTTCGAGCTGCCCGCGCTCGATCAGCTCGGCCAAATCGTCGCCGTCGCCCGCAAAAACGCCGTTATCGATCGGAATGCCCGAAGCCCAGGAACCGGGCGTAACGTCCGTCATATTCGTAATGCCGCCCGAAGAATCCGCGTCGTCCAAGTCCAGATCGACGTCAAGGAGCGATCCGCCCGCGATTGCGCCGCCCGCCAAAAGAGCAACGGAGGCCGCACGGTCGGCGTTTTCCTTCGTCAAAAAGCGGTGTTTCGGGTCGTTGTAGCTGCGTTCGGCTTCATTGAGCAGGTGCTCCACGGCGTTTGCCTTGGCGACAAACGAGCGTTCCGCCGCGTTGAGACTCGTTTCGGCCAGCTTTTCGAGGCCGTCCCAGTCGCGGTTGTTGACTTTTTGGATCGCCTTGTGCGTGGTTCCCGCCAGGCCGACTGCGCCTCGGACGCCGGCGGCCGCTGCCCCCGTCACCACGCGGGCGGTAAAGCCCGCGAGGCGAAAACCCGTACCGATGGCTTTGAAAAATCCCATGATTTCTCCCGATGTGTTCGCTGACTTGAGGTGAAAAGCGCTTACCGAAACGCGATTTTTCGAAGTGCGGAGAGGCGTCGACCGATCTCTTCGCAGTAACGCATGAACTCCGCGGATGGGTCTGTCATTTGAGCGTGTTCGAGTTCTCCGATGAGATCGGAGAGCAATCCCCGCGCTTCGATTGGCATCGATTCGTACACGTGATCCATCGCTTCATTGAGTGTTTTTAAAATCTCGGAAACAAGATAAGAGTTTCTGAAGCGGCCGGATTCGTCAATGGTAAAATCCCTGACTTTTAAAAGGGTCTCGCTCGGATGAGGGCGGAGATTGATGACGATGGTATCTGCAAAGGCGCGGGCAGTCTCTTTGAAAAACGCGTCCGCGACTTCATTCGTCCCTCTCGGCGCCGTACCTCGAAGGGTTTTGTTCACGAAGTCCGTGTAGGACTCGCCCTGGTAGAGGCGCAGAGAGTTTCGGTCGAGCAACGGGCTCAGGCATTCGTTTTCCGGGGAGGAAAAAATCATGGTTCGAAAGATAACCATGAGTCGATCGTACTTCTCTCCGTGATGCGTGAAACTTTGACTCGAATGCTCCTGGATGAAACGTAAAATGATTCTCCCGATTTGAGGATTTTTTCGAGCTTCATCCAACCCGATGCGTTTGAGGACCTTCAGAAACTTTTCCGGTTCTTCTTCATAGTCGTAGCTCGAGAAGAGGGCGTAGAGCACGAGCGGCTTGTCTTTGCGCTTGATGAACCTGCTACTCTCCAATTCCGCCCAAATATGAGGAGGAATCAGCCGCTTCCCTTCTTCGAGCGGGAGGTATTCCGGATGGGCGAGCTTGAGCTCGGCCATGACCGCGTCGAGCGACTGCCAGGCGGTCTTCGCGTCCTTCGTATTGTCTGTCATTTCTCGCCGACCTCCAACGATGGCGTACTCATCAGGAACCGAAGCTCGATGCGGCGATTGACGGGGTCGTTGGTCGGGCTCGCGTGAAAGTGCCCCGGCACGGGACGCTCCTCTCCGTAGCCCGAGAGCGAAAAGAGGTTTTGGTTGTTCGGATTACGGTACTGCCGCAAACGGGACCCCTCGCCGAGAAGGATGCTGTAGACAGTATTGGCACGATCGGTCGAGAGCCGGCGGTTAAGGTGCCCTGTCGTGTCGCCCCCGAAGGGCTGATTGTCGGTGTGCCCTTCGATGAAGACCGCATCGAGCGTGTGACCGTAGGGGTTGACCTTCCGACAGGCCTTCTTGTTCGCCCCCTTGTGGTAGCAGGCGAGCTCGTTCTCCAGAGAGGTTCGTAGCAATTTCAGTCGCTCCACGTACTCGGGCTTCAGCGTGGCTTTGCCTGTCTCAAACGTGATCGATGCCTCAGGCAGGCGTAGCACGCCATTGGTCGGATCGATCGACACGTCGATATTCCGAGCGGCCAGGCGCTTTTGCACGCGCTCGAGCAAGTCGCTTCGTGCGATGACATTGCCGGCAAGCTTCAATTGGATGGCTTCGGCCCGCGCCTCGGCCGTTCTCGCATTTTCTTGCATGGCCTTGGTCCGTGCTTCAACCGCCGTCGCCATCTCCTGCATGGCTTGAGCCAGTGCTTCTGCCGCTCTTGCTTTTTCCTGCATGGCTTGAGCCCGTGCTTCCGCCGTATTCGCTTTGTCTTGCATGGCTTTGGCTCGTGCTTCCGTCGTCTTCGCTTTGTCCTGCAAGACTTTGGCGCGAGCTTCGGCCGCCTTGGCTTCTTCCTCCATGGCTTTGATCCTCGCTTCGGCCGTCTTCGCCTTCGCCTGGATGGATTCGGCCTGCGCTTCGGCTTCTCTTGCCTTCGCTCCCTCTTCGTTGGACAGCATGATTTGCAGCGCGAGCGCAATGATGAAAACAAAGAGCAGACCGGCCATCAAGTCCGCGGTGCTTACCAGGTAGTCTGTCTCTTCTTCGTTTTTGCGTTTTCTTGCCATCGTTCGTCCTTATCGTTGCTTGAGCGCCTCGGCGGCGTCGAGAAGCTTGCGCGCATTCTCCCTTTGGTCCTCGTTCCAGGTCGAGACCGTTTGGTTGAGGAGGCGCACGATATTGGCGAGTTTGAGGTCCGCTTCGCTGATGGTGACGTCGACGGATTGGCGAAGTTCTTCGAGTTTCGTGCTCATGGCGCGCGAGGCCTCGGAGAGCGTCTGACCGGACGCGGCCTGCGCTGCGACCACGTCGGAGAACGACGTTTCGATCTGCTTGAAGGCCGCAACGGTCTGAGCGAGAGGCTCCACGGCTTGCTTGAGGGCTTCCATCCCGGAAATCAGGCGGGTGACGGCATCGGTCTGGTCCTGGAGGTGTTGGCGATTCTTAACCTCCTCGTCCATCAGAGTGCGTAGCTTGTTCTCAAGATCTGCGGCGAAGTCGTTGATCGACGCGTAGCGTTCGGCAATCCGGTCGGAGCAGTTGCACATTTGATCGGAGAGCGCTTGGTACGTATCGGAGAGCTCGTTGCCGTGCCGGCGGTACGCCTCGGAGAGCGATTCGACAAACGTCGTGCTTTCTTCGGCGAGCTGACGACCGAGTTCCGATGCATTCCGGCGAACAAGCTCGTTCGATTCCTGCAACCACTGCGATTCGCAGTCGTTGATACGGTTGATGAGTCCTTCGACGGAGGAGGAGAGCTCCCCGATGTAGGAGGACGTCTTGGCCAGGTTTTCGAGGTTTCGGGCATTCTCTTCGATGAAGCCCAGGCTCGTCTTGGCGGCATCGTCGCTGATCGCCCGCATCGAGTTGCACAAAGTGTCCCCGACGGTTCGAATGTCGTCCGCGGTCGCCTTGCCGGCGGCTTCGATCGATTTCGCGCTTTCTTCGAAAACCCGACCCATGCCTTCCACCGAGCCCTCGAACTTCGTCGTGCTGACTTCGATTTTCTCCGCCGACGTTTCAAGCGCCTCGTTGAAGGAGCGACCGAGCTTGATGATCTCAACTTTAAGATCCTGGGCGAGTTTTTCAACCAAGCTGCGGAACAAGGTGTTGAGTTCAGCTTGAATTTTCTCTCCGGACTTGGAGGCTTCCGATTTGATGTCCTTCAACAAGCAGGTGTTTTCCTGCATGAATTGGAGGATCTGATAGTCGAAATTCTTCCGGTTGATGACGGGGAAATGATTGTCCAGCTCATTCGACAACTTGATGCAGGCCTGGGAAGCGCTGAAGAATTCAATTTTGTTAAAGAACGTCAGGAGCAGCGAAGACGACAAGCCGACAATCGAGGTGGTAAAGGCGAGACCGGCACCGTTGAGGAGCGGCATGATGCCTTCGCGCGTAAATTGTTCGGCGGAATGGATGCCTGCGGCGAGCCCCAGGAAAGTCCCCAAAATTCCGAACCCCGTCAGCATCGACGGGATGGCTCGGTACAGAGACAGGTTGAGATCGGATTCCAAGTAGGAGTCTTCGTTGAAAAAATCATGAGCAGACTGAGTGGAAACATACGATTGAGCGCGAAGCCCGAACTGTTCATTGCTTTTGATCAATTGGCGAGAGTAAAGTCGCCATTTTTGATTGGCAATAGAGTTTCCGCCCAGAGTTTCACCGGCATCCAAATGAAGCGTGCCGTCGGAAGAGACGCGGCCCGCAATATCGCTGATTTTTTTGAGGGAAATCTTGATGTCTTTGACACCGATTAGCAAATTGGCTGCCGCACCCAAAGCTATAACAATGATGGCGAGGCAGTAGAGGGTAATGAAACCGGAGCTTAATAATCCGCTCATGAGAGTTCCGTTTTCGCAGTCTTAGTTGTTGGAGAGTTTTACGTGAATCACGCGGCCGCTAGGAGTATCGGACAGCAGAACAATGAGCCCTTCACGCAACTCAATGCTGGTTCCGGGGTCGATCTTTCGGCGTTTTTTGTCCGGGAGAATCTCGTACATCTGTTCGAGGCGTCGATTGATGAGTCTCCACCTTCCGTTGACGATTTGAAAGTCCGCCACGGGAAGCTTGTTTTCGTCCGAGATTTTTTCGTTCGGAACCACCTTTGTATCTGCATGCCAGCGGAAAATATTCTGCTTGTTGTACACCATCAAGCGTACGTTTTCTTTTTGATATTGCCCGTTGGCGAGGGGCGAATAGTAGAAGTCGAGAACGGGCAGAACCTCTTTGTAGGGGGCTCCGCAGAACTGACAATGCGGTTTCGTGGTGTTGTCGAAGACCGTCCAGTGTTCCGTGCAATCCGGATTCCGGCAGGGCACCATCAGGTCGACGGTCTTGATGAGCGCGTCTTCCCATTCCTGAGCGGTCGGGCGCTTTTTCGGATTGTGCAACCCATCGATGAAGGCTTGCTCGAACAGTTTGGAGAGGTACGGCCCGCAAATGGTGTAGGGGCGCTTGGTGACGTCGCACTGCGGCAACTCCAGCTGTTCGAACTGCGCGGGGTTCGGTCGGTTACGCTTGTCGGTGGGGTGTTCGATAAAGAGCGCCTTCTCGCCCATTGCGAGCGCCTCATCCTTTTGAGGGTCGAGGTCCCACACCTTTCCGCCGCGTAACGGGTGGCGATTGAGAAGGTACATGTAGATGAGCACTGCGAGCGCGTGCAGGTCGGTCGACTTGCTCGGCAGAATGCGCTTGTCGCCGTCGTTTTCCGTCGCCTTCACTTCGGGCGCGAAGAAGTCGGGCGTGCCGATTACGTCGGGCGGGAACTTGCCCGGCACGACCAGACCGTCGATGTCGATGACGGTGGCGCGTCCCGCCACGGGATCGATGAGTACATTCTTGTACGAAAGATCCGAGTGTGAGAGCCCTGCGGCATGCAGGCGGCGCACGGCACGAGCGAGCTCGATGCACATGCGTATGCGATGAAAAAACGTCCCGCCTTGGTTGTCGGGGACGATGAAGCGGTTGAAGAGCTTCGCCGAGGTGAACCACTTCCCTTCTTTTTCCTTGCCCTTGAATCGACCCGAGGAAAAGTAGAACGTGCTGTCGTAGGCCGGGCAGACGATGCCCATGCGCTCGTTCCAATGGACGATTTTCGTCGGCCAGCAGAAGAGCTTCTTCCAATACTCGCCTTCCGGACCCTTGAAAATTTTCTCGCGGTAGCTGCCAACGATGTTCTTGAGGCGCTCCTGCCCCTGCCAGTCGGGCTTCTTCTTGAAGAAGGCCACGACGTAGCTCTTGTCGGGGCTGAAGTAGATGTCCTTCATGGCCCCGGACGCGGCCGGAAATTCCCCGACCTCAAACTCAACGTCGGTGCCGTCTTCGGCGGTAAGTTTCACGATAGTCATTATTTTTCCTCCGGACGGTGCATCACGACGAGCGTGCGGTCGTCGTGGTTGCCTTCCGAGTAGAACGTCAACCATTCACAGGCGAGACGCTCCGCGGCCTTCGGCGCGTTGGGTTCCGAGAGGATCTCGGGCCGGAGTTCGTCGTAGAGCGCCTTCCATCGATCCTTGTTGGCAAGTTGGTTCGTCGTTTCGAATTTCGGGTCGCTGACGCCGTCTGTCATCAAGAAGAGCGCCGTAAAGTCGGGTTCGGCGGTGACGCGGACGCGGTTCATGAGCTTGTTGGGGTCTTCCCACACTTCGCTCATGGTGATGAAGACCGTTTGACCGCCATATTCCCCCTCGTCGGGGTCGCCGAGGACGCGCACGCCGTGTCGGGCATCGTAAAGAGCCATGGCGCCGTCACCAACCATAAAGCTTGCGATGCACCAACCCTCGTCGAATTTTTTGACCAGAGCGCAGAGCATCGTGGTGGCGAAATCGCCAGGTTTGTGATTGCTCTGATTTGCTTCTTTTTCGATCAGTGTTTTGGCATCGAAGATCGTCTGAACCAGGGTTCCGTAGATCGATCTCTTGAAGGTTGCGTAGGCGTTGGTGTCATTCGGGGCCCGTACGAAGGCCTGCGCCTGTGCCTCAAGTTCGGGCGTGATGAGGGAGAAGATCCTGTCGGCGGCAAATTGACATGCGAGTTTCGATCCCTGACGCGAGAACTGACGCGATCCCGCGCCGTCCGCAACGGCGAGGAAATTCCACCCGTTCCGGTAGTCGACGGCAAAATCGTCGTCACGCGCGGAGCCCACGTGCCAGTGGGAGCGTCCCTTTTGGCTGCCGGCCAACACGCGGAAACCGTCGGGCGCTTCGCACCAGTCGGAATCTGCATCGGGTTTGTAGTAGATCGACCCTTCATCGAAGGGAATCGAGCGCCACATCAACCGGGGGTCGGGGCGGATGGTTAAGGTCCAGAGCGCGGAAACCTGTTCCAGAAAGCCGGATCTCGGTTGGGGTCGGATCGAACGAATTACTTCGTAGTCCTTCAGAAGCCGATCGCTATCGGGCTCAAAACAGATCTCCAAGAGCGGGACGGACGGCGTCGGGAGATGGTCGGACGGAGTTCCCGAGATGCAGAGCATCGTTTTGTTCGACTCGGTCGAAATCGTGACATTGATCTTGCGATTGTTGGTCAGAGGCTTGAATACGCAACCGAGATCGGCAACATCGGGGAGTTCGATGGCAAATTCTTCCGCGACTCCGACCTTCATCGTTCTCTCGGCAAGGCGTTCGGAAAGACCGGCAACGCGATCCTGAACGGAGCGACACCAACAGACATAAGCTTCCTGGGCAAGGCGCTTGCGCTCTTCTTTGTTGTCGACTCGATCGGTTGTCTGGGACGGAGCGACCGCCGTGTCGATGGCATGATTCGGCATGAGGGAATTGATAAAACTGTAAAATTTTTGTCTGAAGATCTTTAGGTACTGAGATAATTTAGGATCAGAATTCGGGTTCTGGGCAACCATATCGCAGATCCCTTCGAGTACGGTTTTGAGGTTCTCGGCGGTCTCGGTCGTCGAGCGAGACCGGGGCTTGAGGGATTGGTCGCGGGCGCCGGCAGTCGCGGTCGCGGGTGATGAAGGGGCCTCGGGTGACGGTTCGCCGCCAGCGGTCTCTTTTGCAGAGTTCGTGGCGGGGTGTACCGTTTCGTTCGGGACGGGGGCGGGCGCCGAGGGTTCTTCGGGGCGGCTCTTGACGTTGGTATGAGTCGCGGGGTTTCCTGCCGGCGCAACGTTGGGGGTCCAAAGTGCCGGATCGTCGGACATGAGTGTTCTAGCGACATCCGTCGAGGCGCCCAAGGTCGACTCGGGAGAAGCAACGGATGCAACGGTATTCGCCTCTTCGCTCGAAGAGGAGCCGGCAGTGCTCGTTGCCTCGGAGACGGTCGCGGTGATCGTATTGCTCGTGAGCTTCTCGGGGTTTCTCGTCGGCGCTGCGTCCGGAATCCAAAGCTCCGGATTATCGGACGTGTGTTCGCTTGAAGCACCCGACGGCGATTCGGGAGAAGCTGCGGTCGCAACGCTGTGCGTTGCTTCATTCGCCTCGTCAGTAACGACAGGGCTTGAGGCGTTGTTTGCAGCCTCGGTGGTACTTGTCATTCCCGTTACGTTAAGGTTTGAGGAATTTTCCGTCGGAATGGCGGCAGAAATGGCGAGCTCGACTTGCTCGGAGGTCCGTTCATCCGAGGCATCCCGCGAGGCACCCGACGGCGACATCGGAGAGGTTTCGGGGACAGTGGTAATCGTCCCTTCGTTCGTAACGGCGGCCGCTGCGTCAGCCTCGCCCGCGACAGCAGGCACGACGTTCAGAGCCCCACTTGACTCATTCGAAGGTGCGGCGATATCGGCAGGGGTCGGCGAAGCGGCCGGCATGTCCGTGTGTTCGGGACGCGTGGCGTTTTCCGACGGGTTCGTCGAAATGCTCGGTATAACGTCATTGTTGTTGGTCTTCTGATCCATAACTCACCCCAAAGTACGTTTCACGCTGATAGATTCCGAAACGAGTCGGCCGATTTTGCCGCACCACGGGCATCGAAATTTGAACTTCGAACCCGTGCTGCAAAAAATCGAGCCACAAGCCCCGCACTTCAGGAGCCCGATTTCGTTTTGGCAGCAGGGGCATGTCACATGTCCATCCAGAAGGTCGGCATCGATGCTGAAAGCAGTGTCGACCTTGGTGGAGAGCGCTTCGTAGCGATCGATGTCGATCGGGTAGCTACCGCTTAGTTTGTAGCCGTCGCCATCCGCGTTGCGGTCGAACTTGATGATGTAGTGCTCGCGCGTGGTGGAGCATTTCGCGTGCAATGTGACGCAGTTGTTCGCAGGTCGCATTCTGTAACTATCGGCGCGTCTCCCAACGGGCTTGGTTTGTGAGAGAAATTCCGAAACATTTAGGCGCCTCCAGCGAGTGTCGGCCCGAGAGTCGGGGTTGACGTCCACATCCGTACAACGGAAAAAGTCCCGAAAAGAAGAGCCAGTCATCGTTTCAAGTTCAGCGATGTTGTCGGAAATCTCACGGAGCAACGGAAGATTGGCAGAGCGGCTGATCGTGAGAACCGCGAGATCGGCCCTGTGCTTGAAACGAGTATTCCAACGCTCGACGGCGGCACGGCAGTCATCTGTCGGGTAACCGTCGGTGAACAGGAAAACGAAGGGGCGCCAGTCTCCCTTTCTATCAGCCGTTCTGGGACGAAGGTTCTCTTCCATGTCGTCCATAAGAAAGTCGAGCGCTTTGCCTAAGGCAGAGCCGGAACCGACGTAGAGTTCGGGAACCGGACAGCAAAACGCATCCACCATGCTCACGGGGCGAACAACCTTACCCGCGAAGGTAATCACGGTCAGAGCAGCAATCTCCAGCATATAAGGCTCGCTATTGATGGCATCAAAACAGAGCGCAAGGCCTTTTTTTAGAGATTCGAAAGTCGCTCCGACCATAGAGTCGGAGACGTCGATCACAAAATAAATGGGCAGACGTGCCATGCCAGGGACACCTCACGGAAGAGCAGAAAGCGTGGGCCAATAAAGAACGAACCCCAACCGAGTATTCGATTGGAGTACGTGAAAAGGCGCTCGCATCCCGGAAGTTGTTGGCTCGTGGCGCGCTCATCCGGGATGCCGAAATCTCAGATGATCGAGATCACATCCGGCGGGGGCGGCAAATCGGTGATGCCTTCCTTTTTGTCACCCGTCTTGGGAGCGCTGGCGCTCTTCGTGCTCACCGTGGTGGAAATCCACTTGAAGAACTGGCGCAAGGTGGAGGTGTCCGCGGTTTCAAGCGAAACCACGTCTTCCGTGATCATCTTCAGAACCTTGTCGTCGGCATGGGGCCCGACACAGCAGCCGACGATCGTTCCGAGGTGCAACTGCTTGACGGCTTCGATGCCGGCCTGATAGTCGTCGGTTGGCACGCCGTCCGTCATGATGAAGACGAGCGGACGCCAGTCGCCTTTCACGTCGGGAGTCGAGCGGCGGACTTCTTTTTTGACACATTCGACCAGCAGCTTGAGCGCGCCGCCGAGCGCGGTGCACCCCGTCGCTTCGATGGTGGGCGGCACGAACGAAGGCATCTCCGTAAGCGGGGTGATCTGCTTGGCAACGGTATCGAAGGTGATGATGCTGATCCAAGCCGTTTCAAGCGCATACGGATCCGCTGCGAGCGAACTCTGCAGAAGCTGAATGCCGTTGCGAACGGCTTCGATCGGTTCCCCGAACATGGAACCCGAGGTGTCGATAAGAAGATAAACAGGCAAGCGCCGAGTCATGGGTTTCTCCTTGAGGGCGAGTAGCCGAACCGGGATTCGGGCGTGGCGCGATCCGGTCTCGGTTGACGGTCTTGGCAAATGTTGGACACATTTTTACACACCTCAGAGTGCGTCGCGTACCTTCTTTTAACTATAGGAAAACCCCTGAAATCACCATCAACCAACCCTGATTTTCGAAATCGGGGTTGGCTTACGGCATGGTGACTTGTCGGTCACAGAGTCATCGGCGAATAATCAACAGATTCTCAATGTCCGCTTATCGGATATGGTCGAGAATCGACTTCGGCCGGTAGCCGAGACTTTGGCATGCGACGATCGCTTCGTCTTCCGTAAGGTGAAGCAACCGTGCGAGCTCTTCCGTGGGAAATCCCGTGCGGGAAACGCAGGCGATGTCCATGGTGGCGGCCGCGAGGTAGACGGCTTCGATCTTCGCCCCCACGTTGATGTGCGTGGCGCGAACGCGCATTTCGTCGATCTTCTCTTCGGTCCAGACGTCTCGGGAAATCTTCGTGAACACCTTTTCCGCGAGGTCCGTGAAGGTGTTGCGCGTCTTGGCGCGGTTCGAGACGTAGACAAGCTGGACGGGGGCGCGAGCGACGGTCGGCTGCGCGTAGCAGGTCCGGGCGCGGATGTCTTCCCGTGCGCAGAAAATGAGACCGCGTCGTTCGGGCACCCAGCGCCAAATGCCGTTCGCCTTCAGGACGTAAATCTCGGTATCCTGCCAGTCGAGGGCCGAAGGCGTCGTGCGACGGCCGTTTTTGCGGTTGATCCCGTCGGCGGCAAAGAGGATGTTCGAGAGGTCCTGATCCGACAGGGGCTCGTTGCTGAAGGAGCGTTCCGAGCGGCGCGCCTTGAGCGCCTGCATGAGGGAAACGGAAAGATCCTGCGGCTCGGGGAGCGGCCGGAAAATTTCGTCCGGATCGGGCTTCGTGCCGAAGCGTGCGCTCATTTCCTTCAGAAGGACTTCGAATTCTCCGCAGATTTCCTCGCGCAGCGACGAGATGGATTGGATGACTTTGTCAAACGGCATGATCTTTCGTGTTAAGGGCGGCAAAGCCGCGGAAATCGGTAAAATTCAGGCTTGAAGCATACGACAAGGAGACGAAGCGCGCAGGACTTACGTGCCCGCCTTCGGAGTAAACACAATGGACGACGTGCGGTTGACGCGAACGGAAACACGCTCGGGCGATGCGGTCTTCACGCTGCGCGTGCCCGTGAGAAAAGCCGACTTGGTGGAGGCGCATCTGGCGTCGCTCTTGGGGCTCATGGGGCTTGATCGCGACCCCGGGAAGCCCGCGATCGACGAGCCGCCCGGCGTACTTTTGAAGCGCCTCAGGCAACAGTGCCGCATGACGCAAAAAGCGGTGGCGGATCTCGCGGGGGTCACGCAATCGCGCATCTCCGACATGGAGTCGGGCACTCGCGCGATTCCGCCCGAGGCCGCGAAACGTCTCGCCGAACACTTCGGCGTGGCGATTTCCGCATTTTTGAAGTAACGGAAAAGATCCGCAGAAAAAAGAAGAGAGGACGCCGTGAAGGATCCTGTTTCGAATTCGTCGTCGCCCAATCCGTCCGTTTCGATTTCGACGGCCTCAAAGGCCTCCGCGGTCGTCCCTCTCGTGCGCCTCGTGGACGACGACGAGACGTACCTTCAAAGCACGACCTTTCTCCTGCGGATGTCGGGCTTCGAAGTGCTCGCGTACTCGAGTTCGAAAAGTTTTCTGGAGCTCGACGACCCGCAACGGCCGGGGTGCGTCGTGCTGGACCTTTGCATGCCCGGAATGAACGGCTCGGAACTTCACGAGGCGCTCGTCGAAAAGGGCGAGCATCTGCCCGTCATTTTTCTTTCGGGGCACGGGGACGTCCCGACCGCCATGCGGGCGGTGAAGCGCGGTGCGGTCGACTTTCTCGTGAAACCCGCCGATCCGCGCGAACTCATCGAAGCGGTGCGGGGTGCGGTCGAGCGGAGTCTCGAAGCGCACGTCGCACGGCAGGCGGACGTCGAAGCCCGAGAACTAGTCGCGCGCCTGACCGCCAAAGAAGCGGCCGTCGCGGCGCTCGTTGCCGAGGGACTTCTCAACAAACAAATCGCCGATCGCCTCGGCGTTACGGTGGCCACGGTCAAAATGCATCGCGGCAACCTCACCCGCAAACTCGAATGTCGCTCGGCCGTGGCGGTGCGCGACGTGCTCGTGCGCGCGGGCGTCCTCGAAGCGGACGCGGCGCGACCGCGCTGAAAAAGAAAATCCCGAGAAAGCTCGGGATCAAGGTCGGAAGAGGGGCGGGCCGAGAAAAACCGAGGAAACGGTCCTCAGGCCCGGGCGCCCTCGTCCTCCGTGGTGGCCGCGCTTGAAACTTCGACGATCGGAATCCCGTTCAGGCGCGAGAGCGTGCGGCGCAATTCGGGCGGCCGCACGGCGTCTTCGATCGTCATCGCATCGAGCGATGCGAAAAACGCTTCCTGCGCGTCGTGCAGCGCCCGTCCGAGGGCGCAGCCCGCACGCAGCGTACAGGCGGGCTGCGAGCAGTCGATCAGGGGTTCCGTCCCTTCGAAAAGCCGGACGAGCCCGCCGATACGGCGCTTTTCCGCTCCTTCGGCGAGCTGAATTCCTCCTTTGCGACCGCGCACCGCCTCGACGAGCCCTTCGTGCGAGAGGCGGTTGACGATTTTGACGAGGAGATGCGGGCTCCACTCGAGCTTCTCGGAGAGCTCCTGAACGGTGACGAGACGGGCTCGGTTGACGTGAGCAAGGTACATGAGAATGCGAAGACTCATGTCCGTGAAGCGCGTGAGTTGCATGGTCGTCGGGGCCGGGGAGCCGGCCCGAAAAAGAAAAAGAAAGTCGACGCAAATCGACGGGAACCGTACCAAAGCGAAACGGCCCGCTTCGCTTTCCTTCGCGCGGGGCGCGAAGGAATCGGCAAAACGGGCCGGACTTCGGACGGATCGAAGCGAGGGGAGCGAATCCGATCGGTCAAACGGTCACGCGTTCGAACGACTTCGATTCGCCCCGTACCGGGAACTTATTCCCAGTCGCCCGTGCCGAACGCTTCGCTGTGGATGCGAGGCGCAATGATACCGATCGAGCGGAGCGCTTCGGCGATCGACTTCATGAAGGGGATCGGCCCGCAGAGGTAGAAGTCGGCATCGGGATTCTGGCAGAAGTTGCGCAGTTCGTCGACCGAGATGCGGCCTTCGGCGTTGTAGTCGACGCCGATGCGGTCCTTTTCCAGGGGCTTCGTGAAGAAGACCGCGCTCGCGGCGTTGGGCATGCCGGAGAGGGCGCGTTCGACTTCGGTGCGAAGCGGATAGGTTTCCGAGTTCTGCGTCGAGTAGATGAAGTGCACTTCGCGCAGGGGGTTTTCCGTCGAGAGCGTTTCGATCATCGGGACCATCGGGGTGATGCCGATGCCCGCGGCGATGAAGACCGCCGGGTGCTCGGCCTTCACGTCGATCGTGAAGTCGCCCGTCGGAGCGGAGACGTCGATCACGTCGCCCGTCTTGAGATACTTGTGGAGGTGGTTCGACATGCGGCCTTCGGGGGTCGTGTCGCCCGCGATGCGCTTGACGGTAATCCGGATGAAACCGGTGCCGCTCGCCTGCGAGATCGTGTACTGACGGGGCTGCACGAGACCGAGTTCCTTGACGAACGTACGAACCGAGACGTACTGGCCGGGGGCGTACGCGGGCAGGGGGCCGCCGTCCGCGGGTTCGAGGTAGAAGGAAACGACGTCGCGGCATTCTTCAACGCGGTTCGCAACGCGCATCGGACGCCAGGAGGACCAGCCGCCTTCGACGTTCGCCTGTTCGTCGTAGATCTTCTGTTCGGTGGCGATCAGGAGGTCCGCGAGCTGCTGATAGGCGGCCGTCCACGCATCGACGAGTTCGGGGGTGGCGGCCTCACCCAAGAGTTCGCCGAGGGAGGCGATCAGGTGACGGCCCACGATCGCGTACTGCTCGGGACGGATCCCGATCGTGCAGTGCTTCTGGGCGATGCGGCGCACGGCGCCCGCGAGCACGGACGGGTTTTCGATGTTCTTCGCGTAAGCGAGCACCGCGACGGCGAGCGACATCTGCTGTTCGCCCTTCATCTGGTGCGCCTGATTGAAGACGCTCTTCAGTTCGGGGTTGCCTTCAAGCATGCGACGGTAGAAGTGCGTCGTGAGTTCGAGGCCGTGTTCTTCGAGGAAGGGAACCGAGGCCTTGATGAGAGCGATCTGATTGGCGGTAAGCATGTTGAATTCCTTCGCTTGCGGGCTTGCGGAGCGTCTGGCGCCGCCGAAACCCGGGAAATATCGGGCGGACTGAATCGGGGTCCGAATATTGATAGGAAGAATATTACCTTAAATCCGCATTTTGCGTACAACTTTTTTTGAGGGATCGCCTCGGGAATTGCAAACACCCTCCGGACGGGGGCGAAGCGCGCCTTCGGTCTCCTTGGCGTCTTGCGCGCTCGGGTGTCCTTCGTCCGCACGGGCCCTCAAAGCGGAACTCCCTCATATCGAGTGTAGTCCCGCGGGCCGAGCTGCGCGAGGCAAACTAAAATGTCATACCTCTTCGGATTTTTTCCGCTTTTCTTCCTTTCCCTTTCTCCACGGAGATCCCCCATGACTCAAGCCGCCGAAACTCCCGATACCCCGACCTTGAAGAGCGCCGTTCTCGCGCGGTTCGTCGCCGAAACCCGGTACGAAGACCTCCCCGAAGACGTCGTCGCGAAGGCCGAACGCCACATTCTCGATACGATCGGCGCGGGCGTGGCGGGTGCCGTCTCGAAAGAAGCGCACCTTCTGCGCGCGGCTCTCCTTGAAGCGGGCGAAGCCCCGAGCGGTCGTGCGACCCTCTGGGGCGAAGGCGCCTCGATGACGCCCCTCAACGCGGCCCTCGTGAACGGCACGGCCGCGCATGCGTTCGAGCTCGACGACACGGGCGGATGCGATCATTCGGGTGCGGTGGTTCTGCCCGCAGCTGCGGCCGCGGTGGAACTTGCGGCCGCCGAAGGCCGTACGGTTACGGGCCGCGAATTCATCACGGCGGTCGTGCTCGGCTACGACGTCGCTCGTCGCGCTTTGGAAGCGTGCGGCGCCTACGAGGCGCACAACGGAGCGGGCTTCCATTCGACGGGCACGTGCGGTCCCTTCGGGGCGGCTGCGGCCGCGGGTCGCATTCTGGGGCTCGGAGAGCACGAGCTCGCGATGGCTCTGGGGCTTGCGTCCTCCTATGCTTCGGGGCTCTGGGCGTGCGTGCACGACGGCGCGCAAAGCAAGCGCCTCCATGCGGGGCACGCCGCCTGGGGCGGGCTTTCCGCCGCAATTCTTGCGCGTCGGGGCTTTACGGGACCCTCGCAGGTTTTCGAAGATGTTTGGGGCGGTTTCGACAAGAGTTTTGCGCCTTCCTCGCGCGTTCCCGAAGCCTGGACGGCCGAACTCGGCGTCAATTGGAAGCTTCGCCGCGTCTCGATCAAGCCGCACGCCTCCTGCCGCTCGACCCATTCGAGCATCGACGCGCTCGACAACTTGATGGCGAAAGAGGGCTTCTCCGCGGACGAAGTCGCCGAAATCGAGGTCGTCATCAACCCCTTCGTTTTCGGCATGTGCGGTGCGCGGGACCTGCATCCCATGAATTCCGCGCAACTCTCGATTCCCTATGCGCTCGCCGCGGACCTTGTGTTCGGGAACGCGCAGCTTGCGTCCTACGCTCGGACCCGCCGCAACGATCCGCGCGTTGCCGTTGCGATGGCGAAGGTGCGCATGACGGTCGACGACACCCAGAAGGACGACGACGAACCGATCGTGCGCGTGACGCTCGCGGACGGGCGCGTGTTCGAAGAGCGCGTGCCGATGCCGCTCGGTTCCCCCGTCAATCCGGTGAGCGACGAGGCGCTCCTCAAAAAGTTCCGCTCCGTATCCGAGATGGTGCTCCCCGCCGAAACGGTCGAAACGCTGGCCGAGCGCCTCATGCACCTGCGTGAGGTCGAGGATGTGGCGCGCGATGTGATGGCGCTCCTCGCGGTCGAACCCGTCACGCACGCGACCTTCGACGTCTGACACGTTCGACGGTCGCAAGCTCTCGTCCGAAGTCCGAAGCCGGGAATCCCAAGGCCGGACTTCGGCGAAGCACGGTGCCCGGCGCCAACCGCAGGCGCCCTTCTCGGTCCGCATCCGCGATGCGCATCGAGGGAGGGCGCCTTTTTTCTGGGTCGTGTTTTTTCGTCTTCTCTCTGCCTTTCCCGTGCCGTTTTTCCGCTTCGCAACGCAAGGGTGCACCCCTCATTTTGTCGACAAAAATCGGCATAAGCGCTTCCTTTGAGCCCGCTCAAAAAATGTCCGACATTCCGTTGCCCGACGGCGCGTTTCGAGAATAAACGATCGGTAACGCGCCGTTACAATGATCGTCTTTGCCCTCGCCCGTCGCCTTCGGTCCGCCGGCGGGGGCTTTCTCTTAAGGTCCCGCGACGCCTTGCCGCTCTTTCGCGGAGACCCGTATCAACGCTTTGGAATTTTCAAGATGGAAATGGATCTCATGTTTTGGGTCCAGCTCGCGGTGGTGCTCCTCTGCGTGGCCGTGGGCGGTCGCCTCGGCGGCGTCGGGCTCGGTGCCGCGGGCGGTCTCGGTGTCTGCGTGCTCGTTCTCGGTCTCGGCGTTCAGCCCGGCTCGCCTCCCACCTCGGTGCTTCTCATCATTACGGCGGTGATCGCCGCGACGTCCGTGCTGCAGGGTTCGGGCGGCCTGGACCTTCTCGTGCGGCTTGCGGAAAAGATGCTGCGCAAGTACCCGAAGGCGATCACGATCGTCGGTCCCTTCGTCTGCTCGCTTTTCGTGATGCTCGTGGGGACGGCGTATGTGGCCTTTGCGGTGTATCCGGTCGTTGCCGAAGTGGCGGCCTCGGCCCGCGTTCGTCCCGAGCGCGCCGTGTCGGCCTCGGTGATTTCCGCCGGCATCGGCGTGATGGCTTCGCCCATGTCCGCCGCCATGGCCGCCATGGTGGGCATCATGTCGACGCAGGGTATCGCCTTCTGGCAGATTCTCGCCGTGACGGTGCCGACCTTCCTCTGCGCGACCTTCTGCGCGGCCCTTTCCGTCTTCTGGCGCGGCAAGGAATTGGAAGAAGACCCCGAATTCCAGCGCCGTCTGGCTTCGGGCGACTACCAGTGGCTTGCCGGTGGCGACCTCTCGCAGAAGTACGAAGAAAAGAAGGGTGCGAAGACCGCCGTCGTGATCTTCCTCCTCGGCATTCTCGTCTCGATTCTCGTGGGCTCCGTTCCCGGTCTTCGTCCCGAATGGGTCTCGGGTGACAAGGTGACGCAGCTCCCGATCCCGAACCTCATCCAGATGGTGATGCTCGCGACCGCCTTCGTGATCATCATGGTCTGCAAGGTGCCCTCGGAAAAGTTCGCCTCGGGTTCGGTCTTCCGTTCCGGTCTGATCGGCGTCGTGGGCGTCTTCGGCATTGCCTGGTGTACGGGTACGTTCTTCGACTCGCACACGCAGGTGCTCTCCGACGCCTTCTCCGGGATCGCCTCGTCGGCTCCGTTCCTCTTCTGCGTGGCCGCTTTCTGCGTTTCGACCGTCATCTTCTCGCCCACGGTCTCCACCACCATCATGATGCCGCTCGGCCTCAAGTTCGGCCTTCCGCCCGAATTCCTTATCGGTACCTGGGCGTGCTGCTACGGCGACTTCATGATCCCGGGGGGCGCTCAGATCGGTTGCACGGCTTTCGACCGCACCGGTACGACCCGCTTGGGTACCTTCGTCATCAACCACTCGTACCTGCGCCCGGGGCTCGTCTTCGTGGTGTCGGGTACCGTGATCGGTTGGGTCATCTCGAAGCTCGTTTTCTAAAAAAGCGAAAAACAGCGTTCGTTCGCGGCGTCGAGCGGAGGTTTCGGCCTCCGCCCGCGGACTTAGGACGCGGTATCCCCGAGGGGGTATCCGAAAACAACTCGACGCGGGGAGCGCTTCGGCGCTCCTCTTTTTTTTGCCTGATTAGCGGGCGAATCGAAGCGACGCTTCCGGCGACGGTCGCATTCCGAACGGATTGTTTAGAGAAACCGAACAATTGAATCCCGAGGGTTTTCCTTTACGAGATACGAGCAGGTCTTTTTCGGAAAACGAAAAAGAAGATTTGCCGAAAGCGGGTTTGAACTGTAAAAATCCCCTGATATAGCCCAAAGTATGGGTTTAGATCAAAGGTAGTACGTCTTCTGGTCGGAAAAACCCTATGTTACAAATAGAAACACTTGACGCAAATGAAAAACGTACTTCGGATCACACACAAGGGATTCCCCTTGGTACACTACGTCCTGTTCGATGAAGACATTCTTTTCTCCTTTGGGGTGTCTTGTTTAGTCGAACAGTCGTCGGTCCCCGGTCGGATCGACGGCGGGAAGAGCGACATGTGGCTCTTTCTGGTGGTTGAAAAAAGCGGAATTTTTCCGGAGTCAAGCGGCTGGTCCCCGCTTCCGGAGTGAAGCCCCGACGTAGTGAGGACAAACGAAGTCGACGGTTTCGAGGTTTCCGCAGGGAATTCCTTCACGGGAATTTCCGAGCAGTCCTTGGTGATGAGATGTTTGGTCGCATCGCTTGAGTCCCGAAGACTGTTTCTCCTCTCTTGCGGCGGTTCGGTTTTCTCCTTTTTCCGAACCGCCGTTTCCTTTTTCAGGATTTCGAGAATCGCTCTCCGCGTTCCGCGCAGGCCTTCTTCGGCTCCTCTTCCGTTTCTCTCCGGGCTTTCCTCACGCTCTCTTCGCGCTCTCGGCTTGCAGGTCGGAGTTCCGCCGCGCTAGAGTGTTCGGGACCGCAATCCGCCTCAAATCGGCGCTCGTGCCGGCGCGGCCTCTCCGTTTTTCCCCGAGCCTTCCGACCCATGGACCCGTCTCTCCTTCGCGGGCTTCGCACCCGATTTTCCCGTATCGCCCGCATCCCGCTCCGCGCCCTCATGCCCGTCGCACTGCTCGTTGCAGTCGGTCTCGGAGGGTGCTCCGTCGTGCATGTGAACGGCTCGATGCGCACGACGGAACGAACGATCTGCGTGGTGGAGCCGGGACTTGTCGAGCCCGAAGTACACGAGGTGCTCCTGGAGCTCTTGAAGAAAAAGCGCTTTGACGTGCGCACGCTCCCCCGCGACGCCGCTCCCGGCGCATGCCGTCTCACGCTCGTTTATTCGTGGCGAAAGGAGCAGTACTACCTGCCCGCTCTCGTGAAGCAGTTCGCGATCAGTCTCGACCTCTATGTCGACGGAGAAAAGTACGCGAACGCGAGTTTCGATCCGCTTCGCAACCTCGTCTCGCCCCACGTCAAGTTCATACCGTTTTCCCGCTACCTCGCGCGGGTGCTCGATCGACTCTTCCCGGGTCGGCCCGTGATCGGGGCGTAATCGGGGCGGGGCTTGCGTGCCTGCCGCTAAGCAACTTCCTTCGGAAGCGGCGGGTGCGACCTTAGCCGTCGGCAACCTACACGGACGACGCCTTGACGACGGCGCAGGTCTTTTCGCCGGTTTTCGTTTCAAGCGTGACTTCAAGCGTGTTGCGAGCGGAGACGGGCTCCGTTCTTGGGTTTTCCCTCGATAAGTCCGACTTTTCCGGGGAAGCGAAGCGGTCTCCGTGGAAAACCGTATTCGAAATGCAGAAAACCGCGGATAAACCGCGGTTTTCTGTGGAAGCTCTCTTCGATCGATTTAAGCGATCAAAGGAAACAATGGGTCGACACCGCACCCGAAGCCGTTCGCAAACCGTCGACCTCGGGTGAGGGGAGCGATCAGGCGAGGCCCGTGATCTTCCCGTCGACGACGTCGATCTGCATGGCGGCGGGCGCCTTCGGGAGGCCGGGCATGCGCATGACGGCGCCCGTCGTCACGACGACGAAACCGGCACCGGCGTTGAGGATGAAGCGCTGCACGGGGACCGTGAAGCCCGTCGGAGCGCCGAGCGCCTTGCCGTCGGCCGTAAGCGAGAAGGGGGTCTTCGCGATGCAGACGGGGAGGTGGCCGAAGCCGAGCTCGACGATGCGCTTCAGGTCCTTCTTCGCGGCTTCGGAGAGTTCGATCCCTTCGCCGCCGTAGACCTTGCGGACGACCGCCGTCACCTTGTCAAGGAGCGGAGCGTCTTCTTCGTAGGCGAAGTGAAGTTCGCGGGGCTCGTCGGCCGCTTCGAGAACGGCGCGCGCAAGTTCCACGGCACCGTCGCCGCCGCGGGCGAACCCGTCGCACACCGCAAAGCGCACGCCGAGTTCGGTGCAGCGGTTGCGGATGATTTCGATTTCCTCATCCGTATCCGTGTGGAAGTGGTTGAGGGAGACGACGATTTCGGGCCCGAAATTCTTGAGGTTGCGCACGTGCGCGTCGAGGTTGCAAAGACCCTTGCGAAGCGCTTCGACGTCGGGCTTGCCGATTTCAGGGAGGGGCACGCCGCCGTGCCACTTGAGGGCCTTCGTGGACGTGACGAGCACCACGGCGGAGGGCTTGAGCCCCGCCATGCGGCACTTGATGTCGATGAACTTTTCGGCGCCGAGGTCCGAGCCGAAGCCCGCTTCCGTCACGGCGAAGTCGCCCAACTTCAAAGCGGCGCGCGTGGCGGCGAGGGAGTTGCAGCCGTGCGCGATGTTGGCAAAGGGGCCGCCGTGCACAAAAGCGAGGTTGCCCTCGATCGACTGCACGAGGTTGGGCTTCATCGCGTCCTTCAAGAGAGCGAGAAGCGCCCCCGTCGCGCCGAGGTCCTTGCAGGTGTAGGCCGTGCCGTCCTTGCGGATGCCGAGGACGATACGGTCGATGCGGGCGCGGAGGTCTTCCATCCCGTCCGCAAGGCACAGAACCGCCATCAGTTCGGAAGCCGCCGTGATGTCGAAGCCCGCTTCCGTCGGGATGCCGTTCGCAGCGCCGCCGAGGCCGCTCACGATGTTGCGCAGCATACGGTCGTTCACGTCCATGACGCGGCGCCAGAAGATTTCGCGCAGCTCGACCTGGCCCTGATGACGGGCGTTGTCAAGAAGGGCGGCAAGCAGATTGTTCGCCGCGGTGATCGCATGGAGGTCGCCCGTGAAGTGGAGGTTGATCGCTTCCATCGGAAGGACCTGGCTGTAGCCGCCCCCGGCCGCACCGCCCTTCATCCCGAAGACGGGACCGAGCGAGGGTTCGCGAAGGGCGAGCACGGCGGACTTGCCGATTTTCTTGAGGCCCTGCGCGAGCGCGATCGAGGTGGTGGTTTTGCCGGAACCCGCGGGCATGCCCGAGGTGGCCGTAACGAGAATCAGGCGGCCGCGTTCCTTGCGGGCGGGGTCGAGGTCGACCTTGGCCTTGTCGCGGCCGTAGGGTTCGAATTCCGCGTCGGCAAGGCCCGCCGCGTGAGCAAGCTCGTCGATGGGGGTGAGTCGTGCGGCCTGGGCGATTTCGATGTCGCTGAGCATATCGGCAGTCTCCAAAAGTAGAAAATGGAAAAGGGCCGGGGCGCGCGACGGGACGTTAATGCAACGTCGGAGCTCGATCGACTTCGAAAGGAGCCTTCCGGGGCGGATCTCGACCGCGCACCGCACGACGTGCGGCGGGGAGAACCCGAAAGCAAACGCTCGACGAAGGAGAGGGGCGCGCGCACGAAGCACGTCGGACACCGCTTCGTGAAAAGCGGCCGAGCGCTTCGAAAGTGCCGAAAGTATGCCTCAAAACGACCCTTTCGGGGGGCGGGCAGCCCGTGAAAGTGGCTGAAGGACAAAAATCGATGCAAAAAAGCCGGCTCCCCCGTCGAGGGATGCCGGCTTTGAAGCCGAAACAGGAGCGGGCCCCCGATCCTCGGGCGCTCGCAATCCTTATCAGAGGGGGTCGCCCGAACGGAGGAGCAGGCGCGCGATTTCGGCCGCGTTGTGGAGATCGAGCTTCCGATAGGCGCTGCCGCGGTGGACCTGGACGGTCTTTTCGGAAATGCCGAATTCGGCCGCCACTTCCTTGTTGGAGTAGCCCTGCGCGACCATGCGGATCACTTCGCGTTCGCGCTGCGTGAGCTGCTCCAGACGCGCCTTGAAGTCGGCCACTTCGGCCTGATCGCGGCGGGCGGCCTTGTTGCGGGCGACCGCGGCGTCGATCACCTCAAGGAGACGGTCGTCCTTCACGGGCTTTTGCAGGAAGTCGACGGCGCCGTTTTTGAGCGTGTTGACCGCCATGTCGATGTCGCCGTGGCCCGAAACGAAGATGATCGGGAGGTCGCAACCGAGTTCCTTCAGGCGGTTCTGAAGTTCAAGCCCCGACATGTTGGGCATGCGCACGTCCAGCAAAATGGCGCCGTAGCGGCGGAAGTCGCTCGAAGCGAGAAAACTTCCCGCATCGGCGTAGGTGACGACGTCGTAGGATTCTCCGCTCAGCAAAAACGCCCAGGAGCGACGCACGGCGTCGTCGTCGTCGATGACGCGGATGAGGGGCTTGTACTCGAAATTTCCGGACAGATTGGTGAAATTCATTGTTGGTGCAATCCGAAAGAAGATTGGGCAAACGACTCGGCCCTCGCATCGGTTCGAAGGCGATCGAAGCGGAGGGAGCACGATCGGCCGCGCGTGCGACGGAAACCTCGGGGGCGGGACGTCGTACGGCACGCGTCGACGGACGGGGCGGTCGTCTCGTTAGTGTAGCCTGAACGGAAGGACATGCGCGTCGAGTTTTTTCGAGGTCATTCTCGGATGCGGGCGGTTCGCTTCTCTCCCCGGAACATACGCTTCCCGGGAGAGCGCTCTGCGGCGCGAAGTCTTCCGATTCCCACTATACAGGCTCGAAGACGGTTTGCGCGTTGCCTTGCTTGCGCATTCCGTTCTGTTTGTGGCGGGCGGTCGTGCATTCCCCGTCGGCTTGCCCTATAGTTTCCCGTATCGGCGGCCTCGGACCCTCGATGCGGCCGTCCACATTCAGTGAGGAACCGGACAATGATTCACGCCTTCCGACCGACGGTCGGTCTTCTCTCGGCAAGTATTTTGCTTGCGGGTTGCTCGAGCTTCTCGGGCGATCGCCCCGAAACGGCCCCCGAGCAGGACGAAACGGCGCAGTTCGCGCCCGTCGACTACATGTCGGTGTGTCTTCTTGAAAACAACTCCGTGAAGAGCCCGCAACTCGTCGACGCGATGGAAAAGGGCTTTCGCGCCGCGGGCGCCGACGTGAAGCGCCTCCCCGCGGGAAGCGGCGCCGACGCCTGCCCGTTCGTTCTCACTTACGAAGTCGAGTCGACCGAGGGCGTCATCCGCACGGTCGTCTACCACACGTTCGAGCACGGCATTCCCAGAAACGACGCGCGCGGTCGCGCGCCGGAAGGCCGGGGGCTCACGGTCGACATGGTGGCTCTGCACTCGCGGGAACTTCTTCGCAATCTTGAAAAGATCCGCGCGCAGAAGGCGGCCGAAGCGCAGTCCTTCCGCAAGGACCCCGCCTTCGGCGAGAAGGCGGAAAACGACGCCGAATAACACGCCGCTCCGAAGAACTTCGAGCTTTCGTTTGTTTTCTTCCTGCACGGACGGGCATCGGGCGTATCATTCGAGGTGCGTTGAGGGTACCGGGCCCGTGCGGTCCGGTTGAGAAATACTTCCAGCACCGGATCGGGTTGAGACCTGCGGCGGGAAACGCATGAAAGTCTTGGGGCCTCTCTTTGAGCCGAAGAGAGTCGGCGAGTGGCCTCGAAGCCGACGGCTTGGGAAGCATCGCCCCACCGTCCCGCAAAGGGCGGTGGGGCGGTGCGTGTCTGCATGTCGACAAACGGAAAAGAGGACTCCGAATTCGGAGTGCCGTCATCCGTTTTTCCTTCGTCCCTTTTCTCCCGTTCCGATCAAGGATCCTCCGCGCACGTTTTCCATTCGTCGCCACAGGAGGCTCCTCATGACGAACTCGACCGAAAAGTCCCTTGCCGCTTCGACGGCTTCGACCGCTCCGGAAGCGTCGATTATTCCGATCGCCGCGCGCGAGCGGTCCGCAGACAACGCCGACACCCTCGAAACGCCCGACGCCGCCGACGAACGCACCCGTCTCTTTGCGGGTCGTCTTCCCGGTCTTCGCGTCTATCGCCCGTCCCGTTTCGGCGAGCCCGTCCCGTTTCGTCGCATCGAATTGGAGCCGACGCCCGAGTGCTTCGGCGGCGGTCGTCAGCCCGCTCTGTGGCTTGCCGACGTGACGGGCCCCTTCGGGGAAGGTGACGGGAAGGGTGCGCCTCGCCTTCGCGCCCGACCCGAGCCCGGTGCGCCCACGCAGTTGCAGAGCGCCCGCGAAGGGCGCGTGACCCCGGAAATGGCCTTTGCGGCCGAGCGCGAAAATCTCGGGCGCGAAGCGTTTCTCGAAGAGCTGAGCCGTTGCGGGAACCCCCGCGCCGAGGCGCTTTACGAAAAGCTCCTCGCCGCTCCCGCCTTCACGCCCGAACTCGTTCGCGACGAAGTCGCCCGACGCCGTGCCGTGATTCCCCTCAACGTCCGCCACCCCGAAGCCGAACCGATGGTGATCGGGAGGGCCTTCTCGACGAAAGTGAACGCCAACATCGGTACGAGCGCCTCGTCGAAGTCGGGCCGGGAAGAGCACGGAAAACTGCGCGAAGCGCTCTTTTGCGGGGCGGACACGGTGATGGACCTCTCGACGGGGCCCGAAATCCGCACGACCCGCGAAATGCTCCTGCGCGCCTCGCCCGTGCCGCTCGGGACCGTGCCGATTTACGAAGCGCTCGAGCGTGCGGGCGGAGACCCCGGGCGCCTCTCCTGGGAGATCTTCCGCGAGGTCCTTGTCGAGCAGGCCGAGTCGGGCGTCGACTACATGACGATTCACGCGGGCGTACTCAAAGCGCACGTCGAACTCACCCGCAACCGTCTCACGGGCATCGTCTCGCGCGGAGGCGGCATTCTCGCGCGCTGGATGAAGGAACACGGGCGGGAGAACTTCCTCTACGAACACTTCGAGGAGATTCTCGATACGGCCGCCCGCTACGACATCACGCTTTCGCTCGGGGACGGACTGCGCTCGGGGTCGATTGCGGACGGAAACGACGCCGCACAGTTTGCGGAACTCCGCACGCTCGGACGCTTGAACGAAGCCGCGGGCCGTCGGGGCGTGCAGGTGATGATCGAAGGACCGGGGCACGTTCCGCTCTCGGGCGTCGTTGAAAATCAGCGCCTCGAGGACGATTGTTGCTCCGAAGCGCCTTTCTACACGCTCGGGCCCCTCGTGACCGACATCGGCGCGGGGTACGATCACGTGACGGCCGCGATCGGCGCGACGACGATCGGCGCCGCGGGAACGGCCATGCTCTGCTACGTGACGCCCAAAGAACATCTGGGTCTTCCCGATGCGAACGACGTGCGCGAAGGAATGGCGGTCTTTCGCATTGCGGCCCACGCGGCCGACATTGCGAAGGGCATCCCCGGGGCGCTCCTTCGCGACGCGGCGATGAGCGCCGCGCGCTTCGAATTCCGCTGGGACGATCAGTTTCTTCTTTCGATCGACCCGGAGCGCGCACGGCGCTTTCACGGCGAACACCTCAAGGGGCGCGGCGCCCGCACCGCGCACTTCTGTTCGATGTGCGGTCCCTCCTACTGCCCGATGAAGCTCGCGCGCGACCTCTTCGACTGATCGACGGCGCGGTGCGACGCGTTCGCCGGAAAAGACGAAGGCCCGGTTCGATGTTTCGAACCGGGCCTTCGTCCCAAGGAACCAATGCCGTTGCTTATTCAAGCCCCTTGTAGAGTCGTTAAGCCGTCAGGCCGCTTCGTCGCGCAGGGACTTTCGAAGCGCCCAGGCCGCGGCCTGGCCCGATACGAACCGGTTCTCGGCCGCGGCGTCGGGGTAGCCCGCGCGGATCGCACGCTTGCAGCGGTCGATGAGGGCGACGGATTCGCTCCCCTTCACGCGCTCCAAGTGCGCCCGCATGGCGGGCGCCTCGGGATTGTCGGCCTTCGTCATCGCGCACACGGCGAGAACGAACGCTTCGGAAACCAGGATGTGTTCGAGCTGACCGCACGCTTCGAGCCCCTCGAAGACGAGTCGCGCCGTCACGGGGTGAACGCCGAGTCGCTCGAGGCTCTTGGAGGACTTCGGCAGATTGGCGCGCGACACGAGTTCGATGTCTTCGGCAAGGCCGAAAAGCGACCGGCCGAAGACGTTCGTGATCGCCCGATCGAAGGGATGTGCGTGAAGCGGCGGGAAAGGATGGGAAGCGGACTGTTGCATGGCGAATTACCCGAAGAAAAAGGCGTGCGTACGGTCCGATCGACCTTTTCGGGTCGAGGCCGCGAAACAAAGGGAACGCTTTCGGGCGGGGAAAAGGCGACGCACGTGGAAGAAAAAAAACGTTTGTTCGAAGACCAGTATGCGGACCGAAAGCGCCCCGCGCGAGAGGCGCGAAGAGAAAATTCGACGGGGTTTTGACTCGCTTCGGGGGTGGGTGATTTTTCGGAAATTTTTGATCCACCCCGCATCGGCGTACACACCCGCGACGACGGGCGTCGGAGGGTTCGGGGCGGGAAGGAAGTGAAGAAGAGGGTAAAAACCCTTGTTTCGAGGTAATACCTCAAGAAACCGAAACGACTTTGTACCTTTTCGTCGTCGGCCCGCCCCGCACTCCCCGCAATCGGGCGTACACTTCGACTTACGCCGCCCCGCGGGGGTCGGCCGCCAGGTTCATCCATAAGAAAAACGCCGAGTCGTCTGCCGGATCCTCTCCGGACTTTCAAGTGACGCGTTCGGCCGAACTCTGCGCTCCGAAGAGGGGGTTTCGCCCCCCGTTGAAATCCATTCTCAGAAAACGAATCTCTTGGAGATGCACATCATGACGTTCACCAAATTCTTCGCCTCCGCGGCCGTGGCCGCCGGTTTTGCCCTGACGCTCGCCGGTTGCGGCGACAAGGCTCCCGCCGAAGCCCCGAAGGCGGCCGACGGTACGACCACCCTTTCGATCGGCGTTTCGCCCGTGCCGCACGCCGACATCATCCGCTTCGTGGAACCCGCGCTGAAGGCTCAGGGGGTCAACCTCAAGATCGTCGAATTCAGCGACTACGTCCAGCCGAACCTTTCCTTGAACGACAAGGAGCTCGACGCGAACTTCTTCCAGCACAAGCCCTACCTCGACGACTTCTCGGCGCAGCGCGGTTTGAAGCTCTCCTCGCTCGTGGCCGTTCACATCGAACCGATGGGCGTCTATTCGAAGAGCGTGAAGGTTGTGGCCGACACGCCCGACGGTGCCAAGGTTGCGATCCCGAACGACCCGACGAACGGCGGGCGCGCTCTGAAGGTGCTTGAAACGGCGGGCCTCATCAAACTCAAGGACGGCGTCGGGGTGCTTGCCACCGTCGCGGACGTCGTTTCGAATCCGAAGAACCTGAAGTTCGTCGAAATCGAAGCCGCGCAGCTTCCCCGTTCGCTCGACGACGTGGCGCTTGCGGTCATCAACTCCAACTTCGCCCTCGGCGCGAACCTCAACCCCGTGAAGGACGCGATCGCCATCGAAGCGAAGGATTCGCCCTACGCCAACATCGTGGCCGTGCGTGCGGGCGACGAAAACCGCCCCGAAATCGCGAAGCTGAAGGCCGCTCTCACGACGCCCGACGTGAAGAAGTTCCTCGAAGAGAAGTACCAGGGCGCGGTGGTGCCGGCGTTCTGATCCCGGACGTCGTCCGAAGCTCGTAAATCGAACAAAGCCGCTCGAAGCACATTCGAGCGGCTTTTTTTCTCTCAAACGAACAAGCCCCGGTCGAGCCGGGGCTTCGGGTGCTTCGAACGCACCGAGCGCATCGGGAGCTGCGGGAACTGCCGGAGCTCCCCCGGGCCTTTCTCAGAACGTCACCGTATCCGGGTGAAGCCCCGAGAACGCCGTTTGCGGCATCGTGTCGAGGGTCTTCATTTCTTCGGGCGTGAGTTCGAAGTGCCAGATGCGGAGATTTTCCTGCTGGTGACGCAATTCGGTCGCCTTCGGGATCGGGCAGAGGCCGTGTTGGAGACTCCAGCGCAGAGCCACCTGCGCGGGCGTGACGCCGTGGGCCTGCGCAATTTCGATCATGAGGGGATGACGCAGGAGCGTGCCGCGCCCGAGCGGGCTCCAGCTTTGCACGGGGATGCGGTTCGCAAGCGAAAAACCCACGGCACGGAACTGCGTGTAGCCCGGGTGGCTTTCCAACTGATTGACCATCGGCGCGACGCTCGCACGCGTCAAAAGCGGCACGAGGTGGTGCGGAAGGAAGTTCGCAAGGCCGATTGCCCGAGCACGCTTTTGCGCGTAGATCGTTTCGAGCGCGCGCCACGCGCCGAAATTCTGCGCCTGCCACACGACGGCTTCTCCCTGGGAGGCGGGCCAGTGAATGAGCAGAAGGTCGACGTACTCCATCTGGAGCTGTTCCAGAATCTGCTCGAACCCCTCGATCGCGCACTCGTAGGAGCGGTGCGAGGTCCAGAGTTTCATCGTGATGAAGAATTCCGAGCGCGGCACGCCCGAATCGCGAATCGCCTCGCCGAGGAGCTGTGCGTTGTTGTAAATCTGAGCCGTGTCGAAGTGACGATACCCGATTTGGATCGCCGTCTGAACGCTCGAGGTGAAGTGTTCGTTGAGCGGAATCTGCCAGGTGCCGAAACCGATGATCGGCATCTGAACGCCGTTGGCGAGTTCAAGCGTGTGATTCTGAAAATTGAGCATGAGGCGGTCCCGAGGTCAAGTGTCTGCGTGAAGGAATGAGTCCGACGACACCTGAGAAGGCGATCGACGGTAAGGACGCCTATGGTACCGTGCCCGGCTTCGGAAAACCTTGCGCGAAATCAAAGAAGCGTTACCGCATCGCCCCGACGCGCTTCCCGCTCCCGGTTCAAATCCGAGACTCCCCGACAATGCCGCCGAAACCTGCGTTGCTTCAAGGTACTGGGAGGGGTTTACGGATTTGAGCGAGCGCTGTTCGGGCTACAATTCGAGGACCTCTTTTTGTTTCTTTCGGGCCTGCGGGCCCGTTTTGCGCCGCGCGACGTTTTCAGCGCGCGCAGACCCGCCCGCCGAAACGATTCCCAACGCTCCGATTCTATGGACAACTCTCTCATCACCGCGTTTCTTCTCGGTGCCTGCGTCGTCGGTTGCGGCGCGGGCGTGGTCTGGCAGGTTTTGCGCCGCAAACCCGCGGCCGCCCGTCGCATCGAACGTGTGGGTGCGCGCCCGAAGTCCGTGCGCGTTCCCGAGGCGCCGAAGCCCGAACCCGAAGCCGCGCGCCCGACGGTCGGGGTGCTGCGTCCCGACATGCTCGCCTTCACGACGGTGGCGGGCGACGTCACGTCGGCGGAACTCTTCGTGCAGCGCGCGCTCGAAATCGAGTTGCCCGGCTACCGCGAAGTGGCGTTGCAGCCCCATGAGAAAAAGGAATTCGACGGGATCTTCGCGCACAACGCGGTGCTCGCCTGGGAGCCCGAGGACGAATTCGCCGCCGACACCTATGCGGTGAGCTTTTCGCCCGTCATTGAAAACGCGCTTGCCGCGGGGTTCGAGCCGCGCGTGAACGCCACCTCGAACGACCTTTCCGTCATCGCCCTGCGCGAGGGGGTGGAAATGGGCGAACCCATGAGCGCTCCCGACTACAGTTGGGGCGGGCCGCAGGCCGTGCACCGTCTCTTCAATCTTCTCGACCCCGCCGAACAAAAGCACGAGCTCGAAGGGGAGCTGCGCAAAGAACTCGACGTGATCGAAGAGCGCCTCCGAAAGTTGAAGCTCTTCATTCCCGCCGTGCGCGGTCACGAGTGGAAGCATCGCTGGGACGAACTTTTCGACCTCTCGCGCGACGTGCGTCGTCTGGGGCTCGAAGAGGGCCGTGCGCAGGAGCGCACCGAACGCGCCGACCGGCTTGCGGCCGCGATGCGCGCCGTCAACGCCCGCATCGACACGGCGCTCAAGACCTACGTCAATACGATCCGCACCGCGGACGAAGCTGACCACGCCCTCACGGAAAGCATCGCGCTCATGGACGAGCGTGAAGTCGCGGTTCTCTTCCTGCGTGCGATCGCGCTCATGCGCGTCATCGCGAGCGACGACTACATCCACGGAATGCGATGCTCCTCGCGCATCGCCCTCAACGTGCAGGAATTCCCGAGCGTGCATCCGCTTCTTGACAAGAGCCGCAACATTGCCCTCCAAGCCCTCGAAGTCGAATCGCGCGGCATGAACGAAGCGCAGATGACGTTGGTCGCCTCCGTCAAGAAGGATGCGGATCGCCTCGCGGACGAGCACGACGCCGTCGTCGCTCGTCTTGAAAAGGACGTCGCGCGCCTTCAGAAGGCGATCGACCGCCACCTGATTCTCCAGGGAAAGCGCCGTCGCTACGCCGTGCGCATGACCCCCGACAACCGCGTCGACGCGCTCCTCGTTCTGGAGCGCTGAGCCGCCCCCGAACTTCGGCGGGCACGCCCCGACGGAGCCCTCACTCGGACCGCCCCGCACGATCGCTTCGTCGGGGCGGTTTGCATCGGTGCATCCCGGAGGGCGCCTTTTCGCCGTCGCGTCCGCGCGAAAGAAAAGCCGCCCCGACCGGCGGTCGAAGCGGCTTTTTTCGGTGTGCTCGGCATGGGCACGTTCTTAAGGGTGAAAGTCCCAAGCGCAGGTGGTAGCGCCAAGCGCATAGCCGGAGGC
>OOCB01001475.1_pt1 | contig 31462 bp, 34 predicted proteins | sample 1671351 | NCBI WGS metagenome assembly OOCB01 (sample SAMN06348148, study PRJEB24527) | human gut metagenome | biome: human gut; feature: ankylosing spondylitis patient; material: feces | host: Homo sapiens | place: China | collected 2015-10 | reverse complement strand
AAAGGAATCGTATTGTTCATAGGCGTTACCTCCAAATTTTTGCAAACAAAAAAGACCCAATCGGGTCTTGCGTTACGGGTCAGCGTTCGTTGCGACGCTGCTGTTTTTTCTGCCACGCATCCAGAAGCTGGATGATCTTCTCCTCCATCTGTTTGGGCGTGTAGCTGCGGGGAAAATACTTCCGCAGGGTCTCGTTTTTGATGGTCACGGTGTCTTTCTCGCTCTTTTTCTCCTGTCCCATCACATCAAAGGCTTTTTCGTAACTGAACTCTCCCTGCTGTGCTATCTTTTTCAGTTGCAGTGCCTGCGATAAGGACGGCGCATTCTGGGTATCCTCCATGGCTTCTAAAAAATCCCGCTGTTGGCTTTCGTCCAGATAGGACAGCTCCACAGCGGGATTAAAGGAGATTTTCTTTTCGTCCACCATGTCCAGCAGTTCGGGGACAAGGTTGGTCAGGCGGATAAAACGCTGGACTTGTCTGCCACTTTCTCCGCTCTCCTTTCCGACAATATCGGCGGTTTCAAAATTCCCGACAAGTTGTCGGGGATTTTCTTTTGACGGTCTACCGCTAGTTCTTCGCATGGCATCCAGTTTCATCTTGTACGCCAAAGCCCGTTCACTGGGTAGGATGTGTTCACGCTGTAAATTGGAATCCACCATCAATATCACAGCGGCATCATCATCCATCTGACGGACGATGACCGGCAGAGTGTCCAGCCCGGCAAGTTTAGCCGCATACTGGCGGCGGTGCCCGGAGATGATCTCATAGCCACCTTCCGGGCGGGGTCGGGCGATCAGCGGAGAAAGCACGCCGTACTGTGCAATGCTCTCCACCGTCCGGGTCATGGCTTCATCGTCCAACACCTTGAAGGGGTGGTTGGTGAAGGGGTGCAGTGCATCAATGGGAATTTGCTGCACCTGTTCCGCTTGCGAATGTGCTTTTTCGATAACATCACCTCCCCGGAGAACCGCACGCAAAGTCGTGGTTCGTCTTGTTCTGATAGTAGAGGTTCATGGTGGTGGGCGCATTGTAGAGCATTGCCAGCAGATACTGCTTCATGTTCCGCACCGGGGCGGTGTTTTCTGCCAGAGAATCCAGCACAAAACGGATGTGGTCGGCATTCAGCTTTTTCAGCCGACTGCGTACCACCTCTGTGGGCTTGTCATCTCCGGCGATCCGCAACATCTTGCGTTTGGTGGAACAGGTGTCCACAAGCAGGTCTACGATCTGGTAGATGGTGTCATCATCGTCCGGGCAGAGCCGGAGCAGAAGGTCTACCTCCAGTACCTGATAAAAATAATCTTCGAGCTGTTCACGAATGTTCCCTGAATGGATAGGGTCAGGATCGTTCCACTCTGTCTTATTCTTATCAGTCTTATTTGCTTGCAGTTTTGGCTGCTCCAGAATTGCGCTTTCGGCAGCACCAGAATTGCTGTTTGTGCAATTCTGTACTTGCGCTTTTGGCAAGCCGGAGGAAAAGTCCTTAACGTAGATCAGGCTGGGTCTGCCCAGACCACGGCGCTTGCGCTCAATGAGGTCGATGTCCTCCAGTTCCCGGAACAGCTTGACCGCCTTGTGCTCGCCGCAGCAGAGGGATTCCTGCACTTCCCGGACAGTGTAGATGATATACACCCGGCCTTGCTCGTCCAGCCAGCCGTTCTTTGCAGACAGACTCATGCGGTCCAGCAGAATGCCGTACAGCGTCCGGGCATCGGTGGAGAGCTGCCGGAAACGGCAGTCTTGGAACAGTGCCTTGGGGATGCGGAAATAGGAGAACAATTCGCCCGACTGACCATAGAAGTAGTCCAGCGTCATTTGGTGTGACCTCGGATTTTCAACTGTGAGTGCTTATTCATGTGGAAAACCACCTTCTTTCAGAAATGAATGTAAAAACAGGTTGACATTTGCCAGCGAGAACGCTTACAATGGGAGATAGTAAAAGAGTCAACCCAAAACTATGTTGGATAGGAGGACAAACGGTGAAACTGCAAACAATTCGAGTGAAAAATTTCAAAAATTTCACTTCAGCAGCAGATGGTGGCTTTATTGAAATCGCTTTGAATGGTAAATCCACAGTCTTTTATGGCAACAATGGCTCAGGTAAATCGACTCTCCTCAGTGCAGTTTGCTATGCTGCATGGCCTTTTATCAACAGGCTGAACAATGCTCAAGGAACGGGATACCGAACATTAGATAAGGAACAACTGCATATTGGTCAGCGCAGTGGAAGTAGTGCGCGATATGGTACCGGTATTGTGTTACAGCTTGACGGAGAAACATTCGAGATCACAAAAGAAATGGAAAAAACCGCATCTGGTCGAGTGAATGCGGTCAATGCAAGTCAGCAAAGTAAGCAAGCGGTTGATTTAGCACAGTTTTTTAATGAACATTATCTGGCGGACGATGATACAGTTGCCGGAGATGATTGCCCGAAGCAGAATATGCCTGTGTTTCTAAATTACGGAACAAATAGACTTGTTCTGGATGTTCCATTAAGGATACGCAAAAAGCATTCTTTCTCCAAAAGAACAGCATTGGAAAGAGCATTGGAAAACAGGCTTGATTTCCGTACTTTTTTCGAGTGGTTTCGCAATCAGGAAGACTTTGAAAATGAGCAGAAAAGTATAAAACGCGATTGGGATTATCGCGATCCTGCGTTGGAGTGTGTGCGAAAAGCAGCCCTCTCAATGCTGGACGATGCTGAAGAAATCAAAGTGCGTCGGAATCCTCTCCGAATGGTTGTCATACGCAATGATAAAGAATATCGCGTAGACCAACTGTCAGATGGTGAAAAGTGTACGCTAGCCTTGCTGGGAGACATTGCTCGCCGCGTGGCAATGGCGAACCCCTGCCGTGAGAACCCGATGGAGGGAGAGGGCATCGTACTGATTGATGAACTTGATCTGCATATGCACCCTGCGTGGCAGAGGAAAATACTATCAGTGCTTCGGAAACTTTTCCCAAACATTCAGTTTTTGATTACAACGCACTCTCCGCAGATTCTTGGGGAAGTGGATAGAAGCTACAATTTGTTTATGCTTGAGAAAAATGCTGATGGCGAAAGCGAGCTACACGATCGTTATCTATACGGTAAGGATTCTGACAGCATTCTCCGTGCGGATATGAATGTTACTGTTCGCACATCCGAAGCTGAAGAATTGTTTGAAAGGTTTTATCATGCTCTCGACCAAGATGATTATACGGTTGCTGAAACCGTTCTCGACGAGATGAATTCTAAGCTGGGTGATGACCCTGAAATTGTAAAGTGTCGCACACAGTTGGATTTCAGCCGTATGTGAGGAAACATATGATACACATTGTGAAAAAACACGAGCCAAAGGAATTAAAGGAATACCGTGAAAGCGAATCCTGCACTGGTGTACGACCGACTTACGATTCCATGAGTAGCGACCTGCATGAGTATGTTTTGTCAAAGTTGGTGGAAGAACAGGGAGGACTGTGTGCATACTGTATGTGCAGAATTCCCGAAACCGACAAAAAAACAGGGAGTACATTGAAGTGTACGATTGAGCATATTGAACCTCAGAGCCTGACGAGGGGCACTGAAAACTGGAAAAAAGAATTGGAGTACAGTAACTTTCTTGCAGTATGCTCAGGAAATGAAAACAGAGGAGCTTTATGTTGCGATAAATCAAGAGGGAACAAAAAACTTTTTTTGACACCATTAAATCCTGAGTGCAATCATTTGATTCAATACTCTTACAGCGGCAAGATACTGGCTGCCGAAACGATACCTGCTAAAGAGGACCGGGATGAAATCAATCGTGAACTAAATGATATTCTGAATCTGAACGATGGTAAGGACTTGAAAACCAAGAGAAAAAATGCTCTTGATGGTATGCTGTCGGTATTGCAAAAGCAGCATAAAGATCAAGATATTGAAGAGTGCAGAAGAAAGTTAAGAGAGCTGGAAGCACCCAGAGGTCAAAAAGTTGAATACGTCGGGATTTTAATATTTTGGCTAAAGAAACATATTCAACGTCTTGAAAGCAGAGGATAATAGTTGAGATAGATTGGAATCTTGCTGTAAAATCATACATTTTCTAAACGAACAGGACTGCCTCACATACATTGCGTTGTGGAGCAGTCCTGTCTGTTTAGTATGTAATGGTCATTGCACCTTCATGGCATTCCTGCGCATAGGTGCGGAGCAGGTCAAGGTGCTTTGAGGATTTTCGGACAATGCCCGTTGCACGGTCGCCGGACATAAACTCAACGACCGCAAGCCGAGGAATCGTTAATGTGCCACGAATTTTGAATCCAACAAGGATCTTCTGATTGCACCATCGCTGTATGCTTTGTGCAGAGTAGCCCGTCAGTTCCGAAACTACCGGGGTGGTCAACAGATCATCATATCCAGCGGTGAGCTTTTCCCACATGGTATACAGCCCTGTTTTTTCCGGCTCTGTAAAATTGAAGCGGATGATCTCTGCGGCAGGCTTGTCCGGGTGCCGTTTGGAGCAGCCATTCTTTCCGATATAAAAGCCCGTTGGCACTTTATACTTTTCGGGATGATCTTCACGGTCACACAAGTAGGTGATCACATCGTGGGTCGCAATATGGTATTTGCGTGTTTTCTTTCCTGTATTGATACACGGAACGAGACCGGAATCCAGAAGGTATTTTGCGTGTTGCTTGTTGATGCGGGCAACACGGTAGAACTGGTCTTTCGTCATTCCGTTGGGGTATTCTTCGAGAATTTTATAGCACTCTAACAGCGTTCTCATGTTCATCCATCCTTTGCTGCTTTGATTTGGTCAGCGTCAGAAGCAACATATTGTGTGGATGGATTTTGGCTCCCGGAATCTCTCTCGCCCGTTCTCTCCAACAGGCGTAAAATCTCTCCCACTTCTCTCCAAAAGGCAGATTTTTCTGCGTTTTGGAAAGTGGGTTCAAATCCGCACAGAGCCTAGTGATTTTGGATTTTGATGAAATTTTGAGCGTAAATTCGATGGTTCGTATCTTCTGGCAAAGTGGGCTAATTCCCTCTATCTTCCACCAAGTACCGTGAGACAGGAAAAACTCGAAATGCGATAGGCCGGGAGACCGGTGCCAGGGTTCGACTCCCTGATGCTCCGCCAAATCGAATGGACAGATGAATTTTATTCGTCTGTCCATTCTTTTTTGCCGGAACATCGCCCGTCCACCCCGTCTTTGGGGCGTATGGCATCATGCTGACGCATTGCCATAGCCCAGCCCCTCCTGAACCTGCTTCATGGAAACGCCGTTTGCCAGAAGAAGGCTGGCGCAGGCGTCGCACAGAATGATGACTGGAACACTGAATTGCTTTGCGATCTGCAACGTCAGGTCCACCACCGGGCAGCCGTCTGCATCGATCAAAATATTCATCGGTTTTCCTCCATCGCCCAGCGAAAGGCTTTTGCCGTGCGCAGGTCAGCGTTTTTGAAATGCCCGCCGCTGTTCCATTCAAGGGCGCAGTCTGCGCCACGCTCTATAAGCCGGCTGTGCAGGGTGCGGATGTTATCACCTACCGCGGCCATGACAGCGTTTTTCGTATGCTCTTCCTTGTCGCCAAGGCTCAGATAAATGTGCTGTGCCTGCATCGGGTGCCGCTGTTCAAACTCCATCCAGCCCGGAAACCACACCGAGGGAGATGCAGCAGCGATGCCGCAGAATAGATTTGCCTGCGTAGATGCCCATAGCGCAAACAATCCCGCCAGCGAGTAGCCGCCCAGAATGATTTTGACGTTCTCCGGGAGAGGATACTGCTGCTTCAACGTGGGGATGACCTGTTCCATCAGAAAGCGCAGCGTGTCCGCCGCCTTGCCGCCGAACCCTTGCTTTCCCCACACAGCAGGGGCTTCCCACGGAGATAGTGCATCGTTCCAGCTTTCCACCGGGATAGCCGCAAACAAAAAATTCCAGCTGCTCTGCGCAATCACTGTCACTTCATGGTCCATGCTTTGCAGCTCGTGTTCACCGGTCATTTGGAGCAGTAGGTATTCTGCATGGGCTTCGCCGTAAATGCGGCAAGGTTTGTTCCCGATTTGCATTATCTGTGCAGTCACTGTAGCAGCCTCCTGAAAAATTTTTGATGAGTCCAGTATAGCAGTTGTGATCGGAATTGACAATTCGGACTGGCACAATCGCTTCTGCAAACAGTGCTTCGTGGTACCATTCTGGTACAACGAAACTCTCTTGCAAGCAATGTCTTTGTATATACAAAGACCCTTGCCTTGCAAGAGCTTGTTAGGCGCAGCCCAAACCCGTTGTTCTGTATCGTGCCGATGCAGGCTTCGCGTTTTTGCAAAATGCTCTTTCGGCACTCCGCAGGAGTGCGCAGCCATCACGGTTCCGTGATGTTCGCAGGGATTGGGATTGCATCCCAACAAGCAAAACAAGCACGGCAAAGTTGCAATGCCGTGCGTATTCTGGCCTTTGTACGCACAAAAGCACTGCTTGCAGATGCAACTTGGCTCAACAGATTTATTTCATCATCTCTCGAATTTTTTCCAGAATCGTCTGGTCTGCCGGGAGCCACTGCACCGAATCCAGCTCGTCTTTTGTCAACCAGCATGCGGCTTCGGCTTCCTTCAGGATAAGCTCGCCTGAAACAACGGTGCACCAGAAACAGTCCATGGAAAGATGGAATGTCGGATAGTCGTATTCGATGGTTCCAATCTTATCATGTACCGCGATTTCAGTGTCCAGCTCTTCCTCAATTTCTCGTTTCAGCGCCTGCTGTGGAGCCTCGCCCGGCTCAATTTTGCCGCCCGGAAATTCCCACTGCCCTTTATAGTCGCCATAGCCGCGGGCGGTGGCATAAATTTTGTGTTTGGTCTGGATGGAGTCGCAGATGACGGCCGCGACAACGCGAATAATTTTCACTATCTTTACCCCACGATCAGTTTGTTGGTCTTTTTGAGGATCCGTGCCGGAATGGGTCGGTCGAGCTTCCATGTGATGTTCATCGGGCGGGAACCTTCGTGCCGGACATAGTTCACAGTGCCAAGATAGGTGTAAGCGGCGGCACCGCCGAAACGGGAATCCGCTTTGAACTCCCGGACAAACAGCAACACACGGCTTCCTTTCTCCCGGTGATGGATGTACCGTTGTCCGGTGGCAGAACTTTCGGCTGTGGTGCTCTGGCTCTGCCAGTGAAACAGGTTCTCGTTGATGAAATAGCTGATCTCCAATCATCACAATATTATTCTGCGAGCTTTCGAATGCCGCATTGGATCAAGTAGTTGAAAATACCGTCATACAGAGTTCTATCACGAGATGGATCGTTCGTTTTGTCCACGCCCCTTGGAACATAGATGATCAGGCCTTGTCTTGCACGAGTCAGCAATACACGATAAGCATTCTTCAGATACTTCTGCCGTTGCTTGATGTTGATATGATTCCAACATGTACCCCTGAATCGAAAAAAATCAAAGTTGTCGTTATTTCTCCTTAGATCTGCATCCCAGGCAAGAAGCGCATAATCAACTTCTAAGCCCTGGACTTTGAACTCCGATGCTGCAACTTCCAGGTAGTAAGAAGAGTCTACATTGTCTTTCCCGTTTAGAAACCAGCCCACATGGTTAATCTCTGAAGGCACCCAAATGCCCTCACCACGCAGACGCTTTCCTTCAGAACTTGCTAATAGCCCATAGCGCTCAGTTCCACGCGCCTTTGTCTTTACCCATGATTTTGCTTGAGCAAAGTCTCTCGTTAAATATATTGGATAGGTTTTGTTTAGGACTTTGTAAATCTCCGCCGCCTCCTCCGGGCAATTATCGAGCAAAGCTTTTGTGAATGAAGCCAGCTTTTCACTTCGGAAAGACCGAAGCGAAACACCCAGATGAAGCGAAGATTCTACCGTATACGTCCGCCCATCGAGAAGTTGGTCAATAGATGACGTTCCGATATATTCTGAATCCGTCATCTTATCGGACAGATAAATATCCCAGTCCGGATAGTTTGATCTCAAGGCACAGAACCAGTCTTCAATGCCTGCTTCGCCTGTATAAATTTCCTGTCCGCCGCCAACAAGACATACTATCGTTGCCCAGTCCGTGTGACGATCCATAATTTCGATTAAAAATTCAGGTTCAGAACGGTTAAAGTCGGGGACACCTTTTTTCCTCTTCATGAAGTCTGTGAGGCTGCTCTTATTCCAAGCTCTCTGAGCTTCATCAAAAATGGCAACCTTTTCTACTGGAGGATTCTCTGTGGTCAAAGCTTCATCCCTAAATTTATGAATAATCTGAATAAATGCTTTTGTCTGTCTGCTTGCTTCACTTACGGTTATTCCTTCACGCGCCGCACGGTCCTTTGCCAATGCTGCCTGAAGGACATCAACAAGAGGGCCATTTCCAGACAGGAATACCGCATGTTCATCCGCTTCGAACTGATGACGGGCATTGGCAATATTCAACCCAGCAAGCGTTTTCCCCGCACCAGGAACACCGGTTATGAAACAGATTGCTTTTCTGCGCTGCTCTTTACACTTATCAATGATCCGGCCAATAGCATCAGTCGTTTCAGCTAAATTAGCCGCATCATTTCTCTTAATATCGTCGACAGAATGATTCCTATACATTGCCTGAGCCGCTTCGATGATAGTCGGTGTCGGGGCATAACGTGAATTTAGCCATTCATCCATTTTCAGCGGAGAATCCTGGATCTCAGCCAGAACAGATTTAATAGTTAACCCAATATTTTCTTTGTTGCAGTACAAAACCTCACAGATCTTATCTTCCATAACCTGCAGGCGGTTCTCTACAGCCAGCGCTTCAGTCGGCACACTGATAGGAACAAGATATCTTTCATTACTGACCTCATGAAAATATTTGAGATCAAGTGCATAATCCATTACCTGATCCTCAGCTGATTTCTTATATTCCCTGTCGCCGACCTTGTATTCCAAAAGGAAGATAATCCCACTGATTATACATACAACGTCAATCCGGTGACCAATTCGCGGAATCGTATACTCGAAAGCAATCTCTCCATCAGGGAAACTGGCCAGTTCAGTTTGAAGTATACAGATTTCTCTTTTCCATGCATTTTTTTGGAGATCTGTTGTCTCAAACGCATCATTGATTAGCAGTTGCCCCAGGACATATTCCGGATCTGCCGTCAGAAAAGATGAGATTGAATTTGAATAATATTCTCGCTTCATGTTTCACCTCGGTAATGGCTATATCTTCAGCCTTCAGAAATAACTTGGACCAGTTTATCCATGGCTCCCTGAAAACATTTTTCCTTCAGTTCGCATTCCCAGACAACAACAACTCTCCAGCCTTGTTCTCTCAGAATCTGGTGATTTTTCAGATCTCTTTCAACATTTCTTGTGATCTTCGGTATCCAATAATCCTCGTTAGAAGAGGGCCATACAAATCGTGGGCAGTCATGCTTATGCCAAAAACACCCGTTTACAAATATGACAGTATGATACTTTGGGAGGACAATGTCTGGGCATCCGGGAAGTTTGCGTACATTCTTTCTATATCGAAATCCCTTAGAAAAAAGGTACTTTCTCACTTTCTCCTCGGGCTTTGTGTTTGTGCTTCGGATGTGGGACATGTTGCGGCTCCGCACTTCCTTAGTGTGGTTATCCGCCATATTATGCCTCCGAATCCCGAATGCTCTTCTTTAATTGGGCTGCAAGTTTTTTTGCGATGGCTTTTGCCATTATTGGAGGCACAGCATTTCCAACCTGTTGGTACTGTTTATCCTTTGAACCACAGAATACAAAGCTGTCTGGGAATGTCTGCAGTCTTGCCGCCTCACGAACACTAACAGCTCGATCCAGTGTTGGATGAACCCACATTGACTTGCGGACGTTTATAACGGTTCCGCATGGAGTATCATAATCCAGACGCAGATAAATCGTGTTCTGCGTCCGAGAAATATCTGTGTATGTATTCGTTTTAAGAGAATCATCAAGGGCGTGGAAATTCTGGCCCTGTTTAAGTGCCTTAAATCGTTCCATGGCGGTATCTCTTGTATCAGTAATGATGTGGTTCTTTAACACGCTTGTGTCTCTCAGTGCTTTGCCAAGTTCACTGATTTCAGCACATTCTCCAAGGGGTGTTCCAACATCATCAGATATATTTTTGACAGGCGCTACATCCTCAAGATCGGCAATTGCATCGCGGACTGTGCGATAGTTTTCTTCAGTAAAACTTCCCTGCGGGAGTTTTATTGAATTGGATAAAGAACGCTTTATTCCCATCACAACAAAACGCATGCGCTTCTGTGGAGCACCGTAATTAGCGGCACAAAGCACATCTGCAGTAATAGCGTAATCATTAGGCTTAGAACCCAAGATCGCTTTTAAATAATCAAATACAGCAAATGACTTGATAATAGCTGCCAACCCAGACACACTCTCAAATCGCTCCACAACAAGGTGATTGGAATAAATCTCCGATGCTTTGCTGAGCATACGCTGGATCATAATTGCCGGCTCAATTGCTGCTTGAATGCCAACGGCGTCAAATACGCCGTTATAATACTGAGCAATCGCATGAAAAGCTTCCTTTGATTTTTCTGAGATGTAGTCAGTGTTCTCAGAAGACACATAGACGGCTGCATATTTTAAAAGTGTCTTTCGATGCTTTTCCAAAGCATCAATCATCTTCTTCGGATTTCTTGCTGCTTTATATATTACATTCAAAGCAACATAATGCTCTTCCGGCCATATGAATTCTGCAATTCGTTCCTTGCTGCTTGCGATTTCCAGTGCATCATCAAACATAAACTCCTGATCCAGGAGAACCAGTTTGGTTTCTGTCATTGGAATATCATACTGTCCAATCATCTGCGCATCCTTTTCATCAAGATAGAATCGATGGACATCTGACCGTAGCATACTGACGTTTTCCATGACAAAGGCTTTAGGCTGTAGTTCAAGTATGGCTCGTATATACTGTTTTACGAGCATGTTGTTTTGACTGATCGCATGGTTTTTCTGACGATTTGCATTTGAAAAGCCCTGGCATGGAGGTCCTCCAATCACCACATCGATCGTACCATACTGTCCCTGAATTTCTTTATAATTTGCTGAGCACACATCTCCGCGAACATCAACGCCCGGGTGGTTGCGCCGATAGGTGGCCTGCATATTGGGGTTGTTTTCAAAGGCTACTTTTATTTCATATTTTTTTGTTTGCAAGAACCCAAGGCTCAAGCCGCCGGCACCAGCAAACAAATCAATCACTTTATACAATTTCCATTTCCTCACTTACTGGTTAATATTGAATCCTTCTTCCACTGCCTTATCCAAAAGAGCCAACAGTCGCTTGCTCTGATAAGTATTGGGCAGCTTCTCCGGCATTTTGCATGCGACAGCAAGAGCCGAAACATCGGTCGGAGTAACCAGGTGACTCATTACTGCAAACTCAGACAGCCGTTTCCATTGATCCGAAGAGTATTTTACGACCTCAACCTGGGCATTGATATCATTAACAACTTTCTGCTCTTTCTTAGCTGAACGCTGAGCGGTTTTTTCGTCATCTGTTGTAATCAGACAGGATTCCAGACTCGCCGGAAGCGCGAGGGTCACACCTTTTACGCCGTCCCAACATTCCTGGCGTTTACACCACTGAGTTACGTTGATGACCTTTCTATGCGGGTCAGTAATCTTCAAGAATACCAGCTCGGCCAATGCAATAAGAGACTCCTCAACCTGCTCAGGCAGGCCCTGTTTGTTCCATATGATGATCAAATCCAGATCAGAACCCGGGAACTGATGTTTTATCAGTCTGCGAAATTGAGCAATCGTATAATAAATTACGTTTGCACGGTAGCCTCCTTCATACCACGGCTGTTTCGGGATCTGTTTCTCAAGGTATCGGAACATCAGAATCAGTGCGGCTGTTGACTGGAAGTAACGCTCGTTAAACTGCGCATCATTAGCGGTCCACTGCTCATCAATGTATTCCGCAAAAGACGAGAAGTTTGTCTGTGCGCCTTTGCTGACGGTGTGCGGAAAACCTCTCCAGGTATTCTGTACCTTGGCAAGATCGGTTTTCCTGATAACCTTATTCTTCGGATTCTGCAGTTCAAACTGTTTTTTCTTTGCAGGTGTAAGACGCATCTGTTCCTGGAGGTATTGTCCTCTTGCACGTTCATAAAACCACTTTGTTTCATACTGTGCACCGTCTACAGCAGGAGCAAATATAAGCCTGGAAATCTGCTCCATGCGTCTGTGGAACGGATGGGAGGCAAAGAAGTCTGCATCACTGACTTTGTTCTGGCTGTTCGAAGATCTCGAAATATTCCTAATCAATTCGTCGGACTCTTCCGGAGAGGATTCGTCAATTACAGTGAGCTTCATCTGAACATAAATGCCGTTCAGATCTGCCTTATCCTTATACCTTGCATTAGAAATTGATGCCGTAGTTTGACCGCCATTTATGATCTGAAAATCACGAGCAAATGTAATAAACCGCCCGTGATCTGTGTTAGCGATTTCAACATCCATAGCCGTTGCAGAAATACCATTATTGAACGCAAAGAACATCTGCGGTGTCTTCAAAATGGTTGTTCTGATCTTTTTATTGACGGCAACTTTAGTAGACAAGAAAGAGCGAACATTGCCTTCCAAAAGTTTGCTTCCATACCGATCATATATGTCGGCAAGAACTGAGCCCGGAATAACCCCCAGATAACTGCTGTATTGATCCGTTGCTGCAGAACTCGCTTCCAAACACGGTATTCCTTCTTCGCAATACTGTCGGAAATCAATCTCAATAATCTGCCGACCCTGTTCCGAGCAGCAAACTCGGAACAGACGATCCACATCCCATATCTGTCCTTCTGCAGGAACATCATCGCAAGCCTCAATATCAACTGATTTGACATTTGAGCTCAAATCGGCATCTGTAAAAATCAAGAACCGATATTTGCGGATTTCCTTTGCATTTTGCCGCAGGAAATCAACAAGATCCGCACAGGGCGTGCTCATTTCGATTTCTTTATACAAGTTTGTTTTTAATGCCGTCTTAAGAAATACTCTCAGTTCGCCAAAATCATGCATAGCTACAGTGTTTGTCATACGGCGTTCCAAGTCATTGCCGTCAAAGTTGGCAATGACTAGATTCATAGTATTGTCAAACTCATCATAAACATATCCATCGACACGGTATTTGCTGCGGCCGGAACGTCCCGTATAAAACGACGGCGTAAAATCAGACAAAACCTCAGAATCAATGAGATACTGAGACATATTGTCTACAAATGCCGCACAGGATCCTTCTCCAGTGACTGCGGCCGCAGCCTTTATGCTTTCCAAAAAATCTTTTTTAAATTCACTGGAATCCATTTGCGGTCCTCCTTATTTTTTCCAGGCTTCCAAGCTCGGCAAGCTCAGCACGTAGTTTAGATTAACAATTTCTGGCGGAAGGCTATTCCGAACAAGGCACGGGAATGTTTCATCTACCGTATATTTTGCTTTTGACGAGAATACAAAAGTCTGTTGATCATATTCCGGCATGTCAATATAACCAACACTGCCGAGTTTTAAGACAAATGTATCAGCTGCTCCGGCGCTCACGTTAAGCATCCCTATGATCTGATGAACCAGCTTGTACAGTGTGAATGCTCCTGTCTGCGCCGGGGCGCATTTATCCACACGCATTACGACAAGCTCTCCTGGCTGGGCGTTATCCAGCTGTTCTGCAGAAGATATTGTAACTTCAGCAGACGCGGCACCGGTGGTCTTTATTTCATGCCAGCCATCTTCATAAGCAAAATCCTGATCGGCGCCTTCAGGGCCTACCCACCCAGCTAAAGCATCAGCCGCAGACATTCCTCTCTCAATTCTGTCTTTCAAATAAAGCAGTTCTCCAATAAGTCCCTTTTGAGCTGTCGCGCCAAGAAGAGCACTATTTTTGTGCTGCAGCAGCTTCAGCCATGCAGTATATCTTTTAAGAACGCGTGCCAGAGAACGAGACCTGTCATTTTCTGTGCTTGAGAAACGAATCATATCTCCGCACATTGTTATAAATACATCTTCCTGCTCTCTCGAAACGAGAGTGAAGGAGGTTGCGTATCTGCCGTCTTTACGCGGCATGCAGGAGGCCTGAATACTCTTCGATGATTCAATCATGCTTACAGGTTCATCGCTTACAATAACAATGGATTTTGCTTCCGGAGAAAAGTAGCCAACGTGCCACTCGAGCGGATGCTGAATTCCAAGCTCAAGAGAACCGCCCTGCTGATAGCTGATATTACTCCATTTATCTCTCAGCTCCTGCTCGTAGTCGTTCATTACTCATCTTCCTCCTCATCAGGATCCATCCAGTTGGACAGTTCAACAAGATTGACCATATAATTGGCTGTTTCAGTTCCGCCAGCTGTCTTCGGGAAACCGACGCCCAACGCAAACAGGAATGGAGGTACATCTTGATTTGACGATGTGGGGTCAAGGTCTGTCTGAATAACATGCAGCATCAAAATTGGATTTCTGTCCTTTACAAGATATGCGCTGTCAGGAACATTTTTCTTTCCGGTTTCATTCTTAAAGGCTATTTCCGCTGATTCGATTTGATCAGATGTCAAACCAATACGGGTACATCCGCCGGCACCAACTCTGACCTTGGTTCCGGAAACGCTGATCATTTTAGAATCAGCTTTAATAGTCCGCTTTTCTGTATTTGTAATTGTGAGTGTTTCATCTCCGCATACAATACCACCTGGATATGCGGAACCCTTACCTGAATTTATCAGAACAACATCCCAGCCGTTTGTCCATTCGTGCGTTTCGATATATTCAGATAAGGCCCTGCCGTTGAAACTCAAATGCCAGGGGTGTGTTTCGAACGAAAGCAAAAGCTGTGCGATTGACTCTGCAGAAATATGCTGCCAGAAATAATGTCCTTTTGCGCGCTTATCATCAGACGGTATACGCTCACCCTGTGAGGCAAGGTTGGCGATAAAATCCTTAAAGACTTTCTCATTTTCGGCCAAAACAGGCAGCGCCGCTTTCAGCCTTGGCGTTTCCAGCAGATGCCCAGATACCGTAATTGGGCATGTGATGCTGGTAGCGGTTCTCATCTTATTGCGGGCCGTAACAATCAGAGAGCCCGGGTCCTGTCTAACTTTCAAGCCAAATTCTCTCGGCGTCTGATGTGCATTGCGCATCGCAATAATTTCATCTTTCAGCTCATTTGTCGCCCTTGTAATCTGGCTGTACCAGTCAATGGCCTCCTGAGACATCCATATCTTGACAAGGTCTTCGTAATTCGGCCGATATCCAAACCATCTGCCCATTTGAAGAAGCGTATCATACATCTGCGTATTCCTACAGAAGTAAGAAACGCACAGACCTTCAAGTGTTAATCCTCTGGAAAGACTGTTGCCTCCGACTGCAATAACACGAAGGCCATCATTTTTATGGTTGAAATAATCTAGGCTGCTGGCACCAGTTTTCATATTAACTGCACGAACATCAATAGGTGCAGCTGCTCTGTAAAGATATGTGTGAAGAATTTCTTCCCAATCCACACCAGCTTCAATGCTTAAGGCATATTTTTCCCAAACCTCATGAAGGTCCCGAATATTCTCGATTTTTTCCGCCTTCGCAGGAGCAAGCTGAGAGTAATTGCGAAGGTCTGATTTTACCTGATCCAGCCATACCAGAAGCAGATCCGCGATTTGGTTCTGAACATCCGTAAAGCGGCTGAGGTGAACCATCATTGACCGATGCTCAGTTGTATCGCCGCGCAGGTCACGAATCGCATTTACCAAAAGAAAGTAGTTTGCCGCTTCTATAAGCTCATCATTCAGTCTGCTGACCACAAGATCTTTCTTGTGCTTGGGCGGGAATACACTCTCTAAATCCAGCGTATCAATGGGTTGCAGCATTTCAGAGAAGTCTCCGCCATCACCAAATATTCTGTCTGCTCCGATGTAGTTTGTCGGCGCTGACAGCGCGTAGATAAAGTCCGAGGGGAAAAGGTCATCATCTTTGCCAGGATCAATAAAGATGTTGGCAAAAGGTGTTGCCGTAATTCCAAGGTAGGTTGCCTTGCTGAACTTTCCAAGAAGTCTGCGAATACAGTCGTTAATAGCTGCAGGAGAGGAATCGGGATCCTTGGTATTTACGGAAGCACTATCAGCTTCGTCGTCGATCAGCAGTAAAGGAAGTTCAATCTGTCCTGCAGCGTTCAGCGTATTATTGCTTTCGAGCCAGTTGATGAGATTGTTGAGAATTTGTTTGTTCTTTTTGATTACCAGGACAACCGGACAATTAACGTTTTCAATTCCGAGGTTGTTGCTGCGAAGTACACCGCTGTCAAAATCTTTTGTAACGGAAGTAAAAGCAACAATCTTCTTATCGTGACCATAACGGCCAACGCCTACGGGGGTGTTTTTGATTCCCTGTTCTGCCTTCGGATCCAGATAATATTCGCTCTTGCGTCCGGTAAATTCGGCATCCAGCCGTTCCTGGGTTTGTTCACGCAGATTTTTCTGCATGCCGGCGAGGACAATGATGATTCTGTATCCTGTATCGGCTGCTTTGTTGCAGATTGCAGTGTAGTTTGCTGTCTTGCCGGACTGAACATCACCGAGCACCAGGCCTTTGATAAGAAACTGCTTCTCACTTGGATCACCGCAAAGGTCCAAAATTTCATCCGAGACTTTACCGAGATTTGCTGTAACGCGCGGATTCCAATGTTTTACTTCTTCGAGATACTTTTTATAGCGATTCCAGAAGAAAAAGTCGAAATCGGCACGTTTGGCGGGAAGCCATGACTGATGCCCGTTATTGCGGTCATTGATGTAAGTCCCTATATCCATCTGGATGACCAGTGTCTGCTTCAGGCGTTTAAGAACCGCATCATATTCCTGATCACTTACCGGCATGATCGCCGCCATGCTTGCGCGCATTAAATCGGCTTTTTCCTTAAATTCTTCTTCAGTCGGCGGCACATCTTTATAGACGGAGTTAATATATGCTGAGATTGTATTCTCAAGTTGTTCAACACTCGGATTGGTGTTCATATTAGGCATTTTCTGAAGCCTCCTTCTTTAACTTGGCAATAGCTCTCGGATGTTGTGAGAAAGGTTCTATGCTCTCCATAGCTGACAAAAATGCCATTTTTTCTGCCGAAGACATCTGATCAGTCAGCATATTTCTAAGCGCAGCAATTATATCTTTCTCATTTTGTTCTTGATCATTTATCAGCTGTTCATCGTTGTTCAGATCCACATAAAGCTGATTTAACGGGAGCCCCGCTTCAACCTGCTTCAGCAATGTATCAAGCATTGACGCGATATCTGGATTCTGTTCCAGAATTTGCTTTACCATTGGGTAATCGCGGTTTATTTCGTAGTAGAAACCTCCATGTGTATTCTTCATTCGGTTCCATATATGCATCGCCTTATCATCGATTTCCCTTTTGCCCCGGAAGGTCCATGTACGCTTGCTGCATTCAGCAATCTTAGCAATAATGATTTCCAGATTCTTGCGGACCTCTGCCGGTGGGAGTGCTGACGATTTTTTGATGTCAAGGGTCCAGAGAGCATCAAGCGTGTTAGGAATGTCTACACGGATGCGTGCGAGCTTAGACATATCTCCTTGACGCATCATCCGGAACCATGTTCCCCATACCAGCAATCGTTTGTTGCGGTAAACGTAAAATCCCTGTTGCCTCCGCAGTCCTTCTTTTCCACCTAATGCTGTTATTTCAGCAGATGTCATTTTAGATATATGTGGAAGAATATAAGGCCGCACAATAATTTTTTGTCCATGCACAACGAGTGTTTCATCATCCATAGCTTGTACACTTTTTGCTTCAAGAAACGGATCAGACGCGGATACTTTCTCTCCATTGATAGAAATCTTCAGCTTTGTGATTCCTTTTTCTCCGCTTAAATAACGATGGAAAACCAGAGAAAGATGTTCTCTGACGCCATCGATTTTACGACCCAGCGCCTGCTCAAAATTGATCTCTCCTGCTTTTAATCTATCAAGCTTTTGCCACACAACCAGCGTGCCGGATTCATACGCTCTGAGATCGTCAATGTTAGGAATACTGTCAAGCTCTCCAGCCTCAAGAACAATCAGCGACCACGAACCGGTCTCCGCGACATGATCAATATCCCATTGCCGTCCTTCAATCCGGTCTCCTTGTTTTGCAACAACGGTAAGACATCTGCACTGTGAAAGCGAGGCTGTTTTCAATCCAAGGCCAAAGCGTCCAAGATCTTTAGCGTCTCTGGCGTCTATGGGATTTTTGCTTCCATACTGCATTGCAGCATTCAATTCTTCTGTTCCCATTCCATTACCATTATCAAGAATGGCTATATATGCGCCGTCTACGGGAAAAAAGAAGATATCTACATTTTTTGCACTTGCGGCAATGCTGTTGTCGATAATGTCGGCAACGGCTGCCTCGAGGGAGTAGCCGATCGCACGTGTTGATTCTATCAGCGTCGGTGCATATGGCGGCAATTCTATTGTACGCATCTGCAACTCCTTTCTGCTATACTGGCCCTTCTGATATTTTCGATTTCTATTATACGAGTGACAATGTACAAAAAACGGACTCATTTCTTTATAAATGCATTTAATTCATCTGTATATATCCCCATCACATTCAAAAGTCTATCGGTATCTTCATTTTTAATAAAAATAAGCAGCAGGGAAAGGAACATATTCCATGACATGCTTCTCTTTTTGTTCTCTATTCCAGCAATAGTGCTGCGGCTTACACCTACTTTTTCAGACAATTCTTCCTGAGAAATACCGAGTCTTTTCCTTAAGGTCGGAAGGTTTTCTGTCATATTCTTGATAAGGAGCTCTTTCTGATTGGTGTTCATTCTATACCTCCGCTCTTATCCAGATCCGGAACAAAAGTAACGATAACCTTATTGTATCACACCCCTGGTGCTATTTCAACACAATTTGTTTCACGACGACACATTTTGCTTTGCTCGATCAGCAAAAGAGGGCGCATTGAAAAAATGCACCCCTCAAAAGAAAACACATCGCCATCCTCAAATGATATGCTGCCCATATTGATTGAGCGGAATAACACCAGTATTTATTCAGATAAAAAAGTCAAGTCACAACAGATTCTATGCATTGGATGTACTGAGAAAAAGCTAAAAGAAATATTACAGAAGTAAATGCTTGTATGTGTGTCTGTAAATTGGGAAACAGAAAGATGAGAATTATTATATCGAACAAAATCCGCTGCAAACGCTGTGGAGACGTCGTCGAAAGCAAAAGCCATTACGATTTGGAGAGGTGTAGCTGTGGTCTCTGCTGTGTAGATGGCGGCAAGGACTACTTGCGGCGTGTCATCAGGACCACCGAAGGCGGCAAATATGAGGACTACTGCGAAGAGCTTTCAGAGTGGGTGGAAGTTCATGACCCGGACGATGATGACTGAACTCAAATGAACAAGACCCACAGATTGGGATGAGCATCCAATCTGTGGGTCTTGTTGTATCCATTTGCTGATACTTATTGATACCAATTGGTATCAATATACTGACAACCAACAAAAAGTCAAGTAAATAGGACTGCTTTAGCCCTTACTTAATGCGAATTCCCTTAAAATCGGCCGTATTTTAAGGGAAAGATAGAGCGATTAAGGGATTACTTCAACCGCAGGTACACGGTTGATTTGCCTGCTCCCTCGCGTTTCAACTCGCCGTTTTCAACGAGTTTCCGCAGGGAACCCTCAATGGAACTAAGGCTCAGCGAAGGACAGAGTTCCCGGATATCCTGCTTGGTAAAGCGCCCGATCTTGTTCTTCGTAGCATTCCGAACAGCTTCAATGGCTGGAAGTTTTGTTTCCACGAGGGCAAAGCGTTCTTCAAAATCGCGGTATGCAGAGAGAATGGTTCCCAAAATATATTTGATGAATGGAACAACATCCTCTGTGCCCTCGTACCATCCGCTTTGCGCCTGCGCAAGAGCGGAATAGTAGAGATCTTTGTTCTTGGCAATCTTGGCTTCAAGTGAGATGTATTTCCCGACATAGAAACCGTTCTGATACAGCATCAGGGTCGTGAGAAGGCGGCTCATCCGGCCATTGCCATCGTTGAACGGATGAATACAGAGAAAATCATGGATGAACACAGGAATTGCGATCAATGGTTCTACTTCAAAGTTCCCGATCACACGGTTATATTCTTCGCAGATTCGATCAAGAGCCGCTGGCGTTTCGTAAGGAGCCAATGGGGTGAAAAGAACTTCGCTATGTCCATCGGGATAGGTTGCGCTGATATAATTCTGTACGTTCTTCGTCTGTCCTGCGACGGGGTTGTTCATGTGGCTGTACAAAACCTTATGCAGCTGCAAAATATAATTCTGCGTAATCGGAATCACATCAAAATTTTCATGAATGAGGTTCAGGACATCACGGTAGCCTGCAATCTCTTGTTCATCACGGTTGCGCGGCGTCGTTTTTTCCTCCACAAGCTGCTTGATTCGGGTGCTGGTCGTAACGATTCCCTCGATGGCATTGGATGCTTCGGTGCTTTGCACCTTTGCAATCTCCACCAGACGTTCCAGCTCTTCAGAACGCTGCTTCAAGTAAAGTTCCTGCTTACCCGCTTCTTTATAGATTGCAGCAATATAGCCGAGAATCTCGGAATCCCATTTTTGCTCTTTGATTTTGGAGTACTTGAATGCTCTCATGCCCTTACCACCCTCTCTTCCCCTTAAAATATACTACATTTTAAGGGAAAAGCAAGACGATTAAGGGATTCTGTTTTGAAAAAATTTGAATGTCCCCAAAGGGCAGGTATGTACGGCAGCAATGCCGCCTTAAAGTGAAAGGTCGGTGGATTTGGCCCTGGTATTGATATTAGTTGGTATCAGCTGACTTCTGATATTCGGCCATGATTCTTCTCGCCCTACCGCGCGTGGTATCCTCAAAGGTCTCATCTTCACTAAAACGCAGCCAGAAAGGATCTTCCATCAGGCAGGCATTGGTGCGCTTTACGATTTCCCATGCGTTGTATCCAGGCAGGCCCATCATCTCCAGAGTCTCCTTGCAGTCCATCCGATTCCGGGGAAAGATGCGCTTCTTTGCCCAGACGACTACATCGACCAGCGGAACTTTGCGGCTGTTGCCGATAAAGAGGTTCAAAGGCAGGTCGTACTGCGGCACGCCCTTATTGGCGCAGAGATACTGCCCATCTTCGCTCAGATGAGCGATTTCCTTTTCATCCATCATCAATTTCAGGTAGGCCATTTTATCACCCCATGGCAGATTTCAGGTAGTGCAGGCGGTATTTCAGGTACTGGCGGATCGCGGACGCTCTTTTTTCGCTCAGCAAGGCAAGAATCGGAGAGATTGCCTGAAGAATCTCCTGATACAGTTCGTCCAAATCGCGCACAGGCAGGACAGGTTCATCCACCAGCTTGATCTGCTGAGCATGGCGGCTGCGGAACGGCTTGGCTTTATCGAATTGGTAGCGGAGCTTGGTGTCGGTCAGTTCTTCGTCCGTTGCCCACGCAAGCAGACTGCCGCCGTTATCATAAAGCGGAGGAAGAACATGTTTATAGTGTCTGACAATGATGTCGATATTATTTTCGTGACGATCCTCATTCCCGATAAAGGCATCGAAGGCCAGCATCTGATAAAGCCACTTTTTTCCGTACAGTTCAACAGCATACTGGAACAGTGCTTCCGGCGAAGCTTTTTCCCCAGTGGCAAGGAAATGAGCATCGGCCATATCTGCAAAATGGTAAAGCTGATCTCCCGGTTTTACAAATAAAGGACAAACGCTGACCACATCGCAGGAATAGTTTTTGATGTCAGGAAAAAGTTTTGCTGGCATCAGAGTGTATTCCACATGAGGCAGGTTCAGTACCTGTGCAATCAGTGATGCCATAACCTCCGAGTAAGGCTCATATCCGGCTGTTCCGGCCTCGGTGATGGAGTTTCCCTTGACCATGACAAGCTGGCCGTCCACACGATACCAGCCCTTTGAAAGCATCCCACGGCTCGTCCGGGTTTCGCGCTTTTCCACTAATTGAATGTCAGAAGGCATTTCGATCGGGCTCATGGTATCACACTCCTTTGCTCCATTATACCATGTTCATACGGATAGACAAGAAAAATCATTGATATACGATCTCCCTCACCACCACCTCCTCCGCCTGCGCTTTCAGCCCGTTCATATGGACCACCCAGAGGAGCTGTGCGTGCGCTTTGTCTGGCGCAGGGCAGTTTCTAACAGAGTGGTCATCGTGCGTTCCAGACACGCGCAGGCCGCTTTCTGGACTTCCTGCAAATGCGGCCAGAGCGTACCGTTCAGCAACATCCGGTTGTACAGCACAGGACGCTGATTCTTGAGATAGACCAGCCGCATCCGGCCATACTTGCCCAGCGGTTCGGTATCATCGGTCTGCGGCAGGGTGAGCAGGGGCAGTTGATAGTCCCCGACCTGTGCATAGTGGATCTCGGTGCGGACAGTCGTTTCGTTTTTCATGGTACATCTCCTTCTTGCTTGGTTTTCAACGTCTTTTGCGGCAATGGTGGAAAATAGCGGTCACCTCTTCCGGTTCTGCGCTGTCAGCCAGTTTCCCTGCGCCTGATAGTAGTGCTCCATTGTGGTGGGCGCGTTCAGGATGGTGGTACGCAGGTAGGCCATGATGTTCTTGATGGGCTGGGTGGTGTTGGCCATCACATCGAAGATGTACTCCACGTGCTGGCTGGTCAGCTTATCCAGCCGGAGTCGGATGGCCTTTGTGGTCTGCGCCTGTTTGCCGATATACTGGGTCCTGAGCGGACAGCAGTACATCTCCACAATGTTGTCCAGCAGTTCTTGCAGCATCTCCGGGGCGTACCGCTTGGCAAGGATGTCGATTTCCAGCTTCTCCCGGAACTCTGCCCGCACCCGCGTTGCCATCTGGTCGAAATCCTCTGTTTCGGCTGTCTGCCCTGATAGATTAGTACTTTGTCTTTTAGTATTTTGTTTATTAGTATTTTGTTGTATTGGATTCTCCAACGTTGGAAAACCCGATGTTGGATTTTCCGATGATGGTGAATCCGACGCGGGAACGGGTACATCCTCGGCAGATTCTTTCTGCGGGAGTTCAAAGACTTCGTAATTGTAATCGACAATGCGGCCACGGGCATCACGGACTTTGCTCCGGCGCAGATACCCCCTGGCTTCCAGTTCTCGGACGGTACTTCTGACACTGTCGATCCCATCCCGGCACCCGGTCGTCAGCCCTTTCAGGCTGTAATCCCAATCGTCCGGCAGGGAGAGCATATAGGACAGCAGTCCCTTGGCTTTCAGGGACAGTCTCTTATCCTGCAGGTGGTGGTTGCTCATAACGGTGTAGTTGACGTTTTTATTGACGCGGAATGTTGACATGGCGGCTTCCCTTTCAGCCCAATGCGGGCAAGAGAAAACGCAGCATTTCCCGGCTTTCGGGAAACGCTGCGTTCAGACAGGGAAGCCTGCTGTGAGCTGGCACAGCAACGGCAGCACTGCATAATTCTAACGGACATCTAACACAACTACACCTGAAATGCAGCCGTTGACGGCCCGTGTGAAAAAGGCTTTTTCTAACGTCATTTCGCAAAAAGCGGCTGATTTTTGCCTGCAAATTGCGGTGTGACGTGCCTTTTTTGAGGTTACAAAAATGCCCTCAGCTGCCAATGACAGCCGCGAGGGACCAGCTTCATCCAACAATTTCAAAGACTCGAAATCTCGTAGAACCGTAAGGTTGCCAGGGTTCAAATCCCTGCTGCTCCGCCAAACCGAATGGACAGATGAATTTTATTCGTCTGTCCATTCTTTTTTGCCGGAACAGCGCCCGCTGCACCCTGTCTTTTTGGGGCTTGGCATCATGCGGATGCATTGCCATAGCCCAGACATTCCAGCATAGCCTGTGCAGAAGAAAGTTTGGAAGCGTAGTCCAGGTGGGCATAGATGTTGGCGGTGGTGGAGAAGTCGCTGTGGCCCAGCCATTCCTGGATCTGCTTCATGGGAACGCCGTTTGCTAGAAGAAGGCTGGCACAACTATGGCGCAGATCATGAAAGCGGATGGGGCGCAGACCGTTTTTCTCCAGCAGCTTCGGGAACTGCTCGGAAACATAATTGGGGCGGAGGATGTTCCCGATCTCGTCCACACACAGATAGCCGAGATAGTCTGGATTGTAGCTGCTGCGGCACAGACGGCGGTAGGTCTCCTGCTGACCTTTCAGCTCCAGCAGACGGTCACGGATGGGCGGCACCAGAGGCAGGGTGCGCAGACTGGATTTGGTTTTTGCACGGTCGGCCTGAACAAGGACTTTTTTGCCGTCAATGGATGCCTGTGTGACGATACGTTTGACCTCCATTGTATTGGCTTCAAAGTCGATGGCATCCCATTTCAGCCCCAGCACCTCGCTGCGGCGCAGGCCATAGAAGGATGCCAAAAGGACCGGTATCTCCAGTTTGGTTCCATATGCCGCCTCGGTCAGGGCGTGGATCTCTTCGGCAGTGTAGTAGCTGCCTTTGAAATCGTCCTTTTTCGGACGTTCGACCTTATCTGCCGGGTTTGAGGGGATCAGGTCGATCTTGACCGCATACTTCAAACTATTTTTTACAAAGGCATAATGCCAAGTGAAACAGGCTTTAGATTTTCCAGTGGATTGTAACGCTCTCACTGGTTGCATCAATGTGGGATATGAGAATATCAACCACCTTGCGCTTATCGTCAAAACTCACGGACTCCCAATCGTTGAGGTAATTCGTGATACAGTCAATTTGCGTGTCCGAAACGGAATTAGCGGTGAGATCGGCCACCAGCTTTAACTGCTTTTGCCGTTCTGCGTCCAGCTCCTCGATCCTATTGTTTGCGTATTGCAGGAGCAGCGGGTTTGCCCCGGACAAAGTGTCCAGAAGTTTCTCAATCTCGCTTTCCGTCTTTGCCAGGGCAACACGGGCGGCGGTCAGTTTGGGGTTATAGCCCGGTTCCTTGCCGCCTTTCAGCGTGTGATACTTCCGCATTTTCTCCACCATCTCGCCATACACAAAGGACTCCATGCTTTGCGCCGTCAGCGTACCGGCACCCTCGCAGCTCCCGTTATCGGCCCGCTGCTTGCACCGCAGGTAAGTAACGCCGTTTTGGGCTCTCAAGCCCACCAGAGCATAGCCGCAGCGTCCGCACTTGATTTTCCCGGCCAGCCAGGTATTGTGGCATTTGCGGCCATTCTGGAATGAGGTGTTTTGTGACAGCTTACGCTGGACGGTCAGCCAAAGGCTGGAGGGGATGCGCCCCTGGTGGGGAGCGATTACAAGGATTTGTTCTTCACCCTCCCGGCCCTGGTAGAGATAGCAGCTATTGTCCCCCGTGAACATTTCCGGGGGGCTTTCGATTTTTACGCCCTGGGCTTTGAAGTATTCGTAGATGTCCATATCGGCCTGGACATAGACCGGGTTTCTCAGCAGTTTCGAGATAAAGGCCCGTTGCAGGGCTTTTCCATAGACATCAATGGAGTTTTTGACAAAGTACCGGGTTATATCGCCGTAGGAGCTGCTCGGCTCCGCATACATCTGGTACATCAGCTCGGCAAAATCCATTTCCGCATTTTCCACCAGCTTCTTTGTCTTGATCCCGTCCATGACGATGGGCTCAGTATCAAAACCGTATGGCGTCCGGCCCCGCATATAGTAGCCTTTGGTACACCGGGAATAAAAAGCGTCCTGCACGCGCATTTGGATGCTTTCCCGTTCCAGCTGGGCAAACACGATACAGATATTGAGCATCGCCCTGCCCATTGGGGTAGAGGTATCAAATTTTTCCGTACAGGACACAAACTCCACATTGTACTGCTTGAACAGCTCCATGAGCTTTGCAAAGTCCACAATGGAGCGGCTGATCCGATCCAGCTTGTAGACGATCACCCGCTTGATGAGCCCCAGCTTGATGTCCTGCAAAAGCCGCTGGAAGTCCGGGCGTTCAATATTCTTGCCGGAGTAACCTTTATCCTTGTACTCCCGGCCCTCACCGCCTTTCAATTCGTAACGGCAAAATTCAAACTGACTTTCAATGCTGATACTGTCCTTTTTGTCAATCGACTGCCGCCCATAAATCGCGTCAATTCTGTTATCCATAATTAGCTCCCTTTCCATAAATGGGAGCCAACCTACAACTATATTATACCTCTAATGCCCCCATGCAACAAGGATGACTCCGGCCTACCCCCTCTGTCCGGCGTACTTTACAAACACATCAAACAGCCGCCGCTCGACCTCACGGCTTCGCTTATCCCGCTCCTGCGGCGGGTAAATGGGGGTAACATTCTTGACGGTGATCGTCCGATCCCCAAGAACGGCAGTTTTGATCTCGCTTTCGTATTTGACCTGTGCCTGCATAAAATACCTCCCTCTTAAAACGGTATGGATAAAGGAAACGGCCAGCACCCGCATAGGGCGCTGGCCGCTTGACGGTGTGACCTCTGGACACTTTGTCCAGAAGTCAATAGGGGCTCCGCTCGTAGTAAGCCGCAGCCTCCTCCGGGGTGGTGTAGTCAAAAACCTCGTGGAGCTCCAGCATGACCTGTTCAATGTCGGCGGGCTTGAAGCCGCACCGCTCCATCGCAGAGATCACATAGCCCCGGCAGGCCCCCTCGCTCCACGGCTGGGAAAGCAGGGCCGCCAATTCTGGATCGTAGTTCATAGAGCGTTCCCCTTTTTCATAAAGATATAGGGGAGCGCCGCGCTCATTTTCTTGCCCCGTCATAAGACAGCATCCTCGGCGGCGGCGCTCCCCCGCAAAGAGGGCGGCGGCCCGGCACTGTGGCCTGGGGCCCCCGCGTCCTCTTTACGGAGAGGGAAAAAACTTCCTCTCATATACCCAGGACAAAAAAGGGGCAAATGGAGATGGTAATTAGAAATTTTCTCTTAAATATTTTTTCATCCGTTTGATGCCGCTTTCCACGGAACAACGGACGGCGCTTTTATCCACGCCCTCCTCGCGGGCAATCTGGCGGTAGCTCTTGCCGAGGATCAAGTGAGCGTCCACCCGGCGGCCCTGGATTTCCGGCAGGGAGTTGAGGGCGTTCCACAGACGGAAAAACATTTCTTTCCGATCCAGGAGCTCCTGGGGGCTGGGCTCGTGCAGACACGCGGAGTATTCGATCCCGTCATCGCAGTCCAGGGAATAAAACGCCTTGTTCCGGGTAAGCCGCCGCTGATAGGCCGCTTCATTCCTCCGGCTGGCCAGAAGCACCTCGGCCACTTCATCGGGCACCTCCACCAGCTCGTCCACTATGTACCAATAATAAAAATCTTTCATATTGATTGTAGTCATAACTTGTCCTCCATTTTGTTTCGGTGGGTTGGTTGATCGGAAACAAAATGGAGGGCTGGCGGGGAGCGGCACCCAGGGGAGCCGCCCCGTACCCCTGGACACTTTGTCCAGAAGTAAGGCAAGCAAAATGCGCTTGCACAGCACAAGGCCGCACAAGCGCATAAAGCGAGGAATTTATTTATATTAGAACAATTTTCGCAACCAATATCAGAATATCCTTGTCCGGTGCCTGGGCTTTTTTTGACAAATTAAGGGCATGGACAAGGCAAAGAAACACGGCGTACCTCCTTTGCCGCCGTGGGTATAAAAAGCGGCGGCCTTGAAATGATTAGTTTCAAAACCGCCGTTTGACTTCTGCCCCTATTTGAGGCGCATAACAACACAGCCGCCAATCCAACGGTTTTTTTATATGCCGTTTCCGTTGGCGGCCCCCAAACAACTATTAACCTCAAGAAAAAATACAGAAAAGAGAATATAATACGGTGCCGATGCCAAGTAATATATACACTATTCTCAACCCGAACGAATATTTTGCGTCTGGATTTCTCGTTAAGAATTTTGGTAATTTTATTTTGTTGCAGATAAAACCGAATATCACAAAACCTGCACCAATCACAAGCGTTACATATTGCCAATACTCACTTAAAAACTTTTCTATAAACTCCATCACTTACCCATCCAATATTTCAAACAATACTCACTCAATTTTTCATAGTCAAACATATAATTAACGTCCATGAGATAATTTTCCATCATCGCCACGGAACTAATAAGCTGTAAATCTATTTTGCCATCTTCAAGCTGGTCATTCTTTAAGATGAACAGGCTTGTTTTCTTGTCCTGCGTCATTTCGGAATTAGTCTTTTTGCAATAAATAGGTTCATCAATCCAATCCCATTTAGGATCTACGGGAATAAGTACGATTTCAGGAATGTTATTATCGTCTATGCCATAGCCCATAAGCCAGTTGTAATATGTATGAACAGTTTTTGTTAGTTTTTTCTTTGTTGTCATTTTCCAGACAACGGCGGTCTGATAATCTTTCCCTGTCTTTTCCTTAAATACTTCCGCTACCTTTTTCATATTTTCTTCTTGTTTAGCGGTCAGCTTTCCTTGCAGCGGCTTAAAAATGTTTCCAAACAATCCCATGATTTTTCACCTTTCCTTTTTGTTATTGTTGCAGTCGTTTTTGCATTGAAAGTTTATCCTCTTTCCATGCTTCATACAATTCCTCGTTTTCTTCCCACAATTCTCTTAATTCAGAATTATCAGAAAGAATGGCACCAATAGCCGTTACTGCTTTTTGTTTGAGGGGAGAAAAGTCAAAACATTTTTGTGAACTTGTCCACTCAAAATAATCTTCCTCATCACACCTATACACAAAGCTGTTTATTACGCTGTCAATAACGGCCGCTGATACTAAAGCGTAATGCGCTTCATCATAGCCGATATATTCAGCCTGTATAACCTCATCAAAATATCTTTCCATATCGGCAATTATGTCTGATGATCCTTTAAGGTCAATCAAAGCGTCATACGCAGTATCATCATCAAACACACCATAATTCCATGCGCCCATATATCCTCCTTTATCTACCGGGCCACTTCTGGACAAAGTGTCCAGAAGTCCGCACCTAGGGTGTTCTTATAGTACATCTTCATGCCAGATTTGACGAAGCGTAATTCCTTTTTCAAAGGTTTCCTCTGTGCCATCTTCAAAATGGACTTCAACCCGAATAGCTTCTTCATTCTCGTCATTTTCCGATTGATTAACCCAGTCAACCCATTCGATTATTGGAGATAGTTCATCATTGTCCCTAACAATTCGATACCCTTCTCCCAGATTTTCAGATAAAACATCTTCAATTTTATCAAGCTGCATTGTCATTAACTCCTTTCCGTTTCATCATCTTCAATTTCAATCCATTCCCCGGTTTCGTCTTTCTCCATACACGTGCCATAAGGCAAGGACAATAGGGGGACTATGGTCGGGTCAATGCGGCAAATATCTCGAATATCGTAAAAGCCGCCGTTTTCATCATCTTCAATTTCATCGTCATCTTCGGAAAAGAACCCCCAACCGGTGTCCCAACCCCATTCTTCACGCTCCGGTGCTACCCGTTCTGCCACCTTGATTTTATAGCCCTCTTGGGCGATACGGTCAGTTGCAAAACAGTACAAGGGGCCTGCCCAATCGGGAATGATAGGCGGCTTTCCGTCGGCGGCATGTGCAACACGCAGTTCGGGATCATCTTCAAATTCTGCTTCCAAAAATTCTTTTAACCGCTTATCCAAAATTGCACTTATCGCCTGGTAGCTTTCCTCGGTATAAGGCAAAAGCAAATATGCGGCTTCTTCCTCCTCAATGCTATTCCATGTATGATCTTTCAAAACAGCCAGAGCACAGTCGCGGTAGTCCCAGAGATAGACATAAGGATTTGAGCGATTGTCCTGGGCATACCATTGAGCAAAGCCAGAACCTACCCGATCAAAAAATTGTGTGGACAACTTTCCGTCCAGCTTGTCCCGGATAAACACACGCAAGTCGGGGCCATTCCCCGCCCTAACTGTTTCTACCACATTTCGGTACTGGGTAAGAAACGGGTTGCTCATTTGCCCTCGTTCCATAGCCCAACGCAGATAAACGGCCATAGAGTTGTAAGCGGCCAGTTCATCAACAGGCAAATGCAAATCCCGGATACGTTTTAGATGACTTTCCGCATTATCCATTTCCGCTAAATCATAGCCAATCGTATCTTCATCTGTAATTGCATTAAGGCGCGTGGGGTTAATGACCTCCAAGATTTCGTCCGGGCATTTATCTATAAGTTCATCTACACTATTTTCTAACTTAAACTCCATTTCTTCCTTGTAGAGAGGGATAAGCTGATAAAAATTCACTTCGTCCCCGTCGGGGCGAGTGCAGAAGTATGAGGGTTCACCAAACACACCGGGGTTTAATAACATAGCCCCGCACAATTTTGTACTTTCCGCAAATGGCTCACCGGAACTTATGGTATGTCCCCAGCCAAGCCAAGTATTTCTATCTTTAACAGGTATGCGGGCAATCCATTTCAAAACATCAATAGGCCAATACCATTTTTCCTCTTGCCAATCCTCCTCCGACAATTTCCAATCCGGGGGAAGATTGATTAAAAGCTCTGCCCGTTCCAATTTTTTCTCTGTTAGTTCCTCTGGCACGTTCATTCTATGAGCGCCCATTCCAAATGTAACAAGGGTATAATAGTTATGATCTTTTCGCGGTGGAATAACGCAGATGTCCAAATGAATACCTGTGGAAACACTTTCGTGAAATACGTAATCATAATGACCGAAATATTTTTCAATGTGTTTCTCTACCGCATCCCAATCGGCCTCGTCATACATTTCGACTGGTTCTTCCGAAAGATACCCCTCACAATCGCTCACCAATTTCTGCGCTTCTGGATTGTCCGGCTCTAATTCCAGCCACCGCTTTCCATATTCAAGAGCAACAGCCGCCGTATCATCTGCCATGAGGTGAGCATATCCCATGCGAGCGTTCCAGTACGGGTCATTTTCTCCCTGTTTCCATACAGTTTCCAAAATGTCAATGGAGTGTTGGATAAGTTCCTTATCTACTTCATCATCATCTCCATGCGCCTTGTGATCTCCCAATACTGCCAAATTGCTATAAGCCCGGCCAAGCAATACGGTCAATTTATATCCACGCTCTTTTTCCGGGATAGCTTCAATGGCTTCAATACACCGGGAAAATTCATCGTTTTTATTCCACTGTTCAAGTTGTTCCAGCAAATTGTCCATACCATAATCCTCCTCCAGTTGACGTTTTCAAAACAAAAAAGCGTTTCTATCCGCGCAGAAAACTGCCTTGATAGAAACGCTTATATATACCAATATTATTGGGGGCATGACAAAAGCCCGATGCTACATAGTTATAGCACCGCTCCGCTTGCTTGCTTGCTTGCTTGCTTGCTTGCTTGCTTTAGGATGGCAGAAGTCATGTTGCTTGTCAACCCCTTTTTGAAAAGTTATTTATAGACATTATAGCAGAACATTTGAAGTATGGCAATATTCTTTTTGGAATGTTCGCCCCCTGCACTATCCGCTCCAAAGCGCCTGTTTTTCGGGTTTGCACGAAACGGCAAGCAGGGCAGGTGTGCCCACACCTGCTATTTTTGCTTGGCCGGGGGCCAGCAAAAAT
>OOCB01001471.1_pt1 | contig 31517 bp, 26 predicted proteins | sample 1671351 | NCBI WGS metagenome assembly OOCB01 (sample SAMN06348148, study PRJEB24527) | human gut metagenome | biome: human gut; feature: ankylosing spondylitis patient; material: feces | host: Homo sapiens | place: China | collected 2015-10 | reverse complement strand
GTGGCCTGCGGCAAGCCGGTCATCACAGCTACACAGATGCTGGATTCCATGATGGAAAATCCCCGGCCCACCCGGGCGGAGATCACCGACGTGGCCAACGCCATCTATGACGGCACCTCTGCCATCATGCTCTCCGGCGAGACGGCAGCAGGCCGCTATCCGGTGGAATCCGTGAAGACCATGGACGCCATCGCCCGGCGGACGGAGAGCGACATCAACCATGTCAAGCGCATGGCCCAGATGGCCGGCGGACGAAACCGGCTTTCCGTGGCGGCGGCTACCGCCCACGCCGCCTGCACCACGGCGCAGGAGATCGGAGCGGATGCCATTCTCACCGTCAGCCAGCGGGGAACCACCGCCCGGCTGGTGAGCCGCTTCCATCCCGGCACCCCCATCATCGCCTGCCTGCTGGATCAGCAGGTCCGGCGGCAGATGGCCCTGTACTGGGGTGTAGAGCCTATTATGATGCCCTACGCCAGCAGCACTGACGAACTGGTGGACTTTGCTGTTCAGGCGGCGGCTCAGGCGGGTGTGGTCCACGAAGGCGATCTGGTGGTAGTCACCGCCGGCGTGCCGGTGGGGGTAGCCGGTACCACCAACATGATCCGAATTCAGCAGGTGGGCGGTGCGGTGGTGAACGCCGTGGGCATCGGGGAGAAAAAAGCCTCCGGTCCGTTGTGCATCTGCCGAAGCACTGACGAGGTGGCGGAGAAATTTCAGCCCGGCGATGTTCTGGTGGTGCCCTATACCACCAATGAGCTGCTGCCCTATATCCGACAGGCGGCGGCGGTCATCACTGAGGAGGCCAGCGTGGAGTGTCACACCGCCACCATCGGACTGGCTCTGGACAAGCCGGTGATCGTGGGAGCCGCCGGCGCTGTTCAGCGGCTGACGGACGGCACGATGGTCACGGTGGACTGCGCCCGCGGTCTGGTCCGGGCCATGCCCTGAATTACTGTATATAACCGCATGTATTAGAAGCCCGGGAGGAATCATTCCTCCCGGGCTTTTCTGCGCCATCTGCATACAGGTAAGCTTGTCCTCGTGAGCGGATGGTGGGCTTGAAAAAGCAGAAAAAGTATTGTATGCTATACATGCAGGAACATTTTGCGATTTTTAGCGTCGATATTGGTATAAGGTAAATGACAAATTTGAAAAGAAGGAGTGATTGCATGAAAAAGAAAGTGATGATCGGCATTTGCGTTTTGCTGGCGATCGTTCTTCTGGTACCGATCCCCATGCGTCTGAAAGACGGCGGCACAGTTGTATATAATGCTATCCTGTATCAAGTTGAGAATGTGCATAGAATAGACCCAGAAGCCACGTCCGAAAATGATTACCTTGAGGGAATGATAGTAAAAATCCTTGGCATTGAAGTCTATAACAATGTTGAGTAAATAGATTAGCCAATTTCAATTTGTCGAACTGAATAGTATATATCCCATAGGAGGAGCAAGGTTGAAATATACCCTGCTCCTTTTCATGTGCTTAGAGTTCCGTTAAATCGACGAAGGATTTGGCGGATAGGCTTATATCAACACAAAAGGTAAAAGGGATACCGTCATTGGGGAATATATGAGAAAAGTCCGAACAGTTTTCTGCCCGGACTTTCTCGCTCAATCGTAAATCAATTCAGCTCTGGAGGTCAACGGTATTCGGCTGGACTGCGCCAACGACGAGGTCGTCGAGGTCGGTCTGGCTGTCGCCTCCGGCACTATGGACTACGAGGCGCTGTTGGCGTGGGTTCAGGCGCACCGTGTCTGACCCACTTTTGACCCAGAACACGAAAAAATCGGACAGGACTGGACGGAAACAATGGAAAACTCACCGAACGAATGGCGGTAAAAAGCACAAATCGGAGCCGAAACGACTCCGATTTGCGCGTGAGACAACCTACGGACCAGAAGGCCGGGGGTTCGAATCCCTCACGGCGTACCAAAAGTCCTCGAAATCGTCTGATTTTGAGGACTTTTGCTTTTCATAAGTTCTGTTTTTAGGGTGCCGCTTTTTCCCGACCCAAACGCTGACCCCAACGGGAGCGGGTAGCGGAAAGGTCTATACCGCACGGGAGAGGATGTTCCCCATCGTTTGCGCCGCTTTGAGCTGGGCGTCGGTGGTGACGTGGGCGTAGGTGTCCAGTGTGAAACCCGCCGAGTAGTGACCGAGCATACTGCTGACGGTTTTCACGTCCACGCCGTTCTGCAGGGCCATGGTCGCGAAGGTGTGTCGGAGGTCGTGGAATCGGATGCGGGGCAGCCCAGCCCGTTTCAGCACCCGCTGGAGCATGTGCAGAACGCTGTCCGGTGACATGGGGCCTCCGGCGGGGGACGGGAATATCCATTCGCTATTTCCGATCTTACATTTTTGCATTTTCAGTACGCTTATCGCGTCTGCCGACAACGGCAGTGTGCGGTAGGCGTTTTTCGTTTTCAGTGGGGCTTCGACCACCTTGCTGTTCTGCCGTGAGATGGCCCGTTGGATTTTCAGCACACCACGGTCGAGGTCGACGTCCGTCCATTTCAGTCCCAACAGTTCGCCGCGCCGAAGTCCGGTGGCGAGGTCGAGGTAGTAGAGTTCGTACACACCGCTGTCCCTGGCCTCCTGGAAGAAGGCGCTGAGTTGGTCGGCGGTCAGCGTTTTCATCTCCTTGTGTTCGACTTTTGGCAAGGCACAGCCCTGCGTTGGATTCTTGCTCACCAACTTCTGCTCCATAGCGAGATTGTACGCCGAGCCTATCATCTGGTGGATATTTCGCACCGTCTTGGGTGCCAGACCTTTCGGCTTTTTCTTGGCCTCGACGCGGTCTACTCGCCCGCCGTCCAGCAGGTGCTTGTAGAACCGCTGTAAGTCCAGAGAAGTCAGGTCTGCCAGCGGGATGCTGCCAATTTGCGGCTTGATGTGGTTTTTCAGAAAACCTTGCGAGGTTTTGTAGGTCGATGGGCGCAGCTTGATTTTTGCGTAGTTTTCCATCCAGACCTCCAGCCAACTCCCCACGGTGTAGGTCTTGGCCCGTCCGTAGTCGATACCGACGTTTTCCTCGATGGCTTTTTTCAGTTTTTCTTTTACTTCCGCTTGCGTCTTGCCGAGGACGTTTTTGATGATGGCCTTGCCAGTTTCCGGATCGTGGCCGACAGTGTACCGGCCTTCCCAGCGGCCATCCTTCCTCTTGCGGATGTTCCCTTCCCCGTTCGCTCGTCGCTTTGGCATGGTATCAGCCCCTTTCGACAACGAACAATACCGTAACCAAGGGGACAAAGCTACTGAAAAGAGGAATCGTTATCAGAAAGTTATCATTTGCACCTCGGAGCCGCGCCGCCTTATCTTTGACTATTGCGGCGCAATTTTTGCGCTGCCGGAGGCGTTCTTCTTTGGTTACAGCGGTGCGATTTTTGAACGGTCAAGAAGCCCTTTCATTGACTACAGCGGCGCAAAATATACACGTTTTCCTCCGAAAATCGCCGCTGCACAAAAAGCACTTTTTCGTGTGGTTGAAAACGGAAAATTTCTCAAACGCCTGCGGAACGTCCACCTTGAAAAGTCTGTTGCCACAGGCATTTGCCGTGTCCAACGTTCACCCAAGACCGCGAAAACGCCTCGCAAGGTGCACCTTAGACTGCGGTTTCAAAACCCCGGAAAGCCCCGCACTGCGGGGCTTTGTGGTCGGGCCGCACGCGCTTGCGACTGCGGCCCTTTATCTTGTGCTTTTATCGAACGGCCATCGCCGTCCAAAAATCCGGCTTAAAAAGTTCAGCTTTTCGCCCAAAATAGTTCCCGCAGATATCGTCAAAAAGTTACCGTCACAACGCTGTTCCCAACCGTTCCTCATCGCGTTTTTCAATTTCTCTCACAAGCGGCCCACGTTTGCTTTCACGAGTGAAAGCGTGTACACACTCGGCTCTCGGCGAAAAATCGCACACAACGGCTCACACGGCGAAACACGGGGCGTTTCGGATGGGACCGCTATCACTACCCTCGGAGCGTTCCGCACGTTCACAAACATCCCCGGGCCGGGTGTCAGAACGGCGAACTTTGCCGCTTTAAGGTCTTGGCCGGGGTGCTCCCGAAGAACACAGAAAGCCTTCGGAACAGCGATGCGCTTATGCGCGTCGCTGTTCCGAAGGCGTCGCGGCCCCGCTGGGCTGCGTGATCCGTGGTCACTCTATCAAAGTTGTAATTTCCCTGCTATCGGATGTATTTGACCATTTTCTCCGCGCAATGGCATCAATTCACTTTTGCAGACCAAAATGTGTGTATATTCATCTTCAGTGGTCGTTATTCGTTGCGCTCGTTTAACATATCTTTGCCTATCCAAGAATTATCACAGGATTCAACTATTTTCAGGATGAGAACGATGCAGAAAAATGGAAAACCGCGCAGCGCGTGATTTACAAGCGTGCCATTGACTTTTATGTATTCGACCTGATGAACGGATTGTACCACGGCCACGCGCCCAGCCAGTGCCAAGGCTGCGGGAGATACTTTCTGACCACCAACGGTCACATTCCCAAATACTGCGACGGCATCGCCCCGCAGGACAGCCGCTATACCTGCCGGCAGTATGGCGCGATGATGCACCAGAAGGAGCAGAACAAGCAGCACCCGGTCTACCGCCTGTTCAATACCCGCACCGACACCATGCTGACAGAGGGAGCTTGGTTATAAATCCGGCATACACAACGACTGATCCAGCAATAGAGCAAGAAATGCAACGCCCCCGTTTCGGTTAATTGGATCGAAATGGGGGCGTTGCCATGCAGGTGATCTTCAATGAAAATATCCTCACAGGACATCCTGTGAGGATATTTTCTTGTAGTAATAAAAGCGAAAACAGACTTGAACCGTTGCTCCACCAGAGTTAACATCACCGCCAACAGGTTTTCGGAGGGAGGTATCCGCGGTTGGTGACAGCTTTTACAGTGGGTTCATTTCGAACGGTTGAAGGAGGGGGATTTTGTGGAATCCGGTTACGCGAGAGTTTTCACGAAGGAGCGGAACGAGCAGAGGCGGATCATAGCGCTGGAAAATCGGGGCCTCACCGGTACACTGATCGCGGACATCGTTTTGCGGCTTTTAAGCTATGTGGCGCAGCCGAAGGAGCTCCCCGCCGTGCATCGGGCGTGGCTGAAAAAGGAGATCTCCGCGCGGGAGGCCGCACGGAGGATGCGTGTCACCCACAAAACATTTCCCAGATGGGCGCATGAACTGTAAAAATAGTAAAGAAGATACGAGTTTTGCCCATCTGGCTATTGCTTTCAATTTGAGGATTTGATAAAATAAAAGCCGCAGATACTGCAGCTTTTGGCGGTGGTACAAACCCATACTATATGCCCCAAGCGGATACCCAAAGCGATTTTGAGTCATTTAGTAAATACTTAACGGGAAAAAGCGGCCGCGCCGAGGGCTGAAAGCCTGTTTCCAGAAGAAAGAGAGAAAGGAACAGAGAGAACGAATGAACATAAGACGGCGTCAGTTGTTGACTACTGGCAGTGTTGCCCTGGCAATAGTGTTGCTGGGAGCGGTAACGACCATCGCCATGGCCTTCACACCTGAAAAAGAGGCGTCCTCGGAGCTTATTCTGGAGGAAACGCTGGCGGAGACCCCTTTGGCATTGGAGGATATTCGCCAGATCCGTTTCTCCGACATGGGCGAGAATGATTCGGCCTGCGACGCGGCGCGCTATATGGCCGCGCGGGCCGTTATGCAAGGCGTAGATAGGGATCGCTTCGATCCCCACGCTCTGGTGACCAGAGCGGAGCTTGTCACGATGCTGCGGCGCATGGCCGCGGATGACGCCGAACCCGTCGGGTCGCTGCCCGCCTATTCCGATGTGACGGAGGACGACTGGTTTGCCGACGCGGTGGCTTGGGCGTTTCATGCGGGCATCGCCACCGGCAACGCGGACGGATCCTTCGCCCCTCGCCGGACGGTGACCCGCACCGAACTGGCGGTGATGCTCTCCCGCTTTGCCGAGGCGCGGGGCATGGACACGACCGCCTCCGGTGACCTGTCCCAGTGGACGGACGGCGCCAGCGTGCCCGCTTACGCCGCTGCGCCTATGTCGTGGGCGCTGGAGCGGGGCGTGCTGGGATCCATGGTGACAGAAACCATCCACGGAAAGCTGCCGGTATCCCGGAGACAGTGTGCTCAGATACTTGTGGCTTTAACGGCGGCTATGGAAAACGAACCGTTGGCTGTTCAGATAGCGGAACAGGATGTTTTGCCGCCAATTGTCAGCGCCAGCCGCGACAATCACAGTAGGCTTCAAGCCGCGATTGATGCTGCCGCAGCCAAGTATGGAGCCATCGGCGTACAGGTGGCGGTCATCGAGGGTGGGCAGGTCACGGACGCCTACGCCTCCGGCTGGGCCACCAAAAACGTGGAGAAAATGACGCCCCAGCACAAAATGCGCATCGCCTCTATCTCCAAGGTGATCATCGGCATGGAGGCCATGCGGCTGATGGAACGGGGCATCATTGATTTGGACAACCCCATCGGTGTATACTGGGGTGTCTCCATGAAAAACCCCCATTATCCCAACGATCCGGTGACGATCCGCAATCTGATGACCCATACATCGTCCATCTTCGTGGCGGGGGACGATGTTTCCCTCTCCTACGGCGCGGTGCGCGCCAAACTCTCCGGCGGCTCGGCCTACCGCAATGTCAGGCCAGGCAATATCGGCGGCTGGGCCTACAACAATTATGGGTACAGCGTGCTGGGCATGACGCTGGAGTTGGCCGCCAACGGCAAAATGAACGATCTGCTCCGCCGAGATCTGCTGACGCTCATGGATATTGACGCCGCCTTCGCCCCCGGCGACCTGCGGGACAGCAGCCAGCTGGTCACGCTGGCCTATCATGGCGGCGGCGTGGCGCGGTCGGCGGCCAAGCAGCGGGAATTCCATTCCCCCGCCGCGCCCGGCGCGTCCGGCACGTATTTTGCCGGCGGCCTGACCATCAACGTCTCCGATTTGGGCAAGCTGGTGGCGCTGCTGGCCAATGATGGGCAGTATGAGGGCCTTCAGATGATGAAGCCCGAATCGGTCGCCCTGATGGAAGCGGTAAACGAGACCCAACTGCCGGACGGCTCCTATCAGGGACTGTCCATCCGGTGCCGGAAGGACATCTACGGCCGTGAGCGCCTCTATTTCCATACTGGGAGCGCCTACGGCGTGTACAACTGTATGTCCTATGACCCGGATACCGGCGACGGCGTGGTGGTGCTCACCGTCGGTGCCAGCGCCGCGAAGGACAGCAATGGCATTTACGCGGTCTGTGGAGAGATCAGCCATGAAATTTACAATGCTACGAAGAAGTGACCTTTCGCGGACGGCATTCACCTTGGTGTTGGCTTTACTGCTTTCCGGCTGCGGGCAGACCACCGTCACACCCGCCATCCCCCCGGTGGAGCCGGAGCCGCCGACCTGTGTGTTGGGGCCGGAGCGGCCCGCGCCGACGGTGTCCACCTTGGCGGTGTGCGGTGATGTGATGACGCACCTCCCCCTGACAAACGACACTTGGGACGCGGAGCGGCAGCGCTACGATTTCCAGCGGGTGATGGAGGCTGCCCGCCCCTGGATCCAGCGGGCGGATTACGCCGTGGCGAACTTCGAGACCACTATGGCCGGCGGCCCCCGTTACTCGGGGTATCCCACCTTCAACGCGCCGGATGATCTGGCCTATGACCTGAAGGAAATGGGCTTTGATCTGGTGCTCACCGCCAACAATCACAGTCTGGATAAAGGCTGGGCGGGAGTGCGGCGGACGCTGGATGTACTGGACGAGGCGGGCTTGGCCCATGTGGGCACCAGCCGCACACAGGAGGAGGCGGACAACGGTATTGTCGTGGCAGATGTGGGTGGCATCTCCGTAGCTTTTCTTGGCTATACCTATGGCACCAATGGCATTCCCCTGCCGAAAAGCGCCCCTTTTGCCGTGAACGTCTATAACATTGACTATCTGACACATCTGGCGCAGCCGGACTATGATCGCTTGAAAGGTGATTTAGACAAGGCCGCTGCCTTGGACACTGATCTGGTGGCGGTCATGATCCATTGGGGGGCGGAGTACAAAACCGAGCAGAACCGCTATCAGGAGGATCTGGCCGACTTTCTCATCTCCCATGGGGCGGATCTGGTGCTGGGCGGGCACTCCCATGTACCGCAGCCGTTGGAGCTGCTTACTGTTACCGGCGAGGACGGGGGATCGCGCAGCGGCTTTGTGTGCTACTCTCTGGGCAATTTTATCTCCGCGCAGAACGACCCCCTTACCGATACCACCGCGGTTCTCACGCTGGAGCTGACCCGCGACAATATCACCGGCGAGACCCGGGTCACTGGCTGCGACTACGCGCCCATGCTCATGCTGGATCGGGAAGCGGGAGCCGCTGACCGGTTTGAACTGCTGGACGCCAGCGCCGTCGCCGAGAGCGAAACATGGCCGGAGCGCGTCCGCACCCAGGCTCGTCAGGCGGTGGTGGACTGTGGGAGGATCTTGGGTGATTCAGCCGTTTTAACTGCCGCCATGAACGGCGGGGACGGAGACGAGGCGCGAATAAGATTTTCATAGCCGCCGCGTGAAAAAAATACCGCCTCAAATTTGAGGCGGTATTTTTTCGCTCTGTGCTGCTTTCCCAGCGCTTACTTATAGGCACGATAGAGGAAGGTCACGATCCGCGCGCGGGTGCAGGTATCGTTCGGGGCGAAGGTGCTGTTGTCCCTACTCGTCGTAATACCCTTTTCCACAGCCCACGCGACCGCCTGCGCGTAGCTCGCGTCGGCAGGAACATCGGTGAAGGAAGCGGCCTTGGCCGTTGCGGGCGTTCCGTTCGCGCGGTGGAGGAAGGTGATGATCTGCTCCTGCGTGCATGAGTGCGCTATGGATTATGTGGTGAGCATTTGTGACCCTTGATTTGGTCACGCTTTTATATACATACATTTCCCGGTTCTCTGTGAACCCTCACTATCAGCAACAGCTCTATCTCAGGCCACCTCTGATTGCGCTTTTCAACCTCTCGCACAAACGGCTCACGTTCGCTTTCATTCCCGAAAGCGGGTACACACTCGGCTTTGCTCAAAGGATCGCACACAAGGCACACACGGCGAAACAGGTCCCCAATGACCTTCCGGAGGATATCCGCAGGGCGTACAAAAATTCCCACAAAGAATGATCGAGCAGAGAATAATCTGAATCTTTTGTCCTCGTTAATTGTTTGCATGATTGAATCCTCACGCTTGACCCACTTTTGACCCAGAATGGAATTAAACTGTACCCAAGAAAATGGACACGAGATTTTGACCCATGGCCCCGTTCGGCGGACACGCATTTGACCCATAGGGTCAGAAGCGCCGCACCTGTGTTATGATAGAATTAGAGAGATGAGCAAAACGGACAGAAAAAACTGCCCGCAAACAGGAAAATGGGAATCAAAAGAGCTTGGGGCGTCTCAAGGGCGCAAAAACCGTAGCGCGGTAGACCCCGCGCCTGCAAAAGGTATGGAAAAGACAGATTAGGCGGAACGCCGAAGCTGTTTGGCAGAACGGTAGGAGTGAGAACCATCAAGGCCATGATCGGACGCTCAGCAAAGGTGGCGGAAAATGCCACGCTCCGCAAGCAGCGGGATCTGGATGCTCTGACCGCCCGCGACCGGGAGTTGGATATGCTCTTTGAACGGCTCTATGAGGACAATGTGGCGGGTAAGATCGACGATGCCCGGTTTGCCAAAATGTCCAAACGCTATGAACAGGAGCAGGGTGAAAACGCAAAGAAGATCAAGGCGCTGCGGCTGGAACTGAAAAAGGACGAGAGCAAGCGCATGGACATTGACGATTTCCTTGAAACGGTGCGGCGGTACACGGACGCGACCACTATTACAAAGCGTATGGTCGCGGAGCTGATCGACCACATTGAGGTGTACCACGCTGAAAAGCAGGACGGCGTTACCAATCAGCGTGTCGTGATCTACTACAACTGCATCGGCGCTTTCGATGTGCCGGATCGCCGGAAGATCCCGGAGGCCGACATTATCATGGAAACGAGAAAAGGCGTAGCACCCAGCTACGCCCCGGAACAGGTTGCAGTATGAACTTTTCAGGAAATAAAAAAGCAGAGTGTCCATTACAGGATACTCAGATCCTATAAGGACACTCTGCATGGTCCGAGTGGCGAGATTCGAACTCGTCGATGGGTAAACCGGGGTGTGATGCCCCTTATTTTTTTGTGCTGAGACATGCGCTCTTCAAGGGATCAAGTATCAATTCATGCCTCTTGATGTTACCGCCTGATAGAGTCTAAAGGGAAAATGTAAGGGAAAACTTTTGCCGCATACCGAATGCTCAAATTTGCTCTGCATCTTCTAAAACTCTACAGTCTGGAACAGCCTTGACTTTATTAGGCGTGTCGATAGCAACTCTATACGGCAATCGCGTCTACCATCTTCATAGTAATATCTCAGGCCGACTGTTCATCATTTTTCTTTTTTAGTCATATGGTTAATATTGCGCAATCTCTAGATTGTAAACGGAACATTGCAGTCTTTGAGTAGTTCGTTGCTCTCAACAAGTGCTTCCATGGCTTCGATGCGTTCGTACATCATGTCATCATTTTCCATAAAAGTAACTGTTTTTCGCACATCATCATGGAGCTTTTGTGTCACAGGAGACATAGCTTTATGATCACTCAAGTCAATCGCCTGTAAGGCTGTCATCATGGTCATGGAAACCATGCGGCGCAGCTTCTGCACTGCCGCATAGAGCTGGCGAGCCGCAGTATCATCACGATAAATGGGACTTTCCTGACCAGCGCTGACTGCCGCATTAAAGCAGGCAGCAGGAGAAGCCAGCAAGGCAATATCGGCAAGAAGTCCAGCAGTAACATATTGCAGAATCATATAGCCGTTGTTCAGGCCAGGATTCTTCACAAGGAATGCAGGAAGACCGCTTAAGTGCGGGTCGACCAAACGTTCCACATGGACCTCAGTAAGTTTGGCAACATCCATGACGGCAATAGCAAGGGAATCACAGTAAAGTTCGATTGTTGTTGCATCCCAGTTCGAACCCATGAGCGCTGTGCCGTCAGCAAGAAAGACGGGGTTGTCAAAGACGGCGTTCAGTTCTTCCATCAGCGCATCGTAGGTCTGCGTGACCATACGTTTGGCGGCTCCATGAACATGCGGGATAATGCGGGTGTTCATGCTGTCCTGCACGCGCAGTGTGCGGGATTCATTCATGATTTCACTGCCGTTAAGAACTTTACAAAGAAATTCCGCCGTTTCGGACGTATCCTTGTGGTTCTTCAGCTGAATGAGGCGCGGGTCATAGGCCTTGTCCGTACTACGTAGCGCTTCACATACTAAGGCTGCGCAGAGATCTGCGTGGCGCATCGTCATGATGAAATCATAAACGGCGAGCAGACCAACACCGATGGAGTGGCTCGCGTTAGACAGCAGGGCGAGGCCTTCGCGAGCTTTGATGCTCAGTGGCTTGATACCGTGCAACTTAAGCACCTCGGCCGCAGGGCAAGGCACTCCGTTCTCAATAAGTCGTCCCTCGCCGATGTAGGTCACGGCGATGTAGGGCTGGAACGAAAGGCCTCCAATGGTTCCCTCGCAGGGTGCATAGGGATAGAGGCCCTCATTGAGAAACACCCGAATTTGCTCAAGCATCTCTAGGCGCACCGCGGAATACCCCTTGCCAATGCTCATCAGTTGCATAAGCATCAACGCACGGGCTTCCTCTTCCGTCAAGATTCGTCCAACCGAGCAACCGTGGCTGCGCAGGATGTTTTCCTGCAGCTGCACCATCTCATCTTCGCTGATGCGATAGCGCACATTGTCGCCAAATCCCGTGTTAACGCCGTAAACGCCAGCGCCGCTTGCAATAGTTGCCTCTAGCGACTTGCGGCTGGCGCTCACGCGCTTGCGGAAGCCTTCGGTAAACTTCACCTTTGCATGATATCGTGCAACGGCGACAAACTCTTCGATGCTGTTGCGGCAGTCATCCAGAGTAACAGTATGGATGTTTTTCGCATCCTGATAGATCAGCATAAGTAAATTACTCCTTTGGAAAATATGAGCCGTTTGTGAAAATGCGGATTAGGCCGCAGTCTTCTTGGGCTGAGTTGCGAGAGAAACCACGACGAGCACAATCGCGCTGACGATACCGCTGAGCAACTCGCCGCCGATACCTGCAACACTAAATCCTGTCAGCAGTGCATACATCATAAAGAGGCCGCCTGCCAAGAGGCCAGCAATCGCGCCCTGTTTAGTAGCCTTCTTCCAGAATACACCAAAGACGATTGGGCAAAAAACACCAGACGTATAAATATAGTAAGCATAGAAGCAACCGTCGAGAATGGTAGGAAGCAGCATAGAAACCCCCACCGCAGCAAGGCCAGCAATCACGGTAAAAGCGCGAGAAATTGTTACAAGACGTCTGTCCTTAGTGTCCACATTTTTACCGATGTAGGGCAGATATAAATCAGTCATAAAGTGCGATGCGGCTGCCGACAGGCAAGAGTCCGCTGTAGAAAAAATAGCAGAAAGCGCCGCAGCAATAATAATGCCAACAGCCCAACCAGGGAGGGTGCTCATGGCGATTGTTGCAAAAGCCGCTGCGGAGGTACCGGCTGTTGCCAACTCGGGATGTTTCACGCGAGCAATTAGGCCTAGAGTAACAGGCATCACGGATACGATGCAAACCAGCACCGCGGAGCAAACGCTAGCCTTGATCGCTGTTTTATGATCTTTGCAAGCGAACAGCCGCTGATAAATGTCCTGACCGATCATGATGTACATAAGCCCAGGAAGAATCATCCATAGAAGGGACTTAAACTTTTCAGAGTCCATAAACACGTTATACCCTTCGGGAAGTTCGCTCTGAATAGCCGTTAACGATGCATTCAGGCCCGAAAGTCCGCCAATATCGCCCAGCGCCGCTACAGTAATCCAAACAACGCCAACCATAACTAGTATAATCTGAAAACCGTCTGTCACTGTAACTGCCATTAGCCCGCCCATAGACGTAAGCGCAATAATAACGATGCAAGCAAAGAGCGCCGCAATCGTTGTATTTTTCATACCGAGCGCATTCATAATGCCAACGGCTGCGCCAACCTGACTGCCAACAAGCGCTATCAAGGCCACCATGGAGAGGAAAGCGCTAGCACTGCGGAGAAATTTACTATTATAGCGAGTCTCTAAGTATTCGGTAATAGTGCCAAAATTTGAAAAGTCCTTCATTTTTTTGACGAGAAATGAAGCAAGCAGCAATCCAAACCCAGAACCGAATATACCGTAAACATACATCATAGGGCCAGAGTTATACGCCTTCTGTGCGGTACCGGTCAACAGTCCGCCGCCAAACAGAGATGCAGAAATTGTTAGCGTTGCCGCGATAACGCCAAGGCTTTTTCCCGCAAGGAGAAAGTCGCTGATAGTTGCATTCTTTTTACTGTAATAAATACCAACTGCAAACAAGATGACCAGATAGATTATAAGTGCAACATAAATCGAAGTCATAAATATATCCCTCCACAAAGATTTTGTCAGATGGAAGCCACAGCGCTCCCGCTGTAAACGGCCCGACACAGCAGAAAGAAAAGCAGCTTTTTCATCTTTCTGTTGTAAAGTATATCTATGCAGCGTCAGTTTTTCGTCACTTGAAGAAACCCTGGCAAGGGATCAGAACAGCCGCACTCAAGTCTCTTGAGCAGTTCCTGCTCAAAGGCACCTGCTTTTCCTCCTGCCATGCATTTTCTGCAGTGCGCACAATAGTAGGCGATATCCTCTGTCAACACATCGGCAAGTGGGGTTTCTGCGATGTCGAGTTGCGCACTGTAGCAGCAAAGCAGGGCCTTTGTCAGATAAAGAATACCCGTATCATAGGGGACGATCAGAGCTTTTGTTAGCTGTTCGCACTGTAAAATTTCACTTGCGCAGTGCCGATAATCACCGTCAGCAAAACACATCAGCGCATTACAGGCACAATAAAGCGTGCGGAAATAACCTGTTGGTTCCTTGACATTATCTGCTGCACGGTTTGAGTTGCTCAACGCATTATGTGCTGCGGCATAGTCTCCAATCGCCAGCGAAGCCATTGCCCAGTCCACGTAGAATATCGGCGTACTGGTTGAGGTTGGGTATTCTCCAATCATATCGATGGCAATTTGATATTCTTCAATCGCGCGCGCATACATGCCCTGCTTTCGATACGCTTCACCGATATAATCATGCGCATAAGCGCTTTGCAGCCGACGCTCCACCTCATCTTCTGCACTATCGTGCAGCAGTACCAAAGTCCGCAGCAATTCTTCACGCGCATCTTCATAGCGACCCTCCATCACAAGAAGATAGCCATTATAACGGCGGTTAATTGCATAGCGCGCAGCATTTTTCCCCTTCGTTAGGGACAACGCTGCGTCAATATTCTCGCGCATCACATTTGTCTGATAGGTTTGAATACCATAGAATATCATCTGTTCATGGGCGAGATCCCGTGCCTCCTCAGATAACGCAGGATTCTGAAGCAATTTCCGGATTGCGCTAACTCCCTGTTCATAAAGCCCACGATAAATGCAGAAGCACCCAATAGAATAATAAAGATCCGTTTCTGCAGCTTTGAGAGCGCTATCCTCTGGATGAAGCCGCTGCAAATGGCATAGCTCTTTTTTCATCTTTTGAAAGGACTCCAATGCTTCTGGTGTGGAATCCAACAAGCTTTCACTGCTGCTTGGCATACCATTAAGAAGTGCATAGTTAAAAAATACATATGTACGAAAGCGGCGGACTTTATATTGAAATGCATGAAACGCATCTCCGCCCTGCTCATAATGATACGCTGTAAGTGTGTCCAAATTTGGCATTGCAGCCGAGTCAAGCGCAGAGAGTGCCTGCGCTATGTTCAAGTGCAGGATTCGGCGCGAAAGCGCTGGAATATGTGAATAAGTAAGATCCCGAAATTCCGCCTGTGTAAAGACCAGGGAGAGACTTCCTCCATCATAGACTTCATTAAGAATAGCACGACGGCACAGTTCCTGGCAGACATAGAGCAGATCGAGCGTTGGCTTACTGCTAACAACTTCAAGAACCCTGTATGGAGCATAGTCAGGGAACATAGCAACAAGATTGAGTACTTGGCGTCCCTCAAAACTAAGGCCAGATAGCCTATAGGATAGAATCTCATCCATACTGTGTGGCAAAACTTTAGGTTGACCATTTTCCATGATGCTACCGATGAGTTGTGTGAGCAGAAACGCATTCCCTTGCGTATCGTGATAGATGCGGTCCTTGTCCTGCAAAACGATACCGCGGGCACCACACAACTCAATAAACTGCATCGTTTCTTCATAGGTAAACGCTGCAAGGGAAAGGAGGGAGCAAAGCTCATCCTCTTCGACGTTACGTAAAAATCTTTCCACTTCTTTTCCACAAGGCTGACGGCAGGTAGCTGCAAAGACAAACTTCTCAGGTCCAATCTTGTGCAGCGCTTGATCAAGCAGTGCAAGGCTCATGCTGTCTATCCACTGGATATCTTCCACCACAAGCAGAAGCGGTTTCTTTTTCGAAGCGAGTGTCAGTACGGTAAGCACGCTGTCAAACCCCATTACACTATCGACAAGTAGATGTGCTTTCTTTCTCACATCCGCACTGCCAAATTCCCCGATCATAGGGAACAGCGCACTGACGGCCTGCATATATGCATTAGGAATGGGAATGCTCTCTTTCTCTATAAAATTAGAGAGGGAGAGCATAATAGTCTGCCACGGATAAAGGTATTCATCCTGCTTGGATTTGAAGCAGGATGTAGTAATAATCTCATAGCTTGATACTTCACCATGCGAAAGAAAGTATGACAAAAGATGGGTTTTGCCGACTCCCGCTTCTCCAAGAATTACGAAAGACCGTGCATGCTTTGATGTATGCATACGTGAAAACAAATGGAGCAAATACTGTAGCTGATTCTGCCGCCCAACAAGAAAGTCATCGCTAATTTCGCCATTTTCCGATTGCTCATTCCACTCTTTCATAATGGAATAGTACAATTCTGAAGTATCCTTGAGTGGCGCAATACCAAGCGTATCAGCCATAGCCTTGTGCAGGCCGCGGTAGATCAACGCCGCCCGGTTGTAATCCTTCTGTGCGCGATAGAACCGCATCAGAGAAATGGAAACCGTTTCGCACAGAGGTTCTTCCTGCAAATATTTTCGCCAGAGGGCCTCGGCCTCGCCGTCTTTTCCTTCAGAAAGGCAGAATTCGGCCCGCTTGTCAAGCTGCTGCAAATAGGCCTCTCGCAAGGAAGTACGCGTCCGCTCCAACCATTCCTCATATTCATAGCAGTTCGGAACGCTAAACCCTTTCAGAAACTCTCCCTGATAAGCCTCGACATCCACAGCTTTGAGAAATTCATCGACATCAATGTAAAATCCAAGTTCTGGATTAAGTTGAATTGCGCTACGCCCTGCGGGAACCACAAGCTCAATCGGTACAACCTTTTTTAGATGATAGAGATTATCGCGCAAGTGTCGGCGGGCAAGCTCATTGTCTTCCCCTCCCCAGAGGAGGCCTGTCAGCTCATCTCTTGTTGCCTTTTTATGCACCAGCAGATAAAAAAGAAGTCCCTGCGCCTTTTTTAAGCAAATTCTTATGGGCGTGCCATTGCACTCAATATGCGCGTAACCGAGCAGAAGCGCTTTGATAATTGTGTCTTCCATCACACTATCCCCTCAAAAAAGTAGTCTGATTTAATATACAACATTATCGTCACGTTTCCGTCACTTGTCAAACATCCAAGTGACGGAAATCTATAGCTTATAAAAAGTCGCAGATGGCTCTCTGACAAAATGTGTTAGAAAAGTGTTAGAAAGCCTTATTTTGCGCCTTCCGATTACCGCCAGCAGGCTAGAAGAAAGTCCTGAAATCGTAAGATTTCAGGACTTTCTGGTTGCGGAGGCATGACTCGAACCTACGTCCTCCGGGTTATGAGGGCGATACAGCCATTTTTAGAGCGTATAAACGCTTGAAATACGTACATTTATAATCTCGTTTTGTTTTGATTGGATTGCCGTAAAGGCTTGTCCCAAGGTTCTCATAGCTTCAACGTCTGGTGGAGAAACATTACCAAGAAGAAATTGTCTGCAAACCTGTACAGCAACAGAGAAATTCGCCTTGCAAGGGTGTTTTGTTTTGAATTTCTGAATGACTACGTGTGAGGTAATCAATTCAGAGAAGTTGTACATGATAAGCCTGGCATAAATCTCCTGCGTAATGTTCCCTCTTTTTCGGCTTCTTTTAGTTTTCGGCCTTGGTCTCGCAGTACAGGCAGCGGTAGGTGCGCGTGCTCTCTTCGGTCAGTGTGAAGACCTGCGGCAGCTCCTGCTCAACGGAGGTGATGCAGCGGGGATTCTTGCAGCGGATGACGTTGGTGATGCGCTCGGGCAGCTTGAGCTGGCGCTTTTCGGTGCGCTTGCCGTCCTTGATGATGTTGACGGTGATGCCGGGGTCGACATAGCCGATGACATCCCAGTCAAGGTCGAGCACCTGGTCGATCTTGATGATGTCCTTGCGGCCGAGTTTGCCGCTCGAAACGTTCTTGAGCAGCGCGACGGAGCAGTCGAGCTTGTCAAGGCCGAGGATGTTGTAGAGCTCCATCGCCTTGCCGGCGGAGATGTGGTCGATAACGATACCGTTGGAAATAGCGTCGATGATCATGTGTAAGTCCCTCCCTTATTCAATACCAAGCAGCTTGAGGATGAGCGCCATGCGGATGAAGCGGCCGTTGCGGACCTGCTTGAAGTAGCAGGCGCGGGGATCGTCGTCCACGGCGACGGAGATCTCGTTCACGCGCGGCAGCGGGTGCAGGATGCAGAGATCCTTCTTGGCGTTGCGCAGCTTCTCCGGGGTGAGGATGTAGCTGTCCTTCAGACGGAGGTAGTCTTCCTCGTTGAAGAAGCGCTCGCGCTGAACGCGGGTCATGTAGAGAATGTCGAGCTGGGGCATGACGGACTCGAGATCGGTCGTCTGCTCGTAGGGGATGTTATTCTTCTTGAGCGACTCGGCCTTCACGTAGCTGGGGAGCTTGAGCTCCTCGGGGGAGATGAGAACGATCTTGATGCCGGTGTAGCGGCTCAGGGCGCTGATGAGGGAGTGAACTGTACGGCCGAACTTGAGGTCGCCGCAGAAGCCGACGGTCAGGTCGTTGAAGCGGCCCTTTTCACGGTTGATGGTGAGCAGGTCAGTCAGCGTCTGAGTGGGGTGGTTGTGGCCGCCGTCGCCCGCGTTGATGACGGGAACCTCAGAGTGCATGGAAGCGACCAGGGGCGCGCCTTCCTTCGGGTGGCGCATGGCGATGATGTCGGAATAGCAGCTCACGGTGCGCACCGTGTCGGAAACGCTCTCGCCCTTGGCGGCGGAAGAGCTGCTTGCGGACGAGAAGCCCAGCACCTTGCCGCCGAGACCGAGCATCGCAGACTCAAAGCTCAGGCGCGTGCGGGTAGAGGGCTCAAAGAAGAGCGTTGCGAGGATCTTGCCGTCGCACTTGTGTGCGTAGGCCTCGGGGTTGGCGATGATGTCATTGGCCGTGGCGACCATTTCGTCGATCTCCTGGGTGCTCAGCTGTAAAATGTCGATCAAATGCTCCATGTTAGTTTTTTCCTCCGATCCAAGATTCGTCCGATGGGTTGTTGCGGAACTGAATGAGACGCGCAACATCGTTGGGGTGGATATAATTTTGTTTCGCCGCTACGTCGGCGATGACGTCAAAGTTGGTCAGGCTGTGGTTCTTCACGTTCGCGGCGGCAAGGCGGTCAAGCCCCTTCTGCATGCCGTAGGTGAAGATGCTCGCAACGCCGAGCACCTCCGCGCCCGCTTCGCGCAGGACGCTCACAACGTCCAGAACGCTGCCGCCGGTGGAGATCAGATCTTCAATGACGACGACCTTCTGACCCGGCTCGAGGCAACCCTCGATCTGATTCTGGCGGCCGTGATCCTTGCCGGACGAGCGCACATAGCCCATGGGCAGCCCCATCATGTGGCCGACGATGGCAGCGTGGGCGATGCCCGCCGTGCTCGTGCCCATCAGTACCTCCACATCGGGATAGTCGGCGCGAATAATCTTGCACAGCGCACTTTCCACCTGCGTGCGCACCTCAGGTGCGGTCAGGATCAGGCGGTTGTCGCAGTAGACGGGACTCTTGATGCCGCTGGCCCAGGTGAAGGGCTCGTTCGGACGGAAGAATACCGCACGGATGGAGAGCAATCCCTCCGCAATGCTGCGTTCCAAATGCTCCATTTCTATCTCTTCTCCTTTCAAAATGTCAGTTTGTTGACAAAATTAGCGTTTCCAATGCCTCCGGGGTTTCGGCGATCTGGTCGGCGCCGGCGGCGGTGAGCTCTTCGCGGCTGCCGTAGCCGTAGAGCACGCCGATCACGTCGAGTCCCGCAAGATGCGCGCCGATGACGTCATGCTCGCGGTCGCCGACCATCACAGCGCGGGAAAGATCGTCGCAGCCAGCCGCTTTAAGCGCGGCTTTGACGACATTTACCTTTTTGCCCGCTTCCTTGTCGCCCTCGGGCGCGCCGCAGATGGCGTCGAAGTAGGGTGCGAGGCCGAAATGCTCCAGAATGCGCTCGGCCATGGTGTCGAGTTTCGACGTGGCGACGAAAAGACGCTTGCCCTCGCTCTTGAGATGCGCAAGCAGCGCGGGGATGCCGGGGTAGGGGGCGTTGTCGAGCCAGCCGTCCTGCTGATAGTATTCGCGGAATTTCGCGACCGCGGCGTCGACATTCTCTGCGCTCACGAAGCGCGCGAAGGTCTCGCTGAGCGGCGGGCCGACGAAGAACGACAGCTCGCGCCAGTCGCGCTCGATGCCAAACGCGCGCAGGGCATACTGTCCGGCCTTCATGATGCCGGGGCCGGAGTCGGTCAGCGTGCCGTCCAAATCAAATAAGATGATGTTGCGGCGCATTGCTTAGCCCACAAACTCGCTGACACAGCGGCGATAGGCGGCGACGGGATCCTCCGCCTGCGTGATGGGGCGGCCAACGACGATGTAGTCCGAGCCGATCTCGCGTGCCTTTGCGGGCGTAGTGATGCGCACCTGATCGTCCGCCTTTGCATCGGCAAAGCGGATGCCGGGGGTGACGGTGAGGAAGTCCTTCGTGCAGGTCTCGTGGATGCGGCCGGCTTCAAGCGGGGAGCAGACCACGCCGTCGAGCCCGGCGAGTCTTGCATTTTTGGCGTAGTCGATGACCACTTCCTCAAGGGGGCGGTGGATGCCGATCTCTTCCTCCATGCTCTGCTGGCTGGTGGAGGTGAGCTGCGTGACGGCGATGAGCATCGGACGCGTGCCGTCCGCGCGGGTGAGACCCTCAAGCGCGGCGCTCATCATGGCGCGCGTACCCGCGGCGTGGAGGTTGACCATGTCCACATCGAGGGAGGAGAGCGCGGCCATCGCTTTTTTCACGGTGTTGGGGATGTCGTGCAGCTTGAGATCGAGGAATATCTTATGGCCGCGCGCCTTGATCTCGCGCACGATGGACGGGCCTTCAGCGTAGAAGAGCTCCATGCCGATCTTCACAAAGGGCTTTTCGCCGGTGAAGCGGTCAAGAAATGCGAGGGTCTTTTCCTTGCTGTCAAAATCCAGTGCGATGATAACGTCCTTACCCATGGTGGGCACCTCCTATGATGTCGTTCAAATCGTTGATGTTGTATTTCTGCATGACGCGGGGCAGATCCTCGACGATGCGGCGGCAGGCGAAGGGGTCGACAAGGTTGGCAGCGCCGACCTCAACAGCCGTTGCGCCGGCGAGCATCAGTTCGATGACGTCCTCGGCGCTCATCACGCCGCCGAGACCGACGATGGGAATGCGCACCGCTTCGTACACCTGCCAGACCATGCGCACCGCAAGCGGGAAGAGTGCGGGGCCGGACATGCCGCCCGTGCTGTTGGCAAGAAGCGGCTTTCTCGTTTTGAGATCGAGCCGCATGCCCATCACGGTGTTGATGAGGCTGATGCCGTCCGCGCCTGCGTCCTCGCAGGCCTTGGCAATGTCCGCAATGCTTGTGACGTTGGGCGAGAGCTTGACGATGATGGGTTTTTTGACCGCGTCCTTCACCGCGCGCGTGACCGCTGCGGCAGCCTTCGGGTCAGTGCCGAAGCTCATGCCGCCGCCGTGGACGTTGGGGCAGGAGATGTTCACCTCGAGCCAGCCAACCTGCGGACAGGTGTCGAGCTTCTGGCAGACCTCGACGTATTCATCGAGCGAAAAGCCGCTGACATTTGCCATGACGGGCTTGCGGAAAACGCGCGCGAGCTTGGGAAGCTCCTCGGTGATAACCGCGTCCACACCGGGGTTCTGAAGACCCACGGCGTTAAGCACACCGCTTTGCATCTCAGCGATGCGCGGCTGGGGATTGCCAAGGCGCGCATCGCGCGTCGTTCCCTTAAAGGAGAACGTGCCGAGGCAATTGATATCGTAGAGTTCTGCGAACTCGTGGCCGTAGCCGAAGGTACCGCTCGCGGGAATAACGGGGTTATCGAGCGGAAGAGAGCAGAGCGTGACGTTTGTTTTTACCATTTGATCTCATCCCTCCTGAATACGGGGCCTTCGCGGCAGACGCGCTTGGGGCCGTTCACCGTGTCGATCGTGCAGCCCATGCACGCGCCGAAGCCGCAGCCCATGCGCGCTTCCAGACTGATCTGACCGGGCTTGTCCGTCTTTGCGCAGAGCGCCTTGAGCATCGGCATCGGCCCGCAGGCGCAGATGGTGTCGAACCGCTCGGGCAGCGCGTCGATCACAAAGCCGCGCGTACCGCGGCTACCGTCCGCCGTTGCGATGACAGTCTGCACGCCGAGCGCCTTGAATTCATTTTCGTAAAAACATCCTCCGCAGTGTTGAAACCCAGAACGGCGACGGGCGTTTTGCCCGCGGCAAGAAGGCGCTTTGAAAGGCCGAAGAGCGGCGCGACACCGATGCCACCGCCCGCAAGGAGCGTCGTTTCGCCGCGGGTGGCAACGTCAAAGCCGTTGCCGAGACCCGAGAGCGCATCGAGCGCCTGCCCCGGCGTGCAGCGGGAGAGCCAGTCCGTTCCGCCGCCGACGACTTTATAAAGGAGCGTGATGCTCTTTTCGTCCCAGTCGCAGATGGAGATGGGCCTGCGCAGGAAGAAACCGGGCAGGCGAAGGTCGAGGAACTGACCCGGCGCGGTGATGGCCGAGGTGTCGCCCTCGAGCCTCAAGCGGTAGACGCCCGAGGCAATGAGGGCGTTCTCCGCGATGGTGTAAGTTACTTCGATCAAAGCATATCCTCCTTCCAGACGATCTCGCCGCCGATCATCGTCAGCTTGCACGCACCGGTGAGGCACGTGCCGGCGAAGGGCGTTGCGCGTCCCATGGTCAAAAATGTTTCGGGGTCGACGGTATAAGTTCCGTTGAGGTCAAATACGGTCAGGTCGGCGGGCTGGCCGACAGCGATCTCTGTGCCGCAGCCAAAGCGGCGCATCGGAGAGGTGTGCATCAGCTCGACGAGCTTTTCCAGCGGCAGAATGCCCTTTTTTACAAGATGGGTGTAGCTTGCGGCAAAGGACGTTTCCAGACCGACGACGCCCATGGCGCTCTTTTCAAGGCCCTTGGACTTTTCTTCGTGGCTGTGGGGCGCATGGTCGGTGACGAGCATGTCGATCGTACCATCCAGAAGACCCTCGATGAGCGCATCCTGATCGGCCTGATCGCGCAGAGGGGGATTCATCTTGAAGCGTCCGTCCTCCTGCAGATCGTCCTGCGTGAAGGCGAGGTAGTGCGGCGCTGTTTCGCACGTCACGTTCACGCCGCGGCGCTTGGCCGCGCGGATGACCTCGACGCTTTTCTTGGTCGAAACGTGGCAGACGTGGTAGGCGCAGCCCGTTTCCCCGGCAAGCTTCACGTCGCGCGCGATCTGCCCCCATTCGCTCTCAGAGCAGATGCCGCGGTGCCCGTGGGCGCGGGCATACGCACCGTCGTGGATGTAGCCGTCGCGGAGCAGGGAATTGTCCTCGCAGTGCGCGGCAAGGATCTTGCCGAGGCGGCGGCACTCGGCCATCGCCTGGCGCATTATGCTCTCGGACTGCACGCCGCGTCCGTCGTCGGAAAAGGCGATGACGTTTTGCGCCATGCCCGCAAGGTCTGCGAGCTGCTCGCCCTTTTCGCCGACCGTGATCGCCCCGTAGGGATGCACATGGACGAGGGCGTCCTTCTCGATGAGCGCGCGCTGGAGATTCAGCGCGTCGACACAGTCGGGGACGGGGTTCAGGTTCGGCATGTCGGCAACGTGGGCAAAGCCGCCGTGCGCGGCAGCCAGTGTGCCGGTGCGGATGGTCTCCTTATAAGAAAATCCCGGCTCACGAAGATGAACATGAACATCAACGAAACCGGGAAACAAAACCATATTAGAAATATCAATAACAATAGTATCATTGGAAGGGGAAACACCATCACCAATAGAAACGATCTTTCCGTCCGAAAGAAACACGTCCGCCAAATGAAACACGCCCTGCGAGAAAAACTTTGCATTCTTCAGAAGATAGCGCACTTTCATTTCCTCCTTGTGTTGTTTTCGGTGCATTATACGGGATAATCTGACGAATGTCAAGAGCAAAAGCTTCGGGAAAACGATATCGTCAGCGGCAGAAATAACAGCACAAGCGTAGCCACAATCAAAAAGCTTTGCGATGGATATTGCCACATGCGTTACAAGAATGCTTGGACGATACACTGGTGGAATGAGATCTGCTCTTTTTGGCATTCGGACCTTTCTGCGATTTTTATATGAGACCGGGATCACTGCGTATAATTTTTGTAAAGCACTTCCGGAATTTGTTTGCCCTCGGAAGAATTTTCACGAAGGATTTTCCTGTGATGAATTGGAACCTCTTCGATAAAAAGTTTCAAATTTTTTAGGAAAGACGAGCAATAAAAAGTATCCGAGAGCGTAGAGCCCACCATAAAGCAGGCCAAATCAGCCGAGAATTGAGTTCAAATCCTTCCTGACACTCTTAAATGCCCTTGTGTATCTATAAAACACGCTTTGAAAAAACAGGGCATAAAAACGCTGAAACCCCTGATTTCTCAGGGGTTTCAGGTGAGTGTATCTATTTTGGTCACTCAAGATGGTTGCGAAGGCAGGACTCGAACCTACGGCCTCCGGGTTATGAGGGCGATTTGGCGATTTTTGATGTTCCTATATGCTTGAAACAAGTCGATTTAGAGTCGTTCTTCGCACTTTTTAGTAGCAAAAATCTTGCTGTTCTTGATTTAACGTACACAGAGGCGTTGAAGCACGGGCATTTGCGGGGATTGTGTTAGAAAAGTGTTAGAAACATTTTATTCCTTCGCCATCCGCTCTAATATTTCTGCCCGCTCATTCAATATCTCCTGAAAGATTTGCTGGCTGCGGCGGTCGCCGCAAACATCGGGGTGATATTGTTTAGCGAGACGGTGATACTCTTCTTTCAACGCTTTCATATCCTGACGCGCGGCGGAAGAAAACCAGCAGTCCCCAAATGGGCGAACAATAGGTGCTTCCTGCGGCTGAGTATTTTGCTCAGAAACGTGCGGGGCTTTTTCTTTCCTCTCGCTGCTGTTGATCTGCGCTGTCCTATGGGGTAAATCAATAAGAACGTCCGCTGGAACAGCAAATTCACAGCCCAAACAGGAATAGAGAATACTTCCTTCGGAGCAGTCTTTCAAAACGTGCTCCCGCAGCGATGAGTCGGTATAGTACCTGTACAGGTAATGCAAAAACGGGTCTGTGCTTGTCGAAAGTTTATGCGCCATATCTGCCGCTTGTGCCATTGAAGCCGCTGTTACTTCTTCAATCTCGGCTTCAATTTCGGGAATGGACTCTTTGAGTGCTCGGATGCGCTCTTTTGTCTCGTGCATCTGATCAAGACAACGCTCATACTTCTCTTCATATTCCGCAAGATCAATGTCCGGTTTTCCATCTGCCGGAGCATAACGGGCCTGATGGATCGTCTGCTTTGCCGAGCGAATAACGGCTTGCTGATAATCAAGCTGACGTTCTCTCAACCACAGCTGACGTTTCATGGCCTTTTGGCTTCGCTGCAATGTAACAAGCGGCTCATAGGTTTTTTGTAAGATCAGGTCGAAATTTGACAACCCAATCAGCTTTGCCAATACGACATAGTCCATTGCACGGCTGTCAATCACAGGCACCTGCGAAAACCACTCCCGCTTGTCCAGCAAATTCGCGACAAGCTCTTCCTTTTTCAGCAGAATCGCATAGTGCAGGACTGTAAGGCCAAGATCGTCTTGCCAATCATACCACGCAGGATCCAGCTTTTTCCCGAGCCGAACAGCATGGTACACCTCGTTCATGCGGCAGTTCCGAAAACAGTGCAGGAAGTCCTCAACTTCCTGAGCGCCGTCACGGTCACATCTTGCAAGGCCTTCCTTTTCTAACCTGTATTCCACATTTCTATCGAGGCGGATGCAGAGGTAACAGAAAATGGCCTTTTCGGACGGGGCAGACCTCTTTGCACCGGAAAGGTTCTGATGGGCAGAAGTAAGATATTCTGAATCAAAAGTGCCTTTCGGATCTGACAGGTCCCGCCGCAAGTCTTTCGAAAACTCTTCTTGCTTTACTTTGATCTTTCTCTGTTCTTCATAGGGAAGCGCATTCACAAAGCTGTCGTAGCTCTCAGAATTGCAGGAGCGATACAGATCTTCTGCGCGGAGTAGCTTGGCAGAAAAAGCATCATCCCCCGCCAGTCCGAAATTGTCAAGCATCATTAGCTGGTCGTCACTGATGCGACCGTGCTTCATTGAAGTCTGGACGGCGGCGAATAGCTGCTGAATGCTGCGTCTTTTCTGCTCTCGTGCCCAGTCATACTTTTCGAGCAGTACCGCTTGTAAGCTGCGGATGAATTGCGTTAGCTCCATTCCGCCGACGCTCTTACCGAAAAGGGTACATCCTAAAATCGTATTCACCTGCTCCGCTCGCGCAAGGTAAACGTCGGACTTTGGGTCCTTCATATAAACAGCGTAGCGGCAAATTTCGCTGAATGGAAAACGATTTGTTGCTGCCCAGTCATCGTGACAGGGGTGAATGTAGAGAGCGCAGTCGGTGATGATCGTCCCCTCGGTTGTCAGGCCAAAAAGTGGGATTGTCCCTTTCATATAGGCGACGATCTGTTCGCCGTCAGGAATCTTGTAAGTTGAAATAACCTTATCAAGTTTTTTGATTCCCGCCGTACCGAACGTAAGTTTGGTGTAAGTGTGAGGAAATGAAAAAATCTCGGCTTCAAAAGTGTTCGGCGGCATATCTGTGATTCCCTCCTTGTCAGAAAATCCATCTCAGAAACTGAACCAGTAAAATCACTATCCCAACAGCAATGATGCAGAACAGCACTTTATGCTCTGAAATGAAATCTTCAATATCGTCCAGTTTTTTCAACTTAGACAAAATACCCCCAACCATAATGATTTCATCCAAATATGGAATAGGATCTGGAACGATCGCGTTGATTGCAAACAAAATAAGCTGAACTGCGAGCGGGAGCACAAAGTAAATACTCCCCCCTACAATGGCAACAATGCCGATCAGAATTATATGCAGCAAAATGGTCACCTCGTTTGTTTGATGGAAAAGAAGTCTAAAACAAATCATTACGCCTATGGCACGAGTTTACAGGAATTTTCGATTGACTCTCCATACATGCGGTTTCATACGACCATCTTTGTCCTTGGGTCTACGCGGGCAATACCCTGGCAGCGGGCGGCCCTCGCCTCGTGTTTGCTTAACGGTCTTCCCACACCACGAGCACATATACTCAGTGATCGCTGCTTCTTGTTTTAGAATTGCCATCCTACACCTCTAATTCCTCTTGAATATGGATAATTGCTCGAAGCAATGTTTGGAGATCATCTTCGGTTTCGTGCAGTTGTCCAAATTCCCACTGCTTCGCACGGAAATAAGAGCGCGCTTTCATAATGATTTTTGTCAGGCGGCACATATTGTCATCGCGCTGATAAATGCTTCCGGTTGCAGCATAGTTAGCGCCAAAGCAATTAGGACATGCTGCACGGACGATGCAGGAACGGCATTTATCATCCAAAAGTTCTTTTGGAATCTCCTCACTTGGGAACACTATCTCGTTTGCCTTCTGAGCTTTGTCCTCCCCAACAGACAACGGCATAAAAAACTGACAAGGGTATACGCGGCCATCTACGTCATAAGACCGCATGGAATAACCAGCACCACAGTAGCGAAATGCTTCATCCTGCTCCAAGCCAACATTATAAATGCCCATATTCAGCATGGAGCACGGCTCAACTTCGGGGTGCGCAAGGTAAAATGAAATCAGAGCTTCCAGTTCTCGTGTAAGCACACTCAAGTTTTCAGGATCCGACCAGTCAATCTCATACGCCAGATTACAAGACACTGCAAATCCTTTTTGATGAAGCTCAATCACTCCTTCCGCCAGATGCGGCAGAGTTTCTCTCGAAACGGTCATTTTCACATCCTGTTCAGGGTACATTTCAAGGAAAAAGTCAAGATCAATATCGTCGTAAGAATTTGAACGATTGACATTGTGCATATCCCGCGTTCCGTCAAGGCTCAGTCCACAAATAAAACATCCCACATGTTCACGCAGCCAGTCTTGAACCTCACCATGGACTAATGTACCGTTAGTAGTTGCGAATACAGTGCAAGGGATATCTCCCTTTTTCGAACAAATGTAATCCGTAATTTCTCGTACTAAATCAAATGCGAGAAAAGGCTCTCCTCCGAATAAGTCAAATTCGATTCCCTCAAAATCTGCAAAGTTTTTAAGCTCGTAATCCACGATGCTTTTAGCAGTCTCAACACTCATCCTGCGGTTGCTTTTGTGGTGTTCATAGCAATACGTACACGAAAGGTTGCATGCCTGCGTAAGTGTCAAAGTTACCGTTTTTATTTTTCTTTCTTCCATTTCGCTCTCCCCATAGAAATAAGAGCGGCTCTTGCGCAAGAGCCGCTCTTTGTTTTTCACCTGCTGTGACCTTTGCAGGAACGTGTACAGCCACCCTGGCAGCTCCCCCTACATGTCCCGCTACAACTATTTTTGCAAGTGCCCATACATGCGGAGCAAGCATAATAAATCTGCGGACCGTTAACGGCAGGAACAGGTTGCAATCTCAAGGCGTCCTTTAGTTTTTCAATCATTTCCGAAGTTACCTGAAACATGGTCAAACCTCCCTCCATCAAAATATAAAGTATTTGCTATAGCCCCAATATAGCGTATTTGCGATATAAAATCAAGCATAAATATATCGCGATTAGTGGTCTAACGCAAATGCACACTTCTGGGTAAAATATTACTATCACTTTCCGGAGGTGCAGCATGGATGACTTCAACGTAGCAGCCCGTGTTCAGGATCTTTGCAAGGCTCGCTCTTGGAGTCTTTACCGTCTCGCCAAAGAGGCGGGCATGCCGTATTCATCGCTCAGCACGATCCTATATAAAACAGCCGCACCGTCTATCGCTTCCATCGAAAGGCTCTGCACTGGATTTGGCATCACGCTTGCACAATTCTTCTCTGCTGAAGACGAATACGCGAGGCTAAAAAAGGATGAAAAGGATTGCCTTTCCCACTGGGGGCAGCTGGATCCACTGGAAAAGCAGTTGACGCTCACATACATGCAAGCACTGACTGATGCAAAGGACGCAAGAGAGCCGGAACACTAACGGCAAAAAATAAGACGCAGAACAATGAACAGCACCCCATTTGTTAGACAGTATGATATAATGTCTAACAAATGGGGTGCTTTTAATGCCAAAGGGAATACCAAACAAACGATACACACCGGAGTTTGAGAAGCTGGTCGTGGAAACCATGCCGAAGGAAAAGCTGAGCTACCGTAAAGCAGCAAGACAGTTCGAAATCAGCAGTGACAAGCGTGTTGCCGCTTGGGAAGGGATCTATCTGGAAGAAGGTCCAGAAGGTCTTGCAGTTGAGCGGCGTGGCCGCGGCAGCAAGGGCCATCCGCCAAAACAGCTGCCAAAGGGCGTAGAATAATATCTGCTGGCAGAAGTCCAGCAGCTGCGTGCGGAGGTAGACTACCTAAAAAATCTGCAAACCTTGGTTTTGGAAGACGAGCGACGCCAGCACAAAAAACGCAGGTATCTCATGACAGAACTCCCTAATTTTTTATCATTTCGGTTTACAAATGCGCTCTGAGTGTCCTTATCAGTGAGAGGCAAATTTTCCGACTGGGTTGGCCGCAATCACAATCGTCTCACCTGAACATAAGGAGCGTAGCTACATCTTTAGACCGACAAGCTTTTACTACATCAGCAGAGTTCATTCCTCTGGTTTCTCATCCTCTATCAATACATTGCAAGGAAAACCCGGAATGGCATAGCCAAGCACACTGCCCAGTGGGTAGTGCATCTTGATGTCGAGATCAAAGCACTTTAGCAGGAACAAAACATCATGGCAGCCGCCAACTGCATCGAGTTTCTGTTGATCGCTGAGATGGGTAAAGGCTTGAATTCTCTGATCCAGATCAGAAATCTTCCGGGACATTCTTTTATATAACTGCCAAAGAAGAATGTCACGGTAAAATGTCGGAAAATCATCCAAGACTGTTTCATATACGTGGATCATCTCATGCAGCAACACACTGTCATCATTTGCATATTCCGGGCTGATAATAACATACGCACATTGATAGCTCTCTGGATTTCCAATATACTCTCTTAAACCGTCGGGGTAGCCGGTCTCCGCGGTAGGCCAAATTTGTATAGGTGTGTTGTAACCATCGATAAACGCTCCATGTGCTCCATTATCCAAGGGCGCAACAGAGAACCGTACCCACGACAAGGTGAAATCATGCAGCTCTTCCGGCTGAAAATCGAAGGATTCGCCATCCTCTGTACATTCATCAGCATTGTCAATTACACTCGAGTCAAAAAGCATGTCTGCAAAATGTTCTTCAAACTCCGATGCCCGCTCGCAGAGCGCGACATCTTCTTCTGGCGCAGTGTGCAGCCAGTCTCTAAAATCTTCTGACTGTCCGACATACCGTGAAGGCTGGTTTAGCGCATACAGACCTCTTGTCCTATAAATTGCCATATTGTTTCTCCTTTTCGCTCTCAATATTTCCCCGTCAGCAGATAATTCTGGCATAAATGTGACAAACCATTTTTGCTGCCGAGGCATCTAATCTCTTGCTACAATGCAGGCACCCAAAAGTGGGTGCCTGCATTGTAAGTAGTATGATGCGATGCGCGTCTTTCCGCGCGGGTTTTGCTCACTGCTCGAGCTTCGTCCAGTCGCGGTTCGCGCGCAGGGCGGTCCACTGCTCGTCGCCGTTCTTCTCGGTCGCGGCGCGCTCGTAGGTGTGGCTGTTCGTCGCCTCCTGAATGGCGATGTAGAACCAGTCACCGCTCTTGCAGTCGGGGAAGGTCAGCATCACACGCTCGGACAGCAGGTGATCCTCCTCAGAGGGCACACGCTCGAGTACGCGGTTGATCATCGTCACGGTCTCGGCGCGGGTGATGCTCTGGTTGGGACGGAAGCTACCGTCGGGGTAGCCCTCGATCCAGCCATTGCCTGCCGCGAGCTTGATATAGGCCTCAGCCCAGTGACCGGCGATGTCGCTGAAGCGGTCAGTCGTCTTGTCCAGCTTGGCGAACAGGGCGATGATCTTGGACATCTCGGCGCGGGTGATGGGGGCGTTCGGGCGGAACGTGCCGTCGGGATAACCGCTGACGATACCGGCGTTGCTCAGGGTGGAGATGGCGTTGTTGTACCAGTCGCCGCTCTTGATGTCGGAGTACGCGTTCGTGGTCGCCCAATACTGCTCACGGGTCTTGTCGGTCAGCAGACGGAAGAAGATGGTGCTGGCCTCAGCGCGGGTGATGTAGCCGCCCGGCTGCACCGTGCCGTCGGGATAACCCATGATGTAAGCATAGTGATCCGCAGTATTCAGCGCGGGCTTGCTCGGCGTGGGGGTGGGGATCACGGGAATATAGGGAACGTAGCTGTAGGTGTTGGTGATGGTCAGAGGGGTGTTCTCATCGGCCCCTTCAAACTGCCAGCTTGTGACCTTCAGCGCGTCACCTTGCTTCGCGACTGTGATCGTCAGAGTGTAGGGCTTTTCATCATAGGTCTATAGGATGTTCCGCCCTTGACCTCCTGCACAGCATAAAATAAGCCTTTTCGCTTACTTGTGGTAGCTGCCTTGCTCTTTGTGCAGTCTTATCTTAATGATATTGCATCAAAGGAGAGTATATCAAATTACTGCGTCTTATTTTTATTGATTTTGTTTTATAATATTAGCTCCCCAGTCGGCGATTACAGTCCTGCCTTCTGTTTCGTACTATACTCAACAATGGCCTTTTTGAGGATATCCATGGCGCGCTCGAGCTTGTCGCTTTCGAGGACGTAGGCCATGCGGACTTCGTTTTTGCCCTTCCCGGGCGTCGCGTACATCGAGCCTCCCGGGGCCATCATCACGGTCTCGCCGTTGTCGCTGAATTC
>OOCB01001457.1_pt1 | contig 31670 bp, 28 predicted proteins | sample 1671351 | NCBI WGS metagenome assembly OOCB01 (sample SAMN06348148, study PRJEB24527) | human gut metagenome | biome: human gut; feature: ankylosing spondylitis patient; material: feces | host: Homo sapiens | place: China | collected 2015-10 | reverse complement strand
GAGTTCAGACGTGTGCTCTTCCGATCTCATATGAACTTCTACAAATGGGGTGAATTCCTGAACCGCCTCGATGGCGTCACGAATTGCATATGAATAGTGAGTGTACGCACCGGCGTTGATAACCACACCGTCAAATTCATCACGGCTTTCGTGTATGACATCGATTATATCACCCTCGTGGTTAGACTGAAAGAATGAAACTTTTGCACCGTGGGCTTTACCGTAAAGTTTTAATTCATCATTGATTTGCTTCAAAGTTTCGCCGCCGTATACACTCTTTTTTCTAATCCCGGTCATATTAAGATTAGGTCCGTTAAGTACAAGTATTTTTTTCATTAAAATCACCGTAAATAAAAAAATAATGGGAGCAGTAATCTGCTCCCATATGTATAATTATTTATACTTTCTTTTACGAGCAGCCTCGCTCTTCTTTTTACGAGCAACAGAAGGCTTTTCATAATGTTCTCTCTTGCGAACTTCCTGGATGATACCATCACGAGAAGTCTGACGCTTGAATCTTCTGAGTGCGCTGTCAAGAGATTCATTTTCTTTAACTTTTACTTGGCTCATTTTATTCCCTCCCTCCGACCTCTTCGGGGGTATTTGATACTTTTATTTGAATATCTGCACAAGATTATATACAAAAATATATCGCTTGTCAAGTATTTTGTTAATAAATTTATCAATATTTGTAAAATTGTGAATGATAACTAAAAAATATGCCGAATACGATAATTTTTGTGATAAAAAATAAGGCTATCACAATTGATAGCCTTATAAAAACCGTATTTCGTTTTAAAATTAAGCTTCTTTTTCTTCCTTCTTTTCTTTGAGAAGAACAAACTTTTCCATAGGGAAGAGAACTACCATTTGTACAAAGCCTGCTGCAAGGCCTGCAATAGTTCTTGCAAGACCGTTTAACCAAGCCCATGGAGCTTTTGCGATAATACCAACTAACCAACCCTGGAACCAAGTTGAGAAGAGGATTAAAGCAATCATAAGTACAATGTAGATAGCGAAGTTGTACCAAGGTGCATCTGACTTAAATGTTGTCTTCTTGTTCTGATAGAAACCGTAAATATTAGCAATAAGGTTTGAAAGGAAGAACGGAAGTAAGTAACCCCAAGTTACTACACCGTCGACAACATATTTAGCGATTTGCTTAGCACCCTGAGCTGTTGATGCATCAAAGATTACATCCGGCTTGAAGATTCCCTGAAGGAATCCAGGAAGTGTAGCTGTAACGCTGTCAAAGATGAGTGGGAGAACATTTGCAAGAACAAGCTGAATGATTGTTACAAGTCCTGATACTACAAGGAATTTAACAAACTGCCATACCGTCTTGATAAATGAACCCTTTTCCTCAGCAGCACTGTCAATGCCGCCAAGACTGATTTTTTTCTTTTCGTCTGCCATAATTTTACTCCTTTAAATATGTATAAAAATTTAAGACGATAATATTATATCAATAATTTACCGTTATTGCAATGCTTTTTTTACGAAAATAGCAAACCGAGCATTGCCGTGCCTGATATTGCGTGAATAATTGCAATAACTGCCCATACAACAAGTGCAACCAAGCCTACTGCAACAGCAAGAATAAGTACAACAAGCAAAATGAGAATTAAAAGGACGAGCGGGCCTTTTTTGCTCTTTTTAACAGTGTCTTTAAATTCTTTTTCATCAAATATTTCTTTAGGCGCAGGGTTTTCATCATCATAAATAGGGTAGAGCGGAAGTGTAGCTTCTGCATCGCAATAACCCGAATTCCAAAGAAGCGGTTCAACAAGACCTCTTACGCTTGTAGCACCCTTTAAGAATTTGCCTATGCTTAAGTGAATTGTATTAAGGAATGAATCAATTATATTGAGAAGACCGCAGGTGAGTTTGTACTCTCTTGTTTCAGGGCCGTAAGGTGAATCGCCGCAGTAAAGATTTTGGATAAGCTCAAGGATAAAATCAATAACCTTGTTGTCTGCAATATCCGCAATGTCGGATTTTTTAAGTCCGCTTTCTTTTTTGCAAAGTCGCCAGATTTTCTTAAAGGTTAAGTGGTTAAGAAACTTTCCGACAGGCTTAATTATCCACGCAAATTTCTTTACGGTTTCGCCCGGAACGGAAAATGCAGGCGTCATCTCGGCAAGGCGGTCAATGTCATTTCCCATAGCCCAAAGGACCTCTTTAATCATACCAAAGAAGAAATTCATCATATAGTCGGGGAAGCTCTTGCCCTTCGTGTCAATTTCCTTTACATCATCAATATAAACTGTGTCGACATCTATTTTTGAATTTTTTGGGTCAAAGGTAATATTTCTCATAGCCGGCGGACAGCCGATAAATGCACCGCAAGCTACATCGTAAAATTTATTTCCTTTTTTGGTGGTGACAACGCTTATATCGTGAACATGGGTATGACCTGTAATCATACAGGAAAGTCCTGCGTCAGCAAAAATTTCACGAGTGGTTTCATAATTTCTCTGCATATTTCCGCCGCCGATAATGTTATAAAACGGCGATGGAGAAATCATAGGGTGGTGAGTCATTGCAATAACAAATTGATCGTTTTTCTTTGCATCTTCAAGCTGTTCCATAATCCAGTTCATACAATCATCGGAAAAGCCTGAACCTCTTTCACCCTCTGGTTTGTAGTTAGTATCATCGTTAAGAGCAAAAAGGCGATAGCCCGGTGCAAGCTGAACAACATAGCTCATTGAATCAGGATGTGTTGAAATTGCTTCATTTGGGCCGAATTCATAATACATATCCCACAAATCGTGTCTTTCACCGACGGCAGGAACCTCTACCCTCTCGTCACCTCGGCAGGCGTAGGCAATGCCGTTATCCTGGTAATCGTGGGTGGCGGTAATTACATAAACTCTCTTGCCGCGGCTCTTAAGTTCACGGAGCATCTCGATAAATTCGGTGTGAGAATCTATCTCGCCATCGTGGGTGGTGTCGCCCGAGAGAAGCACAATATCGGTACTCTTATCCTCGCAGAGCATATCAAATCCTCTCTTGATAACATAAGGACTGTCCTTAATCACCATCTGGGATTTTGACTCCATTTTATCGTACGCCTTGCCCTCAACTCCGAGCTTTCTTGAATAGTAGTGAACATCAGTTATAACCTGAACCTTAAGCGGCTCATTATTACTTCCGTAAATTTTATTTGCCATTTTTAACCCCTTATTTTTCTTTTATTTCAAGCACTCCGCCTTTAACATCTTTTTTGAATGTAAATTCAAGAGAACCTTTGTTTCTTTCATTAAAGCTGATTTCTTTTCCGTCAAGGTATGCAGTGTATTGCGCCCTGTCAGAAAGAGTGACAACCATTGTGTATTTATCGCAGTTTCCGAAATATTTAAACTTTATTTCGGCACTTGTGTCGGTAGTTTTTTGGTAATCAGTCCAAACATCAAAGCCGGTTGTAACGGTTTGCGGCTTGAAGTATGCGTTAGCCCAAATGCATATTGGTGCCGAAAGTCCGCCGAAGTTGTGGAACCAACCGCCACGCCTTGTTGCAATGCCGAAACATTCGTATGTATTATATGTGAAGTCAGTTTCTTCTTTCCACATATCAAGCGCAAGCTTTGCAATGTCAAACGCAAAGTCTGCTTCGCCGTTATCAAGCATTGTTTTCCAAATGAACCACTGGTGGCTCATCCAAACATTTCCGTTCCAATATCCGTCGTCAAAATAGTATGACGCACTCATATCAACAGCAGAAATGCCTGCATTAGACCACATTTCTTTAGGATTTTTAATATGCTCAATAATTCTTTGCTTTCTTTCGCCTTCAACTGCACCGGCAACAATAGGATAAACACCGTCCATACCTTTGTTGAAGTTTTCGCCGTCTGCCGTTCTCATAATGCCTTTAACATTACCGCTTTCGTCATATTCGGTATATCCGAAATATCCTGTTTCTTCATCCCAGGCAAGCTCATTTAATGCTTTGGTTGAATATTCAATATCTTTGTCATAAACTTTGATGTCATCATATCTTCCAAGTGAATCGGCAACCATTTTCATTATTTTACCTGCACGGATAATCTGCGCGGTGGAAAGGCAAGGACAAGTGTATTTCTGTGACTTTCTATTCATCATTTCAACCTGTGCAGGATAATCATCCATACCGCAGTGTGAATACCAATAATCATATGTGGTAAGAAGTCCGTTATTAAACTTTGCCACTGTTGAAGCGTGAGTTCTTCCTCTTAAAAATTCATAGTAAAGCTTGGCTTTGTCGTACATAAACGCAAGGCTTTCTTTATCGTTTGTACGCTTTAAAAGTTCAAGATACTCAACAAATTGAGTAGGCACAAGCGAACCGTGAAGCAAGAAGCAAAAGTCTTTATTTGTATCATCGCAAAGATACATATCAAGTGCGTATTGGCAAAGTTTTGGCGAAAATTCAAGAAGCCCCATTCCGATAAAACCGCTGTCCCAAGTGTAAAAGCTGTCCCATCTCTTACCCGGTGTGTGATGAATTACATTTTCACCGTGGCGGTAAACAGGGTATACAACATTTGTTAAAAGTGTTGATTTTAAAATTTCGGTAGAAAGGGTGTACTTTTTGCCTGCTTCGTTGAAGTTTGCAGGTTCGCTCCCTTTCTTTGCATTTTCGTAAATAGCTTCGTATTCTTCGTTTGAAAGCGGTTTAGGCTCGTTTTGTGACAGCATGACATATTCAATATGTGATGTGTTAGGTTCAATAAAGATTGATTTAATCAGTGTGTTGTGGAAAAATCCGTCGTCACTGTGTTTTCTTTTAAATGAACCTGAAAATGTTTCTCTTAAATCATCATATGTATGGTCACCGTTTGAAAGCCTGTTGATAAGAGCGTCTTCAAGCGAGCCTGAATCAAGCTGTCTTTCCCTTGTGTTTTTATTTCCTGTTAAAATATAAAAAGGTTTTTCAAGGCAGTTATATGTAAGCTTTGTGATATGCCCGTTATCAAGCACCTTGGTTTCAATTTCAGGCATATAAGGCTGTGCCTTTGTTTCACATTTGATTTTTTCAATGTCGTTTTCGTTCACTACACACAAAAAGTCAAGTTCAATTCCGGCTTTGCCGAGGCTTTCAAGTGTGAATTCCTGCATATACGGAATAGCGGTAACATTAAGCGCATCGCTGTGTGCAAAAGTTACTGTTGTACCGTTCATGTCAAATTGTGCATCACCGTCTGTTACGGTTTTGTATCTTACTGCGATTACAGGATTTTCAATATTACTTTCGTTAAATTTATATGATACTTTATCGCCTTTTACGCAGCCGAAAGGTTCAAGATTTAAAAAGTGAACATGGTAGTTTTCACATCTGTCACCAAGTCCTTTGCCAAGATAAAAATCTTTATCGGCGAACATACCCTTGTACATTCCGTCAGGATTTTCTTCGTCCCAAGGCCTTGCTACTGCATATGAGTAATCAACATAATCATTGGCACTTTTTAAAATTGCACCGTCAGGTACGCTGACTTCACAGTAGGTCGGGTTTGGAAATTCAAGAGCGGCAAATATATTCAAAATGCAGTTTTGTGAAAGAGATGTGTTATTGAAAATCTCACATCTCATAAGGTATGCATCTTCATAAGCCTTTGAAAACGAAATATCGGCATAAACCTGGTCTTTCCACATAAGTTCATATCTGTATGAATAGAAAGTGTAATCGTTTTTACAGCTCCATAAATGATAATTTGACGGTACCGTGACATTAGGTACAGGTGTTGAACTGTTCCAAAGTGTAGGGTGAACCGAAAAATCATACCTTGCACCTTTATCTGCAAGTTCATTAACTATTTTTGAAATGCCCATATATTTTTTTGAGTATGGCCCCCAAACAGGCATTTTGATTTTGTTATCTGTCATTAAAGAACTCCTTTCATTAAACAAAATATTCCACATTGTATTATTAACTATTTAATGTATTTTGTCAATACATTAAATAAGCAATTTGTGAAATAAGTTGACAAAGTTGTTTTGCAATGATAATATCTATTGTACCCGGTACTATTTTTGAATTGCAAAGTACTGATTTTTACGACTGAAAGGCTATGGTAATTAAAATGATTAAAAATCTTGTTGAAGTGCATAGTCATATTTTACCGGGTATTGATGACGGCTCGCCTGATGTTGAAACCAGCTTAAAAATGATTGATATGCTTAAAAAACAGGGTGCAAAGGCAATTGTTTTAACACCACATTATTATTCAGATTCCATAAGTTATGATGATTTTGTGGCAAGGCGTAACAATGCTTATAATTTGCTGAAATCATCTTTGCCACTCGAAAGTCCCAAACTTATTTTATCGGCAGAGGTGTATATTTCCAAATATCTTTTTAATAATTCAAGTCTTGATGAAATTAAAATAGGAAATTCTGATTATGCACTGATTGAACATCCTTTTTCCTGTGATTTTTCGCAAGAAATTTATGATAGACTGCTTAATTTAAATTATGATTACGGCATTAAGCCTGTTTTGGCTCATATTGAGCGTTATCCTGCATTTATGGATGATGCCGATTTGCTTGATGAATATATTGATATGGGATGTTTGGCACAGGTTAATATCAGCTCGTTTATTGATTCACCGCGGCATATCAGAAAAAAACTTTTCAAATTTCTTGAGGCAGGAAGGATTCACCTTATTGGTTCTGATTGCCATAATTTGACTTCGCGCAAGCCTGATTTTGAAAGCGGTATTCACGAAATTGAAAAAAAGTGTGGCTTTGATATAATAAATCAGCTTCAAAATAATGCAAATATGTTGATTAAAGGGGCAACCAAATAGTTGTCCCTTTTTGTATATAAAAAATCTAAAAAAAGACTTTATTATTGCTATAATTTATGATATTATATACATTGGTGATTTAGGTGAAGCTGTCAAAAAATGATGATATAAAATTGAATATTGACTCCCTCACCTCAGAGGGCAGCGGAATCGGGCGTTATGACGGATTTGCTGTTTTCGTAAGGGGTGTTGTTCCGGGTGATGAAATAACAGCCCATATTATTAAATGCTCTAAAAACTATGCAATTGCAATTGTTAAGGATATTATTAAACCTTCGAAATACAGAATTGAAAGCGATTGCCCGGTTTCAGATAAATGCGGCGGCTGCTCGTTTAGAAATGTAAGTTATGATGAAGAGCTGAAATATAAAAGAATGAGGGTTAATGATGCTTTAGAGCGAATAGGTAAGCTTGATATTGAAGTTGAGGAAATAATAGGTGCCGATTGTACACAAAATTATCGCAATAAAGCGCAGTATCCCGTTTCAATATGTGATGGTGAACTTTTTGCCGGTTTTTATGCTTATAAAAGCCATAGAATTATATGTTGTGATGATTGCAAGCTTCAGCCGATTGAGTTTAAAGCAGGGCTTGATGCATTTAGGATTTGGGCAGAAAAAGCCAACATTACATCGTATGATGAAAATACAGGCAAAGGTCTGCTTCGCCATATATATTTCAGGAAAGGTTTTGCAACCGGCGATATTATGGCTTGTGCTGTTATAAATTCAGGTAAACTGCCGCAAAGTGAACTTCTTGTTTCGCTTTTAAAAGAAAAGGTTGCAGGTTTAAAATCTGTTGTAATCAATATTAACCGTGAAAAGTCAAATGTTATTTTAGGTAAGGAAAGTAAAACCCTTTGGGGTGATGATTATATTAGCGATGAACTTCTCGGTAAAAAATTTGTTATCAGCCCGAATTCTTTTTACCAAGTTAACCATGCCCAGTGTGAAAAGCTTTATTCAAAGGCTCGTGATTATGCAAATCTCGGCGGGGACGAAATTCTGCTTGATCTTTACTGCGGCGTCGGCACAATCGGTTTAACTATGGCAGACAGGGTTAAACAGTTGGTTGGAATTGAAATTATTCCGCAGGCAATAGAAAATGCGAAAATCAATGCCAAGCTTAATAATATAGATAATGCAAAGTTTATTTGTGCAGACGCACCAAAAGGTGCTGAAATTTTAAAATCCGAGGGCATTAAGCCTGATGTGATTATTCTTGACCCACCGCGAAAAGGTTGTGCAACGTCACTTTTTGATACTGTTTGCCAAATGAATCCTAAAAGGATAGTTTATGTATCATGTGATAGCTCAACTCTTGCTAGGGATTTAAAAATACTTGAAGAAAAGGGATATAAAACCAAGAAAGTATCTGCTGTTGATATGTTTCCGCGTACGCCGCATATCGAAGCAGTTGCATTGATAGAAAAAATATAATACTAAAATATAAAGGTGATATTTATGAAACTTAAAAACGGAATTGTAACAAATTCAATAGACGGTGAAAGCTTTGCCATTGCTACCGGTGAGGCTTCAAAAAGTTTTAATGGTCTTATTAAAAATAATCCTACTGCTGCTTATATTTTTGAACTTCTTAAAACAGAGCAGACAGAAGAAAGCATAGTTAAAGCTATGATGGATAAATATGAAGTTGACGAAGCCACCGTAAAAGCTGATGTTAACGAACTTTTAAATCTTCTTAAATCGAAGAATCTTATTGAGGAATAATTATGGAATTTACATCAATTGAAAGCGAATATCTTGTGGCACTCCTTAAATGTGCGTTAAAGTCGCAAAATGTGCCTGATATTCCTGCCGGCCTTAATTGGAAAGAACTTGTTAATATATCAAAAAAACAGCAGGTTTATTCCACAATTGCCCCGATTATAAATAAAATCAATATTCCGCCCGAGCAGGCGCAGGAATTGATTTTCTATTCTCAAAACGAGCTTGTGCGTATGATTGCAATGAAAAATGAGCTTGAACAGATAGAAAAAGAATTAAACGGTGCAGGCATTAAATATATGCTTTTAAAAGGCGGAGTGATTAAAAATTATTATCCGCTTCAAAAAATGAGGCAGATGAGCGATTATGATATTCTTTATGATGTCAGCAAAAGAAATGAGCTTATATCAATTATGAAAAATCGCGGATTTAATCTTACTTCAAGCAGCGAAAATTCAGACGATTTTTTCAAAAAGCCGTATTATACTTTTGAATGGCACAGAGAACTGTTTTTTGAAGAGCATGATTTTAATCCTGATTTTTCGGATGTTTGGGATAATGCTTCTAAAGATGATAAAAAAGAATTTGAATATCATATGAGTTCAAATGACCTTTATTTGCATACAATTGCGCATATGTATAAACATTATATTTTAGGCGGTTTCGGAATCAGATTTTTTGCTGATGTTTATGTTTTGCTAACAAAGCTTAAAGATGAACTTGATAAAGCTTATATTGATTCAAAGCTTGAAAAAATGGGACTTGTTGATTTTGAATTTGATGTGAGAAGTATTTGCTTTGCACTTTTTGATGATAAAGAAATCACAAACTCGCAGGTTTTGTTTCTTAATGAATCTCTTTCATTCGGCATATATGGCAGTGGGGGAGTTACCGGCGCCAAACTTTATTATGATGAATATAGGTCAAAGCACGGTGATGTTTCCGTTTCTAAATATTACAGGTCTAAAATTTTTCCGTCAAAGGCATATATGAAAAGGACATACCCTGTTTTAACCAAAAAGCCGTATTTGCTTTTTGCGTACTATATAATTCGTCTTTTTGATAAATTTTTCCATAGCAGAAAAAGAATAAAAAGCGATATAAAAATGTTAAAAGAAACTGTTAAAGAAGAAAACAAACAGTAATGAAAGGATAAAATCTCTTGTCAGTAAGTAAGGACCATATTAGAAATTTTTCAATAATTGCCCATATTGACCATGGCAAATCTACCCTTGCAGACAGGCTGTTGGAGCTTACAAGTTCAGTAGCAAAGCGTGATATGCAGGAGCAGATACTTGATGATATGGATTTGGAGCGTGAACGCGGTATCACAATTAAGGCACACGCCGTAAAGCTTGATTATACAGCGAAAAACGGTGAGCTTTATGAATTTAACCTTATAGACACTCCGGGCCATGTTGACTTTAATTATGAAGTTTCGCGCTCACTTGCAGCTTGCGAGGGTGCAATTTTAATAGTTGACGCTTCCCAGGGTGTTGAAGCGCAAACCCTTGCAAATACTTATCTTGCACTTGACCACGACCTTGATATTTTACCTGTTATAAACAAAATTGATTTACCTGCTGCCGAACCTGAAAGAGTGGCACAGGAAGTTGAAGATGTTATTGGTATTCCTTGTATGGATGCACCGAGGGTAAGTGCTAAAACAGGCCAAAATGTTGAAGAAGTACTTGAATATATAGTTAATGAAATTAAAGCGCCGCAGGGTGATGATAATAAGCCACTTAAAGCTTTGATTTTTGATTCAGTTTACGATTCATATCGCGGTGTAATAGTTTATGTCAGAATTATGGACGGTAAAATCAAAGCCGGGGATACTATGCGTATGATGGCAACCGGTGCTGAATTTACAGTAGTTGAAGTCGGCTATATGCGTGCAACCTCACTTGAAAAGGCAGATGAACTTTGCGCCGGTGAAGTAGGCTATATTACAGCTTCTATTAAAACAGTAGGTGACGCACGAGTTGGTGATACGGTTACACTTGCAACTAACCCTGCGCCTGAAGCCTTGCCGGGCTATCGCAAGGTTAATCCAATGGTTTTCTGCGGTGTGTATCCGGCAGACGGCGCAGATTATGAAAATTTGCGTGATGCACTTGAAAAATTGCAACTTAATGATGCGTCGCTTTCATATGAGCCGGAAACATCGGGCGCTCTCGGATTCGGTTTCAGGTGTGGATTTTTAGGTCTTCTTCACCTTGAAATTATTCAGGAAAGGTTAGAAAGGGAATATAATCTTGACCTTATTACAACTGTGCCGAGTGTTGTATATAAAATTCATATGACCGATGGTTCAATGGTGGAAATTGATAACCCGACTAATTATCCTGACCCGGCATATATTGATTTTTGCGAAGAACCTTTTGCAAATGCATATATCTATGTTCCGAGTGATTATGTAGGCACGGTTATGGATATGTGCCAGGATAGGCGCGGTATATTTAAAGATATGAAATATATTACAACTGACCGTGTTGATATTCACTATGAAATGCCACTTAACGAAATTATATATGATTTCTTTGATGACCTTAAGTCAAGAACAAGGGGTTATGCGTCATTTGATTATGAACTTTCAGATTACAGAAAGAGTGATTTGTGCAAGGTTGATGTTCTTTTGAACGGGGATATTATCGACGCGCTTTCGTTTATTATTCATAGGGAAAAAGCGTATGCTCGTGCAAGAAGAATTGCCGAACAGCTTAAAAAGCATATTCCACGCCATTTGTTTGAGATTCCGATTCAAGTTGCAATCGGCGGAAAAGTTATTGCGAGAGAAACTGTTAAAGCACTTCGCAAAGATGTACTTGCCAAGTGCTATGGCGGCGATGTAACGCGTAAGAAAAAACTTCTTGAAAAGCAAAAAGAAGGGAAAAAGCGTATGCGCCAGTTTGGTCAGGTTGAAGTGCCACAGGAAGCATTCCTTGCAGTGCTTAAGCTTTCAAGCGATGAAGAATAAAAAATCCCTATGCAGATTAAATCTGCATAGGGATTTATCTTTTTATCAGCAAATCATGCCTGCTTCAATCCAATTCATTACTGATTGATATTCTTCTTTATAATTATCAAGCTGGTCATGATTTGTATCAATAAATGCCTGCATTTCGTCATAATCTTCAAAATCGAATGTGAAATCCTGCTCAAAAGCATATGTTGCAGTAAACATTAAATCAAAAATATCATCTGCCGAAAATTCTTCGAGCATTTTATCAGCTGTGATTTCCGTGATGTAATCAAGTGCGCTTTTAACCGTCAGGTCAAAATCATCTTCGTCAACTTCAATTTCATCATCGGCATTGCAGTAGTTGATTATGTCTTCGTCACTAAAGCCGAGTGTTTGCACATATTCAATAACATCTTCAAGCCCGGTTTCGTTAACTTCATCATAAAGCCTGTACATAAATTCGCCTAAAAGATTTTGAAGTGCGGTAGCTTTAAAAATTGCGTCGATTTCGTGGCCGTCTTCATCGGTGATAACAAAGCCGCTTTCTTTAAAAGTATCCCACATCAGTTGGTAAAAACAAGTGTGCTGTTCATTCTCCCCGAAAACAGCTTCCTGAATGTAGCTTTCAATGTCCATTTGTATTCTCCTGTGTTTTAATTTATGATTATTATATACTATATATTATTCATTTTCAATATTGCATTATAATTTTATATAAGTTATAATTAAAATATGTAAAATTAGATATAAAGTTAGGAATGATACTATGAAAATAAAAATAACAAGTGAAAACAATTATGCTGTTTTAGGACTTGATGGTGCTATGCTCAATTCCCTTAATAAAAACGGTACGGAATATCTTTGGCAGGGGGATTCAAAGTATTGGGCAGGTCAAGCTCCCGTTTGTTTCCCTATAAACGGTGTGTTGCCAAACGGTGAAATGGAAGCTTTTGGCAAAAAATGCACAATGAAGCGTCACGGTGTTGCAAGAATAAATCCGTTTGAAGTGGATGAACAGTGCAAAAACAGCGTTACATTTGTTCAGCACAGTAACGAAAATACAAAGCGTGAATTTCCTTTCGATTACGAACTTAAAATTAAGTACACAATAGGCGGTGATACCGTAACTAATGAATATATTATTAAAAATACAGGCGATTGCGACCTTCCATTTGTAATCGGCGGGCATCCGGCATTTAATTGCCCTATTGACAGCGATGAGAAATTTGAAGATTATAAAGTTGTGTTTGATAAAAATATTACAAAGCCATGCCTTCGCCCTGACCACCATTCAGGCCTTGTTGATGTAAGCCAAAAGTTTGATGAAATGCACGGCGGAAATACTTTGCCCCTTGTTCACGAATTGTTTGAAGAAAAAGATGCACTTATTTTTGAAAATTGCGAAGCAAAAAGTGCAACACTTATCGGCAAAAACGGAAAAGGCATTAAAATTGAATACCAGGATATGAATAATTTGCTTGTATGGTCTGCTGTCGGCAATGCTCCGTTTGTTGCGCTTGAACCGTGGACTGGGCTTGCAAGCTGCAGTGATGAAGACGGAATTTTTGAACATAAAAGAGGAATGACTGTCCTTGCACCAAACGAAATTGCTTCATTCAAATTTAAAATTACAATGATTTAATCTATTATATATATTCAGTTAATAATATACTAATAAAATACCAAATGGTGATGCTATGAATTATGGTTTTATAAGAATATCTGCAAGTTCACTGAAACTTAAGGTTGCCGATGTCAGCTTCAATGTTTCAATGATAAAAGAAGCTATTGATAAGGTACTTGAAATGGGCGTAAAGCTTCTTGTTACTCCTGAACTTTCAGTGACCGGCTATACTTGTGCCGATTTGTTTTTTACCGATGTGATTATCAAAAAAAGCGAAAAAGCAGTGAGTATAATTGCAGATTATATTAAAGAAAAAGATATTGTGGTTGTGCTCGGCGCTCCGGTTGCGTTTTATAACAAAATATATAACTGCGCAGTTGTTTTGGATAATTCAGGTGTTAAGGGCATTGTTCCAAAAAAGCATCTTGCAAATTACAATGAATTTTATGAAAAAAGGTGGTTTGCATCAGGTTTTGATTTTGAATTTGCACAGCCAATATCTTTTGCAGGGTTTGACACCCAAATAGGCGATATGATTTTTGATTTGGGGCAAGGTGCAGTTTTGGGAATTGAATTGTGCGAAGATTTGTGGGTGCCCAATCCGCCAAGCAGTACGCTTGTGCTTCAAGGTGCTAATATTATTGCGAACCTTTCGGCAAGTGACGAATATGTATCCAAGGCACAGTATAGGCGTGAACTTGTTTCAAACCAATCGGCAAGATGCATTTGTGCATATGTTTACAGCGGTGCATCTGTTTTTGAAAGTACGACTGACCTTGTGTTCAGCGGGGCTACACTTGTATGTGAAAACGGTGCAATTTTAAGCGAGGGTGAACGCTTTGAGCGTAAAAATGTGCTTACCGTTGCAGATGTTGATGTTGAAAAACTTATGGCTCAAAGGCGGGCTGATATGTCATTTGAAAATATCAGCGGCGAAGTTGAACTTGTTAAATTAAATCTTGAAAATAAAGCAAATGACCTTGAATACAGATATGTTGATTCAATGCCTTTTGTTCCGAGTGATGATGCAAAAAGGGAAGAACGTTGCAAGGAAATATTTGCAATTCAGGCATCCGGCCTTGCTAAAAGAATTGAGCATGTTGGCTCAAACGGTGTTGTTGTAGGTATATCCGGTGGGCTTGATTCAACGCTTGCGCTGTTAGTCAGCGTGCAGGCTATGAAACTTCTCGGTAAAAACATCAGTGATATTTTGGGCGTAACAATGCCCGGCTTCGGCACTACGGACAGAACTTATCAAAATGCGCTTGAGCTTATGAAGTCGCTCGGTGTAACTATAAAAGAAATTAGTATTAAAGACGCGTGTATTTTGCATATGAATGATATTGAACACGACAGCAGTGTTAAAGATATTACCTATGAAAATACGCAGGCAAGGGAAAGAACGCAAATTTTATTTGACCTTGCGAATAAGCACGGTAAGCTTCTTGTAGGAACAGGGGATTTGAGCGAACTTGCTATGGGTTGGTGCACATATAACGGTGACCATATGAGTATGTACGGTGTTAACGCAAGTGTACCTAAAACCCTCGTTAAATACCTTGTTGAATATGTTGCAAGAGTAAGTGATAAGGCTACCGCCGATATTCTTTATGATGTGCTTGACACTCCTGTTTCGCCTGAACTTTTACCGCCTGATGAAAACGGTAATATAGCTCAAAAGACAGAGGATAATATCGGCCCTTATGAACTTCACGATTTCTTTTTGTATAACTTTGTTCGTTTCGGCTTTTCAAAAGAAAAGATTGAAAAACTTGCCTTGAAAGCTTTTGGCTCAAAGTATGATGAAACTGCAATTGCAAAGTGGCTCGGGGTATTTACAAAAAGATTTTTTATAAGTCAGTTTAAGCGTTCCTGTATTCCGGACTCACCGAAGGTTGGTTCGGTTTCACTCAGCCCGCGCGGTGATTGGCGAATGCCGAGTGATGCTTCATTTAATATGTTTATATAATAATTATTATAATATTTGAATTAAGGTGTAATTTATTATGAAAAAAGTAATTTCAATTTTAATGGCTGTTTTGATGATTATGTCAGTTGTGTTTGTATTTGCTTCCTGCTCTTCAAAAAAATATAAGGATACGGATGCAACACTTCCTTCATCAACTGTTCAGAATGAAACTGTAACAAATTCAAACGGTGAAACAGTTCACGCAACTCAAAGTGCAACTCAAAGCGCAAATCAAAATTCAAACTCAAACGGTAAAGATTCGAAAACTACTACCAAAAAGGCAAATAAAAGCGACAAGAATACCGTTGCGAAAAAAGATAAAAGCAGTAAAAAAGAAAAAACCACGAAAAAGAATTCGGCACAAAAAGCAACAAAGAAAGACGAAAAGGCTGATGAGATATCAAGCCAAGCAACCGAGCAATCAACAACTGAAAAGCCTAAATCGCGTGAAGTATTTCTTTTCGTTGAACTGCCTAATAAAAGCAATATTGAATCAAAGCTTTATGTAAGGTACAAAAGAATAGATGATAAGGAATACGAACATTTAATGTTTGAAGATAAGGCTGATAAGAAAAAAGAAGTTGACTATGATATTGTTAAACTTGACGGTAAAACCGTAAAAAAATACAGCCTTGGTAAAATCAAAGGTGATGTTAAGGTGGTTATCCGCTTTTCAGAAGCCGAAATTTCAAATGAAACAAATTCTGTTGTTATTAAATCGGATGAGGACAGAGGTACAATTTCACCTGTTGCCGGTGTTGATGTTGTAGACGGCGGTTTAGACTGATGCGAATCGCATTTTTGTATAATAAATAACTGTTGAATTTAAAAATTTATAGTGATATAATTAAAATTATAGTAATGTAGCTATTGATATATGCAAATACAATATTTGCATATCACTTGATTTTACATTCATTATAATATTGCTTATTTAACTTTAGGGAGGAAAATTTATGGCAAGAAAGAAAAAGACCATGGACGGTAACAGTGCTGCTGCACATGTAAGTTACGCGTTTACAGAGGTCGCTGCTATTTATCCTATTACTCCGTCATCAAATATGGCTGAGGAAACAGATGCTATGGCAGCAAGAGGTGTTAAAAATATTTTCGGACAAACAGTTCGTGTAGCTGAAATGGAATCAGAGGGCGGTGCAGCAGGTGCTGTTCACGGTTCGCTTTCCGCAGGCGCACTTACTACTACATATACCGCATCACAGGGCCTTCTTTTGATGATTCCTAATATGTACAAAATTGCAGGTGAACTTATTCCGTCTGTAATTCATGTATCGGCTCGTTGTGTATCAACCCACGCACTTAATATTTTCGGTGACCATTCCGATGTTATGGCTTGCCGACAAACAGGTTATGCAATGCTTTGCTCTGCAAATGTGCAGGAGGTTATGGACCTTGGTGCAGTTGCTCATCTTTCAACTCTTAAGAGCAGAGTTCCGTTTCTTCATTTCTTTGATGGTTTCCGCACTTCACACGAAATTCAGAAAATTGAAGTTTGGGATTATGATGACCTCAAATCAATGGTTGATATGGATGATGTGCAGGCATTTCGTGCAAGGGCGCTTAATCCTGAAAGGCCTGTTCTTCGCGGTTCGGCAGAAAACAGCGATATTTTCTTCCAGCACAGAGAGGCTTGTAACAAGTATTATAATGACGCAGTTGCAACAACTGAAATGTATATGAATATGGTAAATGAAAAGCTTGGCACAGACTATAAGCTTTTCAATTATTATGGTGCAGAAGATGCAGACAGAGTTATTGTTGCTATGGGTTCTGTATGCGATACAATTAAGGAAACAGTTGATTTCCTCAATGCCCGCGGTGAGAAAGTAGGTATGATTAAAGTTCATCTTTACAGACCTTTCTCAGTTAAGCACCTTATTGATGTCGTTCCTGACAGTGTCAAGTTCATTTCTGTAATTGACAGAACTAAAGAGCCGGGTTCTCTCGGTGAACCTCTTTTCCTTGATGTAGTTGCAGCTCTTAAAAACTCAAAGTTCAGTGATGTACCTGTATACGGTGGTCGTTACGGTTTAGGTTCTAAAGATACTCTTCCTGCTCATATAATTTCTGTTTATAATAATATGAATGCACCACAGCCAAAGACTGAATTTACACTTTCAATCAATGATGATGTTACAAATCTTTCACTTGATGTAACAGAAAGCCCGGATACAACCCCAAAGGGTACAACTTCTTGTAAATTCTGGGGCCTTGGTTCAGACGGTACAGTAGGTGCAAACAAAGATTCTATCAAAATCATCGGTGATAATACCGATATGTATGCTCAAGGTTACTTCTTCTATGATTCAAAGAAATCAGGTGGCATCACAGTATCGCATCTTCGTTTTGGTTCATCACCTATTACTTCAACATATCTTATCAATAAAGCTAATTTTGTAGCTTGCCATAACCCTTCATATGTAACTAAGTATGATATGGTGCAGGATATTGTACCGGGCGGTACATTCCTTCTTAACTGTATTTGGTCACCTGAAGAGCTTGATAAGCAGCTTCCTGCTAAAATGAAGAAGTACATTGCTGAAAATAATATCAACTTCTACACAATCAATGGTATCAAGATTGCGGAAGAAGTAGGTCTTCCCGGCAGAGCTTCAACAATTCTTCAGTCTGCATTCTTCACAATTGCTAATATTATCCCTGTTGATAAGGCAATTGAACTTATGAAGAAGGCTGTTGTTAAGAAGTTCTCTAAAAAAGGCGAAGCTGTTGTAAACGCTAACTGCAACGGTATTGACAGAGGTTCTAAAGAAGTTGTTAAAATTGATGTTCCTGAAAGCTGGAAAGATGCAGTTGATGAAGAAAAAGAAATTGCTATTCCTACAAATCGCCCTGAAATGAAAGATTTTGTTAAGAATATTCTTCATCCTATCGACCATCTTCACGGTGATGATTTACCTGTTTCAAAGTTTGTTGACAGAGCGGACGGTGTATATCCGCAGGGCTCTGCCGCATTTGAAAAAAGAGGTATTGCAATTACTGTTCCTGAATGGGACGGTACAAAGTGTGCCCAGTGTAACCTTTGTTCAATGGTTTGCCCTCACGCTGTAATTCGCCCTGTTTGCCTTAATGAAGAAGAAGTTAAGAACGCTCCTGAAGGCACACAGCTTGTTAAACATAAAAAGACTGATTATCAGTATGCTATCATTGTTTCTACTCTTGACTGTACAGGTTGCGGCTCATGTGCAAATGTTTGCCCTACCAAGTCACTTACAATGAAGCCTATTGCTTCTCAACTTAAATCACAGCCTGTATATGATGCACTTTCACAGATTGACGCTAAACCGGAAGTTCTTACTAATAATACTATCGGTGTTCAGTACAGAAAGCCATATCTTGAATTCTCAGGTGCTTGCGCCGGTTGCGGTGAAACACCTTATGCAAAGCTTGCAACCCAGCTTTACGGTGACAGAATGTATATTGCAAACGCAACAGGTTGTTCTTCAATCTGGGGTGGTTCTGCTCCTTCAACTCCATATACAGTTGATAAAAAGGGTCACGGCCCTGCTTGGTCAAACTCATTGTTTGAAGATAATGCTGAATTTGGCTATGGTATGATGCTTGCTCAAAAGCAAATTCGTGAAAGACTTGCAAATGATGCACAGGTTCTTCTTGATACTCCTGTTGCAGATAAGGTTCAGGCTTGGCTTGATACTTATGATGATGCCGCTGTTAATACAGAAGCAAGTGATGCTCTTATTGCCGCTCTTGAAAATACAGAGCTTGATGGTGAAGCTAATGATGCTAAAGTAGATTTTCTTAAAGATAAGGATTATGCTGCGAAGAAGTATCAGTTTATCTTCGGCGGTGACGGTTGGGCTTATGATATTGGCTTTGGCGGTCTTGATCATGTAATTGCTCAAAATCAGGATGTCAATATTGTGGTATTTGATACCGAAGTATATTCAAATACAGGTGGTCAAGCATCTAAAGCTACTCCTACCGGTGCTGTTGCTAAATTTGCCGCTTCAGGTAAAGTAGTTAAGAAGAAAGACCTTGCTCAAATTGCTATGAGCTATGGCTATGTTTATGTTGCTCAAGTTGCTATGGGTGCAAATGCCGCACAATGCTTGAAAGCATTCCAGGAAGCAGCAGCATATAACGGCCCTTCACTTATCATCTGCTATGCTCCTTGTATTAACCACGGTATCAAGATGCCGTTTAACCAGGCAGAGCAAAAGAAGGCTGTTATGGCAGGTTATTGGAATTTATTTAGATTTAATCCTGCCCTTGCTGAAGAAGGTAAAAACCCGTTCTCACTTGACAGCAAAGCTCCTACTGCCGATTATGTTGAATTTATTGAGGGCGAAACAAGATATTCTGCTCTTAAGCGTTCATTCCCTGGTAAAGCAGAAGAACTCTTTGGTATTGCTGCCGAGAATTCAATAGAAAAGTATAATAAGCTTGCAAAGCTTGTTGATTTCTATGCTCCGAGCAAAGACTGATAATAGTTAAAAATATTTAAGGGTAACAGCAGATTAGCCGTTACCCTTATTTTATATTTTAATCGAGCATTATATATGAAAAAACGAGAAAAAGTGAGTAAATGAGAGATTATCACTATATTTATAAAAATGTTGTTGACTAATAATCTCTCTTGTGTTATTATATTCGAGCAAAAGAAAAAAGAACCGTTTAGGTTAATTATTTAGGAGGATTTGATTATGTCAACATTTTTACCAAAAGCTGACGAAATCACTCGTAACTGGTATGTTATTGATGCAGCCGGCAAGCCTCTTGGTCGTGTAGCAAGTGAAGCTGCAGTTCTTCTCAGAGGTAAGCACAAGCCAATCTTCACACCAAATGTAGATTGCGGTGACTTCGTAATTATTATCAACACAGACAAGGCAGTTCTTACAGGCGATAAGCTTAATAAAAAGCTTTATCAGCACCATACAGGTTATATCGGTAACCTTAAGGAAGTTAAGTACGGCACACTTATGGCAGAAAAGAGCGATTTCGCTATGCAACTTGCTGTAAAGGGTATGATTCCTGATACAACACTTGGCAGAAAGCAGCTTACAAGATGCCATATTTATAAGAACGCAGAACATAAGCACGAGGCTCAAAAGCCGGTAGCTTATGAATTATAATAGGAGGTATCTGAGTTATGTATGAAACTAATCCATATTTCTACGGAACAGGTAGAAGAAAAGAATCAGTAGCTCGTGTACGCTTATACGCAGGTACCGGCAAAATCACAATTAACGACAGAGATATTGACGATTACTTTGGTCTTGAAACACTTAAGCTTATCGTTCGTCAGCCACTTGCTCTTACAGAAACAGGCGAAAAGCTTGATGTTGTATGCAGAGTAAACGGCGGTGGCGTAACAGGCCAGGCTGGTGCAATCCGTCACGGTATTGCAAGAGCTCTTCTTCAGTATGACGAATCACTTCGTCCTGCACTTAAGAAGGCTGGATTCCTTACTCGTGATCCGAGAATGAAGGAAAGAAAGAAACCGGGTCTTAAAAAAGCTCGTCGTGCACCACAGTTCTCAAAGAGATAATCTGTTTATTCAAAACGCTCCTGTTATCAGGGGCGTTTTCGTGCTTTTTTGAGACACGATAGATTTTATCGAGCTCGTCGTGCACCTCGCAGGGCGGTGCCCTAAAAATTTATCGTATCATAAATGATACTTAAATTTTTAGACCGCTACTAAGCTCTTGTTGTTCCCTTTGACTGCCGCAGGCAGCGGTCACAAACGAGCCAGTTCTCAAAGAGATAATCTGTTTATCCAAAACGCTCCTGTTATCAGGGGCGTTTTTTTGCAATTATATCTCTATTATGGTATGATTGAGTTATAAAATGTTAAGGATGTTTAACTATGATTTATAAGGTTACAAAAAATGAGCAACTGAATACCTGCCTTGATATAATTCATAAAAGTTTTCAAACAGTTGCTGATGATATGAATTTGACTAAAGAAAATTGCCCAAGTCATACTGCATTTATGCCTTTGCGAAAGCTCCAAAATCAATTTAAAAACGGTAATTCTATGTTTTTATATGAGTATGTCAATGCACCTGTGGGCTACTTTTCATTAAGTGTAAATGATGATAGTGCAGAGATAAATAATTTATCTGTTTTGCCTGATTACAGACATCTTGGAATAGGCAAAGAATTAGTAAACTTTGCAGTTGATTATTGCAAAAAAACACTTGATTTAAATAAAATTAAAATAGGAATTGTAGAAGAAAATACGGTTTTAAAAGAATGGTATAAAGCACTTGGCTTTGTTCATACAGGTACAAGGAAATATGAACATTTGCCCTTTACCGTCGGATTTATGGAATTGGAATTATGAAAGAACTAATTGTTTATCATGTGGTAACCGAAAAGCCTATGTATATAGGTCAACATATTAAATTTGATCAAAATCATCATAACGGAGTATGGCAAAGAGTTAATGAAAAAACGGACATTGTGAATGATATTTATAATTGGCCTGATAACTATAAAAATACGGTTTTAGAACACCATACCTCTGTTGCGTTAAGAGAGCTTGCACTTGAAAAAGTAAGAGTGGATAAATATCCGAATTATCCGTCAAGAATGGCTTGCCTTTATGTTTCTAAAACCCTTGAAGAAGCAGAAAAATGGTTTGACTATTTTATCAGCTTATGTAGGCCAACATTCCAAATTGTCAAACTAAAAGTTAATGGCAATGTATTTTACGGTGATGCAGAAAAATGCTTTGACGGTAGATTAAATGAACAAGAGAATCTTATGCTTGCCGAGCAATATTGGAGTAATAAAAGTTTTAATAATAACTCAATTATCGAAATGCTTGTTGATGGCGATATTGAGGTTGTTGAAATTTTAAAGAGTAAGAATTATGTGCAAAAAAGGTGTGACAGTAATGAACAAAACAGCAATTGCAACTTTTGAAAATATAGATGATATTGTTGATTTAAGAGTTGAAATGCAAATTGAGGATTGGAACAAAACATTAGGTAAAGATTTTTCTTGCTATTCGGATGAATTTGTGCAAATAACAAAAAATCATTTAGAAGATAAATTAAACACATCTATCTTTTTTGCAGTTATGTATATTGATGACAAGCCTGTTGCGATGGCGGCACTTGAAGAATTGACTGAATTGCCGCAAATAACCGTTTGCTGTGATAAAAACGGTAGACACTGCTATTTGGTAAGTGTATATACAAAGCCTGCTGCCGTGGTAAAGGTTATCAACAATAGGTTATTAAATGCTTGCTTGAGTTTGCCAAATCAGAAGGCTTTACGGATATTACACTTACAACTAACACACCTGATGCAATTCATATTTATAAAAAAATTGGATTTAGGCAAATTTCAAGTAAATATTTTTTAAACTTACATAATTAAATTTTATGCTTGTAAGAAAGGATATAGTTATGAAATCTAAAAAGGTAGTTATTATTTCATCGCTGATTTTATTTATTTTTGGTTTTTTGCTTATCGTTTTAGGTTATTGTTTTAATAAGATGTGCTTAAACCCGTTGATGGTTGAATTGATTAAAAATTTAGGATTTGGTATTTTTTGTAGTAGCGCTGTTACTTTCGGAATTTCCGGACCCGAATATCATATTGTGAAAAAGAAATCATTGGAAAAATATCTTGTGGAATCAAATAAACTATTACATTCGTTTTTAAAAGTAGAATATTTTCAATATGAAACTTATGAGAAAGCTTTGATTGGTTATTTCCATTATAAAGAAATAAATAGAACCTTTCCTGCTGCGAATTTTATAGAAAAAGAAAGCAAAAATTTAAATGAATTAAAAGGTTATTATAAGAAATTCATTAGCATAATTGATAATGAAAGTTTATTTGAAGAAATAATATGCGAAGAATATAAAACAATAACAAAAAAATTGAATAAAGTTATAGAAAGCTATATTGATTTTACTAATAATGTTTCAATTTATGAACTTGATTCTTATTTTTCGGAACTATCTTTTTTAAGCAATAAGGGAAATACAAAGTATAAAAAATGGATATTTTTAAATTTGCACTTGAAAATATATGCGTATTTTGATTCAATTAACTATGTAACAAAACAACTAACGGATTTATCAAAGGATAAAAGTACAAATTATTATTATGAAGCAGCAAGAATAATTGAAAAAACGCAAAACAAATTATGTGAAGTTGATACAGAAAATCAATTAAATATTTCTGCTCGGCTGGATTGTTGTACTAATAAAATTATCTTAAGAAAAGATATAAATGAAATAGAAAATAATATTGAAATTTTGCACTCGAAAATACTAAATAAAAAAGTCGAAAAAACACATCCACGATATTATTCAACAACTAGTTTAATAGTTGATGATAAATAACCCGCCAAAACAAAGCAGTATAGCGAAAACTATACTGCTTTGTTTAGCCATAGCTTTATCCTTATAGTGAAGATAGGGTAAAATCTTCTTGAATTCCTACTAAAAAGGTAGTATAATGTCTACTGAAATATGTATTTGTTAAAAATCGGGTGGTTATAATGAAAATTAAAGATATAATAAATAATAAAAAGGTTACTGTTTCATTTGAGGTTTTTCCTCCTAAACAGTGGGATAAAATTGCAAATACCAAAAAAGTAGTAGACGAAATGGTAAAAGATAAGCCGGCATTTATGAGCGTTACATACGGTGCTGCCGGAACTACAAGCGGATTTACTACTGAAATCGCAAATGCCATTAAGCAGGGTGGGGTTGAGCCGCTTTCACATTTAACTTGCCTTACTTCAACCAAGGAAAAAATCAATTCTGTTCTTGATGAGCTTTAAGCAAACGGTATTGAAAATGTACTTGCGCTTCGCGGTGATATACCAAAAGATTTTGAAATGGGTAAAAATCAGTATTATCATAACGCATTTGAACTTGTTAGCGAAATCAAGGCGAGGAATAAGTTTTGCATAGGTGCTGCCTGTTATCCTGAAACTCATCCTGAATCTAAAAACAGGGTGGAAGATATTGCACGACTTAAAGAAAAAGTTGATTGCGGTGTTGATTTTATCACAACTCAAATGTTTTTTGATAATGAGAAGTTTTATAACTTCCGTGAAATGTGTGCAATTAAGGAAATAAATATTCCTATAATTGCAGGTATTATGCCGATTACCAATGCAAATCAAATTAAGCGAAGCGTTGAACTTTCAAATGCTTCACTTCCTGTTAAGTTCAGCAAAATTATGGAAAGATTCGGTGAAAATCCTGATGCTATGAAGCAGGCAGGCATTGTATATGCAACAGAGCAAATTATTGATTTAATGGCAAACGGTGTTAATAATATCCACATTTACACTATGAATAAGCCTGATGTTGCACATCAAATTATGGAAGGACTTTCAGCAATAATAAATGAATAGAACAGAGATACTTCATTATTTGCGCACGAATTCAAAAGTTGATGATAAAAGGCTGATTGATTTGATTGACGATTGCTGCAATGAGGTTAATAAAAGTGTCAGGCCTAAAACTATCAGCAGAATTTTTGAGTGTACTGTAAACGAAGATGAAGTTATTATTGAAAATCAAGTGTTTAAAAGCAAGCGTCTTGCCGAAAATATGAAAGGGTGTAAAAAGGTTTGCCTTTTTGGTGCTACTTTGGGAACGGAATGTGACAGATTATTACGCACCTACACTTCAAATGATATTACAAGAACAATGGTGCTTCAAGCGTGCCTTGCTTCTAAAATCGAAGAGGTGTGCGATGGTATTGAGGATGAACTTAAAGCGCAGGGTATGACTCTTCGTATGAGGTATTCACCCGGCTATTTTGACCTTGATATAAAAGAAAACAAAAAGTTTTTTGAACTTATGGATATAACAAAGCGTATAGGATTAACTCTTACGGATACTTACCAGATGGTCCCGTCTAAATCCGTTACTGCTTTTATAGGTATTGAAAATGATTAAATTTTTTGATGGCGGTATGGGCAGTATGCTCAACCTTGCAGCGGGCGAATTGCCTGAAAAACTTAATATCAGTGATCCTGAAAGGGTTTTTGCGGTGCATGATGCTTATGCAAAAGCAGGTGCGCAGTTTATTACTGCAAACACCTTTGGCGCAAATTCACTTAAATATGATAATGTTGATGAACTTGTAAAAGCCGGTGTTGCACTTGCAAAAAAAGCAGGCAAAAAAGTTGCTCTTGATTTAGGGCCGACGGGTAAACTTTTAAAACCTATGGGCGACCTTGAATTTGAAAAGGCTGTTGAACTTTTCGGTGAAGTTGTAAGAGCAGGTAAAGACGGTTCAGATGTTGCAATTATTGAAACTATGAGCGATATGTATGAACTCAAAGCAGCGGTACTTGCAGTTAAGGAAAATTCTGATTTGCCGATTATTACTTCTATGATTTTTGATGAATCGGGCAGGCTTCTTACAGGCGGCGATGTTAAAAGTGCTGTTGCAATGCTTGAAGGCTTAAGGGTAGACGCAATCGGATTTAACTGCGGTTTAGGCCCTAAGCAGATGATACCGCTTGTTAAAGAGCTTCGTGAGTGTACATCACTTCCTATTATAGTTATGCCGAATGCAGGGCTTCCGGAATCTGTTGACGGAAAGACGGTTTATAATGTATCGCCTGATGAATTTGCTAATGATATGAAAGAAATTGCCGAACTCGGTGTTTCTATTTTAGGCGGATGCTGCGGTACTACGCCGGCGCATATTAAAAGAATGATTGAACTTTGCAAGGATATTGACGATAATATTCCCGAAAAGAAAAATGATACGGTTGTTTGCTCATATTCAACTTCAGTTACAATCGGGCAAAAGCCTGTTGTAATAGGTGAAAGAATTAACCCTACCGGCAAAAAACTTTTTAAAGAAGCACTTAGAAATAATAATATTGATTATATAATTAAAGAGGGTATTGCACAGCAGGAAAAGGGTGCGCATATACTTGATGTTAATGTGGGCTTGCCTGAAATTGACGAGGTGCAAATGCTTCAAGACGCTGTGTTTAATCTTCAAAGTGTACTTCCTCTTCCGCTTCAGCTTGATTCGAGTAATACCCAAGCTCTTGAAAAAGCTATGCGTATGTATAACGGCAAGGCTATGATTAACTCCGTTAACGGTAAGCAATCATCTATGAATGAAGTTTTTCCGCTTGTTCAAAAATACGGCGGTGTTGTTGTTTGCCTTTGCCTTGATGAAAACGGTATTCCCGAAACAGCCAAGGGCAGAATTGCTATTGCTGAAAAAATAATTAAAACAGCCGAAAGCTACGGTATTGATAAAAAAGACCTTGTGGTTGACGCCCTTGTTATGACAATATCAACTAATAAGGATAATGCCAAGGAAACACTTAAAGCTGTTGAATATATCAGGCACGAACTTGGTGTTGGTACTGTTTTGGGCGTGTCAAATATCAGCTTCGGTTTGCCTAAGCGTGAAGCTATTAACACAGCTTTCTTTACACTTGCGCTTAAAGCAGGATTATCGGCAGGTATTATCAATCCGCTTAGTGAAAGCATGATGAATGCTTATTATTCATATAATGCACTTGAAGGTTTTGATGATAATTGCACCGAATATATCGAGTCTGTTACTCAATCGGCAAATAATAATGCCTCATCAGGTGTAACAGATCTTAAAACCGCTATTATTAAAGGTATGAAAGAAGACGCAGGTGCCTGTGCTAAAGAACTTTTAAAAGATACTCAGGCACTTGATGTCATAAATAATTATATAATTCCGGCACTTGATGTTGTGGGTGACGGTTTTGAAAAAAACAAAATCTTTTTACCGCAGCTTCTTATGAGCGCTGATTCCGCAAAATCTGCATTTGATGTTATTAAAGAGCATCTCGTTCTTTCAGGCCAGGAAAAGAAAAGCGAGCATAAGGTTGTAATCGCCACAGTTGAGGGTGATATTCACGATATTGGTAAGAATATTGTTAAAGTTCTTATGTCAAATTATGGATTTGATATTATAGATTTAGGAAAAGATGTGAAGTGCGAAAGAGTGCTTGAAGAAGTGCAAAAGCAAAATGTTAAGCTTGTAGGCCTTTCAGCACTTATGACTACTACTGTTCCTAATATGGAAAAAACCATTAAACTTATTCACGATAATACCGACGCTAAAGTATTTGTAGGCGGCGCAGTTCTTACTAAATCATATGCCCAAATGATAAATGCCGATTGGTACGCTAAAGACGCTATGGAAAGCGTCAGAATAGCAAAAGAGTTTTTCGGAGGTGAGGCATAATGATGGTTTCAACCAAGGGCAGATATGCCCTTAGAATTATGGTTGACCTTGCCGAAAATCAAGAGGGCGGCCCCGTGTCACTTAAAGATATTGCCGAGCGTGAAAATATCGGAATTAAGTATCTTGAAATTATTGTATCTTCGCTGAATAAAAACGGACTTTTAAAAAGTGTTCGCGGTAAAAACGGCGGATATATGCTTAATCGTGAGCCGGCAGATTACACGATTTCTTCAATCTTGAATGCTGCCGAGGGCAGCCTTGCTCCTGTTGCTTGTGTGAGCGACGGTGATTGCAAAAACGCACCAAGCTGCAAAACTTATGTTTTGTGGAAAGAACTTGATGATGTGATTGAAGACTTTCTTTCATCTAAAACATTGGCTGATATATTGTAATGAATCAAAAGATAAGGACAACGGATGTTATATCCGTTGTCCTTATCTTTTGTCGGTTCTGCCGAGAATGTAATCTACACTTGTGTTATAGAAATCAGCAAGCGCAATTAAAATTTCCGACGGAATTGTTCTTTCACCGCTTTCGTAATATGCATATGTTCGCTGTGGTATATTCAGCTTTTCGCCGATTTGGGTTTGGGGTAGGGCAGCTTGAATTAAAGCTGAAAAATTCGGAGATTGACTTTAATCACATGTTTTATAAAAAATAAGCAGGAATTTGAGGATATGCTAAAGCTAAAGGAAAGGATAGAAAACCAATAGAAAATGTTATCTTTGCATAATATACAAAAAGAATTTAAAAAGCGACAAATATTCCTGATTATTGACAATATTATATGTATATTATATAATTTGAAATGGACAAAGGAAACTGTCGAATACGGTAGGCGGTTAGCCCTCTTATTCCAAGAGGGTTGTTATCCCTCTTGAGATTTAATCGAAAAAAGGGGGAGATATTATGGAATATGCAACAATAATTACCTTGGTACTTATTATTACACTGATTCTTATAATAAAAAAATAACCGCCCTGTGTCCTGGAAAAACAAGGGTGGTTATTTAATCACTATGCCGGGCTAACCGTCTATCCGATAAGCCCTTTGTCTATAATTATACTATCACAAAAAATATGCTTTGTCAACACGCATTATTAGTGCGTGTTTTTTTATATGCTTATTATCAATCCGGGTAACCGTTAGGGTTTTGGCTTTGCCATCTCCAGCTGTCCTCACACATTTCTTCAATGCCTCTTTCAGCTTTCCAACCGAGTTCTTTAAGTGCTTTGCTTGGGTCTGAATAGCAAGTGGCAATATCGCCGTCACGGCGTGGGCCGATTACATAAGGAATTTCCTTGCCTGATGCTTTCTCAAATGCTTTTACTACATCAAGAACAGAATATCCTACACCTGTACCGAGATTGTAGATAAAGAGTCCGTCTTCGCCCTCAACTTTTTCAACAGCTTTGATGTGGCCGAGTGCCAAATCAACTACATGAATATAGTCGCGAACGCCTGTTCCGTCAGGAGTGTCATAATCATCGCCGAAAACATTAAGGTGGTCAAGCTTGCCGATTGCAACTTGAGTAATATATGGCATAAGGTTGTTTGGAATACCGTTAGGGTCTTCACCCATTGTGCCGCTTTTATGTGCGCCGATTGGGTTGAAGTAACGAAGCAGGCAGATTGACCAGCTGTTATCTGAAACATAAAGGTCTTTAAGTATACATTCAATCATAAACTTAGTTCTGCCGTATGGGTTTGTAACTCCGCCGACTTCCATATCTTCGGTAAGAGGGGATACATTGTTCATTCCATAAACAGTGGCTGATGATGAAAATACAATTTTTTTGCAATTGTGCTTTCTCATTACATCAAGCAAAACAAGTGTGCCTGTAATATTGTTGTCAAAATATTCAAGAGGTTTGCGCACGCTTTCACCGACAGCTTTTAAACCTGCAAAATGGATTACAGATGTAATGTTTTCTTTTTCAAAAACTTCGTTTAATCCTTCTTTGTTTCTAATGTCACATTCATAAAAGCTGAAATCTTTTCCTGTTAAAGCTTTAATTCTGTCATATGAGCTTTTTTTGCAATTATAAAGATTATCAACAACCACAATTTCTTGACCGGCATTCATAAGTTCAACACAAGTGTGTGAACCGATGTAGCCAAGGCCGCCTGTAACTAATACTGACATAATGCTACCTCCGTAGTTTTAATTATATAATTTCTTTGTTTAATAAGCTTTACCCCAATAAAGCATTTTTTTAGCCGGTTTGCCGCAGCAAACGCAAACATCGGAAATTTCTTCCTGGTCAAAAGGAATACAACGCGAGCCTACGCCGGTGATTTCTTTAACCTTATCTTCGCATTCTTCATTGCCGCACCACATAGCTTTTACAAAACCGTCACCGTTTTCTTCAAGTGCTTTTGTGATTTCGTCCATGGTTTTGCATTTGTATGTTCTGTTTTCTCTGTTATCAAGTGCTTTTTGATAAAGTCCGTCGCGTACTTCATCAAGCTTTTGGGTAATTACTGTTTCAATTTCGTCAAGTGATACTACAGTTTTTTCCCTGTTATGCCTTGTTACAACAACGCATTGGTTGTTTTCAATATCCCTTGGGCCGATTTCAACTCTTACAGGAACACCCTTCATTTCGTATTCAGCAAATTTCCAACCCGGTGAATTTTCACTGTCGTCAATTTTAGCTCTGCATACTTTTTCAAGCTGCTCGCAAAGGGCGTTTGCTCTGTCAAGCACACCTTCCTTATGCTGAGCAATAGGTATAACTATTACTTGAATAGGTGCAACAGCAGGCGGCAAAACAAGTCCGTTATCGTCACCGTGTGTCATAATGATAGCACCGATCAATCTTGTTGTTACACCCCAGGAAGTTTGGTGTGGGTAAGCAAGCTTGTTTTCTTTGTTTGAAAACTGAATGTCAAATGCTTTTGCAAATCCGTCACCGAAATAATGGCTTGTACCTGCCTGAAGTGCTTTACCGTCGTGCATAAGTGCTTCAATGCAATATGTACGCTCGGCACCTGCAAATTTGTCGCTATCTGTTTTCATGCCCTGAATTACTGGCATTGCAAGGTCTTCCTGGCAGAATTTTGTATATACATTTAACATTCTTTCAGTTTCATCAATTGCTTCTTCGGCAGTTTCGTGAAGGGTGTGGCCCTCTTGCCACAAAAATTCTCTTGAACGAAGGAAAGGCCTTGTTGTCTTTTCCCATCTTACTACCGATACCCATTGATTATAAAGTTTAGGCAAATCCCTGTAAGAATGTACAATATCTTTAAAATGCTCGCAAAAAAGTGTTTCGGATGTAGGTCTTACGCAAAGTCTTTCTTCAAGCTTTTCGTTACCGCCGTAAGTTACCCATGCACATTCAGGTGCAAAACCTTCAACATGGTCAGCTTCCTTTTGAAGTAAGCTTTCAGGGATGAACATTGGCATATTTACATTTTCGTGTCCAAGTTCCTTGAACATACCGTCAAGTATTCTTTGAATATTTTCCCAAATAGCATATCCGTAAGGTCTGATTACCATACAGCCCTTAACACTTGTGTATGATACAAGCTCAGCTTTTTTGCACACATCTGTATACCATTTAGCAAAATCAACATCTCTAGCAGTAATAGCTTCATTTTTCTTGTTATTTGCCATCTTTTTTCCTCCTCTAAAATGCTCCTCTATTTTACTATAGAAATGATAAACAAGCAAGATTAGATCATCTGAATCGCACTTTGTTTTTGTTTTCTTTCAACTACAAGTTGTCGTTCAATACGATCTTTTAAATCACTAACATGTGAGATGATTCCAATTAATTTATTTTCATGATGCAATTCCATTAAACAATTCATTGCTTGATCTAATGATTGACTATCTAGAGAACCAAACCCTTCATCAATAAAAAGCGTATTTAATTCAATTCCTCCAGCATAATCTTGAACCATTCTTGAAAGTCCTAAAGCAAGAGATAAAGCCGCTTTAAAGGATTCCCCACCAGAAAGTGTCTTAATACTTCTAATATTTCCACTTTCTTGATCAAAAACATCCAATTCTAACCCTTGCTGACTTCTTCCTTTACCTGCATCATCTTTCCTTAATAATTGATATCTTCCTTGACTCAATTGTTTCATGATCACATTGGCATAAATCAACATATTTTCAAAATAAGTTGCCGCTTCCGGATAAGTGCGAATCAGTTCTTCAAGGGTCATGGCAGTATCTCCTAGTGGGAATAGAATCGGTAAGGTGTGAAACTCTTTCTATTTTATCATAATTTGCAACAAAAAAGGACAAAAACATCCCTTTGTCCTTTTTTTCTTTGCCTGGGAGGCGTAAAGTACAGCCTGTAAACAATCTTACAAACACTGCATTGCAGTTGTAACGGCTGCT
>OOCB01001441.1_pt1 | contig 31904 bp, 30 predicted proteins | sample 1671351 | NCBI WGS metagenome assembly OOCB01 (sample SAMN06348148, study PRJEB24527) | human gut metagenome | biome: human gut; feature: ankylosing spondylitis patient; material: feces | host: Homo sapiens | place: China | collected 2015-10 | reverse complement strand
TGATAATAGATAAAATATTATCTAATAAAAGTATAAAAAACGGAATCGAAAGTGGGAAAGATTATGGAAGGTTTTATATGGGAGACAGCGAAAGAACTGGATCTGAAGTTGGCGCAGAGGGTTCGCAATATTAGAAAACGGCGTTCAATCTCGCAGGAGAAGATGGCGTCGATGAGCGGTGTGAGTTATGGTTCTGTTAAAAGATTCGAGTCTACCGGTCAGATATCTTTGTTGTCTCTGACGAAGATCGCAATGGCACTGGATATTGCGGATGAACTTAGGAATATTTTTTCGCAGGTACCATACAGAGACATAAAGGAGGTCATAAATGAAACAAGATAATGCGCTGCAGGTATATTATGATGAAAAACTTGTGGGGACATTGGCCATGACAGCAAATCGAAAAGCAGCATTTCAGTACACCGATGAATGGCTGGAACATGGATTTTCGATCAGCCCGTTCTCGCTGCCGTTAAAAAAGCAGGTGTTTGTGCCCACAAAGGATTATTTTGGAGGCCTTTATGGCGTGTTTGCGGACAGTCTTCCGGATAATTGGGGAAGATTGCTGCTAAATCGTCTGCTTCGCGAGCATAAACAGGATCCGGATAAACTGACGGTTTTAGACCGACTGGCAATCGTTGGAAAATCAGGAATGGGTGCGTTGACGTACTATCCGGAAAGAAAATTTCCAGAGCAGCAGGATAATCCTGACCTGGATGAACTGGCGCGGGAGTGTCAGAAAATATTGAACACAGAATATACAGACAAACTTGACGAATTGTACCGGCTTGGAGGAACGAGCGGAGGAGCAAGGCCGAAGATCATGACTTCGATCGGAAATGAAGAGTGGATCATAAAATTTCCGGCCCATGTAGATGGAAAAGATGCGGGAAAAATGGAGTATGATTATTCATGTTGTGCCCGGAAATGTGAAATTACGATGAGTGAGACAAAGTTGTTCCCATCTGGAATCTGTAAAGGCTATTTTGGAACCAGGCGGTTTGACAGAGTCCCTGATCAAAATGGAATAAAGCGAGTCCATATGCTGACAGCTGCAGCGCTTCTCGAACTGGACTTTGAACAGCCGAGTCTTGATTACCACAGTCTGATGAAACTTACGAAGATATTGACGAGGGATCATTATGCGGATGTGGAAAGTATGTTTCGAAGAATGTGTTTTAATGTTTTTGCGCATAACAGAGATGACCACTCAAAAAATTTCACCTATTTGTATGATGAAGAAAAAGATCAGTGGAGACTGAGCCCTGCATACGATCTTACTTATAGTAATACGTACTATGGGGAACACACAACGACCGTTGACGGAAATGGAAAAGATCCGGGAAGAAAAGAATTATTAGCTGTTGGCACTACGGCTGGAATGAAGAAGAACCGGTGTATAGAAATTATTGATGAGATCGAGAAGTGTGTGGGAGAGATGCTTGGCGACTACCTATAGAATGCGTTCTACTATGAGCCTGAAAAGTTACAATGTTTCAATGAAATACACAATTAATTCACAAAAAAAATTAGCACTCACCTCTTGACAGTGCTAATAATATGTGTTATATTACATGCAGAACAAAGGAAGAGAGAAAAAATCAAAGGATCTCAAGGAGTTCCCAAGATTGGAAAATCTTCTGAAGTTCTTTCAGATAGATGACAAACAAGAAAACAGAAATTCTGATTGGAGGAATGATTTATGTATATGCCGAGTATTTTTGGAGAAAGTTTATTTGATAATATGTTCCCGTTTGATGAAAAGTTCTTTACAGAAAAGAAGGATCCGTTGTATGGTAAGAATGTATCCAGACTGATGAAGACAGATGTCAGAGAGACAGAAAAGACGTATGAGCTTGATATCGATCTTCCGGGATTTAAGAAAGATGAGATCCAGATCGAACTGAAGGATGGTTATCTGACCGTCAGTGCCGAGAAAGGTCTTGATAAGGACGAGGAAGATAAGAAAGGCAAATACATCCGCAAGGAACGTTATGCAGGTGCTCTGAGCAGAACCTTCTATCTTGGCGAGGAGATCCGGGAAGAGGAGATTAAGGCAAAATTCGAAAACGGTATCCTGAGCGTATCAATTCCGAAAGAGGAAGAGAAGAAGGTTGAAGGTCCGAAGCACATTTCCATCGAAGGGTGATCTGACAGCCCCGAGCGGTAACGATACAGAAACGCATGCGAAGCTGCCACGTATCTAAAAGATTAAGCCGCCCGGCGGATGAAAATTTCGCTGGGCGGTATTACTGACAACAAACACAACAAGTACTTCAGAATTGAAGGGAGGCTTGCGATCATGAATATCAGCAAATTTACACAGAAATCAGTGGAAGCAGTCCAGAACTGCGAGAAGCTGGCTTATGAATATGGAAATCAGCAGATCGACCAGGAACATCTTCTGGTGAGTCTGTTAAAGTTAGATGACAGCCTGATCTTAAAACTGATCACAAAAATGGGAATCTCCGGTGAGCAGTTTACGGATGAGGCGGAAGCAGCACTTAAGAAGCTGCCGAAGGTATCCGGAGGCGGACAGGTTTATCTGACCCAGGACCTCAATAAAGTCCTGATCGATGCCGAGGACGAGGCAAAGGCGATGGGAGACGAATATGTTTCCGTTGAGCATTTGTTCTTATGCCTGTTAAAGCAGCCGAATAAGACCATGAAGGAACTGTTCCGAACCTACGGGATCGACCGGAATAAATTCTTACAGGCATTGTCCACGGTTCGCGGCAACCAGAGAGTTACCAGTGATAATCCGGAGGCAACCTACGATACCTTAAATAAGTATGGTTCTGATCTTGTAGAAAAGGCAAGAGACCAGAAGATGGACCCGGTGATCGGCCGTGACGCCGAGATCCGGAACGTGATCCGGATCCTTTCCAGAAAAACGAAAAACAACCCGGTTCTGATCGGTGAACCTGGTGTTGGTAAAACCGCTGTTGTAGAAGGTCTTGCACAGCGTATCGTCCGCGGCGATGTCCCGGAGGGATTAAAGGATAAGAAATTATTCTCCCTGGACATGGGCGCACTCGTTGCAGGTGCAAAGTACCGTGGTGAGTTTGAGGAACGTCTAAAAGCCGTCCTCGATGAGGTGAGAAAGAGCGAAGGACAGATCATCCTGTTCATCGATGAGCTTCACACGATCGTCGATGCCGGAAAGACCGAAGGTTCCATGGACGCCGGCAACATGTTAAAGCCGATGCTGGCCCGCGGCGAGCTGCACTGTATCGGTGCGACGACACTCGACGAGTACCGGAAATACATTGAAAAAGATCCGGCTCTGGAACGTCGTTTCCAGCCGGTCATGGTAGATGAGCCGACGGTTGAGGACACGATCTCGATCCTCCGTGGCTTAAAAGACCGCTATGAGGTTTATCATGGCGTCAAGATCACGGACTCCGCGCTTGTTGCAGCGGCGACATTGTCCAACCGTTACATCACAGACCGTTTCCTTCCGGATAAAGCGATCGACCTTGTCGATGAAGCGTGTGCAATGATCAAGACGGAGCTCGATTCCATGCCGACCGAGCTGGATGAACTTTCCAGAAAGATCATGCAGCTTGAGATCGAGGAGGCAGCTCTCAAGAAAGAAACAGACCATTTAAGTCAGGAACGTCTTGCGGATCTTCAGAAGGAACTTGCGGAGCTCCATGACCAGTTCGCGACTCAGAAAGCTCAGTGGCAGAATGAGAAGGCGACGGTTGATAAGCTTTCCTCCATCCGTGAGGAGATCGAGGCAGTCCATCGTCAGATTCAGGATGCACAGCAGAAATATGATCTGAATAAGGCAGCAGAGCTCCAGTACGGCAAGCTTCCGCAGCTTGAAAAAGAGCTGAAGGAAGAGGAGGAGAAGGTAAAGAACGCAGATCTGAGTCTTGTCCATGAAAGCGTTACCGAAGATGAGATCGCAAGGATCATCTCCCGCTGGACCGGTATCCCGGTTGCAAAACTCACGGAGAGTGAGAGAAACAAGACCCTTCATCTGGACGATGAGCTCCACAAACGTGTTGTCGGTCAGGATGAGGCAGTCGAGAAGGTTACAGACGCGATCATCCGTTCCAAGGCCGGGATCAAGGATCCGACAAAGCCGATCGGTTCCTTCCTGTTCCTCGGACCTACCGGTGTCGGCAAGACAGAGCTTGCAAAGACACTTGCGGCAAGTCTGTTTGATGATGAGAACAACATGGTCCGGATCGATATGAGTGAATACATGGAGAAATACTCCGTATCACGCCTGATCGGAGCGCCGCCAGGATATGTCGGATACGATGAGGGCGGTCAGCTCACAGAGGCAGTCCGCAGAAAACCGTATTGTGTCGTTTTGTTTGATGAGATCGAGAAGGCACATCCGGATGTATTCAATGTTCTGCTTCAGGTCCTCGATGATGGACGTATCACAGATTCCATGGGCAAGACCGTGGATTTCAAGAATACGATCATTATCCTGACCTCCAATATCGGTTCCCAGTATCTGCTTGACGGTATCGATGAGAACGGTGATATCAAGCCGGAGGCAAAGGCAGAGGTCATGAACGATCTGCGTGCCCACTTCCGTCCGGAGTTCCTGAACCGTCTTGATGAGACGATCCTCTTCAAGCCGCTTACAAAGAACAACATCGGAAGCATCATCGATCTGCTTGTTGCCGATATCAACAAGCGTCTGGCGGATAAAGAGCTTGTGGTTGCACTTTCCGATTCTGCAAAGCAGTTTATCGTGGACAACGGTTATGATCCGGTATACGGCGCAAGACCGCTTAAGAGATATCTGCAGAAGAATGTGGAGACTCTGGCAGCCCGCCTGATCCTGTCGGATGGTGTCCATACCGGAGATACGATCAAGATCGACGTGGTCGACGGAAAGCTCAACGCGTCTGCGGAGAGAGGAACAAAAGAATAATCAGAAAACCGGATTCCGGACGGGTGCCTCGAAAGGCAGTCCGGAATCCGGATAAAAGAAAAACTTCATCCTTGGAGTTGTTCAGACTGATATCACAGCCTGAAAAACTTCCGAAGATGAAGTTTTTTTGCTCTATAGGAAAGAGTACGTTACATTAAAGCGTGAAAGCAGTGATTCCTATAGAGCAAAAAATCCCTCCGGGGGGATCGCACTGCGGCGGAATGGAATGATGTCGCTAACGCGACCCGCCGCAGGCGGAGAATCCTGCAAAGCAGGATTCTATTTTATGCGACAGAAGTGACTTTTAGTGTGTCTCTCCCCCGACCACTTTGATATCCTGCTCATATTCAACAGCGGCCTTCACAGCCGCTTCCAATGCTGCCGTAATATCCGCAATAGCCATAGACGGGGTCGCCGGTTTATTGACAACCTGAGAAACGGCATACGGGACGTGGATAAAGCCACCGCGTACATTTGGAAATTCCTTTTGGATATAGTATAAAATTCCATACATGACATGGTTGCAGATATAGGTTCCTGCGGTATTGGAGAGGGTAGAAGGGTAACCGGCGTTCCTGATCTCCTGAACCATCGCCTTCACCGGAAGATTGGAGAAATAGGCAGCATCTCCGTCTGCAAAGATCGGCTCATCGATGGGCTGGTTTCCTTCGTTATCCGGGATTCTTGCATCTGTTACATTGATTGCAACACGCTCCGGAGTCACGCCGAACCGTCCGCCGGCCTGACCGATGCTGATGACGATATCCGGGTGGAGCTCCTGCATTTTTTCATGGACTTTCGCAATGGATTTAGCGACTACGGTCGGGATCTGCAGCTTTGTGATCGTTGCCCCGGCGATCTCGTCTTTCATGGCTTTTACGGCTTCCCATGCCGGATTGATCGGTTCTCCGCCGAAGGGGTCGAACCCGGTGATCAGTACGTTCATGTAAATTCCTCACTTTCTTTAAAGCCGCCTCTGCAACGCGGGGGATTTTCAGTCCGGAAAATCCACGCCGTGATATTAACGGCATATTTTCTCAGGAGACTTATTTGACAAACAGAGTCTCCGACGTTATGATAGATAAGGATATTATACAGGAAAATAAAAGAATTCGCAAACGCAATTCCTGTACACGGACAGGAATTTTCTAATGTGCAAACGCGCGAAGATGTAGATTGTCACATGCGACCGCGTGAGGCGCGAGAATATGCCAGGCATATTCTTTTTTAGGGAAAATCCCGTACGATACAGAGACGCAAAAACAGATAGAAAAGAGGAAAAATTATGTTTCGCAGAATCGGAAAAAATGATCCATGCTGGTGTGGAAGCGGGAAGCCATATTGTGAGTGCCATATGGCATTTGACCAGAAGATCAGTCGTGCTCGTTTTGCAGGTCACGAGGTTCCGTCCCACAAGATCATCAAGACACCGGCACAGATTGAGGGGATCCGTGAGAGCGGAAAACTGAATGTAGCAGTCCTTGACTATGTGGCGGAGCACATCAAGGCGGGAATCACCACAGAGGAGATCGATCAGTGGGTATACGACTTTACGACAAAACACGGCGGGATTCCGGCACCGTTAAATTATGAGGGATTCCCAAAGAGCGTGTGCACCTCCATCAATGATCAGGTATGCCATGGAATCCCGTCCAAGGATGTCGTCTTAAAAGACGGTGATATCATCAACGTGGATGTCTCCACGATCCTTCACGGATATTTCTCTGATTCGTCCAGAATGTTCCTGATCGGCAATGTGGACCCGGAGAAGGAAAAACTTGTCCGCGTCACGAACGAAGCTGTGGAAAAGGGTCTCGAGCAGGTAAAACCGTGGGGATTCTTAGGAGATATGGGTCAGGCTGTCCATGACTACGCGAAGAAGAATGGTTACACCATTGTCGAGGAAGTCGGCGGTCACGGTGTCGGCCTTGAGTTCCATGAGGATCCGTTTGTAAGCTATGTTACAAGACGGGGCGAGGAGATGCTTATGGCACCGGGTATGATCTTCACCATCGAGCCGATGATCAACATGGGCCGTCCGGACATCTTTGTGGATGACAGCAACGGCTGGACGATCTATACCGATGACAGACTTCCGTCCGCCCAGAGGGAGATCATGGTACTCGTGACAGAGACCGGACATGAGGTCCTTGCGTGGTAGAAAAAACGAGAGAAAAATCCAATAGAAAACAGGGAAATTCCTTGAAAAGTATCTGAAAATTCGGTATAATATAGTCAAATAACAGTAAACGTGAGATTTGAATAAGGAGGATCGTGTATGGAGTTAAAGTATAATAAAATTCAGACGACCGGTACAGATACCCCGTTGAAAATCGTAAAGGGACATTTTGCAACGAATCATGCCCACACGAATTACTATTTTGACCTGACGACGGTAAAGAGCCGTCTGAGTGAGGCTGGAGGAATTGCCCAGGCACTCGTACATATGTATCTGTACGATATGATCGTTGATACGATCGTATGCATGGAAGGGACCGAGGTGATTGGAACCCTCCTTGCGCAGGAGCTGACAAAAGGCGGTTTCATGTCGAAGAACGCCCACAAGACGATCTACGTTATCAAACCGGAGTTCAACAGCAACAGCCAGATCGTGTTCAAGGACAATTACCGCGCAATGATCAATGGAAAGAATGTGCTGATCCTCACCGCGACCGTGACAACAGGTCTGACGATCAACAAGGCGATCGAGGGTGTCCAGTACTATGGAGGAATTATTCAGGGGATCTCCGCAGTATTCAGCGCACTTGAGAATGTCAACGGAATTCCGATCAAGTCGGTATTCGGATTAAAAGATGTTCCGGATTACCAGTACAGCGACTACAGAAACTGCCCGTTATGTAAGGAAGGAAAGAAACTGGATGCGCTGATCAATCCGTATGGATATTCAAAACTGTAAAAAATAATTTGAAATAGGAGCAGCTCTGCAGGCCGGGGAAATCCCGGTGCCTGCAGAGCTTTTTCTTTTAACAGGGAACTCCGATGAATTTCCAGTTAAACAAAAAGGCACTGACGAGCCAGCGATGTTACATAACTCTGGTTCATACAAGCTATAAAAAGAAACTACTTGCAATTTCTGACAAAGTGCTTATAATAAAACATAGCAACATTGCTGAAAGGCAACTGGAAAGGAGACGCAAAGATATGACGAATCTTATTCTACTCGCAGTCGTGATTCGAATTATCGTCAGCATTATCGTCGTGGACGGGAATGCTTATTTGCGTTATACTGAATCTGGGATTGCCTGATAGAAACTTGAAAGAACAAGTTACGAAAGAAAGCAAAGCCTTACAGTGTAACGCTGTAAGGTTTTTTTATACCTGAATTTTAATACGGACATTTGTCCGTGCCAGAAAAGAAAAAGGCGGGAATGTCTGACAGAGCCGGACATTCCTGTGAGAAATAAGATGAGGGGAAAACAGCTATGAAAATGAACGGAGCGCGGATCCTGGTGGAAGAGCTGATCCATCAGGGCGTGAGAGTGATCTTCGGATATCCGGGGGGAGCAGTGCTTGATATCTACAATGAACTCTATCTTGCGTCTGACCGCATCGGACATGTCTTAACGGCCCACGAGCAGGGAGCTGCCCATGCCGCTGACGGATATGCGAGAGCAAGCGGAAAGACCGGCGTGGTCCTGGCCACAAGTGGCCCGGGTGCGACGAACCTGGTGACAGGAATCGCAAACGCCTACCTCGATTCCGTACCGATGGTTGCGATCACCGGAAACGTTGCGGTGAACAGCCTCGGAAAGGATTCCTTCCAGGAGGTCGATATCGTCGGAATCACACAGCCGGTGGTAAAACACAATTTCATGGTCCGCGACATCAAGGATCTTCAGAGAACGATCATCGAGGCCTTCGAGATCGCAAACTCCGGACGTAAGGGACCGGTTCTCATCGATATCCCGAAGAACGTCCAGTCCGCAGAATATGAATACGTGGAGGACTTAAAGGTCCCGAGCGTTGTGAAAAAACCGAGAAAATCCGAGTGCGGAAATATCGACGAAGTCGTAGAGATGATCAAAAAAGCGAAAAAGCCGTTTATCTATGCAGGCGGCGGTGTCGTTGCGGCGGGAGCACAGGATGAGGTCCTGGAGCTCTCAAAGAGAGTCGATGCGGCGATCGGACTTTCCATGATGGGGATCACATCCGTTCCGGCCTCCTACCCGTTAAATCTCGGAATGTGCGGAATGCACGGAAAATATCCGTCGATCAAGGCACAGTCCGAATGTGACCTGCTCCTTGCAGTCGGCGTAAGATTCTCCGACCGTGCAACGGGCGATTTAAACGAATATACAAAGAAATGCATGACGGTCCATATCGATATCGACCGTGCGGAGATCGGAAAGAACGTCAGCCCTGACGTGAGTCTCTGGGGAGATGTGAAGGAGATCCTCACAAAGATCCTGGAAGCACTCCCGGAGCATAAACATCCGGAATGGGTTGCAGAGCTGGAAGGTTACAAACACGAGATGATCCTCCCGGCGCCGAAACCTTACGGACCGGAAGCCATCATTGAAGAAGTCCACAAACACTGTACGGATGATACGGTCGTAGCGACCGATGTCGGACAGCATCAGATGTGGACGATGCAGTTCTATCCGTTTGAAAAGCCGCACACACTTCTTACTTCCGGCGGTCTCGGAACCATGGGATATGGCTTCGGAGCAGCCATCGGCGGATGTATCGCCGCGAGAGGCAGAAGAACCGTTCTCTTTACCGGAGACGGAAGCTTTGGAATGAACTTAAACGAGATGGCGACGGCGGTGAGCCAGGAGCTCCCGATCACGATCGTCGTTTTCGATAACGATGTCCTAGGAATGGTGAGACAGTGGCAGACGATCTTCTATGACTGCCATTATTCCCAGACCGTCCTTGACAGAAAGACAGATTTCCCGGCGCTCGCAAAGGCGTTCGGTGCAGACGGATATGCCGTTTACACGATGGAAGATCTGAAAAAAGCCCTGGATGCGGCAGACAAGTCCTCAGGACCTGTCCTGATCGACTGTCACATTGACATGGACGAAAAAGTCCTGCCGATGATCCCGCCGGGACGTTCCATCAAAGATATGATCGTGGAAGGATAAGGTGACCATGGAAAACAAAGTTGAAAAGTTTGCGGTCGCCATGATCGTAAACAACCGCTTCGGCGTTTTGAACCGGATTGCCGGTCTCTATGCAAAACGCTGTTATAATATCGATAATATCTCCGCAGGTACGCTGGATGATCCGAATTATACAAGGATCACCATCGTCTCCACAGGAGATGAATATATGAAGGACCAGGTGGTCCGTCAGCTGGAAAAACTGATCGATGTCCGTGCCGTGACACTTCTCGAGCCGGAAAACACCGTCTTTGCCCAGCACATGTACATTAAAATGCATCTGACAGGAACCCACAGAGGTTCCAGCAAACACCAGGTGCTGGATCTGATCAACGAATACGGCGGAAAAGTCGTAGACTTCGGTGAGGAACATCTGACTGCCGAGATTACCGGAGACAGCAAAAAAGTTGAATCTTTTATTGAAAAAGTCAGAGATTTTGGTATATTAGAACTTAGTCGGTCGGGAGAGATCGCGATCGGTTTAGGGATAGACAACACATTAAGTGTCGATCACAATGAAGAATAAGGAGAAAAAAACAATGGCAACAATGTATTATGAGAGAGATTGTAACTTATCACTTCTTGATGGAAAGAAAGTAGCTGTTATCGGTTACGGTTCCCAGGGTCATGCACACGCACTGAACTTAAGAGATTCCGGCGTTGATGTTGTAGTAGGCCTTTACGAAGGTTCCAAATCTGCTGTAAAGGCAAAAGAGGATGGCTTCACAGTTATGCTCACAGCAGACGCTGTTAAGGCAGCAGACATCATCATGATCCTTGTAAACGATGAGAAGCAGGCAGCTCTCTACAAGAAAGACATCAAAGATAACCTGACAGCAGGCAAGACACTTGCATTCGCTCACGGCTTCAACATCCATTTCAAACAGATCGTTCCGCCGGCAGATGTAAACGTTATCATGATCGCTCCGAAGGGACCGGGACACACCGTTCGTTCCCAGTATGTTGGCGGCAAGGGCGTTCCGTGCCTCGTAGCTGTTGAGCAGGATCCGAGCGGAAACTCCATGGAAGTTGCTAAGGCATACGCTGCAGGCATCGGCGGAGCAAGAGGCGGTATCCTTGAGACAACATTCAAGGAAGAGACAGAGACAGACCTCTTCGGTGAGCAGGCAGTTCTCTGCGGCGGCGTTTGCGCATTAATGGAAGCTGGTTTCAACACACTTGTTGAGGCTGGTTACAAGCCGGAGAACGCATACTTCGAGTGCATCCACGAGATGAAACTGATCGTAGACCTGATCTTCAACGCTGGTTTCGAGGGAATGAGATACTCCATCTCCGATACAGCTGAGTACGGTGACTACGTAAGCGGTAAGAGAATCATCGGCGACGAAGCGAAGAAGGCAATGAAGCAGGTATTAACAGAGATCCAGGATGGTACATTCGCTAAGAACTGGATCCTTGAGAACCAGGTTGGCAGAACCATGTTCAACGCAGCAAGAGCAGCACACGCTGATACACTTGCAGCTAAGACAGGCCGCGAGTTAAGAGCAAAGATGGGCTGGAAGCAGACACAGGATCTTGACGAGGCTAAATAGTCGCGTAGGAAAATGAGCAGTGCAAAGGCGGCGGGGAAAGATTCACGTTGTGCTTGCACATAAGTGAATCTTTGCCGACGGCTTTATAGGGCGAATGCCCGCGCACGAACGGACGCAAGTCCGTGAGTGTGCCACTGCGGGGCAGAAAACTCTGCAAATATTTCAGGGCCAGGCATCACCGCCTGGCTCTGGATTTCATAAGGAGAAAAACAATGAATTCAGATAAAGTAAAAGCAGGCGTAGAACATGCGCCGCACCGTTCCCTGTTAAAGGCAGACGGATACAACGATGAGCAGATGCGCCGCCCGTTCGTCGGCGTTGTAAACTCTTTCAACGAGATTGCTCCGGGTCATATGCACTTACAGAACATCGCACGTGCCGTAAAGGACGGTGTTCTCGCTGCAGGCGGAACCCCGATGGAGTTCGATACGATCGGTGTCTGTGACGGTATCGCCATGGGACATGACGGAATGCATTTCTCTTTAAGCTCCCGTGAGCTGATCGCTGATACCATCGAATGTATGGTAAAGGCACACTGCTTTGATGCTCTCGTATTTATCCCGAACTGTGATAAGATCGTTCCGGGTATGTTAATGGCAGCAATGCGTCTGAACCTTCCGTGTATCTTCGTGTCCGGTGGTCCGATGCTCTCCATCAACCAGAGAGACTTAAATACTGTATTTGAGGCAGTTGGCGCGAGAAAAGCAAACCTGATCAACGATGAAGAGCTTGCTGAGATCGAAGGAAGCTCCTGCCCGGGCTGCGGTTCCTGTTCCGGTATGTTCACCGCAAACTCCATGAACTGCTTAACAGAAGTTCTTGGTCTCGGTCTTCCGGGAAATGGTACGATCCCGGCTGTATACGCAGAGCGTATCCGCCTTGCAAAGACAGCTGGTATGCAGGTTATGAAGCTGCTTGCCGATGATATCCGTCCGCGTGATATCGTAACACCGGCAGCATTTGAGAACGCGCTGACAACCGATATGGCTCTCGGCTGCTCCACAAACTCCGCACTTCATCTCCTTGCGATCGCTCACGAGGCTGATATCGCTCTTGATCTTCATATGATCAACGACATCAGTGAGCACACTCCGAACCTGTGCCATCTTGCACCGGCCGGACATCACCACATGCAGGATCTGATGGAAGCAGGAGGAATCTCCGCAGTATTAAAAGAGCTTCTCGATGCAGGAATGATCCAGGGACAGTGCAAGACTGTAACAGGAAAGACGGTTGCTGAGAACGTTGCACATGCAGTAAATCGCGATCCGGAAGTTATCCGTCCGATTGATAATCCGTACACAAAGACAGGCGGACTTGCCGTTCTTTTCGGAAACCTTGCTCCGAACGGCGCGATCGTAAAACGTTCCGCTGTAAAACCGGAGATGTTAGTCAACACCGGTACTGCAAAGTGCTTTGACTCCGAGGAAGAGGCGATCGCTGCGATCTACGCAGGAAAGATCGTTCCGGGTGACATCGTTGTCATCCGTTACGAGGGACCGGCAGGCGGCCCGGGAATGAGAGAGATGCTCTCCCCAACATCCGCGATCGTTGGCATGAAACTCGATACGACCGTTGCTCTCCTGACAGATGGCCGTTTCTCCGGCGCATCCTGTGGTGCAGCAATCGGACATATCTCTCCGGAGGCAGCTGCAGGCGGCCCGATCGCTTACATCAAGGACGGCGACAAGATCGCGATCAACATCCCAAACTACAGCTTAAAGCTTCTCGTTTCTGATGAAGAGATGGAAGAGAGAAAGAAGACCATGAAGATCCGTGAGCCGAAGAAGCTGACTGGATACTTAAAACGCTACGCAAAGAACGTATCCTCCGCAGATAAAGGTGCGATCGTAGAGTAGGCGAAGGATTCATAGGGCAGACGCCCGAAGCTTCCTGGCTGCGCAAGCAGGCAAGAAGATGCACGTCGAAATTGAAGAGAATAAAAAAAGGGCGGCGGGCTTGTTGAGAAGCTGCGCCGTCCTTTGCATCAAGAGAGGAAACCATATGAATGAGATCGTATCAAACCTGCTCGTATACGGCAGCCTGCCGGAAGACTCGATCCTCTGGCAGCTTGCGGATATCTGCGAAAAATTAAAAAATCAGACAGAGTCCAAAGACGCACTGCGCGGACGCGTATTCCATCAGGTAAAAAATCTTCTGACGGTTGCAACAGACTATGCATTTGATAAAAATTTATGGCATAATTACCTGACTTTCCTGCTGATCACGAACGAGAATCCGTTCAGCCTCGTCTGTGAAAAGATGGGGGCTCAGGACGGAACGGTCAACAACTTTGTGACTCATGACTTTGAGATGTTCAAAAAGCTGTTCGACTATGATTTCTCCTGGATGGAAAAAGAACTTTCCATCGACTGCTTCACCCAGCTGACTCACTATAAGGCGATCCGTAAAAAAGAGCTGATGTACAATAAAAATGTCAGCGAAAAGGTGAGAAATTTAAGTGAACAGCTTGAGACGGCTGAGTCCGGAGCTGATTTCTTCAAATATGTGACGGAATTCTACAAGGACTTCGGTGTCGGCATGTTCGGTCTCAACAAGGCGTTCCGCATTGCTGAGAATGGAGACGGCTCCGTCCGCTTCCTCCCGATCAACAACATGGATGCCGTGATGCTGGACGACCTCATCGGATATGAGCTTCAGAAGAAGAAACTTGTGGAGAATACCCAGGCGTTCTGCGACGGAAAAGCGGCGAACAACGTCCTGTTGTTCGGCGACAGCGGTACCGGTAAATCCACGAGCATCAAGGCGATCGTCAACCAGTTCTATCCGCAGGGCCTGCGCATGATCGAGATCTACAAGCACCAGTTTAAGGATCTCTCGACGATCATCGCCCAGATCAAGAACCGCAATTACAAGTTCATCATCTACATGGATGATCTTTCTTTCGAAGAATTTGAGATCGAGTACAAGTTCTTAAAGGCCGTTATCGAAGGCGGCGTTGAGACGAAGCCGGACAATGTCCTGATCTATGCGACATCAAACCGCCGTCATCTGATCAAGGAGACATGGAAGGACAGAGAGGATATGGAGCACAGCGAAGATCTGCACCGTTCCGACACTATGGAAGAAAAACTCTCCCTGGTCAACCGTTTTGGACTTTCCATCTACTATGCGAAGCCGAACAAGGAAGGCTTCAACGAGATGGCGATTGCACTTGCGAGACGTGCAGGCATCACTCCGGATATCATGACGGACGAGGAGATCTGCTACGAGGCGAACCGCTTCGAGATGCGCGGCGGCGGACTTTCCGGCCGTACTGCCCAGCAGTTTGCGAATTACCTGCTCACGATCAAATAAGAATACTTACAGAGTACGAAGCCCTGGTATGGAGACATGCCGGGGCCTTTTTTGTTTAACAGGAAATTCCGAAGGAACTTCCTGTTAAACAAAAAAGGCGCTACGTGCCTAAGATGCACACTCGCGCGAAGATGAAGATTGTCGCAAGCGACCGCGCTCGGCGCGAGAATGTGCCGAGGCACATTCTTTTGTATAACTGTTTCGACTCAAAAAATCGCTAAGATCCGCTAAGAGAATGCTGAAAAATATTTAGATATTTACAAAATAATAGAATATAGTCAGAAAATGACGAGCAAAAACCCGAAATCACACCTGTTTAACCTTGAATTCGACAGAAAGAAAATCGTATAATTTCTACATTCCTACCGGAGAAGATCAAAACGTGAAAGATCGCGGCGGCTATCCGAAAGGATCAGGGGAAATGAAAGAAAAAGAACGCAGAGTGTAACAGGAGGAACATTATGGCAGAATTATCAATTGCGATCGCGGATGACAACAGACAGACTTTGAATTTACTTGGCGAGATCCTGGAGAAAGAGGACGGGATCCATGTGGTTGGAAAAGCAGATAATGGCGAGGACGCATACAATATGATCGTCCGAACAAATCCGGATATTGTCCTCATGGATGTGATCATGCCGAGACTTGACGGAATTTCTGTCATGGAAAAGATAAAGAATAACACGCAGATGAAGAACCACCCTTCGTTTATCATGGTGACGGCGGCCAGCAGTCAGGATGTGACAGAGGATGCGTTCCGCCTCGGAGCGAATTATTATATCATGAAACCGTTCAACCGCGACGTGATCCTGGACAAGATCCGCAGAGTCTGTCGCGGACGGGCGAAAGCGGCGGGCAATGTACATACGGAAATGAAACGGGTACAGCCTTATCTCGACAAGGAGAACTACATGGAACAGAATCTGGAGACGGATGTGACCCAGATGCTGCATGAGATCGGGATCCCTGCACATATTAAGGGATATCAGTACCTGAGAGATGCTATCATCATGTCGGTCCGGGATACCGAGATGTTGTCTTCGGTCACGAAGATCTTATATCCGACGATCGCGAAGACCCATAAAACGACGCCGAGCCGCGTGGAGCGCGCCATCCGCCATGCGATCGAAGTGGCCTGGGGAAGAGGAGAGCTCGACACACTGAACAGCCTCTTCGGATATACGGTAAACGGAGGCAAAGGCAAACCGACAAATTCAGAATTTATTGCATTGATTGCAGACAAAATCCGACTGGATTATAAACGAATCTGAAAAATCTGAAAAAACAAAAAAGACCCACTTTCTAATTTTACAGGGATGTGTTATACTGAATCTAATAGCGGGGCACAGAGCGCTGTTCACTGGCAGGGATCTTTTGAACGGAAGATCCCGTATGATGCAGTTCTGGCTGCGGATCCTGCCGACAGGGGATGGAAAGACCGACGGGATCACGTTACCGGGTCCATATCGGTGAACGGTAACGCAAGAAAAGTGGAAGGATGGGTTATCATGAAAAAAATATTGTTTGTCGCTTCCGAAGCTGTACCTTTTATCAAGACAGGCGGACTTGCCGATGTTGTGGGTTCCTTACCGAAATGTTTTGATAAAGAATATTTTGATGTTCGGGTCATGATCCCGAAATATCTCTGCATCAAAGATAAATTTTTGAGCAACCTTACTTATGTAAATCATTTCTATATGGACTATCTGGGACAGAGCCGTTATGTCGGGATCCTTGAATATGTTTATGAGGGGATCACCTTCTATTTTATCGACAACGAGAGCTATTTCTGGGGAGATAAGCCGTATGGAGACTGGTATTACGATCTGGAAAAATTCTCATTCTTCTCCCAGGCGGCCTTATCCGCACTCCCGGTAATCGGTTGGAGACCGGATGTGATCCACTGCCACGACTGGCAGACCGGACTGATCCCGGTATATCTGAAAGGCAGATTCGGCGAGGGCGAATTCTTCCGCGGGATCAAATCCGTTATGACGATCCACAACCTGAAATTCCAGGGCGTTTGGGATGTGAAGACGATTCAGAGATTTTCCGGTCTTCCGGACTATTTCTTTACTCCTGATAAGCTGGAAGCTTATAAAGACGGAAATATGTTAAAGGGCGGTCTCGTGTACGCGGATGCGATCACGACGGTCAGCAATACTTACGCGGAGGAGATCAAGACTCCGTTCTACGGGGAAGGACTGGACGGACTCATGCGCGCCCGCGCCAATGATCTCCGCGGTATCGTAAACGGAATCGACTACGATGTATTCAACCCGGAGACGGACCGGGATATCGTTCAGAATTATAATGCGAAGAACTTCCGAAAAGAAAAAGTCAAAAATAAACGCGCACTCCAGGAAGAGCTCGGACTTGCCAGAGATGATAAGAAATTTATGATCGGCATCGTCTCGAGACTCACGAGCCAGAAAGGTCTCGACCTGATCCAGTGCGTTATGGACGAGATCTGTACAGACGATGTCCAGTTAGTGGTCCTCGGAACCGGCGATGAGAACTATGAAAATATGTTCCGCCATTATGACTGGAAGTATCACGACAGGGTATCGGCGCAGATCTATTATTCCGAGCCGCTGTCCCACAAGATCTATGCGGCCTGCGATGCCTTCCTGATGCCTTCCTTATTTGAACCGTGCGGACTGAGCCAGCTCATGGCGCTTCGGTACGGCACGGTGCCGATCGTCCGTGAGACCGGCGGATTAAAGGATACGGTGTGGCCGTACAACGAGTTTGAGGGAACAGGAACGGGATTCTCCTTTGCAAACTACAATGCCCACGAAATGTTAAACATCATCCGCTACGCGAAACATATCTTCTACGATAAGAAGCGGGAGTGGAACAAGATCGTTGACCGGGCTATGGCTGTAGATTTTTCATGGAATAGCTCCGCAAAGAAATATCAGGAATTATACGACTGGCTGATCGGATATTAAGTTGTTCACACAATCCATTCCCGCCCACGCATCCATGTGGGCGGGAATGTCATTTACGCGAACAACGAGCCAAAGTCCGCGCTTGCGCGAGACCCTGGCGACTGTCGCGATAACAAGGGGAAACCCGCGAAGCGAGTTTTCACTTGTCTGAATAGCCGCCTGATAATGATCTTACAGAAAAGAGGAAAACATGACAATATGGAATGAACTTCTGGGAAACCAGGTGCTGATCAGTGCTGTGCTGGGGTGGACGGTCGCGCAGTTTTTAAAGACCGTGATCGATATGGTCCTGAACCGGTCTTTTAATCCTGAACGGATCTTCGGGTCCGGCGGAATGCCGAGCTCCCATTCGGCTACCGTCTGCGCGCTCACAACAGCTTCCGGAATGAAATACGGAGTCGGAAGTTTTGAGTTTGCCGTCAGCTTTGTCCTTGCGATGATCGTAATGTACGATGCGATGGGCGTGAGACGGGAGACGGGAAAACAGGCGAAGCTGCTGAATAGTGTATTTTTTGAGAATATTCTGAATCTTGATGGAGTATTTCTTCAGGAAAAATTAAAGGAATATGTGGGACATACGCCGCTGCAGGTAGCTGCCGGGGCGATCCTGGGAATCCTGATCGCAGTGCTCATTGGTTAATTGTACTAAATTGAATATAAAATATACACAATTATGCATAAAGAGTATTGCAAAAAAACGCGAAAATATGTGAAAAAATTACGAAAGATTTACAAAGGGATGTTGCAAATTTTGGCAACATCCCTTATAATATGTACAGGCCTTTTTTCCGATACTCGATTTTTTTGTGCGAAGTCTCTAAAACCAGAGATCGTGTGATGGGACACGGGGTTACCGCAAGGGGAGCAAAGAAATGAGGGCAGCCACAGACATCTTAAGTCTAAGCTAAATCTAATTCTAGGAGGAATAACAACTTATGGCAAAGTGGGTTTATAAGTTTAAAGAAGGCAGTGCAGCTATGAGAAATCTTCTCGGCGGCAAAGGTTGTAACCTTGCTGAGATGACAAATCTCGGTATGCCGATTCCGCAGGGATTCACAGTAACAACAGAAGCCTGCACAGATTACTATAACAGCGGAAAGCAGATCACAAAAGAGATCCAGGACCAGATCTTCGAAGCTCTTACATGGCTCGAGGGTGTAAATGGAAAGAAATTCGGTGATACAGAAGATCCGTTGCTCGTATCTGTACGTTCCGGTGCGCGTGCATCCATGCCGGGTATGATGGACACCATCTTAAACCTTGGTTTAAACGATGTAGCGGTTGAGGGCTTCGCAAAGAAGACAGGAAATCCGCGTTTCGCATATGACTCCTACAGAAGATTCATCCAGATGTATTCCGACGTTGTTATGGAAGTTCCGAAGTCCTACTTCGAGAAGATCATCGATGAGATGAAGGAAGCAAAAGGCGTTCACTATGATACAGAGTTAGACGCTAACGATTTAAAGGAACTCGCTGAGAAGTTCAAAGCTGTATACAAAGAGGCTATGAACGGCGAAGAGTTCCCGCAGGATCCGAAGGAACAGTTAATGGGCGCTGTAAAAGCAGTATTCCGTTCTTGGGACAACCCGCGTGCGATCGTTTACCGTCGTATGAATGATATTCCGGGTGACTGGGGTACCGCAGTAAACGTACAGACCATGGTATTCGGTAATAAGGGAAATACCTCCGGTACAGGCGTTGCGTTCACCCGTAACCCATCCACAGGTGCAAAGGGCATCTTCGGCGAGTATCTGATCAATGCACAGGGCGAGGACGTTGTTGCCGGTGTTCGTACACCGCAGCCGATCACTCAGCTTGAGAAAGATCTTCCGGAGTGCTACAAGCAGTTCATGGAACTGGCTATGAAACTTGAGAACCATTTCCACGACATGCAGGATATGGAGTTCACGATCGAGGAAGGCAAGCTCTACTTCTTACAGACACGTAACGGTAAGAGAACTGCTCCGGCTGCAATCCAGATCGCATGCGATTTAGTAGATGAGGGACAGATTACTCCTGAGGAAGCTGTTTGCAGAATCGAAGCGAAATCCCTCGATCAGTTATTACATCCGACCTTCGATCCGGCTGCATTAAAGGCAGGCGAAGTGATCGGACAGGCTCTTCCGGCTTCCCCGGGTGCTGCAGCTGGTAAAGTCTGCTTCACAGCAGATGACGCTAAGGCAGCTGGTATCGGCGGCAAGGGCGAGAGAGTTATCTTAGTTCGTCTTGAAACTTCTCCAGAGGACATTGAGGGCATGCATGCGGCCCAGGGTATCTTAACAGTCCGCGGCGGTATGACATCCCACGCAGCTGTTGTTGCCCGTGGTATGGGTACCTGCTGTGTATCCGGATGCGGCGAGATCAAGATCGACGAGGAGAAGAAAGAATTCACACTCGGCGGACATACCTTCCATGAGGGAGACTACATCTCCTTAGATGGTACAACAGGTAAGATCTACAACGGCGATATCAAGACTCAGGAAGCATCCGTAGGCGGAAACTTCAAGAGAATCATGGATTGGGCTGACTCCTTCAGAAAACTTGGCGTCCGCACAAACGCTGATACACCGGCTGATACAAAGAACGCTGTAAAACTTGGTGCAGAGGGCATCGGTCTTTGCCGTACTGAGCATATGTTCTTTGATCCGGAGAGAATCCACAACTTAAGAAGAATGATCGTTTCCGATACTGTAGAGGCAAGAGAGGAAGCATTAAGCAAACTCCTTCCGTACCAGAAGAGCGATTTCAAGGCTATGTACAAGGCACTCGAGGGCAGACCAATGACAGTCCGCTACTTAGATCCGCCGCTGCATGAGTTCACTCCTAAGACAGAGGAAGAGATGGCAGAGCTTGCAAAAGATATGGGCAAGACTGTTGACGAGATCAAGAAGAAATGCGATGAGCTTCATGAGTTCAACCCGATGATGGGTCATCGTGGATGCCGTCTTGCAGTTACCTATCCGGAGCTTGCAAAGATGCAGACACGTGCGATCATGGAAGCAGCGATCGAAGTAAAAGAAGAAGATGGATATGATATCATTCCGGAGATCATGATCCCGCTCGTTGGCGAGAAGAAAGAGCTCAAATTCGTGAAAGATATCGTTGTTGAAGTTGCTGAGCAGGTTAAGAAAGAGAAAGGCTCCGATATGCAGTACCACATCGGTACAATGATTGAGATCCCGCGTGCAGCTCTTACTGCAGGCCAGATCGCAGAGGAAGCTGAGTTCTTCTCCTTCGGTACAAACGACCTGACACAGATGACATTCGGCTTCTCCCGTGATGATGCTGGTAAGTTCCTTGATTCTTACTACAAAGCAAAGATCTACGAGTCTGATCCGTTCGCAAGACTTGACCAGACTGGTGTTGGCCGTCTCGTAGAACTCGCTGTTAAAGAAGGACGCGCAACTCGTCCGGAGTTAAAGTGCGGTATCTGCGGCGAGCACGGCGGAGATCCGTCTTCCGTAGAGTTCTGCCACAAGGTTGGCTTAAACTACGTAAGCTGCTCACCGTTCCGTGTACCGATCGCAAGACTTGCTGCTGCACAGGCTGCTCTTCATGAGAAAGGCTACAAATAGGACCTGACTGACGCAGAACGAAAATCTGTATCATTATAAATGAAAAGATAAAATCCCCCGGAAGCGATTCTGGGGGATTTTTGACAAAAGAGTTTTCGGGAGATCCCGGGGAGAATGTTATGAAAATTATCAATATCGGTTCTTTGAACATCGATCGGATCTATGGTGTGGAACATTTTGTCCAACCGGGGGAGACGATCAAAGTGCGTACATATTCTGAGGCCTGCGGAGGCAAGGGATTGAATCAGTCGATCGCTGCTGCGCGTTCCGGAGCAGAGGTACACCATGCAGGTGCTGTGGGATCTGACGGAGGAATGCTTCTGGAGATTCTTAGAATTTCCGGAGTTCATACAGGAAAAACGAAGATTCTTTCAGGAGCAAGCGGTCATGCCGTGATCCAGGTGGACAAAAACGGGCAGAACAATATCATTATCTGCGGGGGAGCAAATGATGCTGTCTCAATGGGCATGATCGACGATGCTCTAAGGGAAATCAGTGAGGGAGATATCGTCCTTCTTCAGAATGAGATCTCCAATGTGGGATATGCCGTGGAGCAGGCGAAGAAAGCCGGGGCAAAGATCGCCTTGAATCCATCACCGGTCAATGAGAATCTGAAGACGATCCCGATGGATCTTATCGATTATTTTATTCTCAACGAGATCGAGGGGAAAGAAATTTCCGGTGCAGAGAGTGAAGAGCCGGAAACGATCATGGGAAAATTAAAGGAAAAATATCCGAAAGCAGCTTTTGTCCTGACGTTGGGAGAAAAAGGTTCCTGGTATTTTGATGAAACCCGGTGCTTTAAACAGGAAATCTATAAGGTAAAAGCAGTGGATACGACCGCGGCAGGGGATACGTTCTGTGGATATTTCCTTTCGGGACTCACAAAAGGAAAAGAGATCCCGGAAATCCTAAAAACGGCGAGTGCGGCAAGCGCGATCGCGGTCAGCAGGAGTGGGGCGGCGCCGAGCATCCCTACATATGAAGAAGTGGAGAAATTTATGGCAGAGCGCAGCTAAAGGGGACTTACGGATCTGTCATTGACAGCTCCATTCGGATGTTGGCATCGAAAATATCCGGCATCGTCAGAAAGTTATAAATAGCGGTATCACTGTTTGCAGCAATCAGCTGAAGAGCTATAAAAAATGTCATGAAAGAAAGCATTTGAGTAAAAAGCTTCCGTTCATGACATTTTTTGATTTACGTGAACAACGAGCCAAAATCCGCGCCTGCGCGAGACCCTGACGGCTGTTGCGATAATGGGGAATCAGTCTTTTGACATACAGATAGTTCCAGTCCTCTGGAGTTCCAGGATCCCAAAGTTTCTCACAAGTTCAATAAAATCTGTGATCACATCCGGTGCAGCATGGAACTCGATGACCATGCTCTTTGGAGAGACGTGGACGATCTTTGCGCCCATGACACTGCAGAGCTCGATCAAAGAGCTGCGGTTTGTCGCAGAGTAAGAGACCTTGATGAGCATCATCTCCAAGAGTACGCTGCGGGTCTCCTCGAGGCGGCGCACCTTGATCACGTCCAGTTTCTTGTTTAAGTGTTTCTCAATCTGATCGACCGTCCTCTGATCGCCGGTGGAGACGATGGTCATGCTGGAAATATCATGGCGTTCCGTCTCGCCCACGGCCAGACTGTCGATGTTGAAGCCTCTTCTCGCGAAAAGACCGGATATCTGGGAGAGAACACCGTCTTTATTTTCTACAAGTACAGAAAAAATACCTTTCATCTTGCGTTCTCCTTATTTTGTGTTGTTGTGGCTGTCGACTTCGCAGACCATGATGCAGGCCTTGTCGCAGGCGAGGAATCGGTTGAGCTCTGCGTCGAGAGTCTCGTTGCTGTCGCAGTGGAAGTAGTCCATATCGTAGGCAGCGGCGATTTCAGCATATTTCGGATAATCGTAGAGCTGAACACCGAAATAATGTTCCTCGTAAGTCTTTTCCTGATGCTCACGGACAAGACCGAGATAGTGGTTTCTCATGACAAGGATCTTTATCGGGATCTTGTTTACCGCGATGGTTCCAAGCTCGTACATGGACATCTGGAAGGAACCGTCACCGCAGACAACAACGACCTGCTTGTCCGGCGTACACATCTTCGCTCCGATTCCGGCCGGGATGGAGTAGCCCATAGTTCCCATACCGCCGCTTGTGAGGAAACGGCCGTTTTTCATCACATAGTTGTCGGCAGACCAGAGCTGGTTCTGTCCGACATCTGCAACATAGATCGCGTCATCATCCATCTTCTCGGAGAGATGCTGGACTAAGAGCATCGGATTTACGAGCTTGTCACTGAAAACACGGTGGTCAACGGTACTCTTCTTGATATCGTGGAGTGTCTCGATCCACTGTGTCGTGTCGATGGAGATATTCTCCTGCAGCAGGCGGTCGAAAATATTCTTGATATCGCCGACCAGCGGGATTGTCGGTCCAAGGTTTTTACCGATCTCGGCGGTATCGATATCGATGTGGATGATATTGACCTGCTGTTCCAGGTTTTCCGGCTTCGGAACGGCGCGGTCTGCGATCCTTGCACCCGCGATGATCAGAAGGTCACTGTTTGCCACGGCACGGTTTGCATAGGGTTTTCCGTTATTTCCCAGCATTCCGAAGTACAAGGGGTGGTTTTTCGGCATAACGCCGATGCCCATCATCGTTGTTACAAGTGGGATATTATTCTTTTCGCAGAACTGGCGGACACACTCTTCGCCGTTTCCGAGGATAACACCGCCGCCGGCACAGATCAGAGGCTTTTTCGCTTTATTGATCGCAGCGACCACCTTATGCATCTGCGGGTTGTTTCCCTTTGTGCTCGGCTTGTATCCGCGGATATTGACCTCGGATGTATAGTCGAAGGATTTCTTTAAGAGGTCCATCTGGACATCACACGGGATGTCGATGAGGACCGGACCTTTTCTTCCTGTGGAAGCGATATAGAAAGCCTCCTTAAAGATACGCGGAATATCATCGGCGCTCTTTACAAGGTAGCTGTATTTTACGAAGGATTCGGTGGAACCACGCATATCTGCTTCCTGAAATACGTCGCGTCCTAAGAGATTGGAGTTGACCTGCCCGGTGATCGCGATCAACGGAATACTGTCGGCGTAAGCCGTTGCCAGTGCTGTGATCAGGTTCGTCGCGCCAGGACCAGAAGATGTGACGCAGACTGCGGCCTTTCTGGAGATGCGGGCATAGCCGCTTGCGGCGTGCCCGGCAGCCTGCTCCTGACGGACAAGGACATGCTCGATGGTTCCGGCATTATATAAGGCCTCATAAAACGGGGAGATCGCAACTCCCGGATATCCGAAAATCCTGGTTACGCCCTCTTCCTCGAGGCATTTGACCATAGCTTCTGCACCATTCATAATAACTTAAAATACCCCCTCAAGTAAGCGTTTAAAAGATGTCTGGGGGCAAAAAAATGATGATTTTGCCCTTTAAAATCTTTGAAGATAGTTAATAAGAATTATATCGCATACTGAGAGGGGATGTCAATGTGAAAGGCGAAAAAGCATGGACTGCTAAAAGCAGGAACGTTACTTTTCACGGGTAGGAATTTTCTGAACTGAAAATTCCGTATGATACAGTTGTGATCGCGGATTTTGCCGATTTGGAATGCGAAGCATCGGCAAAATCCCGTTACGGGACGCGGGCATGGAGTGCCCGTGTACTGTAACGGAACCGGGCATGATCTTTGGTGCGCAGTTCGCTTGCCGCAGCTGGGAAACTATGCTATGCTGAATGGGTGAAATTGGAAAGAAGAGGGGTGCATGATAATGAATATAGCGGTGTGTGACGATCAGCCGGAGGTGCTGGATATTCTCGCAAAAGATTTCAAGTAATTATTTCTCTAACCTTCTTTTTGCCACATTTCCAAAAGAAAACCGTAAGAGACCTCAAGTTGCATTTCCAATGGAGATAAGCTATAATGAAGTGTGCGCCTGGACAGGCGTGAGGATGATAAAGATTAAGGTTGTGTTACCTTGTTGGGCTGCGTTTGGCAGAGCGGGGTAAGACAAAATCAGAGATAGACCAGAGGAGAATGAACATGAGAAAATCGATCAAGACAGCCATTTTTGCCTGCGTTTTCGCAGTGGCATTCCAGATCACGGCGTTTGCGAGCTTTTCCTGGAAGGTGGAGAATGCGGAGAGTTCTTATGTGGGAACGACGAATGTGACTGTGACGAATACATCAGGAAAGAAGGAGACGGAGGACGCTCCGATCGTAAAGAGAGGAACCGTCGTGACGTTTACGGAGGCGGCAGCGAGTGCGACTTATACGGTAAAGGCATATGATGGGATGGGAAATCCGATCCGGGATTTCAGCGCGTCTCTCGGAACGGTAAGGAAAGGCGGTACTCTCCAGTATACACTGGACTGGAATGCGAGAAAGTCGGAAGGAAAGTCCTCGTACACAGGACAGGCCGGTGTCTTTGAGATCCAGGCGAAGGATTCCGACGGAAAGACATGGAGACAGAGATTTGTGATCAATAATGTCTGCGCGTCAGGTGTGCTCTCCAATATGTACCTCTACAGCAAAGGCGCTCTCTACCAATGGAAGAGCAATTCCAAAGGCTGGTGGGTGGACAAAAAGTCCGGCGGCTACCTCACAAATGCATGGTTCCAGTCTCCGGTGAGCGGACTCTGGTACTATATGGGCTCTGACGGATATATGCTGACGAATACGACAACTCCGGATGGATATAAGGTCAATGCCAGCGGGGTGTGGGTGAAATAGCACTGCACTATAAAGATTCTGGAAAAGTCATGGCAGGAAAAGCCCTGTGTTCAGATATTCTGCGGATCTGAAATGCGAAATAGCGGTAAAATGTCGCCATAGTGTGCGTGTAAAAAAATTGCATGTTATAAATGATAATTTACTTAAATGAGAAAAGTTCTCAATAAGAATCTTCCATTTTCTGCAAAAAGGTGTATGATAAAAATAGTTAGCAACACCTAACAAACGGCTCGCGATCCACCCGGATCATATGAAAAACTTCCGATGGGAACGGCCGCTTTTAACGCAACTCCTGCGGGAGGGAAATGGAGCAGATCATGGGAAGATTTTATCAGCTTTCAAAGAAAATTTCGGAGCAGGAGGCATCGGAGATTATGCGGGAAGTCCTGGAACTTCCGGATATCCGGGATGCCGAGCTCGTCGATGACCGCAGCCGGGTCAGAGTTGAGACGAAGGACAATGTGTTTGTCGATGTGATGAGTACGGTTGTAAATATTTTCCGCCGCGTGGCAGGCGGATGCGAGCTGTCCTTTGCGGGATTCGCTTATAAGGACTGAGGATCAATAAAAAGAAAAGTGTGCGGGAAATCGCGCGCGGCAATAAAAAGCGCAGGATCATGGACTTATTGGAGTCTGTGATCGCTGCGCTTTTTTTGTTGAATTGCATTTCAGACATTTTTAAGGACGTTCATAATGAAAATGGAACTTTCGAGAGAAGTTTTACATTACTCAATTCTTCGCTTCAGAAGAATATTTCTTAATATGTTCCTTAATCGCCGCAAAGCTCTCAGAACTGATATCGTGCTCGATGCGGCACGCGTCCTCGAGAGCTGTCTTTTCACTGACTCCGAGGTCCATCAGCCATTTGGAGAGGGCCGTGTGGCGCTCATAGATCGTCTCGGCGATCCGGCGGCCTTCGTCGGTCAGCGTAATGTGTCCCTCGTCATTTACCAGGATCAGATTGTTGACCCGGAGATTTTTCATTGCGACACTGACGCTTGGTTTCGAGAAGCCGAGCTCGGTCGCGATATCGATAGAACGCACATACGGCTGTTTTTCACTTAACATTAAAATTGTCTCAAGATAGTTTTCAGCGGATTCCTGGATTTTCAAATAATTACCCCCATATATTGGAACATCATGCAGCTTTGTGCCGGAAATCTCCCGATTAAACAGAGCTGCGTCTACAGGTGTCAGTCAGTTAAACGAAGCTTACAGGATTTTTATCTTCCTGTTCATGTCTTATCACAGTCAGCATAACGTGTGTGCAAGGTTGCCTTTTCACGGGCATGGAGTGCCCGTGTACTGTAACGAGTGCAGACCTGTTGAACAGTTATAATTCGTCCTTCTACTATAACACAAGATATGGACTGAGTCAAAGTTAATTCCACTTGTTTTTGAAAATCTATAAAGATTTTTGAACCGAAAAGTCCGGATCGGCAGCATGAGTGATCGGGCTGTTCGCTGCCATTTCGCGTGGCGGGATAAATGCGATAGGACCATGCGATTAGTTAAAACTAACTAATGAGAAAAACTCTCAATAGCAGATATTGACATTGAAGTTAGTTTATGCTAACCTTATATCATCAGTTAGACGGAGCTAACCTTTAAGCAAAGGAGGAATATTACATGAGCGTTGTTATTATCGGCGGACATGACCGCATGGTCAGACAGTATAAAGAAATTTGTGAAAATCATAAATATAAAGCGAAAGTTTTTACCCAGATGAAGACAGGACTCGATAAGCTGATCGGAAGACCGGATCTTCTGATCCTGTTTACAAATACGGTATCCCACAAGATGGTACGCTGCGTACTGGACGAGGTGGATGAGGACCGTACCGATATCGTCCGCTGTCATACGAGCAGCGGAACAGCACTGGCTGAAATCCTCGAAAAGCATAGCGCGTGATGTTCAGAAAGGCGGTATACGCATGAGCGAAGAGATCTTCGGGGCAGTACAGAAACTCCCGGTGAACGGAACGAAGAAGCAGGTTGTTTTGCAGTGCGCGCCGCTTCTCACAGGGATCAAATTATCGAATCTCCTGAACGTACGGGCAGATCAGAAAGAGGAAGTGTTCCGGATCTTTGAAGGATCACCGGTCTGCTGCAGAGTGCTCTATGAATTTCAAGGAAGATTGTCCATCCTTTTATATCGTCCGGGAATGCTCGCGGCATACTTGGAACGCGAAGATGTAAAAAAAATGATGACATCTTTCGGGTATGAAAATCCGGATCTGGAAGAAACTTTGAACAGGATCGCGGATGCTTATCAGGATCATATGAACGGAAAGCGCGGTTTTCCGCATGAGATCGGACTTGTCCTCGGCTATCCGCCGGTGGATGTGGAAGGATTTATCGAAAAAGAAGGCAGAGATTTTCTGTACTCCGGATACTGGAAAGTATATGGAAATCTGGAAGATACATTAAAAACATTTGAAGCTTACGATCAGGCGAGAGATTATGTGATCGGCATGACCGGAAACGGGAATGAAATCAGGGATATCCTGGCGGCATCGTAAATACCGCCGGTTCCAATTATAAAAGCGGCGGACGGCGAGGTCCGGGTTACCGCAAAACAAATTTCAGGAGGAAATCAAAAATGGATAAGGTTATTGTTGCATACTGGTCCCAGACAGGAAATACAGCTGCTATGGCTGCAGCAGTCGGCGAAGGAATCACAGAGGCAGGAAAAGAGGCTGTTGTCACAGATATCTCTTCCGTTTCCATGGATGACTTAAAGGAAGCTTCCGCTTTCGCACTCGGATGCCCGGCAATGGGAGCTGAGGTTCTTGAGGAAGGCGAGATGGAGCCGTTCGTAACAGAAGTTGAGGCTTTCGCTGCTGGCAAGAAGATCGGTCTGTTTGGTTCCTACGGCTGGGGAGACGGCCAGTGGATGAGAGACTGGGAAGACAGAATGAAAGCTGCAGGCGCAACTGTTGTCGGCGGTGAGGGCGTGATCTGCCAGGAAACACCGGATGACGATGCACTTGCAAACTGCAAGGCACTTGGAAAAGAGCTCGCTGCATTAGCATAAGAGAGCAACGGCAGAGAAGTGTGCCGGGAAATATTTTAATAGGAAGATAAAAAGACACAGCCGGGAGAGGATGCAGTCCCAGCTGTGTCTTTTTTGTTTAACAGGAAATTCCGATGGAACTTCCTGTTAAACAAAAAGGCACTGCGTGCCTAAGATGCGCACTCGCGCGAAGATGATGGTTGTCGCAAGCGACCGCGCTCGGCGCGAGAATGTGCCGAGGCACATTCTTTTTTATTCCTGGCTTCGGAAGTTAACGGTTCCGGTGGCCGGATCCATGGAATCTACGATCGCCAGGGACTCTAAGTGGTAGCCGAGATTTCGGATGACCTGTCCACCGATCTGGAATCCTTTCTCGATCGCGATGCCGATTCCCTCAACGGTAGCGCCTGCGTCATGGACGATCGAGATCAGTCCCTGAAGCGCGTAGCCGTTCGCAAGGAAGTCGTCGATGATCAGAACGTGATCGTCCGGGGAAAGGAACTTTTTGGAGACGATAACCTGGTTCTTGCATTTATGGGTGAAGGATTCAACTTCCGCCACATACATTTCGCCGTCGAGGTTGATGCTCTGGGATTTCTTTGCAAATACGACCGGCACATGGAAGTGCATCGCCGCGATACAGGCGATACCGATACCGGATGCCTCGATCGTCAGGATCTTGTTGATATTTTCATTGGCAAAACGGCGCTTGAATTCCGCACCCATCTCGTCAAAAAGCTCGATATCCATCTGATGGTTTAAAAAGCTGTCAACCTTTAATACGTTTCCTTCTTTTACCACACCGTCTTTTGCGATGCGCTCTTCTAAAAAGTTCATGTTTTCTCCTCCGTCAATCACTCTTTTTGAGTATCTTTGTATTGTATCCAATTATAGCAATATCGGGGAGAGATTACAAGATAAAAAGCGGCGGGCCGTGGATGAGATAAAAAGTTATTTTTCGCAGGCAGGAATTTTCTGAACTGAAAATTCCGTATGATACAGTTGTGGTCGCAGATTTTGCCGATTCGGAATGCGGAGCATCGGCAAAATCCTGTTACAGTGCGCGGGCATGGAGAGCCCGTGTACTGTAACGTGAAAAGTGATACGGCGGAATGATTCCTTGACGGGCATGAAAATAGATGGTATAGTGGACGAAATACGGAAAAAAGTAACTGAAAAAATAGGATAGTTATGGAAAGATAAAGGAGTGTTGGAAAATCTCATGGACGATGGCAATTCATGGATAGGAATTGTTCTGTTTGCCGCATCAGTGATCCTGTTTGCGGTGATGTACGGATTCGGTGCGGCCGTTCAGGCCCTGAATACCAGTGCGCTGGAGGATGAGCGCGACGAAGGAAACAAGCGGGCGGAAAAACTTTTAAAGATCCAGGAAGACCCGTATCTCTTCATCCGCACGAACCAGCTCGCGACGAGCATCCTGACGCTTGCGATGGGCGCGTCCTCGCTGGCGTTTGTGGTAAAAAATCTCACGGCTTTAATCGGGGCGCATACACAGATCCCGCATCCGGCAGCGGTGGGGATCGCCTACATTGCGGGACTCGTCGGGATCGCATTTCTGCTCACGGGGCTCGGGATCGTGATCCCGAAGCGCATCGCGGCAAAGAGCCCGAGCCGCTTCTGCTATAAAGTTCTGCCGCTCGTGGAACTTGTGATAAAATGTCTGTTCCCGTTTGCGTGGCTGATGGACCAGTTTGCCTATATTTCCTTAAAGGCGGTTGGGATCAATATCCGCGAGAAGGATGACAACGTGACTGAGGAAGATATCATGTACATGGTCAATGAAGGCCATGAACAGGGCGTTCTGGAGGCCAGCGAGGCGGAGATGATCACGAACATCTTTGAGTTCGACGATAAGGTGGCGGCCGATATCATGACGCACCGGACCGCGGTCATCGCACTCGACGGGGAGATGACGTTAAAGGAAGCGCTCGATTTCGTTGTGAAGGAAGCAAATTATTCGAGATTTCCTGTTTATTCCGAAGATATCGACAATATCATCGGCATCCTTCACATGCGCGATATGCTCCACTATACGGATTCCAAGGATCATCTGAACACGTCGATCGCAAAGATCAAGGGACTTTTGAGAAGCCCTCATTTCATCCCCGAGACGAAAAATATCAACGCTCTTTTTAAGGAGATGCAGTCCCAGAAGATCCACATCGAACTTGTGGTGGATGAGTATGGTCAGCTTGCCGGCATCGTCACGATGGAGGACATTCTCGAGGAGATCGTCGGAAATATCCTCGACGAGTACGACAAGGAAGAGCCGGATATCGTATCCCGGAAAAACGGTACATATGAGCTCACGGGTCTCACCCTTCTGGACGACGTGGAAGAGACGCTCGGAGTGGAATTTGATAAGGAAGATAAGGACAATTTTGATACCCTGAACGGTTTTATGGTATCGAGGATCGGACATATCCCGAAGGTCGGAGAGAAGGGAAGTGTCAGGATCGGGGATTACCTCTTAAAGATCATGAAGGTGGAGAACAAGGTGATCCAGACCGTTCTCGCGATCCCGCTTCCGAAGGAGAAGAGCGGAACAGAAGCGAAAAACGGGAACGAGATGAATGAGAAAACTGACAGGAAAAAATAAAACAACCCTCCTGCGGCCGGTACATTGGGTCCTGACTGCAGGATGTTTTTTTATTTACGCGAACAACGAGCCAAAGTCCGCGCTTGCGCGAG
>OOCB01001427.1_pt1 | contig 32086 bp, 28 predicted proteins | sample 1671351 | NCBI WGS metagenome assembly OOCB01 (sample SAMN06348148, study PRJEB24527) | human gut metagenome | biome: human gut; feature: ankylosing spondylitis patient; material: feces | host: Homo sapiens | place: China | collected 2015-10 | reverse complement strand
TCTTTAGAAAAAGATGGAGAGCTGCTTAATCTGGAAGATCCGGGAGCTGACATCTTATTTGATCTCAGCTCCTTTTCTTTTGACATGATTTTTTACATAATAAAGAGGAGGACGCAGTATGGCTATTTTTGAAGGAGCCGGCGTAGCACTTGTAACGCCATTTAAGGAAAATGGATCAGTAAATTATGAGGTACTTGAAAGCCTGATCGAGGAACAGATCGCAGGCGGAACTGATTGTATCGTAGCGATGGGAACCACAGGCGAGTCCGCGACAACATCCGAGGAGGAGCACATCCAGGTGATCCGTTTCGTATGCGAAGTCGTAAACGGAAGGATTCCGGTCGTTGCCGGAACAGGATCCAATTGTACGCAGACAGCGGTTGAACTTTCCGTTGAGGCTGAGGAAGCTGGTGCGGACGGTGTCCTGTTAGTCTCCCCGTACTACAATAAAGCGACACAGAATGGCTTAAAGGCACATTTCACAAAGATCGCAAACTCCATCAAGATCCCGGCGATCCTCTATAACGTACCGAGCCGTACCGGCGTCAACATCGCTCCGGAGACCATCGTTGATCTCTGCAAGAATGTCGAGAATATCGTCGGAGTCAAGGAAGCGAGCGGAAACTTCTCCGCAGTTGCGAAGATCCTCCAGCTCTCCGGCGGATATGTGGATGTATATTCCGGAAATGATGACCAGGTCGTTCCGATGCTGGCACTCGGCGCAAAGGGCGTGATCTCCGTTCTCTCCAACGTTGCTCCGAAGCAGACCCACGATATGTGTGCAGAATTCTTCAAAGGCAATGTGGAAGCCAGCAGACGAATCCAGTTAAAGGCTCTTCCGCTGATCGAAGCTCTGTTCTCTGAGGTAAACCCGATCCCGGTAAAGGCAGCGTTAAACTTAATGGGTAAGAATGTCGGCGAGCCGAGACTTCCGCTTACAGTGATGGAGCCGCAGCACCAGGAAGTATTAAAGAAGGCAATGCAGGATTTCGGTATCCTGTAGGAAACGATAGGAAAAAAGCCGCGGCGGAACTGCAGTATGGCGGCGCACTGCCGGTCGGTTTCAGATGAGGAGAAAACAATGATCAGAGCAATTATGAATGGATGCCACGGTGTGATGGGACATGTGATCACGGATATTATCTCAAAGGATGACGCGATCGAGATCGTCGCAGGCGTGGATATGAACACAGAAACTTACGCAGGATATCCGGTATTCAAATCTCTCGCTGAGTGCCCGGAGGCCGATGTCATCATCGACTTCTCCACAGCGAAAGCGGTTGACGGACTCCTGGATTACTGTGAGGAGAAGAAGGTTCCGGTCGTTTTATGTACCACAGGACTTTCTGAGGAACAGTTAAACCATGTAAAAGAGGCGAGCAAAGTGGACGCAGTCCTTCGCTCTGCAAATATGTCCATCGGGATCAATCTTCTCATGAAGACATTAAAAGAGGTTGCCCCGGTCCTTGCGGCAGCAGGATTTGATATCGAGATCCTGGAGAAGCACCACAACCGTAAGATCGACGCGCCGAGCGGAACAGCCATCGCTCTTGCAGACGCTATCAATGAGAGTCTTGACAATACCTACCACTATAAATATGACCGTTCCTCCGAGCGTGTCGCAAGAGATCCGAAGGAGATCGGGATCCAGGCTATGCGCGGCGGTACCATCGTCGGCGAGCATGATATCATGTTCGCAGGCCGCGATGAAGTCATCACCTTCACACACACCGCTTACTCCCGAGAGATCTTCGCGAAGGGCGCTGTGGAGGCTGCGAAATTCCTTGCAGGAAAACCGGCAGGACTTTATGATATGTCCGACGTGATCGGTTAATATCCGTTTTTTTCCAAAATACTTCTCCTTTCTATGGTACATAATAGCCGTAGAAAGGAGATTATTTTTTATGGGAAAAATCAGATGGATCAGAGTATGTGTGCTTCTTGTGATGACCGTGACCGTCATGACAGCATGCGGAAGAAAGAACGGAAATAATATGACCACGGCTCCGGATACGGGAAGCGCCGGAGCGGGAACGACCATGGAGAGCCGGACCGATGGCACGAACCAGAGTACGAACGCCCCGTCCCAGACGGCCGGCGAGAGCGGAGGAGTCCTGAGGGACATGGTAGATGATGTGGGAGACGGCATCAATAACCTGACGGACGATGTGACCGGAATGTCGGGGACCACCGCGGAGGGAGCGGAGAGCAGCGCGCGGGAGACAACCCGGGCAGACTAAGAGGGAACGCGAAACCGTTGCAGTACACGAGCGTCCCATGCCCGTGTGCTGCAACATGTTTCTGCCGATGCTCTGCATTCCGGACCGGCATGTCGGGAACCAATGCGACGGTATCATGCGGCATTTTCCGGCCGGAAAATTCCCGCCCGTGTGCAGGAATGTGAAATACCGCAGTATGATCCTGCGGGCCATTTTTCAGTTGAGAAAATGCGGGAAAAAAGATATAATAAGAATGCATATTGAAAAATTACATAGGAAACCGTGAAACCGTGAAACTGTGAAAATGAACCCTAAAAATCCTGAAAGGAGGGAACGCTATCCGCTATCTGTATCGTCCATACCATCCGTGGAGACACGGATACCGAAGGGAAAAGATAAGAAAAGTAGCCTTGAAAACGGCAAGAGTCCTTCTGCTATTGGAACTTCTCTGGTTTGCGTATTCTTACGCAAAAGCCGGAATGACGGAAAAAACATACCTTGTACCGGATTTTGATACAGGAATTTCTGCCGGCTCTGTCTCTGAGACAGAGGGGGAAATTTATGGCATAGGAATTGAAAAAGAGGCCGGAAATTTGTTCTGGTTTCACAAAGAAGTCCACAGGACTCCTTGAGAGAGGAACTTCTTCTTGATTTTCCATAGGGTATGTATTATAATTTCTACTGAAACACTGCTGTTTTATCGTAAAAACTTATAAATCAGAGGATGAAAAGCATTTATGGAGAAATCACTTACTTTAGACTGGGGAACAGATGAGCTGCACGAGGAGTGCGGCGTTTTCGGAATGTACGATCTGGACGGAAATGATGTTGCGTCTACCATTTACTACGGATTGTTCGCTTTACAGCACCGTGGACAGGAGAGCTGCGGAATTGCGGTGAGCGATACATACGGACCGAAAGGTGTTGTCAATGCCTGTAAGGGGATGGGACTCTGCAACGAAGTATTCACGTCAGAGAAGCTGGAAAAATTAAAAGGAAATATTGGTGTCGGCCATGTCCGGTATTCGACTGCCGGAAGCAGCACCATCGAGAATACACAGCCGCTCGTTTTAAACTATGTGAAGGGAACTCTGGCACTGGCACACAATGGAAACCTTGTCAATGCGCCGGAGCTTCGCAGAGAACTCGCTTACGACGGAGCGATTTTCCAGACCACGATCGACTCTGAGGTCATCGCCTATCACATCGCGAGAGAGCGCTGTAAGGTGGGAACCGCTGAGGGAGCCGTGGCAAACGCGATGAAGAAGATCAAGGGTGCGTACTCCCTTGTGATCAGCAGCCCGAGAAAACTCATCGGTGCCCGCGATCCGCAGGGATTCAAGCCGCTCTGTATCGGAAAGCGTGATAATGCCTATATCCTGACCTCCGAGACATGTGCGCTTGACACGATCGGAGCTACCTTTGTCCGCGACGTGCTTCCGGGCGAGATCGTGACGATCAATAAGGATGGCATCAAGTCCAATCTCATGATGCATGACCCGAAAAAAGAGGCGAGATGTATTTTTGAATATATTTACTTTGCAAGACCGGACAGCGTCTTTGACGGCGTCGGAGTTTACCACTCCAGAATCTACGCAGGCCGCTGCCTTGCAAAGGATTCACCGGTGGACGCAGACATCGTTGTGGGTGTTCCGGAGTCCGGAAATGCAGCAGCCCTTGGATATTCCATGGAATCCGGAATTCCGTATGCGATGGCGTTCGTAAAGAACTCCTATGTCGGAAGAACTTTCATCAAACCGGGACAGAGCAGCCGTGAGTCTGCGGTCCGGATCAAACTGAACGTCTTAAAAGAGGCCGTGGAAGGAAAGCGCGTCGTTATGATCGACGATTCCATCGTCCGCGGAACCACCAGCAACCTGATCGTGGACATGCTGCGTGAGGCAGGAGCGAAGGAAGTCCATATGCGGATCTCCGCGCCGCCGTTCCTCTATCCATGCTACTTCGGAACCGATATTCCGTCCAGTGAGCAGCTGATCGCCCACAACCGTACCGTGGATGAGATCTGCAAGGTGATCGGAGCAGATTCTTTAGCTTACTTAAAGATGGAGCGCTTAAAAGAAATGGCAAACGGACTTCCAATCTGTACGGCCTGCTTCTCCGGAGAGTATCCGGTGGATCCGCCGGAAGAAGATATCCGCGGAAGTTATGAAAAATAATCAGGGAAATTCAACGTTCCACAAAGCTCTGCAGTTAGCGGAGAATTCGTGAAAATATATTGAATTAGAAAAACATTGAATTAGAAAAGAGGATTTTGTCATGAACGACAGATACCAGAGCCCGCTCTCTGAGCGATATGCAAGCAGGGAAATGCAGTATATTTTCTCCCCGGAGAAGAAATTCCGCACATGGAGAAAATTATGGATCGCATTAGCTGAGACAGAAAAAGAACTCGGTCTTCCGATCACAGATGAGCAGATCGAAGAGTTAAAGGCACATGCTGAGGATATCAACTTCGAGGAGGCGAAGGCGAGAGAAAAGCTTGTCCGCCACGATGTGATGTCCCACGTATACGCTTACGGACTCCAGTGCCCGAAGGCAAAGGGAATCATCCACCTCGGTGCCACATCCTGCTACGTTGGAGACAACACCGACATCATCCTGATGACGGAGGCATTAAAGCTTGTCAGAAAAAAACTCATCAATGTGATGAAAGAGCTTTCCGATTTCGCTGATAAGTATAAAGAACTCCCGACACTGGCATTCACACATTTCCAGCCGGCCCAGCCGACGACCGTAGGAAAGCGTGCGACCTTATGGCTGCAGGAACTCTGCCTTGACCTTGAGGATCTTGACCATGTGATCGGTTCCATGAAATTACTCGGTTCCAAGGGAACGACAGGTACTCAGGCAAGCTTCTTAGAGCTCTTTGACGGGGATCATGAGAAGTGCCGCGAGGCAGACAGACGGATCGCCGCAAAGATGGGATTCTCCCAGTGCTACCCGGTATCCGGTCAGACATATTCCAGAAAGATCGACAGCCGTGTGCTTTCCGTTCTTGCCGGAATCGCCCAGAGCGCCCATAAGTTCTCCAACGATATCCGCCTTCTCCAGCACTTAAAAGAAGTGGAAGAGCCGTTTGAGAAGAACCAGATCGGTTCCTCCGCTATGGCATACAAGAGAAACCCGATGAGAAGTGAGCGTATCGCGTCCTTGGCGAACTATGTGATGTCCGATATGATGAACCCGATGCTCGTCGCTTCCACCCAGTGGTTTGAGCGTACCCTCGATGACTCCGCGAACAAGCGTCTTTCCATTCCGGAAGGATTCTTAGCGATCGACGGCATCCTGGACCTCTACTTAAACGTTGTCGACGGTCTTGTGGTATATCCGAAGGTGATCGAGAAACACTTAATGGCAGAGCTTCCGTTTATGGCGACCGAGAATATCATGATGGATGCGGTAAAAGCCGGCGGAGACAGACAGGAACTCCATGAGCGCATCCGTGAGCTCTCCATGGAGGCAGGAAAGAACGTCAAAGTGGAAGGAAAGGACAACAATCTCTTAGAGCTTATCGCTGCAGATCCGTCCTTCAATTTAAGCCTCGACGAGTTAAAGAAGACTATGGATCCGAAGAAGTATGTCGGCCGCGCACCGAGACAGGTTGATGAGTTCCTTGATGAGGTTGTCCGCCCGATCTTAAAGGAAAATGCGGATCTTCTCGGAGTAAAAGCGGAGATCAATGTATAATGGAACATGCGAGCAGCATCAGTACAGAATATTATAAAGTATTTTATTATGTAGGGCGCCTCGGCAGCATTACCGCTGCAGCAGAGGCGCTCTGCATTTCCCAGCCTGCGGCGAGCCAGGCGGTCAAACAGCTGGAGAAGGCGTTGAACACAAAACTTTTCCTGCGGACCCAGAAAGGCGTAAAACTGACCACGGAGGGAAAACTCCTGTATCCTTATGTGGAGCGCGGGATGGAAAACATCCTGGACGGCGAGGAGATGTTAAAGCGCCTCGTGGATATGGACATGGGAGAGGTGCGGATCGGCGCGAGCGATATGACGCTGCAGTTCTACCTGCTTCCGTACCTGGAGACCTTCCACGAGCGATATCCGAATATCAAGGTCATGGTCTCCAATGCGCCGACGCCGGAGACGATCGAGTCTCTGTACGAGGGAAAGATCGATTTCGGCGTTGTGAGCACGCCGTTTGACGCGAGACCGGAGGTGGAAGCCTTTGAGGTGAAGAAGATCCGTAATACCTTTGTCGCCGGAAACAAGTTCTGGACGCTGAAGGGAAAGCGGATGGAGTACGGGGAACTGGAGCATCTGCCCTGTATTTTCCTTGAAAAGGATACGAGTACGAGAAAGTTCATGGACCGCTTCCTGGAAAAGCGCGGGATCGTCCTGGAACCGGAGTTTGAGCTCGCCACCAGTGATATGATCGTCCAGTTCGCGATCCGGAACATGGGGATCGGCTGCGTGATGGAGGAATTCGCGAAGGAGAAGATCGAGAGCGGAGAACTCTTTGAGCTTGCCTTCCGGGAGATGATGCCGGAGCGCGAGATCTGCGTCGTGACGGACCGGAAGGTACCGATCTCACCGGCGGGAGAGCGGTTTTTAGAAGTGTTGAGGGAACGTCGGGGGTGACGGATCCGGCCTTTGTACGGAATTTTCAGTTCAGAAAATTCCTGCTGTGTATAGCAATACATAAGTTGCTATTATGGACTTCATAATAAATATTGACTTTACTTATGGAGACTTTTGTTGTAAACTATGAAAGTGTCATGAATATGACAGCTACAACTGCGTAAGACGCCGGGATGCGCAAAGTGCATTCCGTTTGAACGTCCAAAGGAGGATATTAGAACATGGTTAGAGCAATCGTAGGCGCCAACTGGGGCGACGAGGGAAAAGGCAAGATCACAGATATGCTGGCAAAGGAATCCGACATTATCGTTCGTTTCCAGGGCGGCAGCAATGCTGGTCACACCATCATCAACAATTACGGAAAATTTGCCCTTCACCTGCTTCCGTCCGGTGTTTTCTACAATCATACGACAAGCATCATCGGAAACGGTGTGGCATTAAACATCCCGTTCCTTGTAAAAGAGTTAAATGACCTGACAAGCCAGGGAGTTCCGATGCCGAAGATCCTTGTCTCCGACAGAGCACAGATCTTAATGCCGTATCACATCTTATTTGATACTTACGAGGAAGCGCGTCTGGCTGGTAAGTCTTTCGGCTCCACAAAGTCCGGAATTGCTCCGTTCTATTCTGATAAATATGCAAAGATCGGTTTCCAGGTCAACGAGTTATTCGGCGACGAGAAGGAACTGATGGACAAGATCGAGAATGTCTGCACACTGAAAAATGTAATGTTAGAGCATTTATATCATCAGCCGGCCCTTGATCCGAAGGAGATCTTCAATACTCTTATGGAGTACAAAGAGATGGTCGCTCCGTATGTATGCGATACATCCAAATATCTCCGCGATGCGATCAAGGAAGGAAAGAACATCCTCTTAGAGGGTCAGCTCGGTTCCTTAAAGGATCCGGATCACGGAATCTACCCGATGGTTACATCTTCTTCCACACTGGCTGCTTACGGTGCGATCGGCGCAGGTATCCCGCCGTATGAGATCAAGAACATCACAACGGTTGTTAAGGCTTACTCCAGTGCGGTTGGCGCAGGTGCATTCGTCAGCGAGATCTTCGGAGACGAGGCAGACGAGTTAAGAAGACGCGGCGGCGACGGCGGTGAGTTCGGTGCGACAACAGGACGTCCGAGAAGAATGGGATGGTTCGACGCTGTTGCTACAAGATACGGCGTTCAGATCCAGGGTTCCACAGAGGTTGCCCTCACGGTTCTCGACGTTTTAGGATATCTTGACGAGCTTCACATCTGTGTAGGCTACGAGATCGACGGAAAGGTAACAAAAGACTTCCCGACAACTCCGGAGCTTGAGAAGGCAAAACCGGTATACAAGACTCTTCCGGGCTGGAAGTGCGAGATCCGCGGTATCAAGAACTACGAGGATCTTCCGGAGAACTGCAGGAAGTATATCGAGACGATCGAGGAAGAGATCGGAGTGCCGATCACCATGGTTTCCAACGGACCGGGAAGAGACGAGATCATCATGAGAAAGTAATCCTGATCGATGACCGGAAACTGCAGCGGAACATCGCTGCCGGAAACGGAGATCGGATGCAGGGATCAGAGATACAAACAAGTGGAAAAAGCGGCAAATCTATGTCAGAAATGACAAAATTTGCCGCTTTTTTCTTAATTCTTTATAAATCCTGCCATCTTCCAGTTCTTAGCGCTTGCGTTCTCAAAAAAATCCCTGTATAATGGCATTAGTTGATAAAAACCCATGAAGGAGTGGATTGAAAATGAAATTAAAGAAAGTTATGCTTATGGCAGCGCTCGCTGCAGCGATCGGCAGTGTAAATATGGTGACTGCATTTGCAGATGAGACTGCTTCCGGAGAAACAAAGTACGGCTGGGAGAGTGACGCAAAAAACAACTGGCGTTATTATGACAAGGACGGAAACCTCGCAAGCGGATGGATCAAATCCGAAGAGGGAGACGGACGCGGAAATGAAGTATGGTACTATATCGATCCGGCAACCCACATTATGGTCTCCAACACCACAAGAAACATTGGCGGCGTTGATTATACATTTGGTGACGATGGAAGCTGGGTAGCGCCGAGAACAACTGCTCCGAAGGGACATATCACAGGAGGAAGATATTACAATACCTGGTCGAACCTCTGCATCCCGCAGATCATCGGCACAACGGAGACAAAAGAAGATGTCGGTGATGACTATATCGGAAGCGAATATAATGCGATCGGAAATCCATACCGTACGCAGGATCTCTGCATGAGCACGGATAACGGTGACGTGGAGATCTATTATCTCGATATGAAGAATAAACAGGATATGGATGCACAGACATTTGTAAACACACTTGTTGGTATTGAGAAAGCACAGAAAGGTCAGGCAACGCAGGCGACTGCTGTGACGATCGCAAACCAGCAGTACTATAAAGCATCTGTAACCGGAAAGAAAACAACAAGCACTTACTACTGCCGGAAACAGGACGGATATATGGTTGTGATCTATACCAACGGAAGGATCAAAAATGCAAGTGCTCTTGACAGCATTGTCATGAATATTACAACTGCACAGTAATAGGATCAAACGTGTCATTTGCACGATGCCCCCGGGTCTGATGGCTCCGGGGGTCTTTTTATAGACTCTTTTATGGATTCAGGGGGATGGGAATGGTCTTACAATCGATAAAAAGTATTTTTGCATTGTTGATATTGATCGGAATGGGCTTCTATTTCGCCGGAAAGAAATGGTTCAGAAAAAACGGAATGGATTTTCTTTCTAAATTTACGGTGGAGGCGACGCTCCCGTTCTATATGTTTTATAATATCTATCGAGACCTGGACAGCCGGGAACGCCTTCTGTTCCTGATCACAAAGGTGCCGTATGTGTTTGCGCTGATCTTAATGTGCGTCTGTTTAGCGGCAGTGACGGCAAAGGTGTGCCGCATCTGGGAGGACAGGCGGGATACTTTTATCGTGGCAGCGGGTTTCCCGAATGTCGTTTTTATCGGATTTCCTGTGATCCAGGCGCTCTGGGGAGAGGGGATCACCTCCGTCGGCGCGATCTATTATATCGCGAGCACAGTCCTCTTCTGGACGCTGGGGATCAGTCTGCTGCAGCGGGGAGAAAAAAACGGCAAGAGTGCGAGATGGGCGCAGAATATCAAAAATCTGTTTTGCCCGACGGTCGTAGGAATGTTTCTTGGAATGGCAGCAGTCTTTTTCAGGATCGAAGTCCCTGATTTTATCCTGAAACCGTTGTCCATGATCAGCGGAGTTACATCCCCGCTGGCGCTTGTGTTCATCGGAAGTGTGATCCGGAACATGGAACCGTCATCGATCAAAATCGGGAAGGACATCATCGTGGCTGTGCTCATGAGGTTTGTGATGGTGCCGACGGCCGCCGTTGTGTTCCTCAGACTCCTGCCGGTGACACAGGAGATGAGAGAGGTATTCTTCATGCTGACCGTGATGCCGGCGATGGCACAGATGGGGATCATGGCGCGGGAGTATGACAGGGACTATGAGTTTGCCTGTACCGTCATCACTGTGACAACCGTGATCAGCATGGTGACGATCCCGGTGTTCATGTACTTGATGCAGACGTTTGTAATCTTCGGATAGAGGTTCGGAACAGGATCCGCAGTCACCGCATAAAATATCCGGAGTGAATCTGTCTGCGATGGAATCTGCGTCAGATCGTGATGATGTGGGATCCGGCATGTAAGTTTCGCCGGTGTGAAACAGGCAGGGGACAGAGGAGATGCGGCACGGCGGATATGGAAGATCAGAAGGCTGAAAATCTCTTAAATCTGGCATTTTCCGTTCCGGAGGAGACGAGAGAGCGGACAAAGGAGCTGAATATTGGATATGACAGGGCGGACCGGACCTGGGAGATCATCGTGAAATACCACGGGGATCTTGCATCTGCGCTGAGAGAAAAATTCCCAGCTGTTTCGGGGAGGTATCTTTTAAATGATTTTGCGATCCTCCGGATCCCGGAGCGGGATGTCCCGCGAGTGATCGCACTTCGGGAAATCGAATATGCGGAGAAACCAAAGAGGCTGTTCTTTGCCCTGAACCGGGCGAGAGCGGCCTCCTGCTTTCTTCCGTCACAGAGCGGAAATGAGGGACTCACAGGAAGAGGCGTTCTGGTGGCAGTGATCGACTCCGGGATCGATCTGTTTCACGAGGATTTCCGGAATGAAGATGGAACTACGAGAATTTTGTATCTGGACGATCAGGTCACCGGGAAGACATATGAAAAGGCGGAAATCGATGAGCTGCTCCGCGGGGAGAAAACACCAGGAAATTTCGGAAGTCCATCGTTTGACACGAGTGGTCACGGGACAGCGGTGGCTGGGATCGCGGCCGGAAACGGGAGAGCAAGCGGTGGGCTGTACCGCGGGGCCGCATATGAGAGCGAGCTGATCGTTGTCCGCCTTGGGATCCCGGATCAGGCAGGATTTCCGAGGACGACAGAGCTGATGAGCGGGATGGATCTTGCTGTGCGAAAGGCATTGGAGCTGGGGAGACCGATGGCGGTGAACTTAAGCTTCGGAAATACATACGGGTCGCATGACGGCGGCGGACTTCTGGAGAGGTATCTCGATTCCCTGGCGCAGATGGGACGCTTCGTATTTGTGACCGGAGCGGGGAACGAGGGGGATTCCGGAGGACACGCAAGACCGGTGATCGTGCCCGGAAGGATCACGGAAGTCCGCCTTTCGGTGGGCAATTATGAAACGGGATTCGGAGTACAGATCTGGAAAAATTATGAGGATGGGATGCGGATCTTTCTGAGAGATCCGTTCGGTGACGCGGAGTTTGAACTGCTTCCGATACGTGGGACGGACCGGATCCGGATCGGGGAGACGGAGCTTCTGATCTATTACGGGGAGCCGTCCCCGTTTAATGCCGCCCAGGAGATCTACATCGAGTTCGTTCCGGAGCAGGCGTATGTGGAGAGCGGAATCTGGATTTTCCGGTTTCTCGGAAAGGGGCGGGAAGATACATATGTGGATCTCTGGCTTCCGTCATCCGCCGCACTCGGTCAGAATACGGCTTTTCTCGAACCGTCGCCGGAGACGACGCTCACGATCCCGTCCACGGCGTTCCGTCCGCTCACTGTCGGTGCCTACGACAGCCGGACCGGGATCTATGCCCCGTTTTCCGGCCGCGGGGACACCAGGATCTACCATGCCCAGAAGCCGGATCTCGCAGCGCCGGGCGTCGGGATCATGGCTCCGAAGAGCGGAGGCGGATATGAGGCGGTCACAGGAACGTCCTTTGCGGCGCCCCTCGTCGCCGGAGCCGCGGCGCTTCTCATGGAGTGGGGGATCGTGAGAGGGAATGACCCGTACCTTTATGGGGAGAAAGTGAAAGCGTACCTGAGGAAAGGGGCGAAACGGCTGCCGTCCGAGCTGGAGTATCCGAATCCGAGATTGGGGTATGGGGCGCTGTGTGTTTCTGAAAGTATACCGGAATGAAATGTGGAAGGAACATGAGTTTTGCAAATTTCTGAAATATGACAATTTTTTCTTGAAAATACCAAATATCAGAGATATTATAGAAACATATACAAAAACGAATCCGGAATATCGAAAATCAATGCGCAAATTTCGCAGCGTGAAACGATAATCTGAATTCGACTGCGGCGTGTGAAAATGCCGGGGCGTTCGATCCGATCATTCACACAAATAAGAGATCATGAGGAGGAAAAGCTATGGAAGCATTGTTTCAGGCCGTAAATGCCATATGCGGGAAGATCCAGATCGTCTCAAACCTGTTCTGGGATTTTCCGACAAACTTTGACTGGTATGCGAAGATCCCGATCCTCGGGAATTTCAGTCTGGCGATCATTCTTTTAGTCGGAACGGGAATTTATTTTACATTCCGTCTGCATTTTATCCAGGTGCGGAAATTCCGCTACGGACTCCATGTCCTGATGAGGCAGAAGAGCAGCGGAACGGGAATCTCATCCCTCGCATCATTCCTCTTGTCGACGGCGATGCGTGTCGGTCCCGGAAATATCCTGGGTGTCACCGGCGCGATCTCCACGGGCGGTCCGGGCGCTCTGTTCTGGATGTGGATCTCTGCGTTTTTCGGAATGTCGACAGCTTTCGTGGAGGCGACGCTCTCCCAGATCTTTAAAGAGCGAAAAGATGATGAGTATGTGGGCGGTCTGCCATTCTACGGAAGAAGACTTTTGAAGAATGCAGCGTGGGCAGGAGCGGCGCTCAGTGTCCTCTATATTATCTACGCGTTCCTCTGCTTCCCGGCACAGGGCTTCAACACGATCTCTGCGGTCGGCGCGATCGCGGGCGTGTTTACCGGGACCGTGATTGAGACGAATTCGTCCCTTTACTGGATCTCCTTCGCAGTTCTCATTGTTGCGACGGCGATCATCAGCTTTGGCGGGATCAAAAAAGTCACAAAGGTCACAGACCTGTTAGTTCCGGTCATGGCAGTAATCTATATCCTGACGGTTGTCCTCCTCATCGTCTTTAACATCCCGAGGATCCCGTGGTTCTTCGGCGCAGTCTTCTCAGAGGCATTCCGTCCGGAAGCAGTCTTCGGCGGAGCGTTCGGCATTGCATTGAGCCAGGGCATCAAGCGCGGCTTGATGTCAAATGAGGCAGGACAGGGAACCATCACGATGCCGGCAGCGGCAGCAGATGCGAACCATCCGTGTGATCAGGGCTGTGTCCAGGCACTCGGCGTCTTCCTCGACACGATCGTGATCTGCACTCTGACAGGTTTTGTCGTTGTCATGGGAAGAATGTGGCTCACGGAGGACAGTGCGGCATGGTTTGAACTCGGGAAACTTGACCGTTTCCTGACATCATGCGGCGCACTCACCGGAAACGGAACGATCTACCATCTTGTGACGATGCTCGTCAGCGTCTGCTTCGGATTGTTTGCGTTCACCTGCCTGGTAGGCTTTATGTCCTTCACGGAGATGTGCGCGAACCGGATCTCGACACGGCCTGCATTTATCAATATGATCCGTGTGCTCTGCCTTGTTGTCATTTCCTTCGGCGTCATCACAAATATTGCCGGCATGGATCTGAGTGCCCTCTGGGATCTCAGTGATTTTGCGAATATCCTCATGGTTTACTGCAACCTTCCGTTACAGTATATCGGATTCAAATATGTGCTTCGGGCGTGGGAACACTTTGAAAAGAATGACGGAACCGCGTTTACCTCGAAAGTTGCGGGGATCGATGTTCCGGTGTGGGATGAACACGCAGAGAAGAGAAAATAGAATATATAAAATATAGAAAGAATGCCGTCTGTTCACCCGGTAAAAAACGGTGACAGGCGGCATTTTGTCATGTCTCGTCTTCCTTCGCCTCCCAGAAATCCCTCTGGACAAACCGGCACACATTTTCTACATAGTCTTCGATCGTGTAGTCATCGGCCAGCTCCAGGTAGGATTTTAGCGTTGTAAGGTAAAAACTTGACATAAACGAAACATAGAGCGGCATCGCGATCTTCAGGCGGTACCCTTTGCTTTCCCCGTGCCATCCGCTCTCAGCCAGGATTTCAGCGAGATCATGCTGGATCAGGAACATCAGGGACCCGTTTTTATTTATCTGGTAGATCTTCTGGTACTGGGCAAGGTTTTCCTGCGCCTGTGAGAGCAGGAACGTCAAAAAGATCCGCAGGGAGTTCATGTTCCTGAAATATAAAAGGTCCTCCACCGGACGAAGTCCCTCAATATACATTTTGATGCAGTAGTGGAGCAGATCGTACTTATCCTCAAAATACCGGTAGAAGGTAGAGCGGGAGACCATGGATACCCGGCAGATATCCGTCAGGGAAATCTTTTCAAACGGCATTTCCGCCAGCAGATCCAGAAGCGCTTTCATCAAAAGCAGGTAGGTTCTGCGGACAGAGACATGCTCTTCCTGTATAGGCAGCTTTAACATAAAGCACAAAACTCCTTTATCCATTCCAAATTGGACAAAAAAACTCAAATTGTCTCATTTGGCACAATTTTTGAAAACTGGTTCTTGAGTATTTTAACATAAACATAGATAATATTGCAAGTAAAAGGAATGAAATAAAAAAGATCCTGCTGCAGGGTATGCGAGAAAGAAAGGCAGATGGAGCAGGAGAGGAAAAGCGGAGGCGATCGGATGATCAGAAAGAAAGATGTACGAAGAATGGCAGCAATCCTCTGCGTGATGACCGGAATGTCCGGGATCCCTGCCTATGCGGCAGTTCCGGAGACGCTCGGAGCGAAGCCGGGTTGGAATCAGATTTCCGGAAATTGGTACTACCTTATGGGAAACGGTGCCTGGAGCACAGATTTTATCGAGGATGAAAATACATGCTACACGTTCACAAAGGACGGGATCTTCTCCTATGCGAGGAAAAATCCGAACACGCGGGGCGGAGCGTACCCTGTTGATATGCTGGATCAGAAGGAACAGGAACTCTTTGATGAGATGAATGATGAGAAGAGCGACCTGTTTTTTGATGCTTATCCGGATGCCGAGGACGACTATGACAACGGGGATGTAGAGTTTTACGATGGGCAGGCGAGCTTTGTCCTGGACCAGACGTTAAATGAAATCGCAGAGAAACGGCTCTCTCTCGCAATGGAGAAGGGATATTCGAAGAGCAGAAATACGATCCCGGGCGAGGGAACGGTGAGCGATTACATAAAGAACGTACTTCCGGAGAGAAAGAGTGCGACATTTTTTGAGATGTACCTCTGGGGACCGGAGGAGACGTACGATCCGTATGATTCTGTCATGACCCGGATGCAGGAAAAGGCGGACAGGAAGAATGATAAAAAATATTCTCTGGAATACTACCGCAGAATGGGAATCACCCATGAAATCAGAGACGGAAAAGACTACTATATGGTAGTTCTGGAGCGGTAAGAAAAAAGAAATGACCGGGCAGTCCCGCGCCAGATCCGCGGTGCAGGACCGGCTCCATTTCAGAATTGAAGGAGAGAAGACATGGGAGAGAAGTTAAAGAACGCGCTCCGCGGGCATAAGGAGAAGAAAAAAAGCCAGAGCGGCGGTTTTTCCTATATGCTTGCGTCGTTCATCATCCATAAACGCGCGTGGATCGAGACAGTCTTTGTGATCGGCTGTCTCTTATCACTTTTGACGATGAATTTCGTCAATGTAAACTACGATCTGACAAAATACCTTCCGGACACGGCGGAATCGGCGATCGGACTTGACGTCATGCGTGACAAGTTCGGTTATCCGGGAACTGCGCGGGTTATGGTGAAGGATGTCTCACTATATGAGGCGAAGCAATATAAAGATGAGATCGCCGAGATCGACGGCGTGGACCAGGTGCTGTGGTGTGACAGTTCCGTCAACATCTACGCCGGGGAAGATTTCATCAATGAGAGCGACATCAAGGATTACTATAAGGACAGAAACGCAGTCTTCGATATCACGTTTGTCGAGGAGAGCGATTCCAGCCGGACTTCCAATGCGATCAATGAGATGAAGAATCTTCTCGGCGATAAAGGCTGTTATGTCGGAATGGCGGTCCAGAACAAATCCATGACCGAGTCCATGGCGAGCGAGATGAGCAAGATCCTCGTGGTGGCCGTTGTCATGATCTTTGCAGTGCTTTCCGTGACGACGACGGCATGGACGGAACCGATATTATTCCTGCTGGTTATGGGTGTTGCGGTCCTCTTAAACAAAGGAACGAACATTTTTATCGGAACGGTCTCGTTCCTGACGGAAAACGTCTCGATCATATTGCAGCTGGCGACTTCCATGGACTACTCGATCTTCCTGCTCGATGCGTTCATGAATTACCGCAAACAGGGAATGAATGAGGAGGACGCGATCATCAACGCCGTTCAGGAGGCGATCAACTCGATCTTCGCCAGCAGCCTGACGACAGTCGTCGGCTTCCTTGCCCTTGTAACGATGAAGTTCTCGATCGGCTTTGACTTAGGACTCGTCCTTGCGAAAGGTATCGTGTTCAGCCTTCTGACCGTCGTATTCTTCATGCCTGCGATGATCCTGAAATTTGCGAAACTCAATGAGAAGACGAAACACCGTTCCTTCATGCCGGATTTCCACGGTCTTGGAAAGGTGATCTACCGGATCCGCCCGATCGTGTTCGCAGTGATCGTCCTTGTGACGCCGCTTGCCTACACGGCGCAGGGATTAAACGACTTTCTCTACGGAAATGATTCCATGGGCGCATCGGAAGGAACCCAGGTCTATGAGGATGACCAGGAGATCACGAAGATCTTCGGACGAAGCAACATGCTGCTCGCCCTGTATCCGAATACTTCGGAGGTCAATGAGCGGGCGATGGCGAAGGAGATCAAGGATCTCCCCTATGTAAAGAGCGTGACGGCTCTGGCAGACACGCTGCCGGAGGGAATCCCGGAAGAGTTCCTTCCGAAGTCCACGGTGGAACTCTTACATAAAGGCGGCTACTGCCGGATGCTGATCTACACCAGAACAAAGACGGAGAGTGCGGAGGCGTTCAAGGATTCCGATGCGATCCAGGAGATCGTAAAGAAATATTATCCGGATGGCAGCTATCTTGTCGGTGAGACGCCGTCGACCCAGGATATCAAGTCCTTCATCGTCAAGGACTATGAGAATGTAAATGTGTTGTCCCTTGCGGGCGTATTCCTCGTCGTTATGATGAGCTTCAAGTCGGCAGTCATACCGATCCTCGTCATCATCCCGATCGAGGTGGCGATCTTCGTCAACATGGCGATGCCGTATTTCCAGGGCGTTGAGATGGTATACATGGGCTACATCATCGTCAGCAGTATCCAGCTGGGCGCGACGGTCGATTATTCGATCCTCTTGGCAAACAACTATCTGGCGAAGAGAAAGACGCTCCCGAAGAAAAAAGCCTGCGTGGAAGCGATCGCGGCGTCCTGTTCCTCGATCTTTACATCCGGTTCCATCATCACGCTGGCCGGTTACATTGTATACATGATCTCGTCCACAACGGCGATCGCCGACCTTGGTCACCTGATCGGACGAGGCGGACTGTTCAGCCTTGTATTGGTACTGACAGTGCTTCCGCTGCTCCTGACCTTGTTTGACAACTTTATCGTCGGGGAGAAGCCGGCAGCGGCGCTTGCGAAACGTCTTCACCGCCGTGTGAAGAACCGGAGAGAGAAGAGACGTCTGACAAAGAACGGTGATGACGGAGAAGAAGATACAGAGGAAGGCGGAGATCCCTACGAGGACGACGAGAACGAAGCGGCGGCAGGCAGGGAGCCGGAGATGACAGATAGAGAAGGAATGGAGGAGAACGGTGATGAGACAGAAAAATAGAAAGATCATGGCAGCGGGAATGGCAGCTGTCACGCTCTGCACCAGCCTTGTTTCCACGCCGGTCTATGCGGCGGAGGCGTCTGTGAGCGTCGATGAAGCGATGTACGTGAACCTGGATTACTATGGTTCTGTAGATAAAGTGAATGTTGTGAAAGGAGTGAGCTTAAACGGACTCACGAGCTTCACGGACTATGGAAATTATTTCGATGTCACAAATATGACCAACAATACGGCCCCGGAGATCGGAGACGGAAAAGTTACCTGGAATCTTCCGGCCGACACAAAGGGATATTTTTACTATAAAGGAGCGATCGACAAGGACACGGTGACACTTCCGTGGACGATGGATGTCTCCTACAAATTAAACGGAGTCCCGACGGATGCAGAGAAGCTCGCCGGAGCTTCCGGACTCGTGGAGGTCCATGTGACCGCGAAACCGAACGATGCGGCGAGAGATTATTATAAGAACAATATGCTGCTCGTTGTCGCGATGCTCGTCGATATGAGCAAATGCTACAGTGTCGAGGCGGAAGGCGCGCAGACGCAGAGTCTCGGTTCCCAGACCGCGATCATGTATACGGCGCTTCCGGGCGAGGACGGCGACTATACAATCCGGATCGGCTCTGACAAATTCGAGACATCCGGCGTCATCATGGCGATGGTCCCGGGAACTGTGAAAGACCTTGAGCATATCGTGGACTTAAAGGATGCGAAGGACACCTGGAAAGGTGCCGGAGACCAGTTATATGACAGCATGGATCAGCTGGCAGCTTCTTTGGAGAGCATGAGAAGCGGCGTCAACGAGCTGAAACAGGGATTAAACGAGGCGGAGAATGCGAGAGGCATCATCAGCGGTTCCAAAGATGAGATCCTGGACAGCAATGACCAGGCACTTGCATCCTTAAATGCCCTTTCCGAGCAGCTCGGAACGATCATCCCGTATATCCAGACGGCGAAGGATGCCTCCGAGGTTGCCCACAGCAGTCTGACGGATGTTGTCAATACGCTCGGAAATATGCAGGAACCGCTCCGGAAGCTTGATACGAGTCTTCGCGGTTTAAAGAGCAGCTCCGGAAGTGCGTCTGTGAGCGTTGATGACGTGGTATCAGCAGTCCAGCAGATCAAAAAGCTGGACACACAGCTCCAGAAGAGTATCGTGGACTTTATCAAAAATCTTGCATCGTCCCAGGCATCCATGGAGGATGCGATCGCGGATTATTATGATGTTGAGGCAGGGGATGCGGATGAACAGGCACTTGCCGAGGCGGCTGCGGGAGCAGATACTTCCGCCGGTCACGCCGGTCTGCTGAATGCCCAGGAGCTGATCGGGATCTTAAAACAGAAGGAGAAAGCGCTCCGCCAGGTTGCTTCCTCCAGCAATGCGCTGGTTTCCGACACATCGAATATGCTGGATGATGTGTCGAATGTCGCGAGATACCTTGCGCAGACGACGGATCAGATGGATTATCTGATCGAGGATACGAAGGCTCTGAAGGATTCCCTGGATGTCTATTACCCGGACCTCCAGTCGGCTCTGGATGATTCCAAAGAGCTTGTGAACCGTACAACGGATGCGCTGAATAACAGCACGAACTCTCTGACACTTGTACAGAATACGGTCCGCGCGAGCTCTGACAGCCTTGATGCGGCGGCGAAGGATTCCATCAAGGGAAGTCTGAATGTCCTGAACAAGAGCCTGAATGTTCTCGACAGCACCAGCTCCATGAGAAAAGCCGGACGCACCATGAAGGATACGATGGACAATGAGTGGAGTGATCTTGAGGATGACACCAACTTCTTAAATATGGATCCGAGTGCGGAGAAGGTTTCCTTTACTTCCGATGAGAATGCGGAGCCGAATACCCTGCAGATCATCATGCGCACGGAGGAGATTAGCGAGGATGATGATGCAGAGCTTCTCGATGCAGAGACAGAGAAGGCAGCAGTCAATCCGCTTCAGAGAATGTGGAACATGCTCGTCCAGATGTGGAAGGCGATCGTTGAGATTTTTAAGAACAGGTAAATAAAGGATATGTGACAGATCTGTGCAGGAGGACGTGCGGCAAATTTATTTTGCCCTGTGCCGGAGCAGGGGAGACCCCGTACTCCGGAACCGTTTTTCTGCACATATTGACATATGGGAGAAAAATTTCCGGGAAGGAGAAGAAAAAGGATATGAAGAGATTCGGAAAGAAAGCCATCGGTTTTTTTCTTGCGGCAGTCTTTGCTGCTGCGGCAGTAGTTCCGGCTTTTGCTGCGGATAAGACGGCGGTTGGGAAGATCTATCTGACGATCGACGGTACGGTGGGCTTAAAGGATGACTCTGAGGACGTCACAGTGACGCCGTACGGCGATAATACGGACCGTTATTATGTGGATTCCATCTACATCGAAAACAATGACGGAAACGGCTATACGGAGTCCAATCCTCCGAAGGTCACGGTGACGTTATCGGTCGCGGATGAGGATTCTTATTATTTTTCCGGGACGGCGTCGAAGGATTTCCGGCTCACGCTTTCGGATTCTGCGAAATCGGGCTATGGAAAGGCGGAGTATGTGAAGGCGGTGAAGAGGGATGACAGGAGCACGCTTGATCTGACATTCCGTCTGACGCTCGATAAGAAAACAACCTCTTCAACGACGAGCACTATCAAGGCGCCGGCAGGTGCTGCCTGGTCCCCGAATGCGTACGGGACGGGAACATGGCAGGCGGTCAGCGGGGCGAAGTATTACCAGCTCCGGCTTTTGAAGGATGGAAGTCTCACAGGGGATGAGTTTACGATCTATGGGACGTCCTATGATTTTTCGAGACTGATGGGAACGACGGGCTCCTACAGTTTTGAGGTCCGTGCGGTGAAGTCTTCGAACAATACGAAGAGTGCCTGGGTGCGTTCCGGGGAGATCGGATCATATGCCTCCGGTTCCTGGAAGCAGAGTGCGGACGGAAGATGGTGGTGGGACTACGGTGACGGGACGTGGCCGGCGGCGAAGTGGCTGTATATCAATGGAAAGTGGTATTATTTCCAGGAGGACGGGTATATGGCGACGGGATGGATCACGCTGTACAATAAGTCTTATTATCTGGATCCGGTGAGTGGAGAGATGTATAAGAGCCGGAGGACACCGGATGGGATGTATGTGAATGAGAGTGGGGTGTATGTGCCGGGGATGTAGGAGCGAAGGGGCTTTGGGATATCGTTTGGGGAAAGATGAATAGAAGGAAAGCGGGACAGATCATTTTTTTGAGTGGTCTGTTCCGCTTTTTTGGGTTTTGGGTGGTTGACGGTTTTGGGTGGTTGGCGGGGGTACGCGGCGAGCGTCCGGCCGGGTGTGCCCGGGATGCGGGGAGGGTTCCGCTAAGCTCCCGTGCGACTGCTAAGGGCGGACAACCGATGACACAACTCGCTGCGCTCAGACAAGTGTCATCGGTTGTCCAACGCAGTCACCCGCGAGCTAAGAGGAACCAGCTCCCCGGATCAAGGCACTCCCGGCCGGACGCTCGCCGCTGGCATTGCTGGGAGTGGGACGCTCGCCGCTGGCATTGCTGGGAGTGGGACGCTCGCCGCTGGCATTGCTGGGAGTGGGACGCTCGCCGGAGGCATCGCTGGGAGTGGGACGCTCGCCGCGGGCATCGCTGTTTTTTGCGGGAGATAGATGTGTCGGGGGGAGCGGAATGTGGAAAGGGTAACTATGTTACGGGTTCAGCATCACGGAGGCGTAGAATATGCCGTCTTTCCATGAGAATCTGGCATCGCCGTGGTAGCGTTCTGCGATCATGCGGATGGATTCGGTTCCTATGCCGTAGCCGGTGTGTTTGGTGGAGAGGAGGCGGTCGCCGGACCAGGTCGGGCCGGATGCGCTTGTGTTGTCGGCTGTGATCGAGAGCATGGAGGAGCTGGTCTGGCAGACGTGGAGACGGATAAAGGGCTGGATACCATCATCTGTGTCTGCGCAGGCATCGACGGCGTTTTCGAGGAGGTTTCCGATCAGGACGCAGAATTCTGTCTCCGGGATCAGGAGTGGTTCTCCCATCTGGATCTGGAACTGGGTGGTGATCCCGGTTTTTTCGGCTTTTTCTGCGTAGAAGGAGAGGATCGCGTTGACTGCGTAGTTTTTGCAGTAGCGGCGGACATCCTGGACCGGGAACATGGATTCGTAGTCTTTTAAGTATGCCTGCAGGGAGGCGAGATCTCCGCGGTCTGCGCAGTCTTTGATGACGGCGAGGTGCTGGCGGAAGTCGTGCCGGGCTCTGCTGTTGTCGCGGATCCTGGCTGTGAGGAGGTTGTACTGGTCGGATTGGATCTCGAGGAGTTTTTCCATGGATTCGGTCTTGACGGCTGCTTCTGCCTGTTCTTTGAAGAAGCGGAGGAGCAGGATCAGGGTATGGCTGATGAGAAACATGCAGAGGAGCATGAGGATCCTCGCCATAAGGGCGGCCTGTGTGAAGCTTCCGCTCCGGATGCTGCCGGTCAGGAGAAAGATGATCATGGTCGCGGAGAAGGGGAGGAGCCATGCGGTCTTCCAGAGGGCCGGAGCTTGGATCGCGGACAGGCTGTCAATGATCTCCATCAGGCGCTTCATCATGAACCAGGCGGTCAGGAGTACGAGAACGAATGTGATGAGCCCGGACTGCCAGGAGAAGAATCCGCAGTGGAAAAATGTCTGGCAGACGAAGAAGGCGCAGGCACGGATCACCATCAGATAGTCGATGACGAAGATATACTGGAAGGTGATGATCCCGACGTTTGCTTTTACGAGGGAATAGAGGAAGATCCCGAAAACAGGGATCGCTGTGTACTGGACGTAGACAGCCGGGAAACCGGCGCTGACTAAGAGCGCGAAAACGGTCAGGTAGAGCAGCTCCGCCATGACCGAAACCAGGAGGATCTTTCTGCCGGAGATCCGGAGTGTGGAGTGAAACGGCAGATAGGCAAAAATATGAAACGGATAGGTACAGAAAAATTCATTAAAAAGCAGCTCCGCCATAGGAACCTCCTCTGACTGCGGAATAGGAATATTCGAGAAATTGTTCCCGCACGTCTTTGTATTTTAAACGGCTGATCGGAATATAGACTCCGCTTTTTAAGAGAAAGCGGTCGTCCAGAAGTTTGTCCACATCCTCAAAGTTTACGAGCATGCCTTTGATACAGTCGCAGAACCACGGATACTCGAGAAGGAGGGCGGAGAAGCTTTTCTGGTTCATTGGGACTTCCATCTGCCTTCCGTCTTTGAAGTGGACAAGAATCTGGCGGTTTACATGCTCTGTGTAGGAAATTTTGTGGAGCGGGAGAGGCATTGTTCCGAGGGCAGTCGGAACATCGATGGTCCTGCTGTCTTCCCGGGCGCGCAGGGCGCAGCGGTCAAGAGCGGTAAAGACCTGTTCCTGACGGATCGGCTTTAAAAGGTAAAAGACGGCGTTCACATCGTAGCTTTCCACGGCAAATTCCGGGGAGGTCGTGATGAAGATGAGGCGGCAGTCGTGATCGATCTGCCGGATCTTTTTGGCAGTCTCCATGCCGGTGATCCCGGTCATATAGATGTCGAGAAAGATAAGATCGTAGGAGCCGGAGGTAAAGCCGCTTAAAAAGGACTCTCCGCTTTCAAACTGATCCAATGCATCGAGTTTAAGCTGATGCTGCTCCATATATGTATGAACGAAGCCGGCAAGACGGTCGGAATCCGCCTTTAAGTCGTCAACGATCGCAAGTTTCATAGATGTATCCCCTTTACAGTGTCTTTGGTAGCAATCTGCCTGTCCGGTGATTCCCGGAGACAGAATGATACTGGAAACATTTTACCATGTTTTTTGGAAAAAAGTGTGAACGAATGAAAAATTATAACGAACACTTTTTTCTTCCATTTTCCCCCAAATGATGATATGATGGATAACAGCAGCAGGACCAGAGACGAACATACAGAAGACACGCTGCTGCATAGAAAGGTGAGCACCACAATGAATTTTATTGTACCAGCCGGTTATACTCCGGATATCAACCTGAAAGAGACCCAGGTTGCGATCAAGATCGTAAAAGACTTTTTCCAGAAGGAACTGACAAAGCAGTTAAATCTGACCCGTGTTTCCGCGCCGTTATTTGTAACGCCGGAATCCGGACTGAATGATAACTTAAACGGTGTGGAGCGCCCGGTCGCGTTCGACATCAAGGAAGGCGGGAGACAGGCGGAGATCGTCCATTCCCTCGCGAAATGGAAACGTTACGCGTTAAAGCAGTACGGCTTTGAGCCGGGCGAAGGTTTATATACCGATATGAACGCGATCCGCCGCGACGAGGATACCGATAATATCCACTCCATCTACGTGGACCAGTGGGACTGGGAGAAAGTGATCACGAAGGAGGAACGGACCCGCGAGACTCTCGAGGAGACCGTCCGCGCCGTATATAAGGCGTTAAAGATCACGGAGGACTACATGGCTTATGAGTACGATTATATCGGCCGTGTTCTTCCGGAGCACATTGAATTTATCACATCCCAGGAGCTCGAGGACCGCTATCCGGACCTGACTCCGAAGCAGAGAGAGTACGAGATCGTGAAGCTTCACGGCGCTGTCTTTATCGAGCAGATCGGCGGAAACTTAAAATCCGGAAAGCCGCATGACGGCCGTGCTCCTGACTACGATGATTGGAAATTAAACGGTGATATCATCGTCTACTATCCGGTTCTCGACATCGCACTGGAGTTAAGCTCCATGGGTATCCGTGTCGACGAGAAATCCCTGCATGAGCAGTTAGTGGCAGCAGGATGCGTGGAGCGCGAGAAACTCGCATTCCAGAAAGCATTATTAAACGGCGAGCTCCCGTACACCATCGGCGGCGGTATCGGACAGTCCCGTATCTGTATGTTCTTCCTGAGAAAGGCGCATATCGGCGAGATCCAGTCTTCTTTATGGCCGGATGAGGTGCGCGCCGAGGCAGCAAAGGCGGGAATCCCGCTCCTGTAAGGAAGGCGTTCCGGAGCATACACACAGCAGATATGGATCTGCACAAAGTTATATTGAGAACAACCCGGCGGCGCAAGCCGGCCGGCATGAATATATCAGAAGAACAGTTACGGTCCGCAAAAACATGCGTGCGGTAACTGTTCTTCGCTTATGGAGGTAAACAATGGCTAATGAACGTTTGAGGGAACTCAGGACCCTGATGAAAGTGAGACATGTGGACGCATACTATGTTCCGTCCTCTGACTTCCATGATTCCGAGTACGTGGAGGACTATTTCAAATGCCGCGCATTTCTGTCCGGCTTCACGGGTTCCGCGGGAACCATGGTGATCACACAGAGCTTTTCCGGCATGTGGACGGACGGAAGATATTTCGTTCAGGCAAAGAGAGAACTGGAAGGTCAGGACACACGTCTGATGGCGATGGGAGAGGAAGGCGTTCCGACGATTGAGGAATACCTGACGGACCATATGCCGGAAGGCGGAGTTTTAGGCTTTGACGGCCGCGTGGTCAATGCAGCCCAGGGAAGAAAATTTGAGGCGATGATGGCGAAGAAACACGCGACTCTCTCCGTGGGGGATGACCTTGCCGGGGAAGTATGGGAAGAACGCCCGATCCTTCCGGCACCGGAGGTCTGGACTCTCGATGTGAAATATGCAGGTGAGACTGTGACGGAAAAACTGATCCGCCTCAGATCCGAGATGGATGAAAAGAATGCGTCTGTCCACATCTTATCAAGTCTTGACGATATCGCATGGCTCTTCAATATCCGCAAAAATTCGGATGACGGAAATGTGCTCGCACCGGCGTTTGCCCTGATCACGGAGGACGAGGCGAGACTCTTTATCGCCAGCCGTAAATTCTCTCCGGAGCTGCGCGCTTATTTTGAAAAGAATCATGTGACGATCGAAAAGTATGATGCGATCTATGATGCAGTGGCGGAACTGAAGAATGAGACGGTTCTCCTGGAACCGGAGAAGGTAAACTTTGCTCTCTATAAGAAGATCGACGCATCCAACCGCATTGTGGAGGCCATGAACCCGACTTCCCTCATGAAGGCGGTGAAGAACCCGGTGGAGATGGAAAACCTCCGCAAAGCCCATTTAAAGGACGGCGTTGCCCTGACAAAATTCCTGTACTGGATGAAGAAAAACGCCGGAAAGGTCGCCCTCACGGAGACGGAAGCTGCAGAGCGTCTTGAGGATTACCGGAAAGCCCAGGAAGGTTATCTCGGGCCGAGCTTCACGACGATCTCCGCATTCGGATCCAACGCCGCGATGTGCCATTACCACGCGACAAAGGAGCAGGAGAGCCCGGTCGGAACAGACGGATTCTATCTTGTTGACTCCGGCGGACAGTATTATGAGGGAACCACGGATGTGACGAGAACGATCGCGATCGGCCATGTCACGGACGAGATGAAGGTTCATTTCACACTTGTCATGATGGGAATGCTGCGCCTGATGCATGCGAAATTCTTATATGGCTGCCGCGGACTCAATGTGGACTATCTGGCAAGAGGACCGCTCTGGGAGCGCGGACTCGACTTCAACCATGGCACCGGTCACGGCGTCGGCTTCCTGTCTGCGGTTCATGAGCGCCCGAACGGCATCCGCTGGCGCATCGTTCCGGAGCGCCAGGACTCCTGCGTCCTGGAAGAGGGAATGCTGACTTCGGACGAGCCGGGACTTTATATTGAGGGAAGCCACGGCATCCGTACCGAGAACCTGACGATGTGCAGAAAAGCGGAAAAGAACGAGTACGGTCAGTTCATGTGCTTTGAGAACATGACTTTCGCGCCGATCGACCTCGACGCGGTGGATATTTCCGTGATGGAGCCGTCCGATGTGAGAAACTTAAATGAGTACCATAAAGCGGTCTACGAGAAACTTTCACCGTTTATGACGGCGGAGGAGAATGAGTGGTTAAAAGAGGTGACAAGACCGATCGGGGAGGATTATACATGGCGGATCTAGAGAAAAATATCCTCGTGGTGATCCCGGTAAATGAGGATCATAAAAAGTTCCTGGAAGAGAAAGCTGCATCTGGCAACAAAAACTGCTGCGTCCGCTATGTGAACGGCAGCGATGTCACGGCAGAGGATGTAAAAGAGGCAAACGTGATCATCGGAAATGTCGATCCGGCTCTTGTAAAAGAGGCGAAAAATCTGGAACTGTTCCAGTTAAACTCTGCCGGTGCAGACCAGTACATCAAACCGGGGATCCTTCCGGAACAGGCGGTGCTCGCAAATGCAACGGGCGCTTACGGGCTTGCCGTATCGGAACATATGCTGGCGCTGACCTTTGACCTGATCCGCCGCTTTAACCAGTACCATGCGAACGAGGCAAAGCACGTATGGCAGTCCATGGGAAATATTATATCTGTGGAAGGTTCGACGATCCTCGTGCTCGGACTCGGAGATATCGGCGGGGATTACGCGAGAAAGTGCCATGCACTCGGCGCTCATGTGATCGGTGTCCGCCGCACGAACCGGAATAAACCGGATTATCTGGATGAGCAGCATACGATGGACGATCTGGACGAGCTTCTCGGAAGAGCAGATATCGTTTCGATGGTGCTCCCGGGCGGAGACGCTACAAACCACATCATGGACGAGAGAAGACTGCGCCTGATGAAAAAGGGCGCGTACCTGATCAATGTTGGCCGCGGAAATGCCGTTGACCCGGAGGGACTTTACAAGGTCTTAAAAGAGGGACATCTCGGTGGCTGCGGACTCGATGTGACGGAGCCGGAACCGCTTCCGGCGGACAGTCCGCTCTGGGACCTCGGAAACCTCGTGATCACGCCTCATGTGGCCGGAAACTTCTTCCTTCCGGAGACATTTGAGCGGATCGTAAGGATCGCGGGAGAGAATCTCGCGGCGTGGGCGAACGGGACACCGTACCGGAATGTGGTGGATTTTGCGACCGGGTACCGGAAGTAGAGCTGGATTAAAATATAAGAAAGACGATCGTAAGACAGCCGCCTTTTTGCGCGCATGTGCGTGCAGGAGGGCGGCTGTTTTCTATAGCAGTAAAAATTCTGGATAAAAACAGGACAGCTGAAAAGCTGTCCTGCAAATATTTCTGAATCCTTATTTTAAAAGCTCGTCTCGTATTTTTTCTTCTTCTCCGCCTCCGGCGCATAAGCGATCGGATAGATAACGGATGCCATTAAGAGTGCACCGACAACATCGATGACGGAGTGCTGTTTTAAGAACATCGTTGCGAGGCAGATCAAAACCATCAGAACGCCGGATGCCCGGACGATCATCGGGTGTTTCTTTAATTCCTCGCTGTGGCAGATCGCGATGTGAACACCCACGGAGTTGTAAACGTGGATGCTCGGGAAAACGTTGATACATGGATCGATGCTCCAGAGTCTCGATACCAGATAACAGAAGATGTTCTTATCCGGATCGATCGCCGGACGGAAATCTGTTCCGTTCGGGAACAGGGTGCAGACGAGAAGACTGATCGTCATTCCTGTGAAGAGGAAAGTGCAGAGCCTGTAATAGTCATCACGGTTTTTAAAGAAGAAAAACGCGATGGTCGCGGCAACGTATAAAAACCACATCAGGTAAGGGACGATAAAATATTCGTTGAACGGGATTAGATCGTCGAGCACCGTGTGCATGACGTGGTAAGGTTTGTTCACATTTTCCTGGAGTCTTGAGAACCAGGGAAGATAGATGAATGCGTAGGATAACATCCATATATGTCCGTATTTTTTTATCAGCTTTTTCAAAGGATGACCTCCTTTATTTTCTGAATTTATGTTCTGTAACAATTTTGTCATATTTCCTTTATGCTGCCACATTATAGCACTTTGGTTTTGCGGTTTCAACCCCCATGAATAAATTTTTATCGAAACGTAAGAAAGGTGTCAGAAAGTGTTCCGCGGGCAGGAATTTCCTGGGCGGGGAATGTCCGGGGGTGCCGGAAGCTGCTTTGACATTGCTCCGTGTTTATGGTATGGTAAGAGAACATAGAATATTCGGATTTTCGGACCGGAAGGGAGGAAATTCATGGAAAATAGAGAGCTGGTCATGGAAGCAGTGAAAGCCAGAAAACAGGCGTACTGCCCGTACTCCGGTTTTGCCGTCGGAGCGGCGCTCCTCTGCGTGGATGACAGGGTATTTACCGGCTGCAATATTGAAAATGCGGCGTACCCGGCGACAAACTGTGCGGAGCGCACGGCGATCTTTAAGGCGGTCAGTGAAGGAAAAACAGAATTCCGGGCGATCGCCATCGTCGGAGGTCCAAAAGGAAAAGAACCGGAAAACTTCTGCGCGCCCTGCGGTGTCTGCCGCCAAGTGATGGCGGAATTCTGCGATCCGGAGACGTTCCGGATCATCCTCATGAATGGCGCGGGCGAGATCCGGGAATACCTTTTGAAGGAGCTTCTTCCGCTCGGATTTACAGGGAAAGCGCTGGAAATTTGAGCCGCCGGAAAAGAAGCGGAAAGGAACGATAAGAAAAATGACATACAGAGATGTTTTAAAGAGAGTGGACCATACATTATTAAAGCAGCCGTCCACCTGGGAACAGATCCGGGAGATCTGCGATGATGCGGTGAAATTCGGGACCGCGTCGGTCTGCATCCCGCCGTCTTTCGTAAAGCAGGCTTCGGAGTACCTCGGAGAGAAGATGCCGGTCTGTACCGTGATCGGATTTCCGAACGGGTACAACACGACGGCGGTCAAAGTGTTTGAGACGAAAGAGGCGTTAAAGGACGGGGCGGAGGAGATCGATATGGTGATCAATATCGGCTGGGTCAAAATGGGACAGTACGATAAGATCCTGGAAGAGATCAACGCTCTGAAAGAAGTCTGCGGCGATCATATCCTGAAAGTCATCATCGAGACATGTCTCCTCACAGAGGAGGAGAAGATAAAGATGTGTGAGACTGTATCAGCCTCAGACGCGGACTTTATCAAGACATCCACAGGATTTTCCACCGCAGGGGCGACAAAGCCGGATGTGGCGCTCATGAAGGCCCACATGGCCGCAGAAAAGAAGATCAAGGCGGCCGGCGGTATCGCAGACTTTTGCGATGCGGCGGAGTTTGTCCGTCTGGGGGCTGACCGCCTCGGAACAAGCAGACTTGTAGAACAGGCAAAGAAAGGGGTAGATTTAGATGCCGAAATATAATCGGATCTTTACGATCGTAATTGATTCTCTCGGAACCGGTGCAATGCCGGATTCTGAAAAATTTGGAGATGTGGGAGTGGACACTCTCGGACACATCGCGGAACATATGGAACATTTCAATATCCCGAATCTTCAGAAACTCGGGATCGCAAACTTAAGACCGTTAAAGGGCGTGGACCCGGTGGAGGCGCCGATGGGACGGTTCACAAAATTCTCGGAGGCGAGCAACGGCAAAGATACGATGACCGGCCACTGGGAGATGATGGGGATCTACACGACGAAGCCTTTTAAGACGTTCACGGATCATGGATTCCCGAAAGAACTGATCGAGGAGCTGGAAAAACGCACCGGGCACAAGGTGATCGGAAACAAGAGCGCCAGCGGAACCGCGATCCTGGATGAGCTGGGAGAGGAGGAGATCGCTACCGGTCACATGATCGTGTATACATCTGCCGATTCCGTCCTTCAGATCTGCGGAAATGAGGAGACATTCGGGCTTGACGAGCTGTACCGCTGCTGCGAGATCGCCAGAGAGATCACGATGAAGGAAGAGTGGCGCGTGGGCCGCGTCATCGCGAGACCTTATGTCGGAAAGAAGAAAGGCGAATTTGTCCGCACCAGCAACCGCCACGATTATGCGTTAAAGCCGACCGGGACAACGGCGCTCGATATCTTAAAGGACAACGGATACGATGTGATCTCTGTCGGAAAGATCCGGGATATCTTCGACGGACAGGGCATCACGGAGGCATTCCGTTCCAAGAGCTCCGTCCATGGAATGGAACAGACGATCGAGATCTGCAAAGATCAGGATTTCAAGGGACTCTGCTTTGTAAATCTCGTGGATTTCGATGCGCTCTGGGGACACAGAAGAAATCCGGTGGGATACGGGGAAGAGCTGGAGCGCTTCGATGTGAAGCTCGGGGAACTGTTGAAGAATCTGCGGGAGGACGATCTCCTGATGATCACGGCAGACCACGGAAATGATCCGACCTATACGGGAACAGACCACACAAGAGAGAAAGTCCCGTTCCTTGCGTACTCCCCGTCGATGAAACAGACAGGCCTGTTTGAGGAACAGAAGACCTTCGGTGTGATCGGTGCGACCGTGCTTGATAATTTCGGATTGAAAAAGGCGGAAAATATGATCGGGGAGTCGATCTTAAAAGAATTAGAATGATCGGGACCTGACTGAGATCTGCGTGGGACTGCTGGTTTCGCGAAACAGGTAAAATAGAATAAAAAAGGAAGATCCGCATCCCTGATATCTGGGAAATGTGGATCTTCCTTTTATGTTCAGGCAGAAGTGCAAAACTTATTCTGCGCCGAGTTTCGTTTTTACATCTTCGATCGACATGTTTTTCTCTTTCACGATCGCGTATAATTCAGCCATCTCTTTAGCTTCGATCTGTTTTTCGATGTCCTTTTTCTGCGCTTTTAATGTTTTTAATTTCTGCTCTGTCTCTTCAATGGAAGTGAGGACCTCGTTTAAAAGATCCTGCGGAGCAACTTCAGTTTTCTTTCTTCCTCTTGGCATAATGATAATCCCTCCTGTGCAGGTTTCATAATATTGGAATCCATAAACTGGTTTCCTATATATTATACTATATAACAAGATGTATCGGGAATGCAAGAGAAAAAAAGAAGATGTCAGTCTTTTTTAAAAATCGTGTAGTATAGAAAAGGAAAAATATCATCACAAAAAATTTAAAAAAACTGTTGACAATTCCGAAAAAATAGGTTAAACTGTACAAGCAATCGCGCTTGACGGAAACGTCAGCCGGAAGCAATGGGGTCTTAGCTCAGCTGGGAGAGCATCTGCCTTACAAGCAGAGGGTCATAGGTTCGAGCCCTATAGGCCCCATT